>Ga0172379_10001472_pt1 | contig 46527 bp, 39 predicted proteins | sample GrowelOW334metaG_FD_119756 | JGI IMG/M metagenome (GOLD analysis project Ga0172379, IMG submission 119756) | Groundwater microbial communities from an aquifer near a municipal landfill in Southern Ontario, Canada - Groundwater well OW334 metaG | ecosystem: Environmental > Aquatic > Deep...
AGGTTCCACCCCTTCATGGCAATCCTGCGACCGACGTCTTTGAAGCGCTGATCGACCGAAAGATTCTTTCCCGAATATGGGCTGCTCTTCGGCGGCGCGTTCTTTCCATCGGTGATGAACACGGCTATCGGCCGGCGGGCGCCGTCCTTGGCGGAACCCAACGCCTCATCCAGTTTTTCAAGGGCGATTCCGATGTCGGTGTATGCGTCGTCGGTCCGTACCGCTTCAATTTCCTTCGCGATAGCGTCCTTGTCGGCGTCCGTTTCAATGTTCCGGGAGAGAAGCGTGCGCGCCTCGGAACCGAACGCGATGAGCGTGAACCGGTCCCCCGGTTTGAGGATCGCTTGGACAACCTCTTTCTTTAGGTAGGACTTTACTTCGGGAACAACGCCGCTTGTCCGCATGCTACCGGACACATCCCACACGACGAACACATCGGATGGAAGGGCGTAGGCGGTCGCGCTCACGCAAAGGGAAAAACAAAAAAAGAACAAAGGAAGTGAACATTTATTAGTTCGCATTTCGGCCTCCAATTACATGTTTCCAATTATAGACCATCAACGGCTTATCAACCGATCCTTTTCATGCTAGAGTCGCTTTCTCGTCGGAAGCGGCTTCCGACGTCGGCTCCCCATGGGAATCCGGATATGGCCGCGGCGGTCGTTGCTACCCGCCTAACCAAAACAAGGAGCCGCTTGTGGCTACTCCTCGTCAGTTCCGCTTTATCGATCTTATCACCGTTTCCTTCGTCGTCGTCCTCATCGTCAGCAATATCGCTTCATCGGCAAAAATCGTGGTTCTCGGTTTTTCGCTTTTCGGCGTGCGTATGGCCTTTGACGGAGGAACCCTCCTGTTCCCGATCAGCTATATCTTCGGGGACATCCTGACGGAGGTCTACGGCTACCGCGCATCCCGCCGCGTCATCTGGACGGGCTTCGCCGCGTTGGCCGCATCGTCCATGCTCTTCCTGATCTTAAGCAAACTGCCGGGCGACTCTTCCTGGGAAGGTTACGCGGGACAAAAAGCCTACGACGCCATCCTTGGCGGAATGAGCTCCGGTGGTATCGCCTTTGCCAGCCTTATCGCGTATTGGGCGGGAGAATTTTCCAATTCCACAATCCTTGCGGTCATGAAGGTGAAAACGGACGGCAAAGCGCTCTGGGCGCGGACCATCGGCAGCACGCTGGTCGGAGAATTGGTTGACACCGTCGTGTTCGTCGTTATCGCAAGCGCCGCGGGCGTTTTCGGCTGGGAACTCTTCGCGTCCCTCGTACTGACTAACTACTTGTTCAAATGCGGTATTGAGACCGCGATGACACCGGTCACCTATGTCATCGTTCACGCCCTGAAAAAAGCGGAAAACACCGACGCTTACGATCGGGACGTAGATTTCAACCCCTTCGTCCGCAGCCTCCGCGACGACAACGATTGAGACCGTCCCACGCCCGGGGAACGCATGCTTTAGTGAATTGGAACAGGCTTTCCCGTTAAAAAACATTGACGCGCCGCGAACCCGCTATTAAGGTGAATGCGGGATACAGGATCGATGAAATTTTCCAGCAAGCGATATCTGACGGTCCTCTTCGCATCGTACCTGGTGGTGCTTGTAGTCCCGTTGTTGTCCGGCAGCCTTTCGTATTTTCTTTCTAAGAACGCGATCGAGGAGGAGCTTTTCAGGGCTAACGCCGCGATACTCGAACAGGCGCAGATATATATCGACAAGCAGATGGAGCAGAAGGACCTCCTTCTTTCCGGCGTTTCTCTCAATCCGCTGCTCATCAATTTCCTGAGCAAAAGGGCTCCGATTTCCGAAGACGACCATTTCGCCCTGTACAACATCGCCAAGTCCTTGTCTGTTCTGCGCAACACATACTCGTTCATCAGCGATTTCTATATCTACTTTTTGAATAGCGATCTCATCCTGACGCCTTCGGCGGTGTATACGCCCAGGATGTTCTACGATTATGCATACGGCCATAATGATTTTTCCTACGAAGAATGGTACGAAAAAATTCTCAAGGGTACGCATCGCAACGAACTATTGCCGTCCGCGAAGGGGAACAGCGCTCAGACCGACGGTTACTTAACCTATATCGAATCCCTTCCGATCGATCTCTCTCAATCGGCTTTCGCTAATTTCGTCATCCTGATCGACAAGCAACGGATAGAGGCCCTTTTCGGCGATTTGAAGTGGTTGAGCAACGGATACCTCTACATAACCGACGCAAAAGGAGAAATCATTCTCTCCAATAAACGGAACGAGTATTTTGAAAGCAACTTGAAAAACATGCTCGACGGCGCGCGAGGTCACCGGATCATCAAAAAGACTCCCGAAGGCAGCATCGCTCTTTCGTATATTTCGTCGACTAATCGCCACTGGAAATACATCTCCCTGATGCCGGTCGGTTTGTTCATGGAGAGGGTCAACCACCTGAAGTCGATCACTTTCTATGCCCTTTTCGCCGGCCTCTTGTTGGGTTTCATCCTTGTCGTCATTCTTACCCTCCGCACCTATTTTCCCGTCAAAAACATCATGCGCCTTCTTTCCGCAGAAAATGCGGCGATGGACGTTCCGGGCGGCTTTTATGAGTTCGATGCGGGAAGCAACGAAGATGAATTCGGTTTCATACAAAGGACGGTTCAGCAGAATATTCTGGAAAAGGCACGACTCCTCAGCCTGATGGACGAACAAAAGCCGATCATTCGGAATAACATCTTGCGTCAGATTCTGGAAGGGAAAATCGACCTCGGCAAGAATTTCGGGGGATCGATTGCGCTTGCCGGAATCGAATTCCCTTACGACGGTTATTTTGTCGTGGTTGTGGAAGTCGACGCGGCATCCATCAAAACGGATTCGGCTTTCGTGTGCCTGGCGGTATCCGATTATTTGGCCCAAAGCGAAAACGAAAAAGGACTGCGCGTTTACATGGTGGAGACCGACCGCGGCAAAATCGCTCTTCTGGTGAACGTCGATGAACGTATGCGCGAGTCTTCGACCGTCGCCGCCCAAAGTCTCCTGGAAAAGTTGAACCGCTTTTTCATTGATCGTTTCGGCTTGCACTGCGCCATCGGCGTGGGTTCCTGCTACGGCAAGGCGAGCTCCGTCAGCCTTTCGTATTCGCAGGCGCTCCGAGCGCTCAGCTACCGGGTCTACAGCGAAGACGCCGCGATAATCCACTATGACGAGATCGTGCATGGCGATCAGAGCTATTATTATCCCTTTGAAACCGAACACCAGATTTCCACTTGCCTAAAAGCGGGAGAGTTCGAAAAAGCGAAGAAACTAGTCGATTACATATTTCATGAGAATTTCGATAAACGTTCCCTTTCCCTGGAAATGCTCAGCTTCCTGTTTTCCGACATGATGGGAACCCTCTTCAAGACGCTCAACGAGTTGAAGCTGAACAGGGAGGGTGTGTTCGGAAAATCCTTCAACGCGGGAAATTGTTTTGAAGATTGTTCGACGGCGGGAGAGGTTAAACAAAAATTTTACGATCTATTTACCGCTTTTTGCGCTCACGTCGAAGAGCACAAGAAAAGCCACAACGGCAAACTCGCCAAGAGCATCTGCGACTACGTCGATATCGAATACACCAATTCAACGCTCTGCCTTCAAATGATCGCCGATAAATTTACGCTCTCGGTTCCGTACCTTTCTCGTTTTTTCAAGGAACAGACGGGGGAAAACATCAGTGCATACATCAATGCGCTTCGAATCCGAAAGGCCGAGGAACTGTTCGCGGATCCCGGCACTTGCCTATTTGAAATAGCCAGGAAAACCGGTTTCAACAATGAAGCGACTTTTATCCGCGTCTTTAAAAAAGTGACCGGCATGACTCCCGGTAATTTCCGAAGGCGAGGCGCACCGCAATAATCTCATCTGTTTGAGGGTCTTTCAAAACGCAGACGCATTTTGAAAGAGCACCTTGTTCTCTATTGTCAAATATTCGCGTTCCGACAAAAAGTGGAAACCTCTTTTCTTAAAAATCATCACCTTGGAAAATAATCGCAATTTACAGGGCTCGTACCCCGTGCTGTACTAACTCAAAGGATAGTCGGTGAAGCCGCTTATCTTTAGGAGGTTGGTATGAAAAAAGGGATACTCGTTCTGCTATGCGTTAGTCTCGGCGCGGCGGCGTGGGCCGGCGGCGCTAAAGAAAAGACCGGTCAGGAGTCTGCGGCAAGGCCTGCCGCGGTACCCTCTCAGCCGGGCGCCCAAGCTTCGTCCCTTTCCGGCCCCGAGGCGCTTGTCCTTCCTATTACGAAAGAACCATTGAAACTGTCGATTTTCGCCGCTCTGGCCGACCGCGCGGCGGTATCGATGAAGAATTACAATGAGATGCTCGCGTTCCAGGAAATGGAAAAACGAACGGGCATCAAAATTGATTTCAAGCATCCTCCCGTAGGTTCTGAGCAGGTAAGAGTTCAATTCAACTTGATGCTCGCCGCCAACGATCTGACGGATATGATCTACTATACATGGGCGACGGATTTCGTCGGCGGACCCGAGCGGGCTATCAACGACGGCATCATCGTTCCGCTCAACGATCTGATCGATAAATACGCGCCGAATTTCAAAAAAATATTGGAGGAGAATCCGAGCGTTCGTAAAGACGCGGTGACCGACAGCGGCAAGATCTACATGTTCCCCCTCTTACGTCTGACGCCGACCGACCTGGTGAGCGGCGGCTTCCAGATTCGAAAGGACTGGCTGGACAAGCTCAACCTCAAGATGCCCACCACCATAGACGAATGGTACACGGTGTTGAAGGCGTTCAAAGAACGGGACCCGAACGGAAACGGTAAAGCCGATGAAATCCCCTTCATTTCCAGCAAGATCGTGAACATCACCGGAGTTGAACGCTTCAGTTGCGCCTGGGGGTTCCCCACCGAATACTACCGCGACGGGAGTTCCGTCAAATACGGACCGATGCAGAACGAGTATAAGGATTTCCTGGCGACGATGCGAAAGTGGTACAAAGAGGGACTCATCGATCCGGACTTCCTGACTTCGGATCGGAAGAACCACGACGCCAAAGTTACCAGCGAGGTAGCCGGAGCTTATTACGGATTACTCAACTCCTACATGGGCACCTATACCAAGACGATGCCGCCGAAGAATCCAAAGTTTGAAATCAGGGAAGCCCCGATTCCCAAAGCCCCCGACGGCAAGATGTACAATTTCCACACCGACGCCGCCCGCGCCGTCGCCACGGAGGGATTCGCCGTTACCAGCGCCAACAAGCACCTGCGGGAAACGGTCAAATGGTTGGATTACTACTACAGCGAGGAAGGCCGCGTCCTGATGAACCTCGGCGTCGAGGGGGTGACATTCAAGATGGTCAACGGAGAACCGGTGTACACGGACCTCATCACCAACAACCCCAAGGGCCTTTCTCTCGATCGAGCCATCTGCGCGTACACCCCGGCCGGCGCCAGTTGCCGGCTGTTCCAGGATACGCGTTACTGGAAACAGATGATGACCTACGACAACCAGAAAGAGGCCATGAAGATACTCGGCCAAGCGAGCCTGGAACGCGTGCTTCCGCCCATCACCCCGACGCCCAACGAGTCCACTCGATTGGCGGCGATTCAAAATGAGGTGAACACGTACGTCGGTGAGATGTTCGCGAAGTTCGTGATGGGACAGGAAAGCCTGGATAACTTCGACAAATACGTCAAGACGCTCAAGTCGCTCAATATTGATGAAGCGCTCGGCATCCAACAAGCGGCCTTCGATCGCTATCTGAAACGTAAGTAAACAACTGAAGCCGCCGAAATCAGAAATCCGGTTTCGGCGGCCGGACGGGGGAACCATGTCGTCTGCGAAAAGAGAAAGCCGTTTGTTCCGGGAATATAGAATCGATTTCTCCAGGAATAGATACGTCTATTTGATGTTGCTACCGGTCGCCGTCTATTTCATCGGCTTCCACTACATTCCCCTTTTGGGGGCCCAAATCGCGTTTCGCAATTTTTCTCCTATGAAAGGACTTTGGGCGAGCCCCTGGGTAGGCTTCAAGCATTTCATCGATTTTTTCCATAGTTATTATTTTGTCAGGCTCTTTCGAAACACTATCTTCCTGAACTTCTTTGATATACTCTGCGGATTTCCCGCTCCCATCGTCTTGGCTCTGCTTCTCAACGAACTGAGAAACGACAGCTTCAAGCGGCTCGTTCAGACCATCACCTATCTACCCCATTTTATCTCCGTCGTCGTCATTTGCGGAATGATATTGGATTTCTTCAGCAGAGATGGCGTGATCAATACGTTGCTGGTCGTGATCGGACTCGACGCTATTCCGTTCATGATAGAGTCGAGTTGGTTCCGACCGATTTACGTCGGCAGCAATATTTGGGAACAGGTCGGATGGGGCTCCATCATCTATTTGGCGGCGCTCACGAACGTCGATCAGGAACTCTACGAGGCCGCCACCATCGACGGCGCGAAGCGTTTTAAGCAGCTGATCCATGTTACCTTGCCGGGCATTCTTCCCACCATCGTCGTGATGTTCATTTTGCGCATGGGGAAAATAATGACGGTCGGATTCGAGAAGGTTCTGCTGCTCTATAACCCAAATACGTACGAGACCGCCGACGTCATTTCCACCTTCGTCTATCGCAAAGGAATTCTGGAAATGAGCTACAGCTACAGCACCGCCGTCAGCTTATTCAATTCCGCGATCAACTTCGTGATTCTTCTCATCTTCAACAAGATGTGCCGAAAACTGTCGGAAACGAGCTTGTGGTAACGGAGTGTGGATAATGCGCAATAAAGGGAAATTAGATTGGCTCGTAGATGCGGCCATCGTCATGTTCATGGTATCCATGATCGTCCTTACCCTGTATCCCTTTTACTATATCATAATGGCGTCGATCAGCCGACCATCGGAACTTATGAGCCACCGGGGACTGATTCTGGCGCCGCTGGGCGGAATAAGTTGGGCGGCTTATAAATCGGTGATTTTCGAAAACCCGATGATTCCCATCGGTTACCTCAACACCATTTTTTATGTCGCTTTTGGAACCGTCATCAATATAACGCTCACCACTCTGGGGGCGTACGCCCTGTCCCGGAAAAAAGCCAAACTGGTTCAGCCGGCTATGTTTGCGATCACGTTCACCATGCTCTTCAGCGGCGGCATGATTCCTCTCTTTTTACTCGTCAAACAGCTGGGGCTGATCAATTCGCGTCTGGCGATTTTGTTGCCGACGGCGGTCAGCGCATACAACCTGATCATCATGCGAACCAGTTTTCAGGCGCTTCCGGACAGCCTGGAAGAATCCGCCAAAATGGACGGCGCGAATGATTTCATCATTCTTTGGCGCATAGCGCTACCGCTCAGCAAGGCGGTCGTCGCGGTGATGGTCCTTTTCTACAGCGTCTCCCACTGGAACTCCTGGTTTCCCGCGATGATGTATCTGCGCGACCGCGACCTGTATCCCTTGCAGCTGGTGTTGCGGGAAATTCTCATTATGAACAACACCGAGAGCATGACGACGGGCGCCGCCATGTCCGACGCGGAACCGATCGGAGCGGCCATTCAATACGCCACGATTATGGTATCTACGCTTCCCATCCTGGTCGTATACCCCTTCCTGCAGAAGTACTTCGTGAAGGGCGTGATGATCGGGGCTATCAAGGGCTAGGAGGAAAGGCCGGTGACCGGAAGAGAACGGGTGATGCGGGCAGTCGCGCATGAAGCGACCGATCGAGTCCCGATGGACTATTGCACCAGGGACGACGTAGCCAAAAGGCTTGTCGACTATTTGGGCCTCCCCGACCGGGAAGCTCTCTATCGAAAATTGGGGGTGGACGCCAGGCGCTTCGCCGTTCAGGACGCGCTCGGGAAACGCGAGACTCTAGGCGACGGCAGTTTCCGCAGCGGATGGGGAGTAGTTCAGCGACCGTCCGCCGACGGGCTGTACGTGGAATGGCTGCGCGGGCCCTTCTCCGAGAATCCTGATTTGGATCGATTCGCTTGGCCGGGGTTCGACTGCGTGGAATCGGTTGAGTCGATCGAGCGAATGATCGCCCCGCATAAGGGCGAGTACGCGACCATCGCCACGCTGAACTACCCGTTCAAGGTTTGCTGGCACATGCGCGGCATGGAAAATTTTCTCTGCGATACTCTGGCGGACGAGGGATACGCGATCGCTTTATGGAAGAAGGCGGCCGAGTACGAGTTGGAAAAAGCACGGCGCTTCGTGAAGGCGGGCGGCGACATCGTCTCCTTTTCCGGAGACATCGCCATGCAGGACCGAATGATGGTGAGCGTGGGCGCGTGGCGTCGAATAGACAAACCGATCTTTGCCGACATGATCCGGAAAATCCGGGAGCTGAACGGGGATGTCCTGATTTACTACCACAGCGACGGCGACATGGAGGCGGTGCTGCCGGATTTGATCGAGATCGGCGTGGACATAATCAATCCCATCCAACCCGAATCCATGGACGTGGCGCGAATTAAAAAACAGTACGGCAAGAGATTCACGCTGCACGGCACCATTTCCATACAGAAGACCCTGCCGTTCGGGACCTTGGAGGATGTGCGCCGCGAAGTCTTGGACCGTATGGCTTTGGCGGCGGAGGACGGCGGCATAATGCTTGCGCCCGCCAACCACGTGCAGAACGATACGCCGCTGGAAAACGTGATCGAAATTTACCGAACCGCAGGTTCTTTCCAATACGAATAGAAAGGGAGGACGAGAAGTGAACAGGTTGTTTTCTAAGATTTACGGCTGCGAGGCCGCGTGCACGATCGGTAATTCGATGGGGGACGTCACCGAATTGTTCACGTATGAGGAGATCGAGGCACGGTGGGGTTTCGTGGATACCCTGCTGCCGCAGACGAAGTGGGGAAAGGACGGCAGCCTGACCGACCGCGTGTGGAAGCAGCAGTTCGGGCCGGATATGGTCTACCACGCGCATAACCGTCCGCCGGGCATGACCGAGGACGGCCACGAGCGGCACCGCCTGTGCACCAACGCCATCCTCAAGAAGAAAGGCAGGATCGACATACTGGATTTGGCGAGGACCTGGGAAGAGGACATCGATCCTTCCAAGTTCGGCTATCTGCTTGGTCCCCAGGATCAGGTCATCTACTACGCGATTAAATCGGGAATTCCGCCCTGGGAGATCGGCCGCTACGCGTCCTGGCCCGCCCTCATCGGAACCTCAAAGATGATCCTGCCTATAGGCATGGTGAACGCCTGCAACCCGGATCGGGCAGCCCAGGATGCCCACGACTTAGGCCGCCTGAAGGACGTGCGCGGCGTCCGCGGCAACTTCGCCATTGAAGTCTGCGCGGCCATTGCCGCCGCCTGCGCCGAAGCGCTCAAGCCGGACTCGAGCGTGGAAGACGTCGTCGATACGGCGCTGGGACAGCTTTCGTTCCAGCCTCGGGAGGAGGTGCTCATCGGCGTCAACTGGGCGAAGAACGCGAACGGCTGGAAGGATCTGCGCCCCCTCTATCAAGAAAAATATGCTGGACACTCCATGTCCAACGCGGTGGAAATTCTTTCCGGAGCCTTGGCCTGTCTGATCGTGGCGGAGGGAAGGCCTAAAGAAACTATCCTGTACGCGGTGAATCTAGGCCGCGATACGGACTGCAAGGCCTATGTCGGCGGAGGCTTCGCGGGCGCTCTGCAGGGTATAGAGGCCGTACCCACGGATTGGGTGAAAACCATTGAGGAGGAGGTCGTGAATGACCCCTACACCGTAGCAACCCGAACCGCGCGTCAGGCAGCAGAAGGCTTGTACGAGGCGGCGGTCAATACCGCGAACAAGATGCGGGATTCCTGCTCTTTGCTCGACAAACTGATTGCGGATGTATGTGAGGTGTGAGCTCTTTTCCCCCTAGATCGTACCGACCCGGAAGTGGTTCGCTTTCGGGCCGGATCCTTTAAAATTCCGTGACTACCGTATCAGGAACGGACGCGAGAGAATGCCGGTCGGGATGCAAGGTTAATAGTCAGGGGAATCCTCAATAGTGGAAGGACCACAAAATACATCTTGATGTCCCCGAGCTTCGTCATTACATCGCCAAGAAAGGACGAGTCGCAGTCATTGAATACAACAACACCGACGGTTTGATGGGCCGGAACTCGGAATTTTGGAACGCGATCAATTCAAAGCTCAGACAGTAGTCGAACGCGCGAACTCCCATTTAAAAGACTATTTCATACCAAATGTCCTGTTCTTGAAAGGCCATCTGAAAGTCAGTTTTGTTCTATTGCTCGGAGTTCTTTGCCTGGCGGCCACGAAAATAGCCATGAGCTTCGTATCTCCAACAGCCTGATTTTTGATACTGCCAAGAATGTGATTACAGGACAATTCTGCCCATAATTTATTACAGCTATGCTTTTTATTTGAATTTGATTGAAAAGCTTAATGGGTTGACAGAGCATCAGCTGAGTCGGCCCAACTTTATCGTCATGCGCAGATTAGGATCAGACTTTTGAAAGAGGCTCCAGAGAGATAATTTGTGTCGGAGAGAGTTCTTCACTGAAAGGAGCCTACCACCAAATCAGATTTAGTTCATTTTGATTCATATCTTTTCTTCGAGTATTTCGTTGATGGCTCGATTCACGGACGCGCTTTCGCCTTTTGCCGTCTGAGCTTTGTCCAATATTTGCGTAGAGTCGGCGTTGTACTCGTTGAGCTCCGTGATGCTTTCGGAAATAACGTCGAAGCTGCGTTGAAGCGAAGCGAAAGTCTCCGCAAATGCCGCCGAAACCGACCGCTCTTTTTCGGCTCCGTCCTTGATGACACCCGCAAGCTCCGATAAGGATTGCACGCTCTCAAGCATTCCGCGATTTTCATTCACGAATTCGTCCATCGTTCGGGCGATATTGGAAATGATCTCGTAAGCCCGACCGGTTTCCTCAATCACTTGATACAACGATGCGGCGACTTCTTGAATTCGCTCGGTGCTACTTTCAATTTCCCCGTTCATCGTACGAACGATACCCGCGATTTCCTTCGTGCGGACACCCGAGGAATCGGCTAAGTCACGAACCGACTCAGCCACTACCGCAAACCCGGAACCGGCCGATCCCGCATGGGCGGCTTCTATCGCCGCGTTCATCGCCAGCAGATTGGTTTGCGTGGATATCTTAGATAGAGTGCCGACGATCTCAAGCGTCTTTGCCTGGTAATCCGCCAATCCTTTCACTCCGCCGATCGCCCGTTCCAACGTGCCTCTACCTTCCTCGGCGAGCACGCTCAGACGTTTGGTGGTTTCATCCGCGCGACCAATGTCCGACCGTATCGATTCCACCGCCTTGAGCATGAGCACCTGAGAATCGGAATGAGAATCGGCAAGCGTTTTTTGCCGAGAGGATGCGTCGGTGATCGAATCCACCGAACCGAGCAGCAGGGCCAGGTTCCGTTGGGCGACATCCGATGATTCTCCCAACTTCCGGGACGCGTCAAACAAAGCTTCGTTCTTTTTAACGAAGGCACTCATTACATCCGACACGGCGTCGAAAGAAGCCGAAATCGATTCACCCGCGGCATCGGATTCCCTTTTCAAAGCGGCGACTTTTTTCATCATACGGGAAACCGAGTCGAGCGCCTGGGTGCTTTTTGTCCATTCGCCGACCGCGCGTGAAAGCAGGGTATTCTGTAAGTGTGTCAGATACATCATTATCGCGGAGGAAACCACGTAGATGATTGCGATGATGGCCCGGCGCCCCATGGCCTGCTCATTCCCGCTGATCGTGGTGATCACGTTGATGGAGATGGTAAAGAAGACGCCGAGAACGGCGGTAAACCGAGCTGAAACCATATTCCCGGCCGGCATCATGATGACCAGGCCGAGCCCGACAATAGAGGTAAGGACGGTGACATAATCGGCATTATGCGCGAACGCCGGCGGTATCAGAATACCGATCAAAATGAGCGCAATAACGGAAAGCAGGATCGAGCTGCCGACGCGATCATACCCCTTGAGCACCAAAACGGCGCTGATTAGGGAAAGCAATCCGATCGCGGAGGTTCCGATGCCGGCCGTCGGATTATTGATTACGAAGAAACAGACCGGGGTAAGCGCGCTCACCGCGAAAATGATGACACAGATAAAAATCATGCTCACGCGCTTGCGGCGCAGGGAAAAGAATTCGTCCATATTCATGGCGGCGCTTGTCTTTGCGAAAATAAGCCTCAGTTCCTTCAGCATACGTTTTCCCTTTTTGTCGAACTTTAGATAAAATTCGACGATGAATACGTATTTGTCAAACTAAGAACGAAACTTATTGGTACATAATGAGCGACGGTCGCGGATCCAGCGCAAGCACTTCTTCAGGTCTCATCAAAGGTTCGTCAAATCCCGTTCCGGGCACGCCTGATTTGAAGAACAGTTTAAAAGCCTTTATCGGCATGTTTTTTGCCAGGACGTTGTAGTAATAGGCCTGGCGTTTCACCGCGGGAAGTCCGAACCCGTCGGCGCAATGAATCAGGCGGACACGCGCAAAATCGGTGAGTACCCGTTCCCGGCCGGCTATCATTTTCATGTTGAATTGGTGGATCACCAAAAGACGTTCGCCGGGATATCCGTGTTCAACCAGATAGTCCTCCATCATACGTTGCGCCTTGTTGATCTCATCGGCGCTTACGGAGCCAATTTCGTCCATAGGTTTGAGGGTGCGCCATTCCGGATCAAGGGCAAGATGCACGTTCGGATACCGGAGGAACGGAAGTAGCCGTTTGGTCGCCGATTCCACAGAATACTTTCCGATTTGATGATCGATAAATACCAGCATGTCATTTGCCAGCGCGTATTCGATATACTCGTTCAAGCGGCTGTCCCGCAAGATGCCGATTTCACCTTGCGGCCAGGCCATTCCATAGATGATGTAAAACGCTTTCTTTACACCTCTATCTCCGTTGGATACGTCGTACACCGCCGCGTAGTCGCTCAGCATGCGGTCAAGTTCCGGAAGCGGATGCACGCCGAGAACGCCCATCCGCTTGGAAAGAGGCGTTCCATAAAAGGCGACTATATCGTTATTGAGAAGTATGGATTGATAATCGGAAACACGTCGCGCCGCCGCGTAATCTTCCAGTTCGGTAGCGACCCAATACGGGCGAGCCCGTTCGGCTTTGATTTCAGCCTCAATTTGATCGGCGAAATACGCTACCGGGAACGGAGGTTCGGGAATAACCGTCGGCCGGGCGGGAGCTTCGGTGCGCGGAGGCACAACGACGCTCTCGGCTGAAAAAGAGACAAATGAAGAAACCGAAAACAACGCGCAGATGACTAGACGGGAAGCGAGTCGGCAAAGCATGGCGTACTCCGATCGTGGTGTCTTTCCACAGTATCGGCAGTACCGATCGATTCATTACCCTCCGATTCCCTCTCATGCTTCTTCGAGCGCGCGTTCCACCTCTTCAAGACGTTTATTAAGCGAATCAATAGTCCGCTCCAGCCGGATTTTCTCTTTTTCCAAGTGGACCCTCGGATCTTCATCCTCTCTTTTGCGCGCAACGGCGACTCGGACCTCATCGGGACTCTTGCCGGAGAGCAGCGCGCCCTCCGCGGCAGACCGAGTCTCCTCGTCTCGGATACCGGCGACTATTTTCATGTTGTCGGCGCCCATCGAAGGATTGACGTTGTACTGGTAGATTTTCATGGCGGTTTTGGCCGAAAGGCGCGGGATGCGCAGAACGCGATCCACGTAATCCTCAAAACGCGCCCCGATGCGGCCGCAGATTTCATTCGCCTGCATGAGAAGCTTGCCCAGTTCTTTCACCAGAGTTCCGTTCTCAAACAGGTATTCCTTGCGGATAGTCTCGGTGAGCGCTTCCAACTCAGGAGAGTCGGCGAACACGTTGTGGTAACAGCCCTTACCCTCCGCTTTCTGCAGGAGTCCGTGGAGTATGGACCAGAATTCCGCCGTATGCGCGCGGCCGGTGAGTTTTCCGCCTTTTGCGCAGGAATGCACGTGGTGAGCGTATTCGTGAATGGCGGTGTACATCAGCATGTTGTCGTCGGTGAAATTGTGGTTGTGGATGAGAATTTCACGCGTGTCGGGCTTGTAGAGGCCGTTTACTTTTTTGCTTTTTTTCCCCGTAAACACCACGGAGAACTCAAGAGGAACATCCTCGATCGATAAAAGCAGCTCTTTGACGCGATCCTGGTTCATGGGGCGGGATTTTACCCGAGCGCGCCGATTTTTTCCAGAGCAAGAATGACCGCGGCCACGCAGGCCGTCTCGGTCCGAAGCGCGCGGCCGCCCATTGAAGCGCGAATGAACAGCGCGGCCTCAAGCGCGTCCCGCTCGCGATCCGACCAGCCGCGTTCGGAGCCGATGGCCAGTACGAACTCTCCCGCGACGGACGATAGCGGCGGAGCGACGGACAGAGCCGAAAAAGCGATAGCCGGCCGCACATTATCGGGCGCGACCAGGGCGCGGGGACTGCGACCCCATGGACCGGCGCCCAGCCAGGCGGCCAGCGTCGGGTACACGGACAAAACCGGGAGCCGGGTATCGCGAGCTTGGACGGCCCCTTCAATCAAGGCCGCGCGCGCGCCGCCGTCTTCAAGGAGCTTGGTGTCCCGGTAGGATTTTTCGCCCAGTTCGGTACCGACCAGGTCCACCGCCGCGACGCCCAGGCTGGATAAATCGCGCAAGAGGCGTCTGAGCTGTATCGGCCGGGGGAAGCCGACGGCGACGCGGATCGGATTGAGCGGCGGAGGAACTTCGATCGGCTCGAAGGAAAAGCGGATGGAACCGTCGCTTTCAATCGATTCTATCTTGCCCCGACCGAGCGCCGCGCCAAGGATTCCGGCATCGAACAAATCCCCCGCTTTCTTATGCAGCACCTTCAACAGATGGACCGCGCGATCATCTCGTTTAGGCAGAGGGGAATCTATTTCTTCGCCTTCAAAAAGAAGGATGTTCACTCGGCCGCCTCATATGAAAAAACGTCTTCTATCTTTTTATCGAAGAAACGCGCGACTTTAAAGCCCATCTCGAGCGACGGCACGTATTTATTTCTTTCAAGTGAAATCACCGTCTGCCGCGTCACGCCGAGAGCCTGCGCTAATTCCTCTTGAGTTAAGCGTTTAGCATTCCGCAGTTCGAATACCGTGTTGCGGATCATATTCAGCTTTTCCGGCAACGTATAGCATAGACTACGTAGAAAACCACTAGTTGAACCAACATGAAAACAATCACGGTACGGCTTGCGATGATCCATTCTATGGGAATGCGCGGAATGCTGCCGATGATCGATATGAAGAGGATGGAACCAAACAGCATTACCCGGTACGTGAACGCGGCGGCGAAATCATAGTTGCCTTGCGTGCGTTCGTCGGAAAGGATGAGGTTCGATTTCTTAATCGATGTTTTAAGTATCAAAAAAAGAACAATACCTACCGCCAATCCGATAAGGGCATACGCGTAACTGGGGACAAAGGGAAAGAGTTGCCCTGCCACGAGCGACGCGACTAAAAGCAGAGCCATAACGCCATATGAAAACAGGTAAAACTTCTTTCGTGTCATACTGTTCTCCTTCATTAAAATGTAAAATACTTTTTACATAATGTCAAATACTTTTAACACATCTCTCGCTTGACCGCGTTCGCGTCGGTAGCCCATACTTCTCCGCATGAGTACGCGCAAACAACACCCCAAACGTTTTTCCGATTCCCCCTGTCTTTCCTCCGACGCGCGGCTTACCACAAGCGCCCGCATCGCGATACGGGACTCGCTGGGCGTAAAAGCAGACGAAAAAGTTCTTATCGTCACCAACCCCGATGCGGAAGTCGCCGCGATTTCGCGCGCCCTATACGACGCGGCGGTGGAGTTGGGCGCGCGGCCGGTACTCATGTTCCAAGCGGTGAAGACGCAGATGGACTTCGCCGAAGACGCGGTGATTGCCGCCTTCGGCGCGAAACCGGACGTATTCGTCTCCATGAGCGCGGAAAAACTCGGCAAGGACCGCGCGGGCATCGCGAAGCCCTACGAGCTTGGGGAGAGAAAGTGGGACCACGCGTTCCATCTGCAACTCTACGGAGAAAAAACCTGCCGGGCGTTCTGGTCGCCGGGGGTGACGCTCGACTCCTTCGTCCGCACCGTCCCCATCGATTACGCGCTGCTGAAAAACCGGTGCGCCGCTATCAAGGAAATATTGGATCAAGCCGTATCCGTCAGCGTCACCGCTCCCGGCGGCACCGATATCGTCATCGGATTACTGGGAAGAACCGCGAAAAGCGACGACGGTGATTTTTCACGGGCCGGAACGGGCGGCAACCTGCCGGCGGGGGAAACCTTCGTGAGCCCCGCCAACGGGACGGCGAACGGCAGGATAGTATTCGATGGGTCGATGAGTCTTCACGACGGCGACGTCCTGATCGAGTCTCCCATCGTCTGCACCGTGGTCGACGGCTTTATCGCGGAAATAGCTGGAGACGCCGAAGCGTCGGCGCTCTTGGAGACAGTATCGCTGGCGGAGCGAAACGCGGTGGAATACGAAGCTACGGGCAAACTCCCCACCGGCGCGGGAGCGATTTACGCAAAGAACGCGCGCAATATCGGAGAGCTGGGGATCGGACTAAACCCCGCGGCGACCGTCTCGGGCAACATGCTGGAAGACGAGAAAGCGTTCCGGACCTGCCACTTCGCGGTAGGGCATAATTACGACGAGGACGCACCCGCGCTCATCCACCTGGACGGGTTGGTCAAACGGCCGACCATCATCGCGCGCATGGAAAACGGTACGGAAATCGTCATCGAGCGCGAGGGAGAACTCGCGCCGGAAATTGAGCTGCCCGTCCGTTAAACGTCGGCGGCGTCCCTGACGAGTACGTCGAATTCGACTCGCAACCGCGCAAGCTCCTCGACGTCGAAAGACGACAAAGCGGCGCGCGTACGGCTTGCGTATCGACCTATTTCGCGCGATCCGAACTGGACGAACGCAATTTCCAAGGCCGCGACGAACTCGTTCCATTCATCAACGATGAGAGCCGCGGAGATTGACTTCCGGGCGGTCAAAGCCGCGCCGGAGAGGGCCGCGACGGCCTGCGTCGCCTTTTCCGCTCCGAGTTCCGTCTGTAGCGTTTCGCGCGTTAATGCGGGAAGAGGAACAACCCGCACCGGTTCGGACGCCCGAACGACTCTCCCCGGCAGCACGGTTTCCAGGCAGTCCAATAAGTGTGATCTTTCTACGGGTTTTGGAACGATGGTCGCCGAGCCGTAACCGGCAAGCCGGGACCGGGTTTCAGAGCGCAGGTCGGCGGTCACGATGAGCACCGGAAGGTTTTTCGTCGAGGGATGGTTCCGCAGGGCTTCAAGGAAGGCGAAACCGTCCACCTTCGGCATGCGCAAATCGGTAAGCACCGCGTCGGGTATCCTGATCTCTATACTGCGTAAACCCTCTTCTCCGTTTAGAGCCGTTCTGACGGCAGCCCCCCGCGACTCGAGCATTCGACCCATAAGGTCGCGATTGACCGGATCGTCCTCCACAATCAAGAGATCCGTTCCGTCCAAGCGACGATCATCGGGAACCGCGTCGGACAAAGAGGATACCGCGCCGTCAGCCGCCGTGGCTGCCCGCAAGTCCGGGATGCGCACTGTAAAGCCGCTTCCCTTCCCCACTTCGCTTGTTACGGCGATCTGCCCGCCCAAGTCTTCCGTCAGCCTTTGTACGATCGTCAAACCGAGTCCCGTTCCGCCGTATCGCTCATTTACGTGCTCTTGTTGGTAAAATGGTTCGAACACCCTGTGGACGGCTTCCTCATTTAGCCCTATTCCCGTATCCACCACTTGAATAACCAGAGACGGCAACCCCGCCGGTTCGGGAGGACCGACTTCCGCTTCAGATGAGAGAGAGACCGTGACCGATCCCTTATCGGTAAACTTGATCGCGTTACCGATAAGGTTGACCAGAATTTGACGTAATTTGGTTTCATCGCCAAGGATAACACATGGAACCGACGGATCGATTATCGACCGCAAAGAAACGCCTTTCTCCTCCGATCGCAAGCGAAACATCTCCAAAAGATCGGAGACGAGACTCCTGATCCGCAAAGGAGCGCTGTGCCGTGGAGCCTTGCCCGCGTCCATACGGGAAAGGTCCAACGCGTCGTTCAGTAGTGAAAGAAGACTTCGGCCACTGCGGTCGATTACTTCCACCAAAGAACGACGCGGGTCATCGGTCATCTTTTCCGCAAGGATGCTCGCATAACCGAGCACGGCGTTCATCGGAGTCCGAATCTCGTGGCTCAAGTTGGCCAGGAACTCGCTTTTAGCCTTGTCGGCCGCTTCAGCCCTATCCTTGGCAACTTTGAGTTCCCCCGAGATACGCCGCCGTTCCGACAACTCCGCGACCGAAAGCCGCAAACGCTGATCTCGGGACACCCAGGCGAAAACCGCCGCGACGAAAAAGAACGCGACGGCGAAATACAGAACGAACGCCGCGGGCGTGATCCAGAACGTCGGCGTCACACTAACGCGGAGTCGTACACCGTCCTCGTTCCATACCCCGTTGTTGTTGGAGGCCTTGACGCGAAACACGTATTGGCCGCCGCTCAAATTGGCGTAGCTCGCGCGGCGCCGGGCGCCGGACGCAATCCAATCTTTGTCGAAACCTTCCAACTTATACGCGTAGCGGTTTGTCTTCGGATCCCTATAATCAAGAACAGCGAATTCAATGGAGATGAAATTCTCTTGGTGGGAAAGACGGACTTCCCGCGTATCGGCGATTTCGTTGCCTGAAACGAGTTCCCGGTCAAAAACCTTGATTGCCGTGAGCCGAACAGGACTCTTATACGTTTTACGGCCCGGAGAGGCCCTCGTAACGCGGGTGAGCCCATCAGCGCCGCCGAAATAAAGTCCTCCGGCGGTGTTCCTGAAAGCGGCAGACGTAAATTCAGGGCCTTGCCGCCCATCCTCCGACTCCAAAACCCGTATGTCCTTATATTCCGGATCAAATACGCACAGGCCGAAATTCGTACCGAGCCATAACTTTCCGGATTCATCTTCAAGAATCGAAAGAACACTGTCGTCGGGCAAGCCGGCTTTTTTGAAAAAATGCTCGAATTTCCCGGTCTTTTGGTCAAAAAGGGAAATCCCGTTCCCAGCCATACCGAACCATAGACGTCCCTTTGAATCCTCAAGCATGCAGCGCACCGAATCGCCGGTCAAGCTTGATCGATCGGCTTGTTTACGCGTGAACCGGATGAAACCGCCGGTATTAGGGTCGAATCGATTCAATCCGCCGTTGGTTCCGATCCAGATATCACCCCGGGAATCCTTTTCAATGAAATACACTTGGTTATCACTGAGGCTTTTAGGATCATTCGGATCTGCCGGAAAACGAAGGCGTTCCCCCGTCTTCGGGTCATAGCGCTCCACACCGTCACGGGAAAAACCGTACCAGTGCCGCCCATCGGAGTCTGTAGCGATAGCGTTGCACGGCGCGTCGGTCCCGGTGAGGCGTTCAAAGCTATCGGTCCCCGCGTCGAAGCGATTGAGCCCTTCATCCGTCGCGACCCAAATTGAGCCGCCTGAATCTTCCATTATATCGTTGACGGTATCGTTGGAAAGGCTACGCGGATTCTTCGGGCGACTGCGATAATGTCTAAAGGAAGCAGAGTTAGGATCCATTCGATTGAGTCCGCCGTTGTCTGTACCGACCCACAAACTACCGCGAGAATCCTGCAGCGCCGCAAGAACCGCGCCCTTGGAAAGGCTGCCGGGAACAAGCGGATCATGGACTATTTTATCGAAGCGGTCGCGGTTTCCGTCCAGCTTATACACTCCGCCGCCATCCGTCCCCACCCACAGCAATCCGGATTCGTCCATGAAAAGTGAGTCAACGTCGTCGACGGCCAACGCATACGGACGTGACGCATCGGCGCGGTGGACAATAAACGAGTTTTTTTTCAGATCGAGTTCGACCAGACCGCCACCCGAAGTGCCCGCATACACCACGCCGTCAAAAGCGGTGACCAGCGAATTGAGCCGATTATCCGGGAAACTCCAGACGCGCGTCGTCTTCCGATCTTTATCGATGCGGACAAGTCCGCCGCCCCAGCATCCGGCCCAGAGATTGCCCGAGGTATCTTCCGAAAGGGCCGTGATTTTGTCCGAAGGGAAGTTTCCGATAAATTTGGCGAAGCTATTCGTTTCTCGATCATAGCGCAGCAAGCCTCCGGAGCCGCCTACCCAAAGGACTCCGTCCCTCGTCTGCAGGATGGTTCCGACAATGCCGTTCCGCGACGCACCTTCCCGACTGTCTTCGGCGGCACTGTAGGACGTAAAACGACCCGAGGACTCGTCCAACGCGTTGAGTCCGTCCATGGTGCCTACCCATAAGCGACCGAAACTGTCGCGGTAGACCGCCGTGACGCTATCGTTTGATAAGCTTGACGCGACTTTCGGATTGTGCAGGAAACGCGTAAATTTTTTGGTGCCCGTATCGAAACGACTCAACCCTTGCCGGGTCCCAATCCACAAGATGTCCCTTGCGTCCATATACAAGGTCTGCACCTGGTTATGGGAGAGTGAATCAGCTTTGAAGGGATCATTCGAATAGACGATGAAATCGTAGCCGTCGTATCGATTAAGTCCGTTTTTCGTACCGAACCAGAGAAACCCGCGGGAATCCTGGACGATGCTTGAAACGCTGGAATTGCTTAAGCCGTCCTGCCGAGAGAGGCGGGAAAAGCGCGCCTCTTGCGAGGCAGGTTCTAAAACCGGGAAAAGGAGGAAGAAGAGACAAAAGACAACGCGATGGTGATCAGACTTCCGCATCGCCGGCGGACTCCGGATAAACGACCTTTGCGCAATCGGGACAGAGGCCATGAGAAAAAGTGAGCCCCGCGAATTCGCTCAAATAACTTTCCACCTGCTTCCAGTATCCGCCGTCGGTCCGGACGGACTTGCATCTCGCGCAAATAGGAATGATGTCTTCAAGTCGTTTTACCCGGTCCAGGGCAGTCCGCAATTCGCCGACCAGTTTCCGTTGCGTTTCAAGAGCGACCCGTAGCGCGACGTGCGTCGCGACGCGCGCGCGAACTTCCGCCGCGTCAAACGGCTTGGTGATGTAATCCATACCACCGGAGAGAAAGCCGTTCAAGCGGTCGTCCCGATCGGCCCGGGCGGTCACAAAGATCACCGGAAGATCAGTCCAACAAGGATCGGCGCGTAAGCGCTTCAGGATGGAAAAACCGTCCTCATCGGGCAACATGACGTCTAAAAGAACAAGAGTCGGCGCGCGCGAACCGAGAACTTCGAACAGTTCCGCCGCGTTCCGCGCGACCGCGAACGAATACCCCTCATCTTTCAGACAATGGTGCAAAATACGAACATTTTCAACGATATCGTCCACGATGACAATGAAGGGTACATTTGATTCCATGCGGGATCAGACGAACAAAGCCGCCGTCTCCTTCGCGTAGATTTCCACCACTTTATGGCGCATCACTTCCTGCTTATGGGATAGTTCCATGCCGACTTCAAAAGGTTTGAGTAAAAGCTTGAACTTAAAAATCCGTTCAAAAGCTTTAAAACCGTTCTGAGGACTCACCAATTCCATCACCTCGTTCGCGATCAATTCATTGATTTCAGGCTGCTGGAGCAGCGCCTCATAATCGAGAATCGGGATTTCATTATCTTTCGCGAACGACATTACCGCATCCTGGTTCGGCACGATGAGCGCAGCAAGATATTTCTGATCCTGACCGACGACCATGCACTGAGAAATGTATTCACTCTCCCGAATCTTTTCCTCAATCGGCGCGGGCTCCACGTTTTCACCGCCGCGCAGAACGATGGTGTCCTTCGCGCGACCGGTGATCTTGATCTCCCCGTCGCGCGTCATCATACCCAAATCCCCGGTATTGAGCCAACCGTCCGCGGAAAGAACCTTCGCTGTCAGATCGGGCCGTTTGTAATAGCCTTGCATGACCTGGCCGCCCTTAACCAGAATAAGGCCTTTGTGGCCGGGAGGCAGTTCCTTACCTTGATCATCAACAATTTTCACGGTTGTTTCCAGAATGATTTGCCCGACGCAGCCCGGACGAGGCTTCCGCTGTTGTCGGACCGCGATAACCGGCGCCGTTTCCGTCAGACCATAGCCTTCCAAAAGCAGAATACCGACAGATCCGAAAAAAGCGTCCACTTGCGAAGGCAACGCGCCGCCGCCGGAAATCCCCGCCTGGAAGCGCCCGCCGAGCTTCGCCCTTATCTTTCCGAACACCAACAGGTTGCCGAGCGCATTGACCGGTGAAAGCAGGATCCAGGGGATAAAGCCCAGGGCCGCGTCGACGGCCCGATTGCGGCCGTGGAAGTTCGGGACCAAGCCGATCACCATATTTCTCACCGTCGCGTGAGCGATGCCGATGCCGACGAAAAAGTCGAACAAGGTTTTCTTGATGCCGCCATGCTGTTTGATATTACGATAAATCCCGTCGCGTACCGACTCCCAGATGCGCGGAACGCTGGCCATCCATTGTGGACGGATTGTCGCGAAGTCGGGGAGCATTATCGATCCGATCGGCTTGGAGTACGCGATGGAGCTGGAACGGTCCGGGGCTACGTACTGCATGATGCGCTCAAAACTGTGCCAGACGGGTAAAACGGAAAGCCACACATCGCCAGGTTTGATGTCCGCGATCAGCGGAAGGCTCGGCAGCTGGTGCAAAAAGTTCCCGTGAGAGAGCATAACGCCCTTAGGTTCGCCGGTGGTTCCGGAAGTAAAAATGATCGTCGCCAGATCGTCGCGCTGACCCTTATCTATCTCCGCGTCGATCTCCCCGGGATTCGTCGCCCGACGACCTTTCCCCCGTTCCAGAACCTCGGCATACTCCAAAACCGTAACCCCGACCGCTTTCGCGCGGGTGCGGAATTCATCGCCCGCCGGATCATAGGTCACCAGGTATTCAAGAAGCGGCATTTCCGCTTTTCTCCCGAGAATTTTCTCAGCTTGTTTACGATTCTCCGCTATCGTAATGCGGCAATCGGAATAACCGAGGATAAACGCGATCTCCCGGTCGGTGGAATCGCAACCGCGCGGCACGTCGGCGGCGCCGATTGAAAGGATCGCGATGTCGCTAATGAGCCATTCCTTGCGGTTATCGGAAATAATGCCGACATGATCGCCACGTTTGACGCCAAGCTCCAAAAAGCCCGCGGCCAAGTCACGTATCACGTCATAAAATTGCGCAAAACTGGTTGGTTGGAATACGTCGTTTTGGTCTTTCGAATATTGCGCGACCAGATTGGGGTTAGACCCGGCACGAGCACGGATCATGAGAGGCAGAGTTCGCTCCATACAGTCTCCTTGGCGGACGATCCCGTCACAGCGAGACCGCCGGGAAGCTTGCGGCGAAGTCGGACAACGACAGTTCCAGCCGCAACGTCAGTATAACAGAATATCAAAAAATGTCAAAATTGTTAAAAAAAATAGGCAGGATAGGCATTTGGGCATAAAAAACCCCTCGGGAAAAGGAGGTGAAAAACCCGAGGGGCGACCTGAACGAGCGGCGGAAGCTTAACTAAGATGAAAAAGCTTTTGCTGTCCGCCTGGGAACGGAACTGATGCTAAACGATGGTGAATCGCCGCAAGATCAGGAACTATCGATAAGATATCTATTTTCTCTATGTGCGTCAAGCGTTTCGGCCTTTTTTCTTCAAGCTTTTGCGTTCCCTTTCCACAAAACCGAAGCAACCGCGAAGAAAGTGCCTGAATACGCAAGCAATTGGCACTGTTTGTTAAGTATGTTAAAAAACCGCGAAAAGAAAAAGGTTACTTACATTTTTGAACGGAAGTGCTAGCATCCGTTAGTTGCACAACGGGTTTGGTAAGCAAGAATGAACATCGGCTTTTTTTTAACAAATGGGATGACCAGCGTCTCACCGACAGAAGAAATCGCGCAGATAAAAGATGCGCTTATCGATCAAAAATACCTTGTTGTCAAAGAAAACGGACTCTATGTCGGCATCTTGACCCAATCCGACGTGCTGCGAAAAGACGGTACGATAATTGCCGACTGCTTAACCGAGAAACCCCTCGTTCCGGCCGACCTGGACGTTGGTGAAGTCCTCAACCTCATGCTGGAACATGATTACGGCGCCTTGCCGATCGTCAACGCGAAGGGTGAGTTCATCGGCTGCATCTCTTTCGATGATATCGTGAACATCCTGTGCGGCATCGTCAGCGCCAAAATCGACATCACGTTCAACAACATCGTCGGAGACCACGACTTGGAAACCGCCAAGCATGCGTTCCTCGCCGAGATCAACCACCAGATCAAGAATCCCATCCAGGGTATTTACAGCGCGCTCAATTTTCTGCACAAGGAAACCGGAAAGACGGACCAGGAAATACTCATCCACTCCATTGAATCCAACGTACGCAGAATCGATATTCTCGTGAACGACCTGACGAAGCACTACTTCAGGCAATAGAAATGGGGCTACGGCGTAGAAGCCATTGAGATCTAACTCCAGTTATACGTATATTCTGGATTTCCAAGAACGATAAACGCGATGAATTGCGTAAAAGAAGTGTTCGCGAAAGCCGGCTGAATTCAGTGCTTGATTAGTCCAAGCGTTTTTTAAACAACTCAAGAAAGTCCCGTTGTGAGTTCTCAGGCAGGAACGATCGCCGAACCGTTTCTTCTACCTTTGGGAAGCTCTTCACAAAACGCGCCCATAAATTCTCGAACACTTTTTCCGGGATTTCTAAACGCCCGGAAAAAGCGCGCCAATCGTTTTTCGTAAGGCGGGATTTTTTTCCGTTTATGGTCAGCGCGGTTTCCTCGTGGTCACCGGGAAGGACAAGAACGGTGGAAACCAAATCGTAGGCGGGAGAAAGCACCCAATCGCCGGGCGCAGTTTCCAGGAGCGAAAAATTTTTCAGGTGCATATCGGCGTTTCCCGAGAGTCGGCAGAACAGGTTCAGCTCCAAAAAGCGTACCGCGTCCAAACCCGGCTGCCGGGAAAAACGCAAAACTTTTGAAGCGGCTTCAAGGCTTCCCTTGTATTTATCCGCGGCCGGACGTTCCGACAATTGGCAAAAGTCTTCCTGATGCAGCCGAACGCCTTCGGCCGGTCGATCAAACCGTCGCGAAAGATACGCGAGAGCGCCGTCGGCCATTCTGATCAGCCCATGCGGAGCCGTCTGTATACCGAGAATCGAAGACAGCTCCATGCATAACGCTTCGTTTTCAGGCAAATGAGGATATTCGGGAGACGGCGGTTTGAGAATGAAGCGGCCGCGGAAGTTTTGGACCGTCAAACGGCGCGGATCACCCGCGTCACGAGCGAGGGACAATTTAGTCTGGACACCCGGAATTGGTCCTTTTACGGCCAGCAGCCGCAACCCCTCCTTCGGCAAATCCGCGCAGCCGAAATCGACCGTCAAAGGCTGGCTAACATCGAAAAGCGATCGACAACATCGCTGATGGTAGTCGCCGACCTCTGTGGACTGAAAGCATACCAAACACTTAGGCATCGTGTTCGTTCTCCGCGGCATCGACCCCCACCGCTCCGATCGAATCCCGGCAAAAGGCCGAAAGCAGCGCGAAACGGTCCTTCGGATCGAGCTTCCAGTTCTTGGTTCCCAATTCCAAAAGCCATCCTTCGGGGATCAATCCGTCAAAAAAAGGGAACAGCGTTTTGGATCGATAGGGGTCTTGCCTGAGCGGCATGGTCAAGCTAACACCATGCGCGTCCGGCCGCGCCGGATAATCGCTTACATAGGTAAACTGGTACCCGTCCTCCGTCTCCTCCAGATAACCGGCAAGTACATCCTTGCACCACACGCGGGCTTTACGCATTCTCGCGCCGCCTGATTGGTCCCGCCTCATACCCGAATAGAGCAAGCACTCGGTTTAAAGTATCCAAGCGCACACTCGCCTTGCCTTGTTCGACATCCCGAATGAAACGCAAACCGACTCCGGACCGGAGGGCTAGGTCTTCCTGGGTAAGCCCATTACGTTTACGTTCGTCCTTCAATAAGGCGGAAAATGAGGTTGAAATGCTCATAAAAATAGAGTACACCCGATCGGGTATATTCTCAATGTTAAAAGTAAAGCTTATACCCGAAGAGGTATAATTATTCATATTCACGCTGAAGTATACCCGATACGATATAATAGCAAGATGGCTGGACTTATTCGGGCTCATCAAACGCGACTTCGCGCGTCTTCCGATGATCTTGGCAATGACGCGTTATCGCGCGACCATCGACTTGAGATTCATTCGATTCCCCTTATGCGTGCGATTTCCGGCAGGATCCATCCGAGTACGGTTGCGGATCCCCTGTCATTGAGCTTCGAGACGAAAGAGCGGAACGACTCGAACGTCTTCCTCGACTCCTCGGCGCTATCCAGAATCGAGGGCACCAAGTTCAGCCAGGATAGCTTGAGACAGTACAGCAGCTGTGTCTCGAACGAGCCGGGCGCGTCCTCGGGCCGGAGCGAGATGAAATACGTGTGGGCTTGAGCGCAGGCCGAAATGCTCACGGCGAGACTTCCGGAGGCGCTGTTGATCACCATATGGAAATGCTTCAAGGCTGAAGACACGACATCGGCATTCAGCGGGCAGGCGAGCAGCGCGCCGCGGCATCGCTCGGCGAGTCCCCGGTACCCAAGCTCATCCAGAATGCCGCCCGCGCTCCGCAGGAACCGGGAAAGCCCCGAAGCGAAACGATCCAGGTCCTTGAGCCTGGCGGAACCGAACTCCCTGTTAAGCTCCCTCCGTTTCAGGTTTATGAACAAATCCAGCGTCTCGTCGGATACGCCGATCATCCGGATCGTATCCTCCCGGGAAGGGGCACGGGCAAGTAAGGTCTGGGCGATGAAGAAATCGACATCGGATTTCACGGCGCCTTTCAGGGACTCCTGGTAGATCCGGAAGGACGCCGCCGACTCCTCAAACGGAATCCCCGCGTCAAGCCTTCGCCTGACCAGAAGAAGCACCTGCAAGTCCGATTCGGCGAACCGCTGCTTTTTTCCCGAGACGTCCGGCTTCACGACCTCCGCCGCCACGAGGTCTTCGATCTGCCCCTTGGAAAGACGGGCCATCTTTGATGCCTCGGATAAGGAATACGTCTGGCCCGTCGATCGGACATCGGCCTTATGAATAGCGTCCAACAGAGCTATCTCCGTTGGATCCGTCTCCGAGACGGCGAGCATGTGCTTGATCACGGACAACGGGTAGTAGTGATCTTTCTGCAGGGATTTGATCAACTGAACCCGCGCGACGCAATCCCTATGGTAATACGCCATATTGGGGCTGGTCTTGCTCGCGGGCAGGACCAGCCCCTCCTTGACGTAAAATTTTATCGTCGACACTTTCGTGTCCGTGGCCTTCGCCAGTTCGCTGATCTTCATCAAGGCGTCGGTTGCTTCGTCTATCATGTAGGCCTAGCAGTCTAGCACTATTTTTATCACGTCGGGAGGGTTTTCAAGGGCCAGCTTCATCGCTTTCTTGTAATCGTCCAGCTTGAAGTGGTGCGTGACGAAGCCTTCGGTGGAATAGACTCCGTCCCGAATCCACTCCTGCGCCAGGTCGAACGTATAGAGCTTCCGACCCTTCCATTCCTCTATCCCGTGAGCGTCGATGCCGATCAGCTTGATCTCGTGCCACCAAATCGGACTTTCATCGAAGGTGATGGCGTTCATGTGGTGGCCGACCTTCACCAAAGTGCCGCGGGGCCTGAGCAGGCGCAGGGCGGTAGTGTTCGACCAATTGCCGCCTATGCAGTCGTACACGCGGTCGAAGCCGCCGAAGAACATCTTGTTCTTGTTCATGCCCGTGAATACGCGGCTTCCCCCCGTCGCGTCCGAAGCCGCCTGATAGGGGTCCCCCTGCAGGACATGGTCCGCTCCCAGCTTGCGCGCGAACTCCTGCTTCGACTTGACCCGCTCCATGATCCAGATCTCGCACCCCGGTTCTACTATCTTGAGCGCCTGGACGATTCCCAGCCCGATGGTACCGCAGCCCATGATCAGGACTTTCTCGCCCTTGTCGGGAGGCGCCATGAGAACCGCGTGGATGGAGACGCAGGTGGGCTCCACCATGACCGCCTGTTCGTCGGACAGCTCGTCGTAAATCTTGGCAAGCTGCTGTTCGGGCGCCACGAAGGTATCGCCCCACCCCGCGCCGACGTCGGGCAGCTTATGCGGACTCGGTTCTCCGTAGTTCAGGCAGAGGTTGTAGTTTCCTTCCTCGCAGAACTTGCAGCGCGGCTTGATGTCCTTGTTGCCGCAGCCGGACATGTACTCCCGGATGGTAACACGATCCCCGACCTTGAACTTCGTCACCTTCGCGCCGATCTCTTCCACGATACCCACATTCTCATGGCCGAGATAGGTGCGCTTGGAAGAGGGAATAGGCTCGAACGCGGAATTAGTACCGGTGGTCGCCTTGAAGAAGCTCATGTCGGTTCCGCAGAGCCCGCACACGACATTCCTGACGCGAAGCCAGTTCTCGGCGGGCAACGGCGGGTCCTGTAAGCGCTTATTGTATTTCACGGCGTTGAGACCCGTGAACAGCAAAGGCTTGCAATACTTAGCGGCGAATTTCGTGAGCAATATGCGCGGAATGTCTTTCTCGAAATAAATCGTTTTCATTCGATGTCCTCTCCCGCTAGGTAAGCATTCCTTGCAAAATCGACATGTAGTTGTTGAGGTAGCAGGCGTACTCGGGGCTTCCGATCGTTTCGACATAGCCTTTTTCAACGCCTTTCACGAATTCAACGTCCTTGAGAAGGACGGCCATGGCGCCGTCAACGCTGCGGAAACGGAAATGCACGAACGGTGTCCTCCGCGTATACACGCCGTGGCCGGACTTCGAATTGCCTGCCTTTATCCGCAGGAAGCAAGCGATGAATGCCGCGTCCCCATCGTTTTCAACGGTGAACTGGTATATGCGGTCAGGCTGACGCTGACAGAACTCCCGCATTTCCGGGTCTCCCAACTTGTTGTACTGGGAGAGCGCGCGAGTGATCATGTACAGACTCATCTTTACCTTGAGCGCCTTCCCCGCCGCGTCCTTGGGGCGTTTGGAGGGCGACATGATCATGAGTCCCATGAGCAGCATCAGGACCTTGGTCAGAAGTCCGAAATTACGCAAACCGCCCCGTATCGACGGCAGCGCCACCCCTCCGCGCAGCAGCGCGTTCATCTTGTCCACGCTGGAGAAGGTCAACGTGAGGTCCGGATTGCTCGCGGGCCCCTGGACAACCGTCACCGTACCGCGGTCGAAAACGAGGTGGCAAGCGAGCAAGTCGCCGCCGTTCTTCGCCCCGAATTGCGCGACGGCGGAAGTGTCCTTGAATTTCTCTTTCAACTTGGGATCGTCATCCAGGAGGACCTGCATGACGGGAAACGCCGCGTTGAAGAACAATTCGGCGGTCATGATTCCCTGTGCTGTTGCGGTCATGAAGATCCCCCTTATTCGTCATCCCAGTTTTCGTCTTCCTCGAATTCCATGCCGAGCATGCCGCGCACTTGTTCGACGATGCCGTTCGCGTCAAGTTTGTAATGCGCGTATAGGTCCTCGGCGTATCCGATCATAGCGAACTCGTCGTTGATCCCGTGTTTCTTGAACACGCAGCCCTTCCCGCTCTCCGCGATCACCGAACCCACGGCGTCGCCGAGTCCCCCGATCACGTTGTGCTCCTCGACCGTCAATATGCGCCGGGTATCCTTGACCGCCTTCATGATCGCTTCCCGGTCGATCGGCTTGATCGTATGCATGTTGATCACGCGCACGGAGATCTTGTCCTGTTCGGCGAGCGTCTTCGCTGCCTGCAGCGACTGGAGCACGGCGATCCCGCAACAGATGATGGTGAGATCGGTGCCCTCCTTCATGGTGATGGCCTTTCCGATCTCAAATTCATACTTGTCGTTTTCGTAACAGGGAGGCTCGAAGCCGCGCCCGATCCGCACGTAGACCGGTCCCGGGGTATCGACGCAGGCCTGCACTACCTTCGATGTTTCGATGCCGTCCGCCGGGCAAATAACGGTCATGTTCGCGATGGACCGCATGACCGCGAAGTCCTCAGTGCAGTGGTGCGTGGTTCCCGCGTGGCCGAAGGAGATGCCGGCATGTGTCGCGATGATCTTGACCGGAAGATTCTGGTAGGCGATATCGGTCCTGACCTGTTCGCCGGCCCTGAAGCAGGCGAATACCGCCATGGTTGAGGCGAAGGGGATCAGCCCGGCCTTCGCCAGTCCGGCCGCGATTCCGAACATGTTCTGCTCCGCGATTCCCACGTTAAAAAAGCGATCGGGAAACGCGTTCGCAAAATGGACGATCGCGGTGGTTTTCGCCAGATCCGCCGTGACTCCGACGACTTTCTTATTTGTTTTCCCGAGCTCCGCGAGCGTCTTCCCGTAGATTTCCCGGGCGGTCATGGTAGCGGCATCGTATGCGTTCCAATTGGTTCCCGTAATGACAGCCATCTTATTTCTCCCCCTTAGCCTTTCATAATGGAAGCTTTGGCTTTCTCGCATACGGCGGAGTCGCCGGAAGCGTAGTGGTACACGACGTTGTTTTCCATGAAATCGATGCCCTTGCCTTTTACGGTATTGGCTAGGATCATGACCGGCTTGCCGCTCGCGTTCCACGCCTTCCCGAAGGCGGCGTCCAGCTGATCCATGTCGTGACCGTCGATCTCGATCACATCGAACCCGAAGGCCCGCCACTTGTCCGCGAACGGCTCAAGGGACATGATGTCTTCGGTGAATCCGTCGATCATGAGCCTGTTCCTATCCACGACGGTGATGACGTTCGTCAATTTGAAATGGGCGATCGACATAGCCGCTTCCCAGACGCTGCCCTCGCAGCATTCCCCGTCGCCAAGAAGACAGACCGTCTTATAGCTCTTTCCCAGATAACGGGCGCCCAGCGCAAGACCGGCGGCCATCGACAGACCGTGTCCGAGAGAGCCCGTGGAGACGTCGCAGCCGAGAACTTTATTGGAGTCGGGATGCATGGCGAAGGGGCTGCCGAAATGGTTGAACGACTTCAACTCTTCTTCGGGAAAGAAGTTCTTCTTGGCGAGAACGGGGATATAGCCCGCGGCGATGTGCCCCTTGGAAAGCACGAACCGATCGCGGTCCTCCCATTTCGGGTTTTTGGGATCAACCTTCAGATATTTGAAATACAGAATCGTAAGTATATCGGCGGCACTCAACGAACCGCCGATATGGGCACCGCCGGACCAGACCATGACGTCCACGATCGTAAGCCGCAGGTCGCGCGCCGTATCCAGGAGCATCTGCTTCTCATTGGCTGCAAGCGACATTTTTTCCCCCTTTCACTCAATCTACTCTATCATAGTAAGTAGATAGTTCTACTATCCACTTTAGTGTAAGAGCGGGAATCAACATCTGTCAAGGAAAAAGGCATTGGGGGAAAATTCAGTGTCGATAAGATTCTTCGAATGATTAAAGAGGCTCATTCACCAAACATATTCCATTTGCTTAACCGGCAAGCCTATCCTGCGAAGCGGGATAGGCGTGGTTTGTGAGCAAGCAAGCGAAGCGAGCAGCACAAACCAAGCCCAAAGGCACTGTCCGGTTGGAGCAATTGTTCAGTGACTTTAACTCAATATTTAACTTTCATACCGCTTATATCAATTATATAATCAACATTTCCAAAGTGCTCATGAATAAAACTTATTCCTAAAAGGGCCGCTCCCGCACCAAAAAAACTTGATGCAAGTATTAAATAAGCATTATCACTTCTTGGCATACTTGCAATTGAAGTTAACGCCAAACCACCAAACCCAACACACAAAAAACTAAGGTCCCTTTCAATAGCAACCCAAGGTACTGACGATGTATTAATATCCTTTATATCGAATTTTAGCTGAGTCACTCCATTAAACTCACTACCTTTAATTAATGAGTTAATATCATTTTTCACATCAATATTCCCTTCCTTTGCTTTCATCGGTAAGGAATAGTTTTTAGTGAACATAAAGGCCTCTGATTTCTGAAAACTATTTTCCGTAACCACATTTCCGTTTGCGTATAGCTGCTTAGTTGCCGAAATAGGTATATCCGTATCTATCGGTGCAAACGATATTCTTTGATCAACTGAAGCACACGATAGAAATACTATTGGAATTAAAACAAAGGACATTATCTTTTTAATCATTTTTCTTCTCCAATCGGTGTTTTGATATCAAGCGCGGTTTGATAACGTATCTTATCAATACTACCAACGATAAATATAAAGTTCCTTGATACGGATAAATCAATCTTATCAGCCATCATCCATTTTGGATCTTGGATAAATAGTTTATTTAACTGCTTATTCAGTGGCTCACCTTCATTATTATCATTTGCTATTGTTGCATTTGGCTGATTCTTATTTCCTGCTATTGAAATAACATTCTTTGTATAGGCACTAATCAAACTAAAAGTCTTAGTCTTCACTTCAGTTTTCTGGGTGTTAAGCATGACCGGAATTGTGTTGTTACTCAAATCAAAACTAATCTGATTTGATGGAAATGTTGCACACCCTATAAAAAACGAACAAAGAACAAACAATAAAGCAAGCGATTTAATTTTCATGATTACCTCCATTTAGATTAATTCTTAAAATTAGTCATTATCTACAATTTTTGTTATTAATAACCTCCTTTGGCCCGAAGGGTCCACCGAACAATGTTTACATCCGAATTGTACCTACAGTAATTCATTGTTTCAATCTCTTCTTAAAAAATAGTGTACTGGATTTCGCCCGCGCCGGCAGTATCACCATCAGGCCTGATCACATGGCTTTCATATAGGAACTATCATTCTGCGTTGCGGCATGCTATTCGTTTTCGGGCTTGTACTTATTCCACCGGAATACCGCTTCCGGCGCGTGCGGAATTTTTCGGTTGCCGCCCGGCGCGGAAAAGGAGAATGAAAATCGATCAGCCTTTCTCCAGGTCCAACCGAAAGACCAGTTGTCGCATACTCCGGAGCGGCAGATGACCTTGCCCTCATGCCGTACTTCTATGCCGAAATAAAGGAGGTTTCCCTTTTTTCCGGAGAGGTCCACCACTCGCTCGCTTTCTATTCCGCTCTTCGCGGACCAGGCGAGGACCTCAACATCGGGACAAATTCCTTTCTCGTCAAAAAGGCCGGACACGATCACTGAATCGAAGCGCCGTATTACGGCTTCGTCGATGACGTCGTCGTCCCATTCATCCACGAACGCGGTACCGCACATGAGCGCCCCCGAATCAGGCAGGACCAGAGACGGCTTGAACCGCAGATCGGCCAACGCATAGAGACTTTCATCATAGAGAAGCTGGCCGAAAAACTCGTGGACAAGGACGTCCACCTGAACGTCGGGCTTAAAATCCCGGATATCGCCCTTTATCACTTCCACGTTCGGATAGGGGGAAAGCCGAGCCTTCGCAAGCTTGAATAATTCCGGGTTCAGCTCGACCGCGTAAACCTTCTTGGCGCCCAACTTAGCCAGTTCCTCGCTCATGATTCCCAAGCCGCACCCGGCCTCCACGCAGATCGCCCCCCGAATCGCTTTCTTGCACGAGCGCAGCAGGCGCAGATAGGCGCGTTCACGAACCTTGTCCTCATAAATGGAAAGGAAAGCCAAAAATGAGTCGATCTCGAAAAAACGTTTGGGGCTGACTTTGTTAAGAACGTCCATAGGAGGCTACAATAGCATAAAGGGCGATAGAAAGCCGCAGTTTGATGAAACGCGAAACTGGATTCCACCCCATAAGGAGATTTCCCGAAATGGACATTCCACGGATATTCAACATCACCGAAAGTGCGCACCGCATCCATAACCCGTTCACACCCGAAAAGCTCGCCACGCTCGGCGCTGCGCTGCGGCTGGAAACGGGGACCCGAGTGCTCGACCTCGGCAGCGGCTCGGGGGAGATGCTGTGCACCTGGGCACGCGATTACGGAGTCATCGGCACCGGCATCGACATGAGCCGGTTGTTCACCGAACAAGCGAAACTCCGTGCGGAAGAACTCGGCGTTGCCCATCAAGTCAAGTTCATCCATGGCGATGCTTCCGGCTATGTCTCGGACGAGAGGGCCGATGTGGCAGCCTGTGTCGGTGCCACTTGGATCGCCGGGGGAGTCGCCGGCACTATCGAGCTTCTGGCGCGGAGCCTCCGCGCCGGGGGGATCATCCTCATCGGCGAGCCCTATTGGCGGCAATTACCGCCGACGGAAGATGTTGCCAAGGGGTGTCTTGCCCTCTCAAGCTCCGACTTTCTCACGCTTCCGGAACTGCTCGCGTCTTTCCGCCGCCTTGGCTGCGACGTCGTGGAAATGGTTTTGGCAGACCAAGACGGCTGGGACAGATACGAGGCGGCCAAATGGCTCACCATGCGCCGATGGCTTGAAGCCAATCCCGACGACGAGGCAGCAAAAGAGGTTCGAGCCAAACTGACCTCGGAACCCGAGCGCTACGCCGCTTACACACGTGAATACCTGGGCTGGGGCGTGTTCGCGCTGATGCCGCGGTAATGCGTTGGCGCATCCGGCGGCGGCCAGCCGAGATGTGGATCAGCGCGCCGGGCTTACAAAGGGGCCTCTGGTGACTTGATAACCTGGTAAAACATTCTGAAAGAAGAGCGCATTTCTCCCAAAATAGCAGATGTAAAGAAAATAATAGATTTTTACAATAAGACTAAGGCTGTAGCATCGAGATATGTGGTGCATTGTTATCACGGCATATCCCGCTCTGCGGCGGTTGCTTTGGGATTGTTGTATCTGGCAACTGGATCAGAACAAAAAGCAATCAAACAAATTATGAAACAAAACTCCAAGGTTAATCCGCACAAGGATATTCTTAAATATTTTGATGAGTTGGTTGGATCAAACTTTTCTGACATGGATAAAGCGATAACTGCCGAAGCGGCGGACGAAAAAACGCTCGCCGCGCTATGCGGTTAATATGGAAAGAGTTTATATTAATAGGTCATTCAAACACATAATTTTACTGCCTTTACTTTCATAATATCGTATCATTTCGTCAATTTTCCTTTTGTCATAACTGGTGACGCAATCTGATAGGACATTAACGCTATAATTTGCTTTGCGTAAATTGTAACAGGTTGATTTAACACAAGCAACAGCATCTGCTCCAGCTATGTAGAAATCACCTATTTCATTTTTACTGATATAGTCCGTAAATTCTTTACAGCTTAATGCGTTTCCTTTGGATTTTGTAAAAATATTTTTTGATACTATATGCAAGTCCGAAGCTAATTCAGACCCATTTGTATTGGGCTTAAAAGTCCTCGTGCCCTCTGAAAGGTTTTCATGCCGTATATAAATAACATGAACAGTATTATTGACTGCCCAATCAATAGCCTTATTGATATTGCCAATAACATTCTTGTAATTCTTTGTAATATCATTTTGAATATCGATTATTACTAAAGCCTTTTTCTGCATAACGTTTCCTCCTGATAGTATAGATTGCTTTGTTTACTTTGGCAGTATACGTGGTAATTGTTGACAACAGTATGGCAACAATCTAAAATGATCACAAGAAATTTTTGGCAGGCGGCTATCAGATGAAAGTTGATAGGCTTATTAGCATTATTATGATACTTCTTGATAAAAAACGTATTGGCGCACAAGAGTTAGCGGATATGTTTGAAGTTTCGCCCCGCACAATCTACCGCGACATAGACACTATCAACTTGGCGGGTATTCCTATTCACTCAACATCGGGAGTGGGCGGCGGCTTTGAAATCATGCAGAAATACAAGATTGATAAAAATGTTTTTTCGACTGCTGACCTTTCCGCTGTTTTAATGGGGCTTTCCAGTCTTTCCAACATGATACGAGGTGATGAACTGGTAAACGCCCTTGCGAAAGTCAAGAGTTTTATCCCCGTCGACAGAGCGAAAGACATTGAATTGAAGATAAATCAAATATTTATAGATTTAAGTCCGTGGATAGGCAACAGGAACATACAACCATATTTAGAAATCATCAAAAAAGCTTTACAGGAAAGCAAGCTGCTTTCGTTTGAATATGCAGACCGCCACGGAAATAAAACCACACGAACAGCCGAGCCATATCAGCTTGTATTGAAAGGTAGTCATTGGTATTGTCATGGGTATTGCCATAAAAGAAATGATTTTCGCTTATTTAAACTATCCCGCACATCAAACCTACAAATACAAGAGGATTTTTTTAAGCCACGAGATTATCAAAAGCGTCAGTTGGATTTTACTGATATTTTGGCAACTATGCAAAAACAAATCAAAATTCGTATTCATAAATCCGTCATGGACAATGTACTCGACTATTGCGCTTATGAACACTTCGAGCCGGACGGTGATGAGCATTACATTGTCAGTTTTCCTTTTATAGAGAACGAATACTACTACAATATTCTTTTCAGTTTTGGGGATAAATGCGAGTGTATAGAGCCGTTACATATCCGCACAGAAATTAAGCGTAGAATACATGATATAGCGACCATATACGAAAGTTAAGAAAAACCGAGAAATGGCAGTGATCAAGCAACTATTCACTTATGTATACAAAACGTTATGGTATTATAGCGTATATCGATGCATCATCCTTATGTACTACATCATTTTTTTGCCCGAATTTCGTTTGGTGAGGTAATCAAAGCCGTTTATAGAGATAAGAACACCTAACCGATCAATGGAAACCAGGTTCGCCCCCGGCCAACGGCGCGTCGCCCCTAAGGCGCTCGCTCCGGTTCAAGTCCTGGTGGGCCCGCTTTTTTGTAAGTATAAGGCATACACGCCGCAGATCGGGCTCTGGGCTAGGAGCGATGCCGCGCGGGCGCGGAGCATGCTATTGCATGTGAGCACCACGCGCGGCTGAGCGACAACGCCCAGAGCCCGAGATGCAAGTGTATGGGCCCACCAGGACTTGAACCTGGGACCGACGGATTATGAGTCCGCAGCTCTAACCAACTGAGCTATAGGCCCGGAGAGACTGCCTTTATCGCACTAGGAAGGGAAAAAGTCAATAAACGACTTAGGCAAGCCGATACCGAAGGAGAGAGGTCGGGATGAAAAAAATCGTAGCGGCAATCTGTGTGGCGGGATTTTTCGCGATAATTCCGACTAATGTCGGCGCGGAGACGTTTAAGTACTCATATCGGAACGGCGAAAAATACCGAATCGTTTCAACGGTAGTTGAGGACGTGTATATAAATCGGAGTCTGAGCCATCGAGCCGAGATCCTGAACCGGATCGCGGTGGAGGTGACCGGAACCGAAAACGGGACGGCACGGCATCGGGCAACCTTCCAGACCTCCGAACGGTCCACGGGTGTCCGCGGCGCCAGTTTCCAGTGGGCACGAGAGTACGTATCGATCTTCGATCGGGACGCGTCCGGACGATACACGATCGGCAAAGAATACTGGATGCCGGTGGTCCGAGACGTCCCCATTTTACCGGAAAAAGACCTTTCGCCGGGAGAATCCTGGAGCGCGGCGGGGGAGGAAGTACATGACTTCCGCGATTCCTTCGGTATAATCGAGCCGTACCACATCCCGATCCAAGTCCAATACACCTATGTTGGGGAACGAAAGCCGGGTGTATCAGGGTCTGAAGAGATCAAAAGCAAGAACTTCCCCACTTTTACTGTTTCCTACCGCATTTTCGACGAACCGCTCCCACCGCAAAGCGGCGGAAAGATCTGGCCGGTCCGCATCATGGGCGCCTCCGATCAGGTGGTGTACTGGGATAGGGAATTCGGCAGACCCGCGGCCTACGAGGAACGATTCCGTATAATTTTTGAACTTTCCAACGGCCTGACGGTGGAATACCGGGGAACGGCGGAAGCGCTGATAGTAGAATCGACGCCGATGGACCGGGACAAAATCGCCCAGGATATCGCCAAAGATATAAAACGCCTTGAAATACCGGACGCGGGCGTTCGCGTTACGGACGAGGGAGTCGTCATCAATCTGGACGACATCCGCTTTCAGCCGGATTCCGCCATCCTCATGCAGGGGGAGCGCGCAAAGCTCGATCAAATCGCCGAGATCCTACAAAAGTACAAAGAGCGTGATATCCAGGTCGGGGGGCATACGGCTCTGGCGGGAACGGAAGAAGGACGCGCGAAACTGTCGCAGGAACGCGCGGCCGCAGTAGCCGAATATTTGATCGGCAAAGGCATCCGAGAAGCGGACCGAGTAGTCGTCCGAGGCTACGGCGCGACGAAGCCGGTGGCGGACAATACGACGGAGGAAGGGAAGAAAAAGAACCGTCGGGTTGAGATTACGCTGCTGGAGAATTGAGATTTCGATCTCGCCTCAATTGACCGGTCGATGAAAACATGGTATGAATTCTTCGCGGATAGTTCAAAAATTGCGTTGCTTCTTGGAAAATTTGCGAAAACCGTACCGGCCGAGGATTCTACATGAACTATTCAGAACCGACGCGACTCTCGATTCTCGCCTGCCCTGGCGGGGAACGATTTGCCGATGAAGTGATCGCGCATCTTAAACGGATTTACGCGAAACGCTTTGACAAAAAGGCAGCGTTCCTAGCAAAACGCTACGGGATGGCGAAAGAGGCCATGGTCAAGCAGATCAATTTATATGACGATTTGAGTACTGCTCAAATGGGGCTTCCCGGTCACGTGGAACGTTTCCGGATGCCCTCCTTCAAGGTTCCCGCCCGATTCACCTCATTTCCGAACGGCGAACTGAAGACGGAAATCCTTGAATCGATACGAGGAAAAGATATATATATTTTCCAGGACGTGGAAAACCACCGCCCGGTTTCGTTCAACGACGGCAAGAACCTAAAAACACTCTCGGTTAACGATCACCTCATGAATCTCTTCGTCACGGTGGACGCGGCCAAACAAGCCGGCGCCGACCGCGTGACGCTTGTGATACCCGTGTACCCTTATTCGCGCCAACATAAAAAAAAGGGACGTGAAGGCCTGACGGCCAGCCGCACCGGAAAAATGCTTGAAGCGCTGGGAGTGGACCGGATCATCACTCTTGATATACATTCCCGAGAAATAGAGAACGCTTTCAATTTCATGCGCCTGGAAAACCTCCACGCCAGTTACCAGATAATCCGAAAACTCGCAAAGATCACTGATCTTGAAAGCCCCGACTTCACGGTCGTATCACCGGATACAGGGGCCGTGGATCGGAATAAATTCTACGCGACCAGCCTAAAAAAGCCGCTCGCGCTTCTTTATAAGGAAAGGGACTATTCTCGCGTCACCCAGAACGCGCTGGACAACAACATCGCGGAAGTCAAACTTCTGGGAAAGGTTGAAGGCAAAACCGTTTTCATGGCGGACGATATGCTCGGTACCGGCGGAACCCTCCTCAAGGCGATGAAATTTCTTCGCGAGCAGGGAGCCAAGGATGTCATCTGCGCGATCAGTTTGCCGTTCTTCTCGGGCGAAGCGATCGAACATTTCGAGGAAGCCTACAAACAAGGCTTGTTCTACCGTATCATTGGAACGAACGCCGTCTACCACGACGACCTTCTTAATCGAGAATGGTACGTTAGCGTCAACGTGTCCGGTCTCTTCGCTCAGACCATATCGCGCCTCCACCACGGGAAATCGCTCAGCGACGTCCTGGATAACCGCGCGATCATTGAGAAGCTTGTAGCGAAAAAATGAACGGTATCCGCGCGGACCGCGTGATCCTCTGCGCGGACATCGGTACTTCTTCCCTCAAAGCGGCTTTCGTAGACTACGAAGGCAAGCTCCGAGGCTTTGTTCGCGAAACCTACCCCGCCGAACGTGTCGTAGCCGGCAAAACGACCTCCACCGATTGGGAAAACGCCTTCAAACGAGCCATCTCGGTCCTGTTAAGCGCGACGAGCGATAACCGCATTGAAATCGGGGCCATCTGCGTCTCGGGCAACGGCCCAACGCTCGTACCCGTTGATGTCGACGGACAAGCGCTCGCGCCGCTCCACTGGCACGACGGTCGCATCGTCAAACCCGCCGATCCCGGCCTCCGATCTTTTTTCCTGCCACGCGCCGCATGGCTTCGGGACCACGAGGGTGCGGCGTACGAACGGACCAGGCTTTTTCTCTCTTGCCAGGAATGGCTGTCCGCGCGGCTCGGAGCCGAGGCGGTGGGCGTTCTTTCGTCTTCCGCCTATCGCCCGTATTTCTGGGATGACGCGCAGATCCGCGCCTTCGGTTTGGAGCCGGAAAAATTCCCGCCGCTGGTTCTGATGGGGGAACGCATCGGAGCGGTGTCGAAAACGGCGGAAGCAACCTTTGGGATTCCCTCCGGAACCCCCATCGTCGCGGCGGGAACCGACTACTTCATGGCCCTTGTCGGCGTCGGAGTTATTGAAAACGGCATGGTCTGCGACCGCGCGGGGACTTCGGAAGGCATCAACGTCTGCGCCGACAAGCCGGCGAAGGGTACAGAGCTGTTGACTCTGCCGCAGCTGCGGCCACAGTTGTGGCACGTGAGCGCGTCGCTGCCCACGACCGGACGGCTCTTTGAATGGTTCCGAACGATCACCGGCCAGACCGGCCGCAACTACCAGGAAATGCTTGAGGAGATAGAGGCGGCATCGAGCCGGACCTTCGCGCGGCCGGTGTACGGCGCCACCGAGCCGCAGAGCTGCCTTGATACCGCGAACGACCGAAAGCCGGCGTGCGGAGGCTTTTTCTTCCCCGACGTTCGCGCCGCGGGCAACCTTTCGGCCTCCAGCGCTTTTATATCCACCGCGGGACTCACCACCCGAGCGGAACTTGGTCGCGCCGTCGTGGAAGCCATCGGCTATATGGTCCGCGGCGCCATCGATAAATTGGAGAAACACGGATACCGCGTTGAGAGCATGCGTCTTTCCGGCGGCCAAGCGAAGAACGCGGCCTGGAATCGTCTCAAGGCGGATATCACCGGACGCTACCTGGCCATTCCGGAGATCGAGGACGGGGAGCTGACCGGAAATCTTTGCGCCTCCCTCTACGCGCTCGGAGAAAGCCGCAGCGTCGAAGACGCCGTGTCCCGCACGGTCCGTATCGCGCGCGTCTACGAACCCGACCAAAAAGCTTTCGCTATCCATTCCGAACGCTACGATTCCTATAAGACGATGCTCGCTAAAATGGAGCGCTTTTTCGAATGACCGTGTTCGCCCTCCCGGAAAAAATCGAAGCGCTTATTTTCGATGTCGATTCCACGCTTTATACCTGCCCCGCCTACGCGAACGCGCAAATCAGAGGTCAGATTGAGCGCTTGGCGACGGTCAAAAGCGTTTCATTTGAATCGATGGAAGCCGAAATCCTGGAACGCCGCGCGCGCTGGGCGGCCGAACATGACGGCCAAAAACTGAGTCTGGGGAATCTCTTCGTGACGTACGGAATCCCCATTGAGGAAAGCGTCCGTTGGAGGGAAGAGCTCATCAAACCTGAGGATTATATCGATGCCGATCCGCGCCTCCGCGCGGTTTTGTCCGCGGTCCAAGCGCGGGTATGCATCGGCGTCGTGACAAATAATCCCGAGAAGATCGGGCGCCGCACCCTTGCGGCTCTCGGCGTTGAAGACTTGTTTTCGGTCGTCGTCGGGCTTGACGTCTGCGGCGTATCAAAACCCCACAAGGAACCATTCCGTCGCGCGGCGGCAAGCCTTGAGGCAAAGCTGGAGCATTGCGTTTCCGTAGGTGACCGTTACGATATCGATATCGCCCTACCCTTGGAACTCGGGATGGGCGGCGTGCTCGTGGACGGCGTGGAAGACGTGTACCGACTCCCTGAAATCCTTTCTTTCAAGCGACCTTGATCGGGTAGTAAATGTCGGTCACCATAATCGGGAGGAACGTAATAAAGCCGAAGAGCGGTCCTTTTACGTACACTTCGCGGGGCGGTCCGCTCATTTCAAGGCCTTTTGCCGCTAACTCGTCACCGAGGGCTTTGTACGCCGCGTCAAACCGGCTGTAGCTGCCTTTAAGCCGCAGTTTCAGACAGGGATCGCCGCCGTAATCGACCAGTTTATCGAGTTCGGCAGGATCGCCCGCAACCGGCAGGAACATTTCAAAGTCAACCTTCTGCGGATCAGTCGGCTTTTCATAGTACACGGTGAACAAGGGTCCGGCCGGAGTTAAGTTTCGGCTTTTCGCCAATCGATACAGCGCGCCGATATGCTTACCCATCGAGTACAGAGAATCGCGCGTCCGTACGGAGATGACTTCGTATTCGGGGAAATCCTCCCGCGTAATCCGGAACGGTTCGTTCATGATGGTGTCCTCCTCCTTTTTATTATCGTGTATCGCAGCCTCGGATACCAGAAAACCATCTATTGACGGTTTCTCGACTTCCATGCGACCCTTTCCGACCATGAGCGTACTGGAATTCGCCGCCGATTTCGCAACCCTAGTCTCCCGTTCCGCGATCGCGCCCGGTAGACCTCTTAGGTGGACCATCATCGCGAATCCAAGCGCGGGCGGATTCACTATTCGCTCTCGTTGGAACAAACACCGCGAAACGCTCCGCGCGCACGCGGAAAACGCGCTCCGCAAGCCCGCGCGCGCCGGCGGCGCGGCACCCTCACTCACCGCTCGGGAACTGGACTCAGGAGACGGCGGACTCGGCGCTCTCGGCCTGATCGCGACGACGGGCCCCAAACACGCCGGTGAAATCGTTCGCGCTCTTTTGGACGAAGTTGCCGCCGAAACGCCGGATGCGACGACCGGGGCTTTGCCGCTCCACCTGCTGGCGACCGCGGGCGGCGACGGCACAAGCTTGGAAGCGTTGACCGTCCTGTTTGAGGCGGCCCCCGCCCTTCGCTCCCGCTTCGCGGTTCTGCGTCTGCCCATGGGGACGGGCAACGACGGCGCGGACTTCCGGGAACTTTCGGACGCCTTGGACCTTGTCGCGGAACCTTCCCGAATTGAATTCGGCCGCGCCGTAACGCTTTCCACTTCCACGAGCGGCAAAGGGCCTTTCATAGCGTTCAATATTCTCTCAATAGGCTTGGACGCGTTCGTGACGCATATGACCAACCGCATGAAAGGCAAAATGCCGGGAGATTCGTACAAACTCTGGGTGGACATCGCGACGCTGTTTTATGACAAGGTGTACGCCGTGGAGCCGATGACGGTTGTACCCTACGACCAAAATGGGCATGCGCTAACGGCCTTTACCGACCGGCTGCTTCTCCTGGCCTTCGGCGCGTCGGGGCACCGGACCTACGGATCCAACAAACTGATTCTCCCAAACGACCACAACGTCTGCGCGGTTTCTCAGATGCCGCTATTGAAAAAGATTTCTCTGAAACCGCTCTTGTTGTCGGGGAAGCACGCGGAGCTGCCTGATGTCCGCTTATTCACCACGCCCCGCGTTGATATCAGCTATAACCAGCCTATTCTGGCCCAGATGGACGGAGAATCCGTATTGATCGAACCGGGCGATTTCCCGATATCGATCGCCCTTTCCGAGCCGGCGATCCCGGCGCTCAAGGCTATTTGACGGACACGCGCTTCGAATGCCGTTCCGGCTGCGGCGCCTGCTGCATCGCGCCCTCGTTATCCAGCGCGACGGCGCTCATGCCGAAAGGCAAAGCGGCGGGAGTTCCCTGCCCACACCTGACTGACGATTTCCGTTGCGACATTTTTGGAAAAAGCGAACGCCCCGCAGTCTGCGGATCGCTCAATGCCTCGAAAGAAATGTGCGGCGCAACGAGGGAAGAGGCGCTGGCCTACTTGTCCAAACTGGAAGAGCTTACCAAGCCTTTATGATTCCACCGGCAACAGACGGACGCGGTCGGGATTGAAACCGACTGAAACCGAGGCGCCCTCGGCATACACTTTCTTTGATGTCGGATCATCGATCTGAACCAGAAGCTCTCCGTACGCGCTATCCACGAAACTTTCGATGCTGTTGCCCAAGTACACGTTCATGCGCACTTTCCCCTCAATATGGCCGGCGCCGCTTTCACCAAGCCGGAGCGATTCGGGCCGCGCCATGAGCGTCGCTTTGCCGGTCGTTCCAACGCCCGCGGCCGCGCGCGCGACGTGGATGTTTTTACCTTCAAGGCGGCACTCCCGCGCGCCGTCCGATCCGCCGACAACGTCCACCGGAAAGAACGCGACCTTGCCGACGAAACCCGCGACGAATTTTGAATTCGGATTCTCGTAAATTTCCGAGGGGCTCCCGATCTGCTTGATCTCACCGTCCTTCATGACGATGACGCGGTCGGACAGGCTCATCGCCTCCACCCGGTCGTGCGTGACGTAGACGGCGGTGATCCCGAGCGATTTCTGGATACGGCGGATTTCAATGCGCATTTGTTCGCGCAGCAACGCGTCCAGGTTGGATAGGGGCTCGTCCAGGAGCAGAACCGCGGGTTCGACGATGAGGCTGCGCGCGAGCGCGACCCGCTGCTGCTGGCCGCCCGAGAGCCGCCCCGGCGCGCGGTCGCCGAGGTCGGAAAGACCGACCAGCGCGAGCGTTTCGGCGACCTTTTTCTCAATCTCCGCCTTGGGCAATTTTCGTAGTTTCAGACCGTAAGCCACGTTGTCCGCCACGGTCATATGGGGAAAAAGGCCGTAGCTCTGGAAGACCGTCGCGGTGTCCCGCTTGTTGGGCGGCAGCTGCGTCACGTCCTCCGATCCGATCAGAATACGCCCCGCGGTTGGGAGTTCGAAGCCCGCGATCATACGCAGCGTGGTCGTCTTCCCGCAACCCGAAGGTCCGAGCAGCGTCACCAGCTCCCCGGGAGCGACGACAAAATCCGAGGCGTGCACGGCGATGACGTCCGCTTTCCCTTTTGTATTCTTGAATCGTTTGGTGACGCCTTCAAGGGTCACCGATACGCTGTTCTTTGCCATATTTTGCGGCTCCTCTAATTCGAAACGGACTTTTCGGTGAGACCTTCATCCCGCACCAGAAGGCGCATGATACCGAAAGCGGCGAGCACGATGACGATCAAGGCCGTCGCAAGGACGCTCGCCAAACCGAATCGAAGATTTTCCGAAAAATTGTAGATTTGTACCGTCAGGTGGTACCATTTGGCGGAAATGAGGAAGATGATGGCGCTGACTGCCGTCATCGACCTGACGAAGGTGTACGACATGCTGGAGATGAATGCGGGCCTTATCAGCGGCAGCACGATGGTACGGAACACTGTCGGCGTGTCGGCGCCCAGGTCTTGCGCGGCTTCCTCGATCGATTGATCGATCTGGCGGAGCGACGCGGCGCCGGTCTCCAAGCCAACCGGTAGTTCGCGGATTACGTAGTTGATGACGATGATCGCCGCCGTGCCTACCAAAAGGAAGGGCGGGCGGTTAAACGCCAGGATATAGCTGATACCGATAAGCGTTCCCGGCACCGCGAAGGGTGTCATCAGGAGCGCTTCCAGCGCACGCTTGGCGATAAAGGACTTGCGCACCAAAAGAAGCGCGGCGCCCATCGCCAAGAGCCCCGCGATCGGCGTGGCCATCACCGCGAGCGTCACGGTGCTCTTGATCGCCTGGGATCCCCGAGACAATGCTTCGCCGATATTCGAAAGCGTAAAGGAATAGTCGATACCCCAGTTTTTCACGAAACAGCCGGCCACAATCGTCCCATAGAGGGCGATGATGAAGAACAGGCACAGACCGACGAACGCCATCAGCGCGAAACGAACGGGCTTGGAAGCAAGTTCGGTGAGCCTTGTCGAAGGCTTTCCCGTCACGGTCACGAAGCTCTTGCGGCTGACCCAGTAGCGCTGCGCGAAGAACGCCGTGAGCGTCGGCAATAACAGCAGCAGAGAAAGGGCCGCTCCACCGCCAAGGTTGCTCCGTCCGGTCACCTCTATGTAGGCTTCAACCGAAAGCACCCGGTAGGATCCGGCCAAAAGCAGCGGATTGGCGAAGTCCGCCAAAGAATTGGTGAACACCAAAAGCCAGGCGGAAAGCACGCCCGGCATCGCGAGCGGCAAGGTAATCGTCATAAAGGTGCGCAGACGCGAAGCTTGAAGATCCAGTGCCGCGTCTTCCACCGTGGAATCGATCGATTTGAGCACGCTGGAGAGCGTGAGGTAGGCGATGGGGAACATTCCGATGGTTTGAACCAGCACGAGTCCGCCCAGGCCGTAAATGGAAAAGTCCTGCCACGCGAGCAAGCGGCGGGTGATGAGGCCGTTATTTCCGAACAGGAGAATGATGGAAAGCGTGAGCGAGAACGGGGGGGAGATGACCGGCATGGTCGCCAGCGTCGCGATGGTTTTTTTGCCGCCGACGGAGGTTCGCTCGGTCAGGAACGCGAACGCGAAACCAATTATGGTAGAGATCGTCGCCGTCCATATCCCCAGCCGCATCGACCCCCACAGCGCGACGAGATACCGCGGCGATATGGTCGTTTGCCAGACTTCCCAGGTAAAAGCGCCGTCCTTGATGAAGGTCAGGCGCACGGATTCGAACAAAGGATACGCGATGAATATAAGGGCGATGGTGAATAAGCCGGCTACGCCGAAGCCGGTGGCCGGGTCACGCGACAGTGTCGCCACGGCAAAAATCGTAGCAAAGAGAGCAAGGGCGATCAGAGCGAAGGTCAGCAGCAGCGTTTCAAAACGGGCGGAGGAGGTTCCGGACGCGACCAACAT
>Ga0172379_10001473_pt1 | contig 46508 bp, 46 predicted proteins | sample GrowelOW334metaG_FD_119756 | JGI IMG/M metagenome (GOLD analysis project Ga0172379, IMG submission 119756) | Groundwater microbial communities from an aquifer near a municipal landfill in Southern Ontario, Canada - Groundwater well OW334 metaG | ecosystem: Environmental > Aquatic > Deep...
AATGAGAAACAAGAAAGGTTTTACATTAATTGAGTTATTGGTTGTTATCGCAATTATCGGTCTTTTGGCCACAATCGCGGTAGTAGCATTAAATAGCGCAAGAACAAGTTCACGAGACGCGAAGAGAATCGCAGATATCCGACAAGTACAGACAGGTTTGGAACTATATTTCAACTCAGCAACAAAGTATCCTGATTGTACAGCTGCAACAAGAATATCAGCAGTAGATGGTTGTACAGCAACTGGTATCTTAACCTACATTGCTGGAATTGATAATATCTTTGATCCTTCTGGAACAGCAACAGCAACAATCTGTACCGTTGCAAGTACGACTCCTTGTGACTATTCGTATATAGATTCAGGCACGAACCAAAATGATTACACGATGTTATTCCGTTTAGAGGGAGCATCTGGTTAGCTAGCAGCCGGAGTACATACAGCGACTTCAGCAGGAATCCAATAGATCTAAGGGATTTTAAAAGAACCTATTCGTCTTAAAGTAAAGGCGGTAGGTTCTTTTGGTATATGCCATTTAGCCAAGATGCCGGTATTCCTATATAATGGGGACATGAAAACGCGCGCGATACTTTTATTTCTTTTTGGGTTATTGATTGTAATAGTTCCTCTTTTTTTGAATACGGCAACTGATACGGAATTTACTTTTAATAAAACTTCACTCTTCCAGTTGGGGACTCTGTTGATTCTGTCCGGGGTATGTTTTACGAACAGATTTTCTGTTGTTCATATTTGGCGGAGTAATAAAGGAATCATATCTTTATTTTTTTTATATTTATTGACACTGATACTGGCGACTCTTTTTTCCCAATCACCACATGTCAGTTTTTTCGGTCCAGGCAGACTACAAGGATTAATGCAGTATCTGTTTTACTTTGCACTGGCTTTCATAACGTTTATTTTACTAACAAAAACATCATATATTAAAAGATTAATTTATTTCATTGTTACAGGGTCTGCTGTAGTCAGTGTCGTCGGGATTCTAGAACAGATGGGATATAGAATATTTAAATATACTGTTTTGGATAATGGTGTTGCGTCAACACTGGGTCATCCGAGTTTTCTGGGCGGTTATCTAGTTATGACAATTCCATTGACTGTCGCTATAATATTTTTTGCAACATCCAAGATTAAAAAGTGGGTAGCAATTATTTTATTAATGCTTCAGATTACAGTTCTGTACTTTACCTATACCAGAGGGGCGTGGATTGCTCTTATTGCAACAGCAATTTTCGCGGCAATTATTATACTGATAAAACTGAAAAAGAAGAAAATATTATATTCTTTAATCGCAGTAATGATAATTGTCGGAGGCTTTTTAGTCGGAACCGGGTTACTTCAGAGGGTTACTGACTACCAGTCGGGTTCCGGTGCGTTGAGAGTTCTATGGGCAGAGCAGGCTTATCAAGCGATTAAAGAGAGTCCGTGGCTGGGATATGGCCTGGAGACGCAGAAAGACGTACTGATCCGCTATTATAGCCCATTACAGGGCGTATATGGCTATTATAATGATTTTGCCGATCGTGTTCACAACGAATTCCTGGATTCGGCACTGACCACCGGTTTGATTGGTTTAGCGGCTTATTTATCAATTTTAATCTACACATTTATCCGGGCTATTCGGTTCTTTTTGAAGAGTACTAATACGAATGGACCCGTGATAGTTTTTGCATTATCGGCCGGCCTCTTCGCCTACATTATTCAGGGTATATTCAGTTTTTCCGTGACGGTTCTCAGTGTATATTTGTGGCTTTACATAGCTTTGATTTTTATCATTATCAGATTAGAGCATAACAAATCTATTCCAGAAGAAAACGCATTAAGTAGTAGAAATAAGATTATTAATATCTCGCTGGGGCTAGCGTTTATTATTCTGATCGGAGTAATTATTGTGCGACCGGTTATCGCAGATAATAATTTAAGGAACATGAATAAAATTGATGTCAATCAGCGTTTTGCATATTATGAAATACAGGATATGCATAATGATATTCTTCCTTACGCAAAAAACAGTTCTGCTGAAATAGCATATCGATTTCGCTATGTTGATTTGCTGATTCAGTTAGCGTCAGTTCAGGAAGACAACGAAAAGAAGACAGCACTTTATTCTTCAGCTGAAAACGAATTGGAAGAAATTAAAGAAAAGAATCCCGAGGATATTAATTACGATTTTAAGATGGGTAATTTGATGATGGAGTGGGGGATGATTGATGTTAGTAAGTTTGATGTTATGAACCAAGCTTATCAAGCAGCGACTTTAAAAAGCCCTAATTATGCACTGACCTACTTTTTTTGGGGGAAAGGGCTGGAGTCCAGAGGATTATTAGCTGATGCAAGGGAACAATATTTAAAAGCATTAGAATTATTTGCTGACCCGGATTCTGCTGGAATTACCAGTGAAGTTAAAGAACATTTAACGCTTACCATTGCTTCAGTGTATATGAGGTTGTCAGCTGTGGAGAGTGCTCTAGGCAATGCTGAACTGGCGGAAAAATACGATAATAAAAAACAGGAGTTGATCACTCCTTATCTTACTCAATAGAAGTTAATTAACTATTATTCTCCTTGCTGCGCGATGATTGTCTCACGCAGATTTTTGATTGTCTCTACTTGGCCAATTAGTTGGTCGTGTGTTTCCTGATCGGAATGAATTTTGTTAATACTCTCATTATCAAAAAGGTTAAGGGCAACGTCTAAAACCGCAATTGCCTGGTCATATTTTTTCTGACGTTGTAATACAAATCCAAGCAGTTGGTACTGATATGGATTATTATTCGGATTGTATGCTATCGCTTTCCGGAATTCATTTTCTGCTTCAATAATTTCTTCGTCTTCTCCGGAACTTGCTAAGTTTAGAGTGTAACCTAATGATTCATGCCTGTTTGCAGACAACGGATCAAGTGCTACAGCTTTTCTGGCATATTTAATACTTTGATAAAAATTTTTATCTCTATCACCTTTATGATCCAGCATTCTGATCTGATAGTTTTCCGAAAGATTGCTGTATAAATCAGCGTCAAAAGGGTTTAATACTATTGCTTTTTCCAACAGAATCATTGAATCATCAGTGACATTTATTTCGCTTTGGATATTGTCTATCTGCTTATTCCATAAATCGGTTATTGTCGGAATGATTATCATGTATCCTACGATAAGTAATGATGCAAAAATCATAATCTGGGATTTCTTGCTTGTCGCTTGATTAGTCAATGTTTTTTCCTCAAATAATACTCTGTGCAGTGCAAAAATAATTCCCACTTCTACGAACCACAGCAGTAATAACGCAGGAATTTCCCAGTCAATATCCGTCAGGCTATGTCCGAATGAAGCAATAATTCCTCCCGTAACCCCGATGGCATAATAATGCAATTTCTGATCTTCCTCGGCAGTTTTTCTAATGACTTTCCTTGCTTTTTTAAAAATAGAATAAAGGAAGATTAAGAATATTATTATTCCGAAAATCCCCAGTTCGGTAAGATAAAGTAATAAACTGTTGTGCGGGGATACGGAAAAAGACCAGACGTTTTGCTGGTAATGAGTGTAGATAGTTTCAAAGTTGCCGATCCCGACCCCGGTCCAGGGATAATTTGTGAATATTTCCCAACTGGTCTTCCAATAATCAATCCGGTTACTGACGGCATTGGACTGAATCACGTTTGCTGCTTGAATTGATTCTCCGCTTAAAGGTGTATGCATTTGCAACAAGCTAAAAACTAAGACTACTGACAAGACAATCAAAATTGATAATCTAGTAATCAATTGTTTTATAGGCAGTTTTCTTACAAACCAAATCAGCATAAGAAAAACAACTGCCATGGCAATCCAGCTTGCCTGGGAAAAAGTGAGGTAAAGGTTTACTGCCAATAATACTGTTGTGATCCCAAAAAAAACATTTGTCTTTCGCTCCTTTCCGACAAGGAATTGCGTCAGTGTTATTGGCAGTACAAGCAGAATGAATCCGGCGAAGACGTTGCGCCAGCCGAAGAAAGAAGCAACGCCCAAACTGATGTCTTGCAGTTGAAAAAAATTGATAATGCCGTTGATTGCGGCAACCAGGGCAATGGTTGAAATAGTAAAGATTATTATTGTAAACTGCCTGTTGCTCCCGACAAATTGGACGATCATCCGGAAGGCTGTAATAAACAGCAGATACATAACCAGTCCCAGGACACTGTTGTAATGATATATGGAGAATAATGAAGAAAGGATTAAAAAGAAAATAAACGCTTTCAGAATAATCGGAAGTTTGAATTTCTTATCATCAATCCGGGTAGTTGTGATTAAAAAGACAGATAGAATTACTATTTCTATAATTGCCAAACACCAAATAGAACGGCTGGACCAGCCAAAAAGAGTAGACGCAATAATAGCACCAAGGCCGAATATAATTGTAGAAGATTTTTTATTTATCAGTTGCATTGATAATATCCCGGTATATTTCAAATGTTTTTTGGGCCGTTTTTTCCCAGGAAAAGTTATTTAATAAATAGTTTTTTAATAAATCAGATTTTGGAGACTGATAAGCTTCTATCACATAATTTTTTATTGAATTTATGTCCGCCGGATTGCAGTATTTTGCGAAATCTGATAAATACTCTTTTGCGTATCCTTGGTCTGTACTGACGATGTTGCATCCGGCTAATCCGGCCTCAAGGCTTACCAGACCGCACGTTTCAAACCAACTGGGTAATACGTGCACTTTTGCCGAAGCATATGCTGATTTTATCATATCTTTTGAAGCATCGGTAATCAGTATGATATTTGCGCTTTTATCGGCTTCTTTCCTTATGATCTGAAAATACTTTTTATGGTTTATCTGCGGCTTGCCGATTAATACCAATTTGATCCCTATATTCTTTAAAGCTTGTATCAGCTTGATCTGATTTTTGATACTGGAAAAGTTGGCAACGCACAGTACAAAATCTTTGATGCCGTATTTTTGTTCAAATAGGTTTGGGTTAGCATTCGCAAACTCCGCATCAATCCCGTTTTGCACAACGAAATATTTATTATGAATCCCCAGGTCTTTTTTCAGTAGTTGCATTTCCAGATCGGAATTCAGGAGCAGGGCATTTACATTTTGTAGTATCTTCTGTTGTTGCTGTATGTAACCGTTATTGAGTTGTGCGAAGAATTGCGGATACAAATGAATATTAGTCAGCGCTCTTGTGAACAGTTTAAACAGTTCTTTGGTATTCTTATCAGGGATAAGTTTCATAAATATGCTCTGCATTCCAACCCGACCACCGCGGTCCCACATGTCAAAATTCTGATAGAGAGGGGTCAATACAACCGGTTTATTTTGTTTCTGAGTATTTTGAAATTGAACATATGTTTCATGCGGTCGGGTGATATTAAAAAGATGGACAAGGTCGTATTGCGATAAATCCGGCTGCAGTTCCGTTGAAATATTAACAGACACCCCAAGCTTTCTGAGTTGTTCCGCATTCTTGTTTATCTGCAGGGTGTCTCCGCCCGGTTTGGAATTTAGATCAATTCTGCTGTTTAATAGAATTTTCATATTTTTTATATTGTGCTTTTGATAATAGGGTCGTAAGCAGAAATAAATAACTTTGAGCTTTTTCTTTTTGTTCTTTATTGAATATGCCGCATATAAATCCTACAACTGAATAAATACAGCTTTTCAGAATAAATAATAAGTAAATTACAGAAGCAGATAAATTGCCGTGATGTTTTTTGAAAAAATATAAAAGATTATGATGAGTAAAGATGACCGCTGTTTTTTTGCCTGTTGAACTGGCCCGATTATGATGAATAACGGCTTCAATCGGAAAATAAATATTACTATAGCCATTTTTCTTAATTTGATAGCACAGGTCAACTTCTTCAACATATAGAAAATATTTATCATCAAAACCGGATACTTCATTAAACACCTGTTTACCAATAATGAAACAGGAACCAGATACCCAATCAGGACTGAATTCATTATGATATATATTATGATCCAGTATGTGAAAAGCTTTCTTAAATTTCAATATACGATCAACAAAGATAGTTTCAGCAAAAAGATTCAAAAGGGTAGGGAAGTTACCGCAGGAAGGTTGTAGTGAGAAATCTTTATTTGATATTTTAAAACCGATTGCCCCCGCGTTTTTAGCATTTGTTACATATTTTCTGATATCAGTTAGGGCATTTTTCCTTAATGTGGTGTCGCTATTGATGAAAAGTAGAAAATCCCCGGTTGCGATTCTCGCCCCCTGATTATTGGCGGCGCCAAATCCCGTGTTGATTTTATTCTGGATCAGTTTAACATCCGGAAAATTATTTTGTAGCATTTCAACTGTTCCATCTGATGAGGTATTGTCAACTACAATAATTTCAGTTTCTTTATTCTGATTTTGAATTCTAATAGAATCCAAGCAATTCTTTAGAAGCTGCTTTGTATTATGATTAACGATGATAATTGAAAATTTCATTGTTATACTTTTTGTGCGATAACAATCATATCCTCACCCAACCCAGAACGTTGGCCGTACCATTCCATCGGGAGATCATACATCAGCCTTTTTATTGGTTTCAGGATCGGCTTGAATTGGTGGTAGATTTTTTTGATTTTTCCTAAATTTTCCTCAGGAAATTTGTTGAGAGGGTTTATCGGACCGTAAAAGATTTCTAACACCTTGAATCCATTTTTTTCAAGAATATTGGTTATTGTCTGCTTATCAAAAAAGAATAAATGTTCCGGTGGTGTTAGGCAGTTCCAATCTGTAAAATTTTTGAATGTTTTGCCATTTGCCAAATTTGGAGTGGAAATTCCTAATATGCCACCCGGCAGAAGTAACGAGTTAATTTTTTTTACAAAAATATTAGGATCCTGCATGTGCTCAATGATTTCAAAAGCCGTAATCGCATTGAAATGATTATTTGGAAATGGCGATTCTTCCAATGTTGGATAAATTTCAGCCCCCAATTTATTCCTGGCACTGTTTCTGGCAAATTCTGAAAGTTCAACGCCGTAAATCTCCCAGCCGTTTTCTTTTGCAACTTCTAAGAAGTATCCTACCGCGCATCCGATATCCAATATCTTCCCTTTATTTTTTAAGTGCTTTTCAATTTTTCTTAGTGCTTGCGAAGGTATGTATTTAAACCATGCTTCATTATCTCTGCTTAGGTAGTTGATTCCCTGATAGCCGAAATTATATCCACCGGAAAAATATCGCTCGTTATATATTTCCTTGGTAATTTCAGCGGTCGGTTGAGGATTGATGTAAAATAGTCCGCATCCACATTTTACGACCTGGTAAGAATTTTTTTCTCCGATAATTTCATAGTGTCCTGATCCACAGAGAATACACTTGATTTCAATTTTTGAGTTATTTGGCATGTTCTTTCTTCATAAATGAATTTATAATCCCGATCAATACTCCCAGGTCCCAAACTGCTTTGAAAATAATGAAATAGTAATTTTTATATTTAGTGCTTTTATATAATCCAACCATAATTGATACAGGCAAAGAATACTTCATCAATCTGAGCAAGCTGATAATTGGATTCTTATTATTTCCTCTTCCCACCCAGCGGGCAGTAGTAAACGTTTCAGAAATGCTGTCCGGATTGTAGTGGTAGGAGATCGCATTCTGGGCAGCTTGGGATTTGATTTTAATTTTAGGGTAGAGCGTAAGATCTTCTCCATATCCGACATCATCAAACCCGCCTGCATTTATGAATAAATCTTTTTTTATTGCTTTAAATCCGGTATATGTATCTGGGAAATCTTTTTTAACTTTTCTGTGAGCATCTAAATTCAGATTGATATTATAGCACTGAGACCAAATATTTTCGGGATTTGCAACGTACATTTCTTTGGAATAGGTTCCAATCGCCTTCCCTTCTGCAATTAGAGAAATAAGATCTTCAATGAAGTGTTTGTCATAGTATATATCACCATCACCGAATACCAGAATTTCGCCATTGGCATGTTCTGCACCGAGGTTCTTTGCCGCTGCCGGACCGCGATGCGGTTGGTGTAGATATTTGACCGGATATTTTTTTATAATCTCTTTGGAATTATCCGTAGAGTTATCATCCACCACAATAATTTCTAAATCAGTATGAGTCTGATCAAGTAAAGTGGACAAACATTGGTCCAAATATTTTTCCTCATTATAAACAGGGATAATTACCGAAACACTGTTTTTCATCATCTATAGTTTAGGGATGAAAAGGCTTCTAAAAGAAATAGAGAACTGAAGATTCCTCCTGATAAAAAATAGGCGAACAAGAATACTTAATGTTTCAGAGAAAATTAAAGCAAGCGCGGGTCCCACCGGGCCGTATTTGAATGAAAGAATTATTCCCAAACAGAGATTGAATAACATGATTATGAAATCATAAGGGATATATTTTTTTATGTGCTGCGTGCTTAAGATAACATACCCGAGAGGGGAATTAATGAAAAACAAAACCAGGCTGATTGTTAATACTTTTAATACTTTTGAAGTGTCCGCAAAATTCTCGCCGAAAAGTATCGGTATCACAAAATCTGACATTGAAAGTATCAATACAGCAACGGGAATTATGATCCAGAAGAGAATCTTCAAAGTTTTTTCACAACTTCTCTTAATCTGATCCTTGTTTTCCTGTGCAATTTGTCGTGACATAGATGGAAAGAATGCCATCATCAGACTACCGGGAATAAAAAAGAGAGCGAGTACGAGTTTCAGACCGGCATTATAAATTCCTACTTGTCCGATGTCGGTGATTTTTGAGAGGATAATTGACCCATTGTTAATATAGACCATCCAAAAGATCGCCATAAGGGCATATGGCCATGAATCCCGGAATATCTTTTTCCATACGCCGAAATTAATGTCATGGTAGTTGAAGGAAAACATTTTTTTTGACAAATAGATCCCGATCCCGATTGCTAAAATAATATTCAATGACACCAGTATCAGAAATGCTTCCAGAAGCCCTATCTTAAAATACAACAGGGGAATAATCACTAATGGTGACAGTAGGGACTGGATAAATAAAAGACCAGCCGAGAAACTCATTTTTTCTTCCGCGTTTAGCATTGCTACAAATGTGTTGATTATGGAATTGGCCAGAATAAGCGATCCCAACACAATAATCAATGTAGTAGTTGCCTCCGGATAATCAAATAGAAATGCGGCTCCAATTAGTATGGAATAGAAAATAACAGCCAATACCAGACGCAATACTAGTGTATTAACAAAAAAACTGTTTTTAACAGTATTATCCCGGGCGACTTCCCTGATTGTCAGTTTGTGAATTCCCCAGTCTGAAAGACCGCTGAAAATCATGACAAAGCTGAATACCAGAGTATATTGTCCAAATCCGTTAACTCCGAGTAAGCGGGCGATAATCGGAACGGAAAATAATGAGACTACTTTTGTTAAAATCTGTCCGGCACCGAGCGACAGAGTGTTTTTTATGATTGTATTATTTTTTACGTATTGGAGACCCTTCTGAAGTGCATGATTCATGCAATAATTGGTTTACAATTAGGATAAATAATGGTATTATTATAACAGAAATTAGAGTTAAAATAAAGGTGGATTTTGTTTTTCATGATAACATTTCGCAAACTGATTAAACGCATTCTGGATCTGATTATCGCCCTTCTACTGCTTGTGCCGGCGATAATTTTTAGTATGGTGGTTGGGATACTGATTAAACTGGATTCACCAGGTCCGGTTTATTACAAGCAGAAGAGGTATGGTAAAAATAACAAACCTTTTGTGATGTACAAGTTCAGAACAATGTTTGTGGATGCTGATAAGCAGCAGGCAATGTTACAGGCTAAAAATGAAGCAACCGGGTTTCTGTTTAAAATGACAATTGATCCGAGGCAAACAAATATCGGAAGATCGCTCCGGAACACCGGCGTGGATGAGATCCCGCAGATATTTAATGTTTTAAAAGGGGAGATGAGCCTGGTCGGTCCGCGCCCCTTGCCCATCAACGATGTTGATTTTGATGAATTGAAAAAACAACCTGATCTCAACAATCAGTGGGAAATGCGCACAAAGGTAAGACCGGGGATTACCGGTTTGTGGCAAATAAATCCCGGCAACCACTCTTTTGCCAATATGCTGGATTTGGATGAAGAATATGTAAATAATTTTTCTCTGCGAACCGATTTTGAAATTATCAGTAAAACTGCCCAGATGGCGCTGAGCTCAATATTTCCAAATTTTATCCGAAATCCAAAAAACGGATCAAAAAAGATTGATAATAAATTAGAAATTGTAAACAAAAAATAATGCTTGAAACATTTGTATTTATTTTCGGACTGATCATCGGCAGCTTTCTGAATGTCGTGGTCTACAGAATGAAAAATAAAAAAGACTTCCTGAAAGGCAGATCTTTTTGTACGCATTGTAAGAAAACTTTATCTGCAATTGATCTGATACCACTACTAAGCTTTATTTTATTGCTTGGCAAATGCCGTTATTGCAGGAAAAAAATTTCTTGGCAATATCCTCTGGTTGAATTCAGCACCGGTCTGGTGTTTTTAATTCTTTATTTAAAATTTGGTTTTTCCCTGGAGTTCTATATTTATTCACTTTACTCTGTATTTTTAATAATTATTTTTGTCTATGATTTGCTCTATTATTTGGTGCTTGATTCCGTGTCTATGCCAGCGATTATTGTTGGATTTATCGGTTCTCTGGTCTTAGGACTTTCACTGACGAATATTATAATTGGTGGTATAATAGGGTTGACTTTTTTCCTCTTACAGTTTGTAATCTCCAAGGGAAAATGGATAGGCGGGGGAGACCTACGGTTGGGATTGATGTGCGGATTCATGGTCGGTTGGCCGAAGATTCTTCCGCTTTTGGTGGTTACTTATGTGAGCGGAGCAATTATCTCCGTATCGTTACTGGCGACAAAAAAGAAAAAATGGCAGGATTCAGTACCGCTCGGAATATTTCTCACATTGGCTACGCTGGTTGTACTGCTATTTGGTGATCAAATTATTGATTGGTATACCATATAGAGTATCTACAAAAAATAATGAAATATTTCAGTCTGAGCAAAAGAAAGGAAGGATATTCATTGTTGGAATTGGTTATTTCCATTTCCATTTTTGTTATTATTTCAACGATCGTGATGAATAACTTCCGGCAAGGACAAAAGATGGATGATTTAAGAACAGGTGCTATTGAATTTGCAAATAATTTTCGCGAAGTGCAAACGCTCGGTATGTCCGGTCAGGTGGTAAATGTCTGCAATGGCGGTGATAACGATCTTAGTTCCTGCAGTACAGATCTTGACTGCCCAAACGGAGGTACGTGCGGTTTAGTACCGATTGGAGGATTCGGAATTTCGATCGGTAAAGTTTATGATACAAGTGTTTGGAAGTATTGTTATGAAACTGGTTCAACTATTGATTGTCCAACAACGTATACCCTTTTTGCAGATTTATCCGGTACGGCAGGCAAGTTTGATGTTGGAGGGGGGGATATTCCACTGGCAGGAAAAAATAATTATGCTTTACCCAAGAATGTCAGAATCAGAGATTATATTGTCACTTGTTCTTGGCAAGACTCGCCGGGGTTTACTGTTTGCCCGAATGCTACTCCTTTTGGAATTGATATTTCCTTTCGTCCACCAAAACCGACCCCCTACTTTTTTACCCCAATACCACCCAAGCCAAAAACATTTGCCGAACAAACGATCAGAATAATGTTAGAGCATAAATCAACGGGCAAATGTCGTATGGTTATGATAAATGGTGTTTCAGGGGAAATTAGTGAAATTGCTGATTTTGGGTCTGATTGTAATATTTTTCCTTTAGAATAAATCATGCTATTCAGAAGAATACAAAATAATAGAGGACAAAGCTTGATTGAACTGGTTGTGGCGGTCAGTATTATTTTAATTGGCGTTGTCAGTACATTGGTTCTAACTGTTACTACGATTAGAGGGGGGAAGGCAAGCAAAATGCAGACTGTTGCCGGTAATCTTGCCCGTGAGGGGATAGAAGTAGTGAAACAACAAAGATATAATAACTGGTTGAAGATTGAGTCAAACAATCTTTCGTTTGTTGATTGGGATCAAGGTTTATATAATGATCTATATGAAAATGTTTTGACAGTTGAATTTAATTCTTCAACTCCTGTATGGAATTTGAATTTTGATATTCAGGCAACAACAACCCAGGAGTGTATTGATGATCCGAATAGTAAATGCCTTCTTTATCTGAAAAACGGTGTTTATAGTCACGATTCTACCGGTATTGCCACGCCATTCTATCGGGTAGTTACTATAAATTCAATATGTAAAAAAGTCTCTGACGGAAAAGAAGAATTTAAAACATATTGGGATTGTGGAACTGATGAAAAAGTCGGTGTTCAGGTAATTTCTAATGTTTTTTGGAAAGAAAAAGGAAACTGGAGCTCTGTAATGCTTGAAGATCATTTGTATAATTGGAAGTAGTGATTAGGTTATAGGGTTTAGGGAATAGGGGTAAGGGGTTAAGGGATAGAGTTAAAAAAGTATGAAGAAAAAACTGCTTAAACAAATATTAGATCATAAACCGGCCGGATATTCACTGATGGAGATGGTGGTTGTTTTAGCTGTTTTCTCAATGACTGCGCTGATGGCCGTCAATCTGTTCGTAACTATTACCAATATTCAAAGGCAAGTACGCAATGTCCAAGCGGTACAAAGTGATGCCCGCTTTGTTATGGAGTCGGTAATTAGAGAAGCGCAAATTGGATCAATTGATTATGAATTCTACAGGGGTCATTGTGAGGGGGTGGCTGGTGAGGGAATCGACAATTATGTCTCCTGTGAGAGTGATTCAGATTGCGCAGGCAATTCATGCGTATCGATCGATTTATCAAACGGACCTGCTGATATTTTAGTGACAAGAGATCAGGAAAACAAGCAGATTTTATACAGATTGAATGGGCATGATATGGAAGTTTGTTCTAACAGCTCATTTTATCGCAACCGATGTTCGGTTAATGATAATTGGCAAGTGGTTACACCAGAAAAAGTGATAGTTACGGGATTTTCTTTGTATATCTTTCCTTTTTCTGATCCATATTCTACCAAGACAAGTTGCACGGTCGGTTTAGATTGTGATTCCGGTGTTTGTACCAATAATTTCTGTGAAATACCGGATATGCAGCTGATGGTAACGATAGTGATGAATAGCAGTGCTGGAGAAGGAATTGAGCAGGAAGAAGTAAAGCTCCAAACAACCGTAACATCAATGGTATTCCGAAGATAAATGAAAAATGCAATCAAAAAACTGAAATTGAAATTAATGAAAACCGAAGAACAGCCCGGTCAAGCACTTTTACTTTCTTTATTGATTATGGCCGGAATTACGGCGGCAGGTGTTGGATTTGCGACATTGATTATCAGTCAAATTAAGGCGACGGAAAATATTGAGAATTCTATCACAGCTTCTTATGCAGCAGAAAGTGGACTGGAAAAAGCTTTGCATATTGTGAAAATTAATCGTAAGACAAACACTAGTTTAACTCAAACAATCGCGGATATTAAAGCAATTGCTGATTCTCATGAATTTACCAAAATCGGTTTAAGTGTTTTATTTGATCAAAACTCGATATTGAGTGAAGAGGTTAGTAATAAATTTTCACTTCTGCAGGATGAGTCAAGACAAATTGATTTTTATGATCCCGATGCCCCTTTTGGCACGGATACAGGGATAAAGTATCTATATGTATCGTGGGATAATAATCCATTACCAATCAGTGATCCGCTGTATGAAAGTGGATATGGCACCGGATCAGAATGGGTAGAGATAAGCTGGACTGGTTGGGACATCAACGGAAATTCATTTGAAAATGTTGAAAAGGTTTTTCTGGCAAGTAACGCCCTTGGATATAATTCTGGATTATGCAATGAAAATTCGTATATTCAATGCAAAACAATTGAGTTGGATCCAAACTTGATTGGCTTGGCACATTACCAGATTAGGGTAAAAGCGTTTTATACAAATGTAGACGATGTTGAGATAAAGGCGCTTGATCAGAATTATGTAATAGTAGATATACCGTCTCGGGTTCGGATTAAAACAATAGGAAAATACGGACGTACCCAGCAGGCATTGAACGCTTCACTGCCTTGGAAGATTCCTATTTCCGGATTATTTGATTATGTAATATTTTCCGAGGAACAGGTCAATAAAACTCCGGAAACTAACTATCAGACATCCGGGCTGATTGAAATAGAAAGGGGGATTGCGTCTGATCAGACGATAACTTCATGCGATTGCATCTCTCTTCCGGATTATTGTTCTGACTATGATACTTGCCGGGGCACGATTAACAGCTGTGTAGAAGATTTAGGGTTTATAGCATCATATTGGAATCAATGGCTATATTGTGACAAGAATATATCGGCTGATATTGGTAATGATGTCAATGCCAGCAGTTGGGGTTCTTGCCGATTATATCATCGTCCCGGTGCGTGTTATGGGACTCAAGAGAAAGCACAGATTGAGAAGCTGATTACGGAAGCCGACTTGCCTTATGACGAAGGGGAGTATTATGTTTCCTTAAGAGCGCTGTATAATTCCAATCAGAATTCAGAGGAATACACGGTCACTATTGACGATGGCAGTTGCGGTTTGGATGATTCATGCCAGAAGATCAATGTGAAAGATTTATACTCTTCAATGGCTAATCCGGCTGTAACTGAGTATAAAACCTGCGTTTCCCAGACGAAACTTCATATAGAACCGAATGATACCATTATTTTTGAATATGGAAATGGTGATGAAAACAACACGGTAAATTTGGACTGGTACCAATTTTCCAATGGTCTTCCACCCGGTGTATCAGATAGATGCGATTCCGATTTTACACCGGTCCGGATACAAATGGAAAATGGCATAGCCAGGTCAAACCCAGCTTCAGAATGCACATGTGTGGACGCAGCTTGCGCGGATTGTGTTGCGCTCGGCTGGCAACCGGGAACCTTTGGTGATTTGGAAACACCGCTTGCGGAATGTTATCAATATTCAAATGAGCTAATTTTCCCGGCTTCCGGCGCAGACTCGTGGGAAGTAGTTAATCGTGCTAATGGCTGGGGTGCTTGTTTGTTTGATCAGGACCGTTGGATGAGATATGAAGTGCCGGCCAGTGTCAGTTCCGGACCGTATTATCTTTCAACCCGGGTCGGGTTTACGGAAGATCCTAGAAATATTGTAAAAGCCGAGATTTATGATGCCGGCGGTGTATTAACCGATACATTTGTGGCTAATGATTTGTGGGGTACTGCGAACACACCGCAAAACGCGTTTGTGGAATGTACTTTTCCGAATCATATTGATTTGGAACCGGGGTATGAAATAAAATTATCCGCGACTAATGATGATGTTTATATTGATTGGTTGGAGATTTCTGATTCACCTCCCGGATATCGCAGTTGCAATGCTTCGGCAGTACCGCAGGGCATAATACCATAATAAAAATGCTTTCATAGCAATGAATAAGCAAGAAGCGAAGTCACGTATTGAAAAATTAAAACGGGAAATAAATCATCACCGGTACCTCTATCATGTTTTAGATAAGCCGGTAATTTCGGATGCCGCGCTTGATTCGCTGAAACACGAGCTGGATATTTTGGAAGGGGAACACCCGGAATTTTTGACACCCGACTCACCCACTCAGCGAGTGGGCGGAAAACCTTTGGATAAATTCAATAAGATACAGCATTTTTCCAGAATGATGTCTTTGAATGATGTTTTCTCTCAGGCAGAGCTTGAGGATTGGAGGCAAAGGAATGCTAAATTGATACCAGCCGGAAGCAATGTCAGCTATTATACTGAAGTGAAAATGGATGGTTTGGCAATATCCTTAACTTACCGCAACGGTTTGTTAGCGGTGGGTGCGACAAGGGGGGATGGAAGGGTTGGGGAGGATGTAACTCAGAATATTAAAACTATTGAGGCAATTCCACTAAAAATAAATATTGACGCTTTAGATCCAAAAAACCAGCAGTTGGCAAAAAAAGAAATAATTGTCCGGGGAGAAGTTTTTATGGCAACGGCGGATTTCAACCGTCTGAACAAGATTCAGAATAAAAAAAGTGAACCGGAATTTGCTAATCCTCGCAATGCGGCGGCGGGATCAATCCGTCAACTGGATTCCACTATTGCCGCGGGGCGCAGATTGAGCTTCATGGCTTATGATCTTGTTTCCGATCTCGGTCAAAAAACCCATCAGCAGGTACACCGGATTTTACAGCAATTGGGGTTCAGGGCGGGGGAAGGTGGTGCTAGCTCATTAAACAGTCTTTGTAAAAATCTATCAGAGGTTGAGGAGTATTATAAAAAAATTGAAAAAAAACGCAGTCAACTGCCGTTCTGGATTGACGGAATAGTGATCAATATTAATGAGTTGGATATCTACCAAAGATTGGGATTTGTAGGCAAGGCACCCCGCGGGGCTGTAGCTTATAAATTTCCCAGCGAACAGGCCACGACGGTTGTGGAAGATATCCAGGTTCAGATTGGTCGCACTGGAGCACTGACCCCGGTTGCGCATCTGACCCCGGTTCGTATTGCGGGCAGTACGGTTTCTAGGGCAACTCTACATAATGAGGATGAGATAAAAAGGCTGGATTTAAGAATTGGGGATACAGTTATTGTCCAAAAAGCCGGAGACATAATACCGGACATTGTTCAGGTGCTACCGAACATGCGTACCGGGAAAGAAAAGAAATTTAATATGCCGAAAGTGTGCCCGATGTGCGGATCAAAAATATTACGGAAAGCCGGAGAAGTGGCGCATTATTGCACAAATAAAAATTGTTTTGCCGTACAGCGGGAAAAAATATACCACTTTGCTTCAAAAAAAGCATTTGATATTGAAGGTCTCGGTCCCAAAATAATTGATCAATTGTATGAAAATGGATTGATCAAAAATGTGGCGGATATTTTTGATCTTACAGCGGACGAATTAAAATCACTGGAACGCTTTGCCGAAAAATCCGCTGAAAATACTATTAGAGCGATCAATAATGCCAAAAATATTACACTGGCCCGCTTTATTTACGCTTTGGGTATCCGTCATATCGGGGAAGAGACGGCAGTGGATTTAGCCGATAATTTCGGCAGTATTGAAAAATTAAAAAAAGTGAATGCAGATGCTTTAAACACTGTGCATGAAGTCGGTGAAGTGGTGGCAGGTTCAGTAATCAAATATTTTCAGGATCCCAACAATCTTACGATAATTGATAACCTAATCGCAAACGGGGTTAATATTGTAAACCCTAAAACAAAAAAGAAAACGGCAATAACCGGGAAAAGTATCGTAATTACTGGTACGCTCAGTTCATTTTCGCGCGAAACAGTGAAAGAAAAAATTCGGGAGGCGGGAGGCAGTGTTTCCAGTTCAGTGAATAGGCAAACTGACTTATTATTGTATGGTGATAATCCGGGATCAAAGTATGAAAAGGCAAAGACGCTGAATATTACCACTATTTCTGAATCTGAGTTTCTTGCCATGCTAAAGTAAAAAATGATAAACTAGACAAACACTATGGCTATATCTAAAGACGAAGTTAAACATTTGGCGCAGCTTGCGCGTATTGAGCTGACCAAGGAGGAGGTTGATAAATTCCAAAAACAAATCGCCTCTATTTTAGATTACGTAGATAAACTGGAAAAGGTGACAGTAGAAAAAGGGGAGAAGATTGTTGTAACTGATATAGAAAATATATTGAGGAATGATATTGTCAGGAAATCAATAAGTCAGGAAGAACTTATTGCACAGGCGCCTGATCGTAAAAACGGTCAGATTAAAGTTAAGACGATACTGAAAAAAGATGAAACTATCTGATCTTACACTCAAAGAAGCTTCTCAAAATTTAAAAGATCGTAAAATCTCTTCTGTTGAGCTGACACGAGAATATTTGGATAATATTGAAAAGACTGAACCGAAAATTTCCGCCTTTCTTGAAATTAGTAAAGACATAGCAATCCATAGCGCCAAAGAAGCGGATAAAAAAATTAAAAAAGGTGAGTACGACTCTTCGCTTTTAGGTATTCCCGCCGCGCTGAAAGACAACATGTTGGCCTTGGGTACGCATGCTACTGCCGGATCTAAAATTTTGAAAAATTACCAGTCAATGTATGATTCAACTGTGGCGGCTAAGCTGAATGAATCTGGCGTAGTGCTTTTGGGTAAAACAAATCTGGATGAATTTGCCATGGGATCATCTACGGAAAATTCCGCGTTTCAAAAAACAAAAAATCCCTGGAATTTGAAGAAAGTTCCGGGAGGCTCTTCCGGCGGTTCAGCCGCGGCGGTAGCGGCCAGGGAATGCGTATTCGCTTTGGGTTCTGATACCGGCGGATCAACCAGACAACCGGCGGCTTTTTGCGGGGTAGTCGGGTTAAAACCGACTTATGGGAGGGTATCGCGCTACGGACTGATCGCGTTGGCATCATCTTTGGATCAGATCGGTCCGATTACCAGAACGGTGGAGGATTCAGCCCTGGTTTTAAACGCAATCGCCGGACAGGATGCAAAAGATTCAACGACCGCACTTATACCGGTTGAAGATTATACAAAAAATTTGAAAAAAGATATTAAAGGTTTACGGATCGGGATACCGAAGGAATATTTTGTCGGTGGAATTGATAAAAATGTTGAAAAAAACATCCGGGCAGCGATTAAACAATTGGAAAACATGGGAGCGAGCGTCAGAGAGGTGAGCCTGCCTTATACGGATTATGCATTAGCAGTTTACTATATTATTTTACCGGCTGAAGCGAGCTCCAATCTTTCGCGCTACGATGGTATTCGGTACGGCTATTCAATAATACAGGATGATAAAAATATCAAGGATTTATTTTCTGTTTACAGCCAATCACGTGCTGGGGGATTGGGCGATGAGGTGAAGAGACGGATTATGATCGGTGCTTACAGTCTGTCCAGCGGTTACTATGATGCGTACTATCGCCGCGCCCAGAAAATCCGCGAATTGGTTAAAAATGATTTTGCTGAAGTTTTTACGGAGGTTGATATACTTGTCACCCCGACCACTCCGACTACCGCGTTTGGTCTCGGTGAAATGGTTAATGATCCGCTGACTATGTATCTGTCTGACGTATTTACAGTTTCGGCAAATATTGGGGGGATTCCCGCAGTTTCAGTGCCTTGCGGCTTTTCTGACGGCCTGCCAGTTGGCCTGCAATTTATGGCAAAACCTTTTGCGGAGAGCCAGCTTTTGCAGGTTGCCCATCAATATGAACAGCACAATAGTTGGTATAAAGAAAGCGCAATAATTTAATAAGATATTGCAAATATTATAGCTTTATGTTATAGGTAAGGGAGGGCCATAGGTTAATAATTAATATTACAATCTAATATAATATTATGAGTACCAAGCAAAAAATCCTCCTTATTGAAGATGATAAAATGTTACTGGAGATGTATACGGCAAAATTTACCAGAGAGGGTTTTGAAATAGCAACAGCGGAAAACGGTTCTGACGGGCTAAAAGTGGCTCGTGACATGAAACCGGACATGATATTACTAGATATCATTATGCCAAAACTTGACGGTTTTGCTACGTTAAAAGAAATTCGTAAGGATGAAAATATAAAAAATGTGCCAGTTATTTTATTAACTAATCTTGGCCAGGATCAAGATATTCAAAAAGGCAAGGATCTTGGTGCCGATGACTATTTTGTAAAAGCAAACCACACGCCGACAGAAATAGTTGAAAAGGTTCAAGAACTACTAAAGAAAAAGGGGAATATACAACAATGAAAGAGCGATCACTTATCATCATAAAACCGGATACTTTGCAAAGAAATTTGTTAGGGGAAGTTGTTACACGTTTTGAGAGAAAAGGATTGAAGATTGTCGGTATGAAAATGATCTCTATTGACGATACTCTGATTGCCGCGCATTATGAACACCACCAGGACAAGCCTTTTTTTGACGATTTAAAAAGATTTATGCAATCTTCACCGGTTGTGGTGATGGTGCTTGAGGGATTCAGCGCGATAAATGCTATAAGGTTGATAGTTGGACCGACCTCCGGGAGAGATGCAGACGCCGGTAGCATCCGCGGAGACCTTTCCATGAGCAAGGGTCATAATATTATTCATGCTTCGGACTCTTTAGAGTCAGCTGGAAAAGAAATCTACCGTTTTTTCAACGAAGATGAACTGTTCAATTATAAAAAACTGGATTCCTCGGCAATTTATGATGATGATGAACTGAAAGAAATGGAAAAATAGCTTGACAGGGTAATTCCGTCAGTATATTATTCAAAGCAACAATATGCAAAACACAATTTCAATTATTAAACTGATTACTTCCAGAATTCCTGGCTAGTTTTGCATTAATTCACATTAATTAAACTAGCCGAGAGGCTAGTTTTTTAAAATCCATGGACCACAAATCAAACCTCACTATTAAACTGATTACAATTATCATCCATCACTGATGAGAGGCTTGGTGTGTGTAATAAGAATTATTAAACCGGCCTCATCCCGCCGGTTCTTTGTTTGATGATTGGTAAGGGTGTTTATTAAACATCATTGCGAGTCATAAAACTCAATTTTGTACTTTGAGATTATGGGAACAATATTTTGCCAGTGTTATATGTACGACATCCACGGTTCAAAGCGTGAACTTCACCGGAAAACAGGAAAGCAGCAACAACTGCGAATAACCTGAAGGAGGAATCGGGGTGAATCAGCAGCCAAAAGAAATCAGCTTTAAGAAGAAGAACGGCGAAGAAGGCCGAGCCCGGCTTGATGATGACGATGTTTACCGTTGCGTAGACTGTCGGACACGGATTGATTTGTGCGTCTGCCACTGTCAGGGAGTAGACAAGTTGAGCGATCTTTTCGCTTAGATTGTCTCTACGTCATTAGTCTGTTCAAAACGGAAAGGAACAGCATGAAAGCGCAAGAAGCCACCTTGTTTGATCTGGATCCGGATATTCGTTGTCCGGATGGTGTGATTCTGACCGAGACCGGTCAGTATCAGTGCGCGGGATGCGGCCTGTTTCCGAACAACTGCTGCTGTCCGGACATGCCGGAAGTCTACGTGATTGAGCTCGCGGGTGAGTTTGACATGACCGGCGGCGGTTACAAGTGCGGTCCGAGCCCGGTCAGAAACATCCGTGTGGGTGTAGTTTGTGAAAACGGTGTCTTGATCAAGAACGGTGAACCGCGCTGTATCAATTGCGGGCTCGCACCCTACAACTGCTGTTGCCCCGACAAGCCGATCGTTTATCTGGTAGATATCGGTGATGTCCGGTGCACGACTCCTGACTACCATCCCGGTGGTCATATGGACATTTAGTCCGGTTCAATATCGCTCTTTCAGCCTGAGATTCATGTGATCAAGGGCTTTTTTTATTTGGTAACTTGTAACTGGTAATTGGTAATTAGTAACTGAAAGGCAGAACATTAATTACTAATTACCAAAAATTACTAATTACCAATTACGGATTACAAAGATATTTGACACAAAAAATCATTATGATAACATTTATACTAATAATGCTATGAAATATTCAATTAATCACAGCTCAAATAACCGAAAAACCGTTGCAGTCAGCAATTATGGTTTCTTTTTTGGTTATTTTACCCATTGAGCTGATGGCTGATTAGTGTATTTCTAAAATATATTCATCCAGACCATCGGCACGATGGTTTTTTGATATAGAGTCGTTCTTTTTTACTGAGATCAAACGGAAACGTGGCAGCAACCAGACAAACCACAGGAGGGGGAGAAAGATGCGGAAGAAAAAAACTGGTGCGTCCAGAAGTGATTCAGTTTTGCCTGAAAAGGAAACAGAATCCAAGCCCGCTTTTCCTTGCAGTTCGTTCAGTGTACCGAGGGAACGGTACCGTCCGTATTTTGTCGGGACTCCCGGCTTGCCAAACACTCCTGCCGGAGACCAAAAAAAGGAAGATGAGTAATAGGAGGCGTCCTATGTCCGGCGATAGCTCGGAACCCCGCCCGGAAGGATTGTACGGGCAGGAAAACAGCGCTGAGCTGATTAATGGCTCAGATTCTCCTGTGCCTGTGAAACCGGAACACGATTGCCGGAGGGGCAATCAGTATGTCCTGGCTAACACGGGATGCGGAATGGTCTTCCTCAAAAATGATGAGGAGACTGTCACTCCGATTTGATCTAATTCAAGGCTCCATTTGCGTTTGCGGTGGGCCTTTTTTTATTACAACATATTTTTGACTTGCCAAAGCGCTTTTCAAAAAGTATAATTAAATTGCTCTACTATTAGGTTCTAGTTTAATCCGGTTCTACAGGATTATCGCATCGGGAACCCTATATTGCTATATTCTGTGGAATATAGTTGCGGGCACCCACGTTCCTATCCGGAGCCAGTGCGATTATCTAGTCCTAAGGGTAGGGCTTCTGTATTGTAAACAGTAAAAATTTTTAACGGGGTGTGGCCTAGTGGCTTAAGGCGCATGCATGGGGTGCATGAGATCGGGAGTTCAAATCTCCCCACCCCGACCACGGGTCAATAAATGCTTCAGGTTACGTGTATGCAAGTAAATTGCATCCACTTCACCTTCCGCATTTTTGCCCCTCTCCCCAAAAATGCTTTCAGCATTTTCGGGGACCCCATAAAGCCGAGAACAACTCGGTTTTTTGTTTGCATGCTGGTTTTTTTGGTTGCGGGTCTGTGCCCCTTTCCTCGCAAATCCGTGCTCCCCGATGCAGTTGCTACGCAACTGCCCGGGTGTGCTCCTGATTTGCTCGGTAATTTTTCTAATATTTGTTCATCTCAACAAAAACCACTTCGCGATTTTTGGGGGCCCCATAAAGCCGAATTAACTTCGGTATTTTTATTTAGAATTATTGTTAATATATTTTTTAGTGTGGTAAAATATGATTATGGAAAAAGTTATAAAAACTGATAAGTTGTTAGGGTTAACCTCTATTGAAGCAGATAGAAGACTGAGGGAATTTGGAGAAAATGCCATCAACGGAAAAAAGAAAATTGGTCCCTTTGTGGTTTTTTTAAAAAAATTCAATAGCCCATTATTAATAATTCTAATTGTTGTTTCAATTATTTCTTTTTTTCTTGGGCAGAAGACCAATGCCATAATCATCATCTTTATGGTTTTTTTGTCTGCCGTGCTTGATTTTGCCAATTCATACCGATCAGAAAAGGCTGTAGAAAAGCTAGTTCAAAAAGTTTTGACTACAGTTACCGCCATTCGTGACGGCGTAAAAGTGGAAATACCGTTTAAAAATATTGTTCCCGGAGATATCATCAGTTTAACTGCCGGTGATGTTACGCCAGCTGACTCTATTGTTCTGGAAGCTAAAGATTTTTTCATCAATCAATCCGCATTAACAGGAGAGTCATTTCCAGTGGAAAAGTTTGTAACCGAAAGTTTTGACTATGATAAGGTTGATTTTACCCCGGAAAATAAAAATATTATTTTCATGGGTACCAATACTGTAACCGGTTACGGTACGGTTGAAGTGTTACGAACCGGCCACAATACCGAGTACGGTAAAATCATTAAACAATTGAGCGATAGATCTGACGACACGGAGTTTGAAAAGGGGATCCGCCAATTCAGCTATTTTGTAATGAAGGTGAATTTTGTTTTGGTCGGGCTGGTGCTGATTATTAATACACTGATGGGGCGCGGGATTTTTAACTCATTCCTTTTTGCCATTGCGATTGCCATCGGTCTGACGCCGGAATTATTGCCGGTGATTCTTTCAGTATCACTTTCCCGCGGATCAATCAAGATGGCCAAGAAACATGTTATTGTAAAAAACCTTTCCGCCATACAGGATTTTGGCAGTATGAATATTCTATGTACAGACAAAACGGGCACTCTGACCCAGAATAAAATTACACTGGTTAAACACGTGGATTTCCACGGCAATGAATCTGATGCGGTTTATCTTTACTCGTATATCAACAGCAGTCTGCATACGGGTGTTGTTAATCCGATGGATAATGCCATTGCCGAATATAAAAAACTGGATATTTCCAAATTCAAAAAAATTGATGAAGTACCGTTTGATTTTACGCGTCGCCGGGATTCTATTGTTGTGGATGATGCCGGAAAAAAGATACTGATAACTAAAGGAGCACCGGAAAGCATTTTTCAAGTATGTAAAAGTTGCCATGATGAGAAGGGCAGTTTTCCTTTTAAAGAAGACACGGTGAAATCACTATCAGACCAATACGAAGCACTTAGTAGTGACGGATTTCGCGTACTTGCCTTGGCGATCAAAGAACTGGACCGTGATGACATAATCTATAATGTTGATGATGAAAAGGATATGATCTTTATGGGTTTTATGGCTTTTCTTGATCCGCCGAAGGAAGGTGTAATTCATGCTATCAGACAGCTTGAGGATTCCGGAATTGAAATAAAAATTCTGACCGGTGATAGTGAAGTTCTTACTCAGAAAATCTGCCGTGATATTAAATTACCCGTCAAAGGCACCCTGATTGGCAGTCAGATTGCCGGGATGTCCGATGGTCAATTGCGCGCAGTAGTTAAACAAACGACCATTTTCGGGCGTATTACTCCGGAGCAGAAAGAGAGGATTATTTCTTCGTTAAGAAAATCAGGTAACGCAGTCGGATATTTGGGTGACGGAATCAATGATGCTCCGGCACTGAAAGCAGCGGATGTCGGCATATCAGTTAACAACGCGGTTGAGGTAGCCAAAGACACAGCTGATATTATTCTGATGGATAAAAAACTGGAAGTGCTTCATGACGGAGTAATTGAAGGAAGGAAGACGTTCCAAAACACCCTTAAGTACGTTACCATGGGTCTTTCTTCAAATTTCGGCAACATGTTTTCCATGATGGGCGCATCCGCCTTTTTGCCTTTTCTGCCGATGTTACCAAAACAGATACTTTTAAACAACTTTATTTATGACATGTCTCAGATTTCTCTGCCTACGGATAATGTTGACGCTGAAGATGTGAAAAAACCGCCGCGTTGGAATATAAAACTATTGAGGAAATATATATTAATTTTTGGTCCGATCAGTTCCGTTTTTGATTTTGCTACTTTTGGCATTTTATATTTTGGTTTCAGTTTAACTGAGCATCAATTTCAGACCGGTTGGTTCCTGGAATCATTGGCGACGCAAATTTTAGTTATTTATTTTATCCGCACTAAAAAAACCCCGTTCTTCAGAAGCAAACCGTCCAAGACATTGCTGATAAACACGCTTTTATTGCTCACAATCGCCTGGGTTATTCCGTTTTCTCCGGTGGGAAAGTTCTTTGATTTTGTGCCACTGTCCGTTCCGGTTTTAGCCTCAATTTTGACAATCGTATTTATTTATCTTTTGGTCGTGGAAACAGCAAAGAGGTTCCTGTATAAAAAAATTGCAGCAAAATTGATATAATCATATTCTTTCAATCAAAAGAGAAGACGGGCTCGTCTTCTCTTTTTTTGCTGCAACTATTTCACTGCCAATTTTCCGTCAAGGAATTCCTCGTATCCCTGCAGATCTAGGAACCCGTGTCCGCTGATGTTAATCAGAATTGTCTCTTTAATCCCATTCTTTTTGCACCGAATTGCTTCGTCAATCGCTCCCTTGATCGCATGTGCCGATTCCGGAGCGGGTAAGATTCCTTCGGTTTGGGTAAAGAGCCGCGCTGCTTCCATTACATCTGTTTGACTCACGGATATGGTTTCAATATATCCTTTATTGACCAGATGACTGACTAGGGGTGCGGCACCGTGGTAGCGCAGTCCACCCGCCTGTATTTTGGGCGGGATAAAGTCCGCTCCCAAGGAATACATTTTGAACAGCGGGGTAGTCTTGGCGGTATCACCAAAATCATATTTATATTCCCCTTTGGTCAAAGTAGGACATGTGTCCGGCTCCACCGCGATTACTCTCAACTTTTTGCCTTTGGTTAAGACGTCACCGAGGAATGGAAAACTGATTCCGGCTAAATTACTTCCTCCGCCGAAACAGCCATAAATTACATCGGGATATTCGTCGTCCTTTTCCAACTGTAATTTCGCCTCCTGACCGATAATCGTTTGATGAAGCAGTACATGATTCAGTACGCTTCCCAGAGAATACTTGATTGATCCGTCCGTGACCTTTTCCATCGCCTCGCTGATAGCAATACCCAGGCTGCCCGGATGATTCGGGTCTTCTTTCAGGAATTTTCTGCCGATAACCGTCTGATTACTGGGAGAAGGTAGTACTTCCGCGTTGAACATCCGCATAAAACTTACCCGGTACGGTTTTTGCTGGTAATGCAAGCGGACGTAAAAGATCAGACATTTCAGGTCAAAGAATTTTGCAGCGAGTGAGAGTGCCATTCCCCATTGACCGGCTCCGGTTTCCGTAGTCAGCGCTTTGATCCCTTCCTGCTTATTGTAATATGCCTGTGGTAGCGCAGTATTCAGTTTATGACTGCCGGTCAGCGAGGCACCTTCATATTTATAGTAGATTTTAGCAGGTGTTCCAAGATATTTTTCAAGTCTGGTTGCGCGGTACAGCGGTGTGGCACGATATTTTTTGTATATCTTCATTACTTCATCAGGAATCTCAATTCTCTTTTCCCGGCTTACTTCCTGCTCTATTAGTGCTTTAGGGAATAATGGTTCCAGCATTTCCGGACTGATCGGCTCATTAGTCGCAGGATTCAGGGGAGGGGAAGGCGGTTCGGGAAGATCCGACAGGATATTATAATAGTGGGTTGGTATTTCCTTTTCCGATAATGATATTTTTTCCATTGTAATTTTATTAATATTAATTAATCGTCAATATTTTCTGATTGACACCAGAACAATATTCCCGGATTTTTAAAATAATAGTGTTTCATATTTTTATAATTAAAAAACCGCCTGTGAAAGCGGATAAATAAACAAAAAATCTATCGGCTTTCTAGAGGCGATTCATGTTCCACCAGTTAGTATTTGAATATGTGAATTTCATTTGATGATAAGTTATCATATGCAGATTTATATGTCAAACAGAAGATTGACATTTGTTGAAAAATAGTGTACAATGTAAATATTAAATAAAAACAAATGTGATAATGAAAATTACAAATCTAGTTATATTTACCTATTGCCATCGAAATTAATCGTTGGTTTTTATATTTTCAAAATAAATAATTTTATGTTTAGAGAAGATAAAAATTTATACGAAACAATTTTCAATATTCTGCCGGATGTTATTTTATTAATTGATAATAAAGGAGTGCTTGTCGGTGTAAATGGCAGAATGGAAGAATGGCTTGGGTATAAACCGGAAGAGGTTATTGGGATACATTTATTAAAATTGCCGGCAATAACAGTCAGAGGTAAAATTATTGTTGCAAAGAAATTTGCAGATCGTATCAGGGGGAAAACTGTAACTCCGTATGAGTTAGAATTTAAAGCAAAAGATGGTACTACACTGACTGGTTTAATAAGAGCTTCCGCTATGTTTGATGATAATGGTAAAATCAGTCATGATCTGGTTTTAATTACCAATCTAAGTAAAGATGAGATTTTAACATCACAAATCGCGGATGCGGAAAGAAAATATAAATATTTATTTGATAACCTTCCTTATGGGCTGGCCTATTTTAAAGTTGTTTTAAATGATGACAATAATCCTATTGATTATATATATGAAGAGATAAATGAAAATTATGAAGAAATGACCGGTTTGAAATCACGAAACATTATTGGTAAAAAGGTAACTACGGTTTTACCAAATATGAAAAAAAATAAATTTAATTGGTTAGAAAAATACGGTGAGGTTGTATTAAGCCGACAGCCTCAGGTTTTTGAAGCATATTCAGAAGATATTAAAAAATGGTTTAAAGTCTCTGCATACAGTCCGGAAGAAGGATATTTTGTTTCAATTCTTCAAGATATAACAAACGATAAAAATAATGAAGAGGTATTAACAAAAGGATCAGTCCAATTAGCTGAAAAAGTTGAAGAACTATCTAGAATGATAAAGGTCATGGGTAATCGGGAAACTAAAATTGAGGAACTTAAAGATAGAATTAAGGCATTAAAAAAGTAAACTTATTCGTAACTAAATTCTAATTGAATGGTTATGCAATTGAATGACGAAAAAGTATATAAAAAAATATTTGAATTATTGCCAGATTTAATTTTGATTACAAATCATAAAGGTGAAATTGTTTATGGAAATAATCAAATAATTTCTTGGCTTGGGTATGGTTTAGATGAGATAGTTAATCATAATGTATTGAAATTGAAATTTATTACCACCAGAAGCAAACTTTTAATGGGGAAAAATTTTATTCGTCGTTTTGCAGGTCAAAAAATAGAACCTTATATAATTGATTTCCGAGCAAAAAATGGAGAAATGAAGTCTGGATTAGTCAGGGGGGAGATGATAAAGAATGAAAAAGGTAAGACAGTATTGAACGTTTCATTAGTAACTAATGTAACTAAAGAAACCAATGAAAAAAGAAATTTGCAGTTTACAGAACAGAAATATAAGTACCTTTTTGATAATATGGTAGATGGTTTTACTGTAAATAAGCTAATTTATGATAAAAATAATAACGCAATTGATTATAAATTTTTGGAAATCAATAATTCATTTGAAGAAATAATAGGTTTAGAGGCAAAGAAGTTGGTGGATCAAAGTATGAAAGAAAAAATACCAAGTGGTTTGAATGATATATTTGATCATATCGAAAAGTTCAGTAAGGTTGTAAAGAATAAAGAACAGATTAGTTTTGAAATTTATTCTAAAAAATTAAATAAATGGTTTAAAATAACTTCTCATTGTCCAACTGAAGATCAGTTTGTTGTTTTTTATCAGGACATGACCAAAAAAAACAAAGTATTAGAGCAGGTAAAAGATAATCGTCAAGAGTTGGAGAAAAAATTAGTAGAATTAGAAAATATAAATAAGAAAATGATCGATAGGGAACTGGAGATGGTACAACTCAAAGAAAAATTAAATAATCTGGAAAGCAAATCTCAAAATTAGTATGAGTAAAAGAAAAAGTTTACAAAAAAAATTAATACTTTCAGTAGCCTCAATTATTTTAGTTTTTGGTATTATAGCTACGTCTTTTGTTTATTGGGAAGTGAAAAGGGGAGTATATGATTATACTAAACAGGATTATGATGCAATAGCATCATTACAATCAAGACGAACGAATAATTTGTTGGATAGCGGAAAAAGGGTTGTTACTACCGCATCTGAACAGGAGCAATTAGTTGAATACATGTCCAGTGATAGTAAAGAGATACAAAATACAGATATGCTTGAATTTTTAAGACAATATAATTTAGGTGATTTGTATTCGGCGATATATATAATGAGCCCGGATGGAGTTGTGCTGGTATCCATAGATCCTGAATTTTTGGGAAAAGATTATAGTTATAGAGATTATTTTAAATCAGCAATAAACGGTGACAATTTTACAGACATATCTCTCGGGAATACATCAGAAGAACTGGGATATTATTTTTCAAATCCTATTAAATCTATAAAGGGTGAAGTATTAGGAGTGATTGTGGCAAAAATGATTCCGCAATATGTAGATAAAACTGTAAGAAGCGTTAATCTTGATCATGAATTAGAAATTAAATTATTGGATAAATATGGAATAGTGATTTCTTCTAATAATCCGGATGATTTATACAAAAGTATTGGTCAGTTAAGTGAAACTGATAGTAATGTGATAGTAAATAGCAAACGTTATCCTGGAGTAATAATTGGTGAAATGCAGTATGATGTAATTCAAAATAAATTAAGTACAATAACATCAAGCGAAAGTTTTGAAGTTAAGGATGAAATAGATAATGCTGAAGAAATTATTAATGTTGCTAAAGTAGGGGATTATCCTTTCTATGTTCTACTTGAACACAATGTATCTGTTTTTAAACAACAAGCTAAGAAAACTGCAATATTATTAAGCATAATGGTTTCTATTATCATAATGCTTAGTATTATTGTTGTTTTTTGGTTAGTATCACGCTTTCTCAGACCGCTAGAAAAATTAAAAGAAATGACTGATAAAATTAGTAAAGGTAATTTTGATGTTGATTTCAATCTAAAAACTGGAGATGAAATAGAGGAGTTAGGTAACAGTTTTAATGCGATGAAAGAAAAAGTTATGATATCTTACGCTAATTTTGAAGATAGGGTTCAGGAAAAAACTAAGGATCTTCAAAATCAACAGAAGGCACTACTAAATGTTCTGGAAGATGTTGAAGAGGAAAAAAATAAATCAGATAATCTTGCACAGGATTTGAAAAAATTTCAATTGGCAGTAGAAAATGCCTCTGATCATATTGTAATTACAGATCCGGATGGTTTGATATTATTTGGAAATAAAGCAGTTGAAAAAATAACTGGATATAAAGTGAAAGAAATTATTGGAAAGAAAGCAGGAAGCACAAGTTTATGGGGAGGTAAGATGGAAAAGAAGTTTTATAAAAAAATGTGGGATACTATCAAGATAAAGAAAAAAATATTTTCTGGTGAAATTATTAATACACGAAAAAATGGAGATGAATATATTGCTTTAGCCAGTATTGCGCCAATTTTAAATAAAGATGGAAAGGTAATTTTCTTTGTAGGTATTGAAAGAGATATAACGAAAGAAAAAGAAATTGATAGGGCAAAGACCGAGTTTGTGTCTTTAGCATCCCACCAACTCAGAACTCCTTTGTCGACAATAAATTGGTATTCTGAAATGTTGCTGGATGGTGATGTAGGAAAATTAAATAAAGAACAGCAGGGATATCTAAATGAAGTCTATAAAGGAAATCAGAGAATGGTCGGTTTAGTTAATTCTTTACTCAATGTTTCGAGATTAGAATTAGGGACATTTGCTATAGATCCTGAAAAAGCAAAAATTACTGATATCGCAAAAAGTGTAATAAATGAAATTACACCACAGATTAAGAAAAGGAAACAAGTATTCACAAAAAGTTTGGATAGCTCAATTCCATTTATGATGTTGGATACTAAATTGATCAGAATGGTGATCCAAAATTTGTTATCAAATTCCATTAAATATACCCCTGAAAAAGGTAAAATAGGAATAGTTATTAAGCAAGATAAAAAGAAAAAATTTGTTCAGATTACTGTATCAGATACTGGTATGGGTATTACACAAAGTCAACAAGACAAGATATTTAGCAAACTATTTAGGGCGGATAATGTAAAAGAAAAAGATACTGAAGGAACCGGCTTAGGACTATATATAGTTAAATCAATTGTCGAACATTCCGGTGGCAAAGTTTGGTTCGAATCTGTTGAAAATGTCGGTTCAACATTTTATGTGACATTACCACTAAAAGGAATGCAAAAAAAAGAGGGTACAAAAGAATTAAGTCAGTAAAATTATGACAGAAAAATTAGTTAATAAAACAATACTCGTATTGGAAGACGAAATTCCACTTCAGAATGCAATTAATAGTAAATTAAAAAGTAACGGTTTTAATGTAATTACTGCGAGGCGAGTAATCAATGGTATTGATATTTTAGAAAATGAAGAGAATGTAGATGCTATTTGGCTGGACCATTATCTCTTAGGTAAAGAAGATGGTTTAGATTTTGTTACAAAAATCAAAAACGATATAAGATGGAAATCAATTCCAATATTTGTAGTTTCCAATACCGCAAGTGATCACAAATTGCGGGCATATCTGCAGTTAGGAGTAAACAAATATTACACTAAGGCAGATAATAAGCTGGAAGATATTATTGGAGATATTAACATATCAATCAACAAAAAAGAAAAATACAATGACAAAAGCAAAAAATACAGTACTTATCGCAGAAGATGAATCTCCGCTAAGAGGAGCATTGGTCAGTAAATTTAGTAATAGTGGTTTTAATGTAATTGAAGCAAAGAATGGTCAGGAAGCGCTAGATAATGCATTGGAAAAACATCCAGATATTATTTTAATGGATGTAATAATGCCAAAAAAACATGGAATTGAGGTGGTGGAATTGATTAGAAAAGATGTGTGGGGTAAAGATGTGCCAATAATATTCGTTACTAATCTTAGTAACGATTCGAGACTGAAAGATGTTATTGATCGTGACAGAAATTGTGATTATATTGTTAAATCAAATATAAAACTTGATGAGCTTGTAGGAAGGGTAAAATCAAAGCTATTATGATCATATAATCATTATAATTTACACAATGACTCAAAAGACGATAAATATAGAAGATGATCCCAAAGAGAAGATTCTGATTGTAGAAGATGAAGAAACATTACGTACTGCATTACAATTAAAATTGGAATCTGAGGGGTATCATGTTTTCACTGCTAAAAATGGAGAGGAGGGGATGGAAATTGCTTTTAAAGAGCACCCGGATCTATTACTTGTAGATATTGTCATGCCAATTATGGATGGTATGACCATGATGAAAAATGTGAGAAGTGATGGATGGGGGAAGGACGCTAAAGCAATTTTTTTAACTAACCTATCAGATGCAGAAAAAACAGCAGATGCGGTTGATCGGGGAGTATATGATATTTTAATAAAATCTGACTGGAAATTAGATGATGTAATTAAAAAAATTAAAGATGAATTAAACTCATAAAAATATGTCTAACGATTCAAAAACAATCCTTGTTGTTGAAGATGAGGAACCAATTAGAAAAGTAATTGCCGCAGCATTAAAAGAAGAAAAGTATGATGTTATAGAGGCAAAAGATGGACAGGACGGTTTGGAGTTAGCACTTATCGAACATCCCGATCTAATTTTATTAGATTTGATTATGCCTAAACTGGCAGGTCAGCAGGTTTGTGAAAAATTGAGGAAAGATAGTTGGGGAAAGGATGTAAAAATAATAGTTTTAACAAACCTTGATAGCAAGGTTGAAAAAGACGCATTAATAAAACTAAAGGTGGACGATTATTTAGTAAAATCTAATTATAAGCTTGAAGAAATTATTGAAAAGGTTAAAAAATTATTATTAGTTTAAAAATATATGGATCAAGATAAAAAAATCCTTGTCGTTGAAGACGAGGAGAATCTAAGAAATATATTATGTAAGGAAATTATCAAGGCGGGATATGTTGCAATCCCAGCAAAAGATGGGCAGGAGGGAATTGATTTAGCATATAAAGAGCATCCTGATCTGGTTTTGCTTGATTTATTAATGCCCAAAGTTATGGGCTTAAATGTCTTGGATAAAATACGCAAAGATGAATGGGGCAAAAATGTGCCTGTAATTATTTTGACAAATCTTGATTACGAAGAAAAAAAGAAAGAACTTCAAGATGATCCAAATTGTGAATACCTAATCAAAGCAAGTTGGCGTTTGCATGATGTTGTCAGAAAGGTTAAAGAAAGAATCAATAGATAAATTTTTCTAAATGACAAATAGAGAGAAGCTAGTTATTTTTTGTGTATAAAGATATTATGGCTAATCAAAAGATTTATAATCTATCCGCGGAAGCTGCCCTACAATCCTTAATGACTTCTAAAAAAGGATTGTCCGGTACCGATGCGCTTGATCGGTTGCGGGATCATGGTTTAAATAAATTGCCGGACGAAAAGAAAGCTTCTAGCATATTATTGTTTTTGTCACAATTCAGGAATTCATTAGTATATGTTCTATTAGCCGCCGCGCTGATCAGTTTTTTCCTCAAAGACTATATAGATATGTATGTAATACTGGCCGCTGTTTTAGTGAATGTTATTGTAGGGTACATCCAAGAGTACAAAGCCAATAAAGCAATGGAAAAACTCAGAAAAGTGATTACATTTCTGGCAAGAGTAAGGAGGGATGATCGTGAACAGGAAATTAAAGCGGAAGAATTGGTTCCCGGTGATATTGTGTTATTGAAATCCGGAGATAAAGTTCCCGCGGACGGAAGGATAATATTTGAAAAAGATTTTAATACAAACGAGGCAAGTCTGACGGGAGAGTCAGTTTCTGTGGAAAAAACGATTGATGCAATAGAAAAAGAAGTGGTCATCGGTGAGCAAAAAAATATGGTATTTTTGGGGACCATCGTGACTCAGGGGACGGCGGAGATTGTGGTAAAGCATACAGGAATAAAAACTGAGATTGGCAAAATAGCTTCTTTGATTAAGGACACTGTGGAAGAACATACTCCTTTTCAAAAGAAAATGGATAAATTCAGCCGAATGATCGGCTCACTTGTACCGCTGATTACGGTCATTATCATTATCATCGGGCTGCTAGAGGGAATGCCGTTTATTCAAATTTTTACCACTGCGGTGGCAATAGCTGTATCAGCGATACCCGAGGGTCTGGTGATTTCTGTAACGGCAATTCTTGCTATAGGTATGCAGCGAATATTAAAAGAAAAAGCGTTGGTAAAAAGACTGGTAGCAGCGGAAACGCTTGGTTCTACAACGGTTATTTGCACCGACAAAACAGGAACGCTCACCATGGGTGATATGAGAGTGTCCAAATTAGTGACGCTTAATCATGATCTTGAAGCAGAGCATCAGAATATCAGTCACTGGAATATCAAGGAGCAGGCGGAGCTTTCATATTTATTCCAAATCGGTACATTATGCAATGATGCGGTCATCCAAAATCCCGAAGATGAATTCTCAATGTGGAAAATGATCGGTAATCCCACCGAACAGGCACTTTTATCTATCGGCGCGCGCTTGGATTATTATCGTGAATATCTGGAAAAGGACGAGCCGCGACTGGATGAAATTCCTTTTGATTCTGAAAGAAAATACATGATGACATTGCATAAGGGCAAGCGAAAAAATTTACTATACATCAAAGGAGCCCCGGAGAAGATAGTTAAAATGTGCAGTAAAGTTCAAAATGGTCCGGTTACCAAACCAATGACGGAACTACTGCATCAGCAGTTTGAAAATAAATTTGAAGAGATGAGTAGCAAAGGACTGCGTATATTAGCTTTTGGATATCTGCCTGTTCCGGAGAAAATTATTAAATTGGATAATGAACAGCAATTAAAAAAGCTGATGGATCAATTTGTCTTTGTTGGTTTTGCCGGAATCAAAGACCCGCTGCGCCCGGAAGCGAAAGAAACAATCAAACTATGTAAAAAAGCGGGAATAAAAATAGTTATGATCACCGGAGATCATAAATTAACTGCGCAGGCTATTGCCAAGGAGTTGGGTCTGAATAGCAATCCGGAAAACATCATGGAAGGCTCTGAGCTGGCTAAAATCAGCCCCGAGCAACTGGCAAAAAGGGTTCAGTACATTTCGGTGTATGCCAGGGTCACCCCAAAAGACAAATTGCAGATTGTTGACGCCTGGCAGGAGCGGGGAGAGGTAGTGGCAATGACGGGTGACGGTGTAAATGATGCGCCCGCTCTGAAAACAGCCGATATAGGGATCGCACTAGGCTCCGGGTCTGATGTGTCCAAGGAGACGGCGGATTTGGTAATCTTGGATGATAACTTCAAAACAATAGTTTCTGCGGTGGAACAGGGAAGAATAATTTTTGACAATATTAAAAAAGTCATTCTGTATCTTATTTCAGACAGTTTCTCCGGAATACTTTTGATTATTGGATCTATCACAATCAGTGCGCTGTTTGTTGATAATTTTCCCTTACCATTAATCGCATCGCAGATATTATGGATTAATTTGGTAACTGACAGCTTTCCAAGCATTGCACTTACAATGGAGCCGGGAGGCGTGGAAGTAATGGAAGATCCGCCCGCGGGAAAAAAGCAGAATTTGTTTACCTTTGAAATGAAAATTTTAACTGCAATCATCAGTGTTATTACCGGTATTGGTAATCTGATTTTATTCTGGTATTTATTGAATCAAGACTGGGATTTAATGCACGCACGCACTTTGGTTTTCACCATATTTGCCGTTAGCACCTTGCTCTATGTTTTCAGTATCCGTTCTACACGCCATTCAATTTTTAGTGTAAATATATTTTCTAACAGACCATTACTACTTGCGGTTAGCTTTGGCTTTGTTTTACAGTTGATCGCGGTTTATTTTGCCCCCTTTCAGAAGATTATGCAGACGGTCCCTCTGAATTGGTTTGACTGGGGTATTGTCGCCATAGCCAGTACAGTAATCATTGTACTGATTGAAATAACAAAATCTTTGTTTAATCGTAAAGAACTGAACAATACAACAAGCTAGAGCAGAAACCAAAAATCCCCCCAATTATTAAAGAGAGGGGAGATTGACAAAGTTGGTTACTAAAAGCTATTTTTTCACCTTAGACTGAGTCTTGATGCAACGGGTGCAGGCTCTAACCTTTTTACCGTTAATAATGGTGTTCTGTAAATTAACAAACCTTGTTTGTTTGGTTGCGATGTTTGAATGACTTCTTGATGCTGCGGTGAGCGCACCCCTTCCACAGATTTCACAGATTTTCGCCATACGGTTATAATGTTATAATTAGTAATATAAAATTTCCGTTCAAGATTAACATAATTGTTATATAAACGCAAATACAAATGATTTTAAGTCTTTTATTCAGTCACCCCGCCCTCTTTTTAGCATGGATATTGGCGATCATCTTCGGCATTACAATTCATGAGTTTTCCCATGCATTTGCGGCAACTCTGCAGGGTGACCGAACCCCAAAATATGACGGCAGACTTACACTAAATCCATTGGCCCATCTGGATTTTCTGGGGTTTATTGTATTATTGGTCGCCGGGTTTGGTTGGGGGAAACCGGTTGTATTTAATCCGAATAACATAAAATACAAGAAATTCGGCCCCTCATTGATTTCTTTAGCCGGGCCGTTTTCTAATTTTATTGCGGTAATATTCTTCGGTTTTGCATTGAAAATTATATTAAGTAACGGGTTGCTGGGAGTTGAAAACATGCTAGTCATCTTTCTGGTAGCTTTGGTCCAAATTAATCTAGTATTAGGCCTTTTTAACTTGATTCCTATCCCACCGCTAGACGGTTCCCACCTGCTATTTGCCGTATTAAAACCATCCGCTGACAACTTTAAGCATACTCTGGAAAGATATGGCCCGATGATTCTATTAGGATTGATTATCCTTGATAATTACGCTGGTTTTTCAGTTTTTTCCACACTTTTTGATGGAATATCAAATTTTGTCTTCAGAATTTTTGGTTCATAATCGCATATAAATCAGGTAACTAGGTGGGGGTTGACCCCATTGAAATACTACTATATCCTAACGGGGTTGACTTACATAAACATATTTGGTACACTCAGCCGTGTGACATAATATATCGTCAGATAATTTTTTTTATTCAAACAATGCCGACAATAAACCAGTTAATAAGAAAGTCCAGAAAATCACACAAAAGGAAATCAAAAACTCCAGCTTTGGGGACTACTTTGAATCCGATCAAAAGAAAAAAGACCGAATTACGCAAAGGTTCTCCTTTTAAACAGGGGATTTGTATCAAAGTAACCACGATGACTCCGAAAAAACCGAACTCAGCATTACGTAAAATTGCCAGAGTAAGATTATCAAACGGAATGGAAGTAACTGCCTATATCCCGGGGATTGGCCACAATCTTCAGGAGCACTCTATTGTAATGATTCGGGGAGGAAGGGTAAAAGATCTTTCCGGAGTACGATATCATGTGGTTAGGGGAGTGTATGATACTCAGGGAGTAGACGGACGCAAGCAAGGACGCAGTATGTATGGAGCAAAAAGAGAGAAAAAAACTAAGTAAACGTTAAAATATTTAATCTAAATCTGAAATGAGAGGTAAGCAAGCACCAAAGCGCGTTATTCAACCGGATCTAAAATATAACAGTGTTGTTATTGGGAAGTTTATTAATTTAATAATGACCCGGGGCAAGAAATCTGTTGCTGAGCGTGTTCTATATGATTGTTTTGATATTATTGCCGAGAAAACCAAGAAAGATCCTCTGGAAGTCTTTAATTTAGCAATGAAAAACGTATCTCCTGTGGTTGAAGTGAAATCCCGCAGAATTGGTGGAGCTAATTATCAGATTCCAATTGAAGTTAAGGGTGATAGACGACAGGCGTTGGCCATGCGCTGGATAATCGGGGCTGCACAGTCACGCAAGGGCAGGCCAATGAGAGAAAAGTTGGCTCAGGAATTAATGGAAGCATCGGAAAATCAGGGTACAGCAATCAAGAAAAAAGAAGATGTTCACCGAATGGCGGACGCTAACCGCGCCTTCGCTCACTTTGCCTGAGCTTCGGCGGGCAGGTCGTGCGTTTGCTCATTTTGCATAGTAATCTAGCAAATCGTAACTTGTAATCTGTAATTGGTAATTATTTAGAGGCTCTGTTTAGGAGTTAAAGATTGCAATTTACTAATTACGAATTACTATTTACCAATTACCAATAACTAATTACTAACTAAACATGCCGAGAGAATACAGTCTATTTAATACAAGGAATATCGGAATAATCGCTCACATCGATGCCGGAAAAACTACAGTAACTGAGCGAATTCTTTATTATACGGGTAAAAAACACAAGATTGGTGAAGTGCACGAAGGTGAAGCGGAAATGGACTGGATGGAGCAGGAAAAAGAACGCGGGATTACCATTACTGCCGCCGCAACGACATGTTTTTGGAAAGATACACGGGTCAATATTATTGATACCCCGGGTCACATTGATTTTACTGTAGAAGTGCAACGTTCATTGCGTGTACTGGACGGGGGAGTGGTCGTGTTTGACGGTGTAGCTGGTGTGGAGCCGCAATCAGAAACAGTATGGCACCAGGCGGACAAATACAATGTGCCGAGAATCGCTTTTATAAATAAAATGGATCGTACCGGGGCTGATTTTTATGCAGACCTTGATTCAATTCACGAAAGACTGACTAAAAATGCATATCCAGCACAATTACCAATCGGTGCTGAAGCGAATTTCAAAGGGATTATTGACCTGTTGTTGATGAAAGCTTATGTCTATAAAGATGACATGGGTAAGGAATGGGAAGAGACTGAAGTTTCTGATGATATGAAAGAAAAATCCTTAGAATATAGAAATAAACTGGTTGAAGCAATCGTGGAAAACGATGATGTTTTGATGGGCATGTATCTGGAAGGCAAGGAAATTCCGGTAGAAGATTTGAAAAAAGCTTTAAGAAAGGGGACTATTGCCAACGCAATCGTACCTATTTTTGTCGGATCCGCTTTGAAAAATAAAGGTGTCCAGTTTTTATTGGATGCGGTTGTTGATTATTTGCCTTCACCATTGGATGTTCCTGCGGTGGAGGGTGAAGATCCAAAGACCGAACAGACAATTACCAGACAGCCGGATGACGAGGGACCTTTTGCCGCGTTGGCTTTCAAAGTAGCATCTGATCCCTTCGTTGGAAAACTTACCTTTTTCCGGGTTTATTCCGGTAAAATAGAATCCGGTTCATATGTTTTAAATCAGACAACCGGCAGAAAAGAACGCATCAGCCGTATTATCAGGCTACATGCCAATACCAGGGAAGAAGTAAAGGATGTTTACAGCGGTGATATTGCCGCAGCAGTTGGTCTGAAAGACACAACAACCGGAGATACACTGTGTGATATTGATAACCCGATTATTCTAGAAAAGATTGTGTTCCCGGAACCGGTTATTGCGGTTGCTATTGAGCCTAAAACCAAGGCTGATCAGGATAAATTAGGTCATGCATTAGCCAGTCTCTCTGAAGAAGATCCGACATTTAGGGTAAAGACAGAAGAAGAAACAGGACAGACGCTCATTTCAGGAATGGGGGAATTGCATTTGGAAGTTATTGTTGACCGGATGAGAAGGGAATTTAAAGTTGAAGCGAATGTCGGCAAACCTTTGGTCGCATACAAAGAAACTATTAAGGGTACAGCAAATGGAGAAGGTAAGTTCGTACGCCAATCAGGCGGACGCGGACAATATGGTCATTGTGTGCTGACTGTTGAACCTTTGGAAACTGGTAAAGGATTTGAATTTGTTGATAAGGTTAAGGGTGGCAATATCCCGTCAGAATATATACCGGCAATTGAAAAAGGTATGCGAGAAGCTATGGATAATGGTGTTTTGGCCGGATATCCGCTAGTGGATTTAAGGGCAACCGTTACGGACGGTAGTTATCATGAAGTTGACTCCTCTGAGGCAGCGTTTAAAATAGCCGGTTCTATGGGCTTGCGGGATGCGATTAAAAAAGCTAACCCGGTACTGCTTGAGCCAATTATGAAAGTTGAAGTTATTACTCCGGAAGATTTTATGGGGGATGTTATTGGAGATTTAAATTCAAAGCGGGCTAGCATAAAGGAAATGCGGGATCGTAAGAATATTAAGGTTATTGATGCAGATGTACCTTTAGCAGAAATGTTCGGTTACGCAACCACGCTCAGATCCGCTACACAGGGGAGAGCCAGTTATTCCATGGAATTATCACATTTTTCTGAAGTACCAAGAAATGTTGCCAACACAATTATTGAAGATTCTGTTGAAAAGAAGTAGAATAAGAACGAGGATTAAAACATAAAGTACTTATTTTATGACTAACGGGTTTAAATGGTTTTTAGTGGTCGCAGTGGCTGTACTTTGTGCGATGATAATCTGGATATATAAGGTAAATACAGTTGAGGAATCATCATTTTATCAGGTTATCGTCAGGGGAAGAATTCTGGTTGAAATATCGGTTGAACCGGATAATATTGACCCGATCATCTACCTGGATGGTGAAGAAGTGGGTAATAGCACACCCTTGATGCTGAAAGTTGCTCCGGACAGCTATTTGATCCGTGTTGAAGCGAAAGGGTATAAAACAGCAGAACAGCAAGTTATTGTAAAAACACTAAGAACTACAGAAGTAAATTTCAAGCTAGACCCGATAGAGTAGTAAAATAGGCTAATATTAGCCAAATAGTAATAGGTTCATAGATCAGGACTTGCAAAATTATTTACACCCTGATATAATCATGACTACTTTGATTAGAGATTAAAACCCTAATTTTAGCAAATAATATATAAGAATTAACTAAAATAAGAATAAGATGGCAGAAAAATTTGATAGATCAAAACCACATGTCAATATCGGTACGATTGGGCATGTTGATCACGGAAAGACAACACTTACTGCAGCAATCCTGAAATATCTCATTTCACAGGGAAAAACTGCTCAAAATAAGTCTGTAGATCAAATTGATAACGCACCAGAAGAGAAGGCGCGTGGTATTACTATTGCTACATCCCACGTTGAGTATGAAACTGATAAACGTCACTATGCGCACGTTGACTGTCCGGGACATGCCGATTATATCAAGAATATGATTACCGGTGCCGCTCAGATGGATGGTGCAATCCTAGTGGTTTCTGCCGCTGATGGTCCAATGCCTCAGACCAGAGAGCATATTCTGCTTGCTCGTCAGGTAGGTGTGCCTTATATTGTTGTTTTCCTAAATAAAACCGACCAAGTAGATGATAAAGAATTGATTGATCTGGTTGAAGAGGAAATCAAGGATTTACTCAAGAAATATGATTTTCCAGGCGATGAAACCCCAATTATCAAGGGTTCAGCGCTGAAAGCACTGGAAAATCCGGGTGATGCAGAAGCAAACAAACCGATTCAAGAGCTTCTGGACGCAGTTGACAGCTATATTCCAAATCCAGTGCGCGCAATTGATCAGGATTTCTTAATGCCGATTGAAGACATCTTCTCCATTGAAGGCCGCGGAACAGTAGTTACCGGAAGAATTGAAAGAGGCAAGGTGAATCTGAATGACGAAGTTGAAATTGTCGGAATCCATGATACATCCAAGACGGTTGTTACCGGAATAGAAATGTTCAACAAACAACTGGACGAGGGTCAGGCCGGTGATAATGCAGGTGTACTGCTTCGTGGAACCAAAAAAGATGATGTTGAAAGAGGACAAGTATTGGCCAAACCAGGAACAATTACTCCTCATACAGAATTTGAAGCCGAAATTTATGTTCTCAGCAAAGAAGAAGGCGGTCGCCATACTCCATTTGCAAAAGGATATAAACCGCAATTCTATATCAGAACCACAGATGTTACCGGTGAATTAATTTTTCCAGAAGGAACAGAAATGGTAATGCCAGGTGATACAGTATCTTTGGGAGTTAAGTTGATCGTACCTATCGCACTTCAGGAAAAACAGCGCTTTGCTGTCCGAGAAGGCGGTCATACTGTAGCTTCAGGAGTAGTAACTAAAATAACCAAATAGGTATTGAGGCCCCTGTTTCAAGGGGGCCTCTCTATCTGTCTAAAAAGCAAATTTAAAACATATAATTTCACATGGTAACTGAACGGACGATAGTTGAAAAAAAAGATCCAATAGATGCAAGCGAGGATACCGAGACCAAGGTAGTCCAGCGGATTCGAATCAAAATCAAAGCGTATGACAATAAGATTATTGATCAGTCTACGCGGACGATTATTGAAACTGCTGAAAGATCAGGGGCTAAAATATCCGGACCTGTGCCTTTGCCAACAGAGAAGAGTAAATATACGGTTAATAGATCTTCATTTGTTCACAAAACATCCAGAGAGCAGTATGAAATGCGGGTACATAAGCGATTGATTGATATTATTGATCCTACCGCAAAGACGATTGATACGCTGATGAGCCTGAATCTTCCTGCCGGTGTAGATGTTGAAATAAAAATGTAATAGCAAAAACACTTTAAAATAAAAATATTAGTAACTTGTTTGGGTCTCAATAATGATCCTGGGCACAGATCCAAGGATATCGGTTGAACACTCATAGAGGTTATTACGGAGTCATAATTCATCATAAAAAACTAGAAGATAACATATCAAGGCATGTCATATGCCGGGATACTAGTGGTGAAATTGTGGCTATATCAGTCGCGATTTTTTATTAAAACTATGAAATTTATACTAGGAAAAAAACTGGGCATGTCAAGAAAGTTCCAAGCAGATGGAACAGTTGTTCCTGTTACTATTGTTGAAGCCGGCCCATGCACTGTCGTGCAGATCAAGACAGAAAAAAAAGATGGTTACAATGCCGTTCAAATTGGCTATGGCAAAAAAAAGAATGTCATTAAACCGGAAGTTGGTCATTGCAAAGGTATGGATGTATTTCGGTTTTTACGGGAATTCAGAGTAGATAGCACTGATACTTTTAAAAAAGGCGATAAATATTCAGCTGAGGTATTTACTGAGGGTGATAAAATCAAAGTAACCGGCATTTCAATCGGTAAGGGTTTTCAGGGCGGAGTTAAACGCCATGGATTTCACGGCAGCGCGGCAACCCACGGGCACAAAGATCAAGAGCGTATGCCTGGCTCCATCGGATGTTCTTACCCGGAACACGTTTTGAAAGGCAAAAGAATGGCCGGACAAATGGGCAATCAAAGAGCAACAATCAGTAATTTGGAAATTATTGCTGTTGATCTGGAAAAGAATCAGATAGCAATTAAAGGCGGTATCCCGGGCCCGACAAATAATTTAGTTTTAGTCTACGGTGACGGTGTTATGGAAATCAAACAACCTGTTGTTGAAGAAAAAAAAGAGGAAGTAAAACAGGTTGAAAAATTGGAAGAAGAAAATGTAAAAGCAGAAATTTCCGAAAACATTTCGGAAAATGAACAAAAAAATGAAAGTAAACCAGTAGAAGAAAAGAAATGAAAAAAGTAGCAGTTTACAATCAAGAAGGAAAAACAGTTGGAGAAATTGAATTACCAGCACAGATTTTTGGTGTAAAGATTAATCCAGAATTGGTTCAGGAAGCAGTGGTAAGACAGCAGGCTAACAAGAGACAAGTACTGGCGCATACAAAGGGTCGCAGTGAGGTAAGAGGTGGTGGACGCAAACCATGGGCGCAGAAAGGGACCGGCAGAGCCAGACAGGGTTCTATCCGATCACCGCTCTGGATCGGTGGTGGAATTACTTTTGGTCCTACCAATGAAAGAAATTTTTCAAAGCAGATGAACCGAAAAGCGAAAAAGAAAGCTTTGTTTATGGTGCTTTCTGATCGTGCGCAGGATGAAAAAGTGGTGGTGGTTGATTCTTTAAAGCTCCCGGAAATTAAAACAAAGGTTTTGGTTGGGATCATAAATAAGCTACCGGTTAAGAACAGTAAAACACTGGTGATTGTGCCTGAGACGGATAAGGTAATTACTAAATCAGCGAACAATTTGCCTTTGGTTGAAACATGCCAGGCTGATAATTTAAATATTATTCAAGTAATGAATGCGGAATATCTGTTGATTGCAAAAGATAGTATTACAAAGATGCAGAAAACCTATTTCAAAAAAGAAGAGGGGAAGAAATAATATGGGAATACTTGATAGATTCAAAAAACAGGATGATGTAAAATCACCTGAAAAAAAACTGGAAAAGAAACCGGAAAAACAGGGAAAGATTGATGGTACAAAAAAGAAGAAAGCTGAAGTAAGGTCTTTTGATCCCTCACTTGTACCGGCAGTTGGCAAAGAAGCGGTACAGAAGAAAGAGTCTGTAGCTAAAGATGCCGTAAAAAATGCGCCGAAGAAAGTAAAAAAAGAAGACACAAAAGATGCATATAAAGTGCTTGTCAGGCCGATTGTCACAGAAAAGGCAAATAGTCTTGGAGCAAACGGTCAATATGTTTTTGAAGTATATCCTAGTGCCAATAAAGTTGAAATCAAAAAAGCAATTATGAGTTTGTATGGCGTAACAGCTGTTAAGGTAAGAATTATCAATCATCGTGGTAAAAATGTGCAGTATGGTAGTCATTCAGGAACAACAAAGTATTGGAAAAAGGCAATCGTTAGTCTGAAAGCCGGAGAGAAGATAGAAATATTCGAAGGAGTATAATATAAAACTATGGGAATTACCAAATACAAAGCAAATAGTGCCGGTAGAAGAGGATCATCTGTTGATTCATTTTCTGATATTACTACAAAGAAACCGGAAAAGAAGTTGACTGTCATCAAGAAAAAGACCGGCGGCAGGAATGTCCATGGCAGAATTACTGTAAGGCATATCGGTGGCGGTAATAAGAGATTTATCAGGTTGGTTGATTTTAAACAGCAGAAGTATGATGTGCGTGCAGAAGTACTTTCCATAGAATATGATCCAAACCGCAACGCCAGAATTGCTCTGGTACGTTACGAAGACGGTGAAAAAAGTTATTTTCTGGCGCCAAACGGTCTGAAAGTTGGCGCAACTGTTGTTTCTTCAAAAAATAAAGTGGAAGTAAAAGTCGGTAACCGTTCGGCAATTGAAAATATTCCCCCGGGAGTTATGGTGTATAACGTTGAGTTGGCCCCCGGAAAGGGAGGGGAGTTAGCAAGATCAGCCGGTAATGGTATTATGGTACAGTCAATTGAAGGCGATAAAGCACAGCTCAAACTGCCTTCAGGCGAAATACGTTTTGTTTCCATCAAATGTATGGCGTCAATCGGGCAGGTATCAAACCCAGATTACAGGCATATCAGTTGGGGTAAGGCAGGTAGAACCAGAAGAAGAGGTATCCGACCGACAGTCAGAGGTAAGGCAATGAATCCGGTGGATCATCCACATGGAGGTGGAGAAGGACGTAATCCAATCGGTCTGAAACGTCCTAAGACCCCATGGGGCAAGCCGGCACTCGGAGTGAAAACAAGGAAAAAGGGTAAGAAATCAGATAAGCATATTATCAAACGGAGAACCAAATAAATGGCAAGATCACTAAAAAAAGGACCATTCACTGATCCGAAGCTAATGAAAAAGCTTTCAAATTTGAAGCAAGGCGATAAAACAATTATCAAAACTTGGTCCCGTTCATCAACAATAACGCCGGAAATGGTTGGCTTTACAATCGGTGTTCACAATGGCAGAGAGCATAAATCAGTCTACATTGTTGAAAATATGGTTGGTCATAAACTGGGTGAATTTTCTCCGACCAGAACGTTTCATAGACATGGTGGAAAGATGCAGAAAGAACAGGAAGCAGCTGCTGCAGCGTCAAAAAAGATGGCCGCACAGCCTGATGAGAGAGATAAATAATTATTTAAGTAATTTCTGAAGAAAATGGAAGTTAAAGCAAAATTAAGCAGATTAAGGATAGCGCCAAGAAAGGTGCGTTTAGTTGTGGATGTCCTTAGAGGTATGGATGTGGAAAAAGCCGAACATCAGCTTCAGTTTATGCAAAAAGGCGCCGCGCTTCCCGTGTTGAAATTGCTTAAATCAGCCGTTGCCAATGCTGTTAATAATTTTAAATTAGAAAAGAATAATTTGTTTATCAAAGAAATCACGGTAAATGACGGACCGGTGCTCAAGCGCTGGAAACCGAGAGCATTCGGCAGGGCAACAGAAATTTTAAAAAGATCTTCTCATATTCTGATTGTGCTGGAAGAAATCAAGAAATCTAAACATGTCGCTAAAAACAGTAAGAAGAAAGAAACAAAAGGTCCGAAGGAAGATTTGAAAATTGTTGATGCCAAAGAAATCAGAAAAGAAACCCAGGATACTAAAGACAGGGATGAAAGAGGGGACGGCAGAGACAAAAAACACGGCGGGCAATTTAAAGGCAAAAGAGGTATGCTTATTCATTCAGGAGATAAATAACCATGGGACGTAAAGTAAATCCAAGAATATTTCGAATCGGAATCATTAATGAGTCTTGCTCAAAATGGTTTGCGC
>Ga0172379_10001474_pt1 | contig 46503 bp, 43 predicted proteins | sample GrowelOW334metaG_FD_119756 | JGI IMG/M metagenome (GOLD analysis project Ga0172379, IMG submission 119756) | Groundwater microbial communities from an aquifer near a municipal landfill in Southern Ontario, Canada - Groundwater well OW334 metaG | ecosystem: Environmental > Aquatic > Deep...
CCATGTTGCGGGTATTGATGCTCGTGGATTTATATTTGGTGCTGCACTTGCGCAAATGCTGGGAATAGGCTTCATTCCGATTCGTAAAAAAGGAAAACTTCCCTACACGACTGTGTCAGAAAAGTACTCACTAGAATACGGTTTTGATGAAGTCGAAATTCATATTGATGCTTTCTCATCTGTTGAAAAACCTAAAGTTTTATTGATTGATGATTTGATCGCAACGGGTGGAACAGCGTATGCGGCTACCAATCTTATCAATAAAGTGGGTGCCCAATGCATAGAAGCTTGTTTTATTTTGGGTCTTGATTTTCTTGATGGGCAATCTAAACTGAAAACTTTAACCCCTGTTTATACTGTAATTGGAGTAGAATAATGTACATACCTAAACCTTCCCCCTTTGACCCTGTTGATGGACATTTTGGAATTTTTGGCGGACGCTATGTCCCTGAAACTCTTATGCCCGCACTTTTGGAGCTTGAACAAACATACAATGAAATTCGTTTTGATGAAACCTTTTGGAAAGAGGTAGATGGCTATCTTACCGATTATGTCGGTCGCCCTAGCCCCTTGTATTATGCGGCCAATCTCTCTGAAGAATTGGGAGCTAAAATTTATCTCAAACGCGAAGATCTCAATCATACCGGAGCACATAAGATCAATAATGTTATTGCTCAGGGACTTATGGCAAAGCGTTTAGGTAAGAAAAAGGTTATCGCCGAAACAGGAGCGGGACAGCATGGCGTGGCAACAGCAACCATCGCTGCACTCTTAGGATTAGAATGTGAAGTCTTCATGGGTGCGAAAGATGTAGAACGTCAAGAACTCAATGTCTTTCGTATGAAACTTTTGGGTGCAAAAGTTCATGCCGTTGAGAGTGGCTCTAAAACACTTAAAGATGCTATGAATGATGCGATCCGTCACTGGGTAACCCATGCCCGTGATACATTTTACATCATCGGCACGGTTGCAGGTCCTCACCCCTACCCTATGATGGTACGTGATTTTCAAGCCATCATCGGATGTGAAGCACGTGCTCAAATTTTAGAAAAAGAAAATCGTCTTCCCGATTATGTTATTGCCTGTATCGGGGGAGGAAGTAATGCGATCGGAACGTTTCAGCACTTTTTGGAAGACAAAGAGGTGCGCTGTATTGGTATCGAAGCGGGTGGACATGGAGTCGATACGGATAAACATGGTTGCTCTCTTCTCAAAGGTCGTCCGGGAGTATTGCACGGTCAGATGAGCTATCTTCTCCAAGATGAAGATGGTCAAATACTTGAAGCACATTCTATCTCAGCTGGACTTGACTATCCAGGGATTGGACCCGAACACGCTTTTCATAAAGACAACGGAACCGTTAGTTATGACAACATTACCGACGATGAAGCATTGGATGCTTTTGTCTGGCTTAGTCGTGCAGAGGGAATCATTCCTGCTTTTGAAACAGCTCATGCGATCGCTTATTTGAAAAAAATGGACAACATCAAAGATAAGCTGATTATCGTCAATATATCAGGGCGTGGTGATAAAGATATGATTCAGGCAAAACAGTTATTAAATTTCGATAATTAAGGGAGCAAAGTGGAACACTTATTTATTGAATGGCTTAAAGAATACGGCTATATTGTCCTTTTTGCTTGGAGTATCTTAGAAGGTGAACTTGGTCTTGTAATGGCCGGTATTATGTCGCATACTGGAGACATGATTCTTCCAATTGCTTTAATGGTAGGAGCTTTTGGCGGATTCGTAGGGGACCAAATTTATTTTTACATTGGACGCTTTAATAAAAAATATATCCACAATAAACTTCGATCACAACGACGTAAATTTGCCATCGCCCATCTCTTACTCAAAAAATATGGATGGCCGCTTATTTTTGTTCAACGCTATATGTATGGAATGCGTACAGTAATACCGATGGCAATAGGATTAACTAAATATTCATCTCGAGATTTTGCCATCATTAACTTTGTAAGTGCAGTTTTCTGGGCAGCATTGACCATTATTCCAGCTTTTTATTTCGGGGACGAGTTACTTAAACTTCTTGCTTGGATTAAAAGTCACTGGTATTTTGCAATACCGCTCGTAATCACTATTGTTGGAAGTATTAGTTTTATGTTTAATAGAATCGAAAAAAACCTTTTGGAGAAACGCCGTGAACGTCAGACTCGTTAATCAACCCTTAGCATCCATTGATGCAGATTTAACCCTTGAATTTATTACTCCTCAACAGCTCTTGCGTCATCCGCAAAAAGAAATATTACTTATGGCAGGATTTAAAGCCGAAGAAGAACAAATTTGTGCCTTGCATGAACAGCGTCTTTTAGTGTGCGGTATTAATAATCTAAGTGATGAACTTTTTAGAACTACCATGGCTAAAGCCATTAAATTAGTTATGGAGTACAGCTATAACTCATTAAAGCTTCTCCAATATGGTGACAACCATTTTAAAGCCCTAATAGAAGGGGTAATACTTGGATCTCATCGTTTAAACGCATACAAATCTGAACCTAAACCATCTCAGCTTACAGAAGTTATTTTTTCCAATGAGGAAATCAATGGCTTAGATTTAGATACAACTAAACTTGAAAAAACTCTAACTCAAACACTCATAATTTCTAAAGCAACGAACTTTGTACGTGATTTAGTAAATCAGACTCCTTATGATATGACTCCTCAAGGCATGTCTATCACGGCAGAAGATATAGCCAATAGTAACCATTTAGAATGTACTATTCTAGATGTCAATGGCTTAATGGACGAAAAAATGGAAGCTATGATGGCTGTAGGCCGAGCATCCATTAATCCTCCTCGTCTTATCCATCTCTCCTATAAACCAAAAAATCCAAAAAAAGTCATTACCCTCGTTGGTAAAGGGCTCACTTACGATAGTGGCGGATTGAGTCTAAAAGCTGCTGCATCTATGGTAACGATGAAAATGGATAAAGCTGGCGGATGTGCCGTAATGGGGATTATCAAAGCAGTGAGTGAACTGGGTCTCGATATAGAAGTACACGCTTTTGTAGGTGCAGTTGAAAACATGATTGGTGGAAATGCTTACAAACCTGATGACATTTTACGCGCGAAAAACGGTAAAACCATCGAAGTACGCAACACTGATGCGGAGGGAAGATTGGTTCTCGCCGATGTTCTTGGATATGCTCAAGAAAAAATAAAAAGTGACTATATATTCGACTATGCAACGCTTACCGGTGCATGCATGGTTGCTCTTGGACCCTATACTACAGGGGTAATGGGACACAATGAAGAGCTTAAACAATCATGGCTTGCAGCTGCCGAAGATAGTGGAGAATATTGTGGAAACCTCCCTTTTAATCGACATCTTAAAAAGCTAATTAAAAGTGAGATTGCTGATATCTGTAATGTTTCATCAAAACCTTATGGCGGAGCAATAACTGCTGCACTCTTTTTGGATAATTTTATTGATGAAAACATGAAAGACAAATGGGTTCATTTCGATATCGCAGGTTCTGCCTATACTGAGAGCGCTTGGGATGTACACACCTATGGTGGAACAGGTGCAGGTGTTCGTATGACACTTGAATGGCTACTAAAATTACAACAAGGATTACAATAATGGGATTATCAATCGGACTCGTAGGATTACCAAACGTCGGAAAATCAACTACCTTTAACGCACTAACCAAAGCACAAAATGCCGAAGCGGCTAACTATCCTTTCTGTACGATCGAACCGAATAAAGCAACCGTTCCGGTTCCGGATGCTCGTATTGATGAATTGGTAAAAATCGTTAAACCAGAACGCGTTCAGTATTCAACTCTTGATTTTGTTGACATTGCAGGTCTTGTCAAAGGTGCGAGTAAAGGTGAAGGTTTGGGAAATAAATTTCTCTCCAATATCCGTGAAACCGAAGTTATCTTGCAAATCGTCCGTTGTTTTGAAGATGAAAACATTGTCCATACTGAAGGTCGTATTGATCCTCTTCAAGACGTTGAAATTATTGAAAATGAACTTATTTTTGCAGACCTTGAGGTTCTTAGCAACCGTATCGAACGCCTAAAAAAACAAGCTAAAAATGAAAAAGATGCTGCTGCATTACTCATTTTTGCTGAAGAGCTATTAGAATTTTTAGGTGATGGCAATCTTGCCCGTAATTTTCCAAAAGCCAATACTGAAATGTTTGAACAGCTCAACCGTGAAGTTCGCTTTCTAAGTGCCAAAGAAATTATGTACGGTGCCAATGTAGATGAAGACGGACTAACAGAAGATAATGCTTTTGTCATTGCACTCAAAGAACATGCTACTAAAACAGGATGTGAAGTCATCAAATTGTGTGCAAAAATCGAAGAAGAACTTATCGGACTTGAAGACGATGAACGTGATGAGTTTTTACGCGAAATGGGTGTTGAAGAATCAGGTCTAGAGCAAATCATCCGTAAAGGTTTTGACAAACTGGGCTACATGAGCTATTTTACAGCTGGAGTCAAAGAAGTACGTTCATGGACCATACATAAAAATTCTACTGCACCAAAAGCCGCAGCTGTTATCCACAATGATTTTGAAAAAGGATTTATCCGTGCTGAAGTCATCGCATATGAAGACTATATAGCATACGGTGGAGAGAATAAATCAAAAGAAGCAGGGAAAATGCGTTTAGAGGGAAAAGAGTATATTGTTGCCGATGGTGATATAATGCATTTTAGATTTAACGTTTAAAACAGGAAAACCAATGCCATACACACTGTGCTACACAGGTCCAAAACCAATATGTTCAGCTACTGGAATTGATTATCATGCGACAAAAGAGGATAAATTTATTTATCTTGGTCCTCTTTGTGAGCTTATTGATGCACTTGACTGCGAATATCAAGGCAGTGAAAAGCATAATGTTCAAATCAGTCAAAAATATTTTGATGATAAAAGTATTTTTGATTTAATCCGTAATTACATTCCAAATCTTGATGAAAAGATTGAAAATAGAATCAGAGAAACGACCGAAGATATTGAAAATGATCTTACCCGTGCTCGCAATAATCTGCTTATCAATCATGAAGAGCGAGAAGCATTATTGAATAATATTGAAATCATGCGCGCCTATCAGATTCAGCGAAGTATCAATAAGAGTGTTTACTATGTAGGAGCCGATATTTTAGCCTCTATTATTAAACAACACCATATTGACCATGTTAGCACAACTATGGAACCGAAATTACTTCACATTTTCCACTCAATACAAGGTGCTTTACGTCACCTGCAGCCCCCTATTGATTCAGAAATTGATATTTTTGAAAAAAAAGAGCACTTGATAGTTGAGCTCAAAATATTACATTAAAGCAGTTTTCCGATTGTTTGTGCAAATCTAACGCTTTCGCCTACCGTTACGTCTGATTCCATCATCCCAGTTTCTGCCAAGAAAATAATAGTTGAACCCATTTGAAAACATCCAAAGTCATCACCTTTTTTAAGGTGCAAATTTTCGTACGTATAGACACCGCCATTGGAAAGTGTGTTTGTTTGAATACGAGGTTCAAAGTTTACTTCCATTTTGCCTACATTTAAAGCCCCTACTAGCACCAGAAAGAAAAGCTTTCCATTTGTCGTGATACATTCAAGTACGACACGCTCATTTTCAATAAATAAATCAACTTTACGCTTTAATGTTGGAATATTGACCGGATATAGCTTACCTGCGATATGAACGGCCTTTGTCACTTGCATATCTAAAGGAACATGATAACGATGATAATCACGTGGTGAGAGATAAAAATTTATATAATCTCCACCATGAATACGCTTTTTATGCTCGTTTACAATATTCTCTCCTAAAAAAGCGTCCACGCTATAACTCATACCTTTGATCTGCAATGCTTGATCGATATTCATGATGCCCGCTTCAGTAACGTGTGAGTCACATGGGCTGATTATATCGCTTGAATTGTTCGAAAAAGGTCTCGGAGTATTGAGATGGCGCGTAAAAAGAGCATTAAGCGTCTCATACGATTCTGGAGCTTTAAAATCACTCATATCCAATCCCATCATCGATACATAAGTACGATTAATTAAATTCTGGACTGACTTTGAATGTTTCTTAGAGGCAAATTTTCCAAAAACTCTAGATAAAGACGAGGTTACATGTTGCTTCATTCTTCTTCCTGACTTTCATCGCTATTAATCTCTCTCTTAGCAATTTCTTCGATTAATACCGTCGCATAGCATCCCTTAGGAAGGGTAAAATGCAGTTCAAACCATGCTTCATTTTCTTTATATTGACCCTCAACTTCTTCAGGATAAACCCATCCATAACGACGAGCACCATCAATACCGCTTGTAATCGTGTCAAACTCTTGCTCAATTTCTTGTGCTAAACCAATGGCCCGTGTTGCCCGCTTACCGCTAAGAAGTCCACTCACCGAAATATCATGTTTATTAAAGCGTTCTATTTCATCTTCACTCTCATAATGAAACAGTTTTCCGTAAGGATAATGCATCAACACATCACCATGGATGAGTTTAAAAGGATGTTTTTGGGCTTTCATTAAGACCATTTCTTCTTTTGGAAGAGTTAAAACATTGGCTAATTCTTCTACTTTAAAACTCTCAACAAGTTTAGATATTTCAATACGACGAGCAAGCCAAGCATTAAAAAGATAGCTTTGATATGAGTTAATATAAAATTGATTTAATTTTCTATTTTTCTCTTTCAATGTTCCATCTAAAATTGCTTGCCCTTTTTTATAATTTTCACCATCCAAACCAAAACGTTGAAATCCAAAATAGTTAGGCATCCCATTTTTCTTAATGGCTTTAAGGGCTTCTTGGATTTTCATAGCTGATGTAGGATTAACTTTTTTAAGGCGGACAAAAAATCGGTTTCCTTTGAGATGCCCAATTCGAATTTTATTGTTGTGATACTGCTTTTCAAGAATTTTAATTCCCTCATGCTCGAAATTTTCCAACATGGGCTCGTATTTTTTTGGGATAGAAATGTATTGCTTTGTTTGAGCATTCTTATCTTTTAATCCGGCATAGCCGATATCTCGACTTTTAATCCCTAAATGGTTACTGAAAATATCGACCATCTGCCATGTAGAAAGATTTTTCTTTCGAACATGCAAAACTAAATGCTCACCTTCACCGCTAAAAGGATAAAGAGGTATTTCGTCAACAACGAAATCACGAGCAGATTGACGAAAATGAAATTCGATGACACTGTGAGGGAGATAATATTGGCGTTCCATGAAATACTTCCTAAAAATGATGTGATTTGCAACGATTAATCATCTTTCCCCGCTTAGCGGTTCCAATGATCTGTATCGGTGTTCGTGTTAATTTTGAAATTCTTTTTAATTTCTGTGTATGTCTTGGATTAAAGGCAAACAACATTTCATACTCTTCTCCACTGCATCCATGGCTTTTATCCGGACGCTTATTCCATCGTACTCCAAGACGATTCGCAGAACACAGTTTTTCTAAATCGCTAAACAGTCCATCCGAAATATCCATTCCACAACGCAAAAAAGGACGCCCTTTTTGAATAAATGGACCGCGTAAATGGGGACGAATAAAGCGGCTATTGGTATTGACAACCCCACCTGCCATTAAATAACGCAAATGACGCAGCGATGAACCGATATTCCCAGTATGTGCGAAAATATCCCCTACTTTTAAACCCCGTCGCGTAAGAGGATTTGTACTTTTTGAAATAATCGTAATCGAAAGATCCAATTTGCTATTGCTAATCGTATCTCCCCCAATAATTTCCACTCCAAATTCCGACGCGCACTCTTTCATCCCTCGTGCAAGCTCACCCATATCGAACAAGCTCAAATACTTCGGCATTGCTGCGCCCACTAATGCATATTTTGCTTGCGCATTCATTGCAATGGCGTCAGAGATATTAATAATCATCGCTTTGTAACCTATTTGGTAACATGTAAGCCATTGGCGTTTAAAGTGGACATTTTCAAAAAAAATATCTTTACTAAAAATCCACTCTCCTACTACTGCACCATCGTCACCTATACGAGATTTTTTTTGACTCATAAGAGTAATAAAGTGGTTTTCAATATTCACGAGAGACCCAATGTATGCGTTTGAATGTAACAAGTATTATAAACTATTTGATGTTATGCATTGGTTAAACCAAGAGCTTGCACTGCAAATAAATATAAATATATGATAAAATACTCACATAATGTGATAAATTATGACGTAAGGCTTTTTCATGAAACTTTCTATTCGACAAATCTTTTTTAATCTTAAAATGGTCCTTTTTATTCTAATAACCGGAATAATTTTATTAACTGTAATTCTAGTTAATATTTCTCAATTTTCTGACCGTCTAGGTGAACTAAAAAATCAACATATACTTATTAAAAAAATTATATCTACTGATCTTCATGATTCGGATATGGCGAATATTACTATCAATGGTGATATTGCCGAATTGGCTTTACATACTAAACTTTCTAATAAAGAAACATTGTTAAATTCAATTTTTACGTCCGACGAAGAAGAAAAATCTTTGAGTCAATCCCTTCTTTCTACGTCATCTGGATTTCAAGAGTCTGCATTGTTTTGGTTAGAGGCCATGCCTGTTTCCAGAAATGCTATGTATGACCGTATGATTTCAGCACGAAATCTTTATCTTATTGATATTGACAGTGTGATTGACTATCAAATACGCCTAATAAATCAATCTGTATTCATGGCTAAAATCATTGCTTTGGTTATAGCCCTACTAGGTCTAATTACTTTTTTCTTCTACCAATGGCGCTTAAATCAAATCTATCGTGATATTAAAAAAGCATATTCCGTTGATACAGACGGGACACAACATGAAGTTGTTACTGAAGAAATTGATTTTATTATCAAACGCCTTGCTCGTAAAGTACCTTTGGTTAATACGAATCCAACACTTTTACATCCCCAGAGCGGACTTAATAATCAAAAAGGTATGTTTTCTATTTTTAATATCAAACGTAATACAAAAGCGGTAGGATCACTCTTTATTGTTTTGCTTGAAATTGATCAACTAAAAGAGCTTGAGGCAAAATTATCGAAAGAAGACATGGGAAGTATTTATAAAAAATTAGCAGATATCTTAACAATGTATGAACAACCATTAGATGTCATTGGTCATCTCGATGATAATCGTTTTGCCTTTATAATGGCACGTAATTCCAAGGATTTGGCATTGTTAGAAGCAGAAAATATTGTTGAATCAGTTAAAGACTCTAGTTTTACAACCCAACAAGGTATAGAAAAAATTACTCTCAGTGGTGGGATAATCCTAAAACTCCCTTCTAAAACTCTTGAAGAATCTCTGCCGGATGTTGCAAAATTGGTCGTAAAAGCAAAAGAGTCCGGCGGAAATCGTATCGCACAACTACGAGAAAAAGCGGATATGTTCCGTTAGCTTTATCTTTTTGTTACATTTTTGGACACTTAATCTCTCATATTTTTTCAAAGTGTTACTCTTTCGCCATTTAATTATACGCAAGAGTTAGAACGCTATAATCATATCAACTTATGCCAATTTGGTATTCGAAAATATTCTATATAAGGATGGTGTATGAGTATTCCCGTTCATACGTATGATGCGATTATAGTCGGAGCTGGTTTAGCCGGATGTGCTGCAGCTCGCGAATTGCAAAAGGCTGGTAAAAAAGTAGCCGTTATAACAAAACTCCACCCACTACGTTCTCACTCAGGTGCTGCACAAGGTGGAATCAATGCTGCTTTTAGCGATGCAGACAGTGTTGAATTACATGAATTTGATACGGTAAAAGGTTCTGATTACTTAGCGGATCAGGATGTTGTTGAATTTATGTGTCAAAGAGCTCCAGAAACAATCCGATGGGTTGAAAGAATGGGTGCAGCTTTTAGCCGTAATGAAGACGGTACGATTGCTCAGCGTCCTTTTGGCGGACAATCTTCGCCGCGTGCTTGTTTTGCAAAAGACCGTACTGGTCTCACTCTTCTTCAAACCATTTATGAGCAAGCATTCCGTGAGGGAGTAGACTTTTGGGATGAGTGGTACGTTGCAGATCTTCTTTATACCGATGGGAAGGTATACGGAGTAAGTGCTTACAATATCCGAAACAGTGAAAAAGCTATTTTCAATGCAAAAGCTGTTATGTTTGCAACAGGCGGTTATGCACGCGCCTTCAAAATCAATTCTAATGCTCATGCCAACACCGGTGATGGCTTATCATTGGTTGCTCGTCATGGTCTTCCTCTTGAAGACATGGAATTCGTTCAGTTTCATCCGTCGGGATTATCCGGAAACGGTGTATTGATTTCTGAAGCTGCTCGTGGTGAGGGTGGGAAACTTCTCAATTCACTGGGCGAACGCTTTATGGAAAAATATGCTCCCAATGCAATGGAACTGGCATCTCGTGACGTTGTCGCACGTGCAATTATCCAAGAGATCCGGGAAGGACGCGGAGTAGGACCACGTAAAGATGCGGTTTTCATTGATCTTGTCCATTTAGGAAAAGAAAAAATCATGGAACGTCTTCCAGAACTTCGTGACCTTGCGATTACTTTCCTAGGTCTTGATATGATCAAAGAACCTATTTTGATTTCTGCTACCGCTCACTACTCTATGGGTGGAATACCTATGGATAAACTCGGACACGTTCGTAAAAACAATACCGAATTTGTAGAAGGTTTTTATGCTGCAGGCGAATGTTCATGTTCAAGTGTTCATGGTGCCAATCGTTTGGGTGCAAACTCAGTTCTTGAAGCATTGTTGTTTGGTCGTTTTGTCGGTAAAACAATGGTAAATGAAGTCGATGGTATTAAACTGCATGAAGCAACTTCAGACGATGCAGCACGTATGAATGATGAGCTCAACTGGGTGCTTACCAATCATGGTCAAGAATCTGTCGCTGTATTACGCGATGAACTTCAAAGCTCAATGACCGATAATGCAGGTGTTTTCCGTACCGCTGAAACATTAACCGCTCAAATGGGAATACTCGAAGAATTACGTAAACGCTATAAAAATATTAGTATCAAAGATAAATCAAAAATTTTCAATACCGAACTCCAAGAAGCAATTGAATTTGGACACATGTTAGATTATTCACTCTTTATCGTTGCTAGCGGTCTAGCACGTCAAGAGAGTCGCGGAGCACACTTCCGTGAAGATTTCCCAACTCGTGATGACGAAAAATTCTTAAAACACACCATGGCATACATGGATGAAAACGGCGCACTTACTCTTGATTACATGGACGTTACCCTCGGTCGTCATGAACTCAAAGCTAGATCTTACTAAGGATATGACTATGGATGCATTAACATCACAAAAGGTAATGTTTAAAGTCTTTCGTTTTAACGAAGAGACTGATTACCTCCCTTATTATAATACCTATACCCTAGACGTTACTCACGAAGAGGTCGTCTTAGACATTTTAAATCGTATCAAGTGGGACCACGATGGCAGTTTGTCCTACCGTCGAAGCTGCCGTCATGGTATTTGTGGCGTTTGTTCAATCAAGGTTAACGGAAAAGCCATTTTGGCTTGTAAATCACGTCTATTTGATCTTGTTAATGTATTTGGGACTGAGCTTGTCATTGAACCACTCAGCACTAAACGTGCTATCAAAGATTTAATTATTGATAAAAAAGATTTTTGGGACAAACACGCTGAAGTAAAACCATTTTTGACCGGTGAAATTGAAGAAACTCCTCAGTCAGAACACCTTGTTAGCCCGCATGATGCTGAAAAGCTATTGGAAGCAGATTATTGTATCCAATGTGGAGCCTGTCATTACTCTTGCCCTGCTCTTGCCATCAATGAACAATTTATAGGGCCTGCTGCTTTTGCTGCAGCGTATCGTTTCTCTGCAGATGTTCGTGATGAGTCAGCACTTGAGCGTCTTCATATTGTGAATGAAGAAGCAAGCGGTGTTTGGGATTGTGTCAAATGTATGGAATGTGCGGAAGCCTGTCCTAAAGATGTCAATCCAATTGAAAAAATAACGAAACTTCACAACATGATTTTTGAAGCCAATATCGCTAAGAACAATGTTGCAACACGTCACGCTGTTGGTTTTGCGCACTCTATCGCCAAACATGGTCTTTTGGATGAAGGAGAGCTTGTACGTTACTCTGAAGGGAATATCGGTGTTCTTAAACACGTTCCAGTTGCACTCAAAATGTTTACTAAAGGTAAAATTATTCTACCATGGAATATGCCAAAATCAGATAAGTTAGACGAGATCCAAAAGCTTATCAAGTCGTCATCAACAGTAAAGTTTTAGGGAGTTATACGCAATGAAAGAATTAAAATACGCACTTTTTACAGGTTGTACTGCTAAAGAGAGTACTCCTGAGCAGATGATGTCTACACTGGCAGTTGCAAAGAAACTTGGAATAGAACTCATAGAACTGACTGAAGCTTCATGTTGTGGTGCTTCACATTTGCAAGATTATGATGACTTTTTATCGTTAGTTTTAAATGCACGGAATATTGCTTATGCTGAAATGCATGGTCTTACAATGGTTACAATCTGTAATACATGTCAGCTCAACACAGCAATGACAAAACATAGACTTGACCAAAATGCAGCACTAAAAGCGAAAGTCAATGAAAAACTTGCAGAAGTTGGTTTGGAGTATAAAGGTACTTCACTGATTACTCACTTCTTGTATGCTATCATCGATGATTTTGGTTTAGATAAGATTAAAGAAATGGTTGTAAAACCTTTGAGCCAATTCAACATTGCACCGTTTTATGGTTGTCACAATATTCGTCCCTCAGAGCTTCAGAATGAGACTCATAAAGGTCACGAGAATCCTTATACCCCAACATCGCTCGATGATCTTATCATCGCATGCGGCGGTAAGAATGTTGATTATGTTGAGAAAAACAAATGTTGCGGTTTCCATGCTGAGCTTCAAGCACCTCATACGGCTGCTGTTCTAACCGGAAATGCAGTAGCAGGTGCTATGGATGCCAATGCGGATTGGATGGTTACGCCATGTCCTCTTTGTCACCTTAAGCTCGATACCCAAACTCACCACGCTTCAATTGCTATTGGACGTGATGTCTCTCTTCCCGTCCTTCATATGCAGCAGATGATCGGTCTTGCACTAGGATGTACTCCAGCCGAACTAGGACTCAATCACCACGTTACCAAAGTTAATTTTATTTAACTTCTTCTCTTTCCCCGTTTGGGGTATTTAGCATAAATTTATTTTGATATATACTTTGATTGTTACTTAGCAGATAAAAAAGCTAGGTACACATAAGCCGAATTGTAAAAACCTCGTAAATACCGCAATGATGTGACAGAAACACTATGCTTTTCTATGCTTTAATGGCAGTATTTTGGCTCAAAACATCCCGTCATTTTTTGCATTAGTGATAGTTGACTATAAAAACTAAAAAATTCTAAAATGCCTAAAATAGACACTTCAAACAACCTAAAACAACTACAAAGTCGGTCACTGAGAAACTGAAAACATACCAATATGGCAAGTGTTGCCACGAAGGTTGCCACAAACTATCATTGTTTTTATCAAATATTTATATTTAAATATTTAACGTCTGACTCGTATATTTAGAAACATAAAAGTTAAGATTGAGTAGTTTACCTTATTTTTAAATATAATAGCGAAAACAATCATATCCGTATGAGGAGAAAAAATGATTTACGATTTTTGGAAAGACTACGATCAGTTGCTTTCGTATGATCAAGCATCGTTGCTCGATTATAGGCTCGATAGCATAGCCATCAAACTTAATATCTTCTTCCAAAGACTGATTATCGACCATATCGATAAACGGGATATTCACTTTTATTTGGCAGGCTCATGCATAAAGGCAGATGCATTCAGAGATCTTGATCTGTTTTTTCCGTCGAAAGAAGATCAGGAACTGATCAACAATGCAATGAATAAGGATTATTTCGAGTACGAGAACAACTCTTATACTTACAAATACAAAAATGACATTTACCAGCTTGTCTATCGGGAGAGGTTTAGGGACGCAACGCTAGAAGAACTGGTAGAGGGCTTTGATTTTGATTCTACAAAAATTGCTTTTGAGTGCCATTACGATACACTTAAAAGGCTCTTTACTATCGTCAGATGCGACATGAGAATCGAATTTGTTAACTATATCAATACACGAGTCAACCGTTTATCCAAAGTTAGTATTAATCCCTTTGTTTCTCTCCAGCGGGCAATCTACTTTTTAAAACGTGGAGATGATGTACCTTATGAAGTGTTTTTGCAAGTTTGTGCAAAAATCGCATCGTTACCGTTGGGTGAAGAAAACGACATGTCGGTGTATTTTAAAAATCTTCAGGGCAATCCCAATAAACTAGTCAATATAAAAAGTGCCATTGAACATTATGTAGATGAGCAGAAAAAGTAGGTACACATAAGCCGGGTTCTGGATAAAGTGATAATTAATCTACTGCCCAGATTACTCTGAGCCTCTAGCGAAACAATAGCAATGTAGGACGCTAACCATCTGTTTCTTGCTGCACGGTTGGGTTTACATAGCTCTCATAGTTACCTATAAGACTGGTGGGCTCTTACCCCGCCGTTTCACCCTCACCTCTTTGACAAGGCGGTCTACTCTCTGTTGCACTGTCCCTCATGTTACCATGGCCATCAGTTAGATGGAACCGTGTCCTACAGCAGCCCGGACTTTCCTCTTGAATTGTGATTCAAGCTATCACCTGTGTACCTATTATAATTATAGAGAAAAGTGCATTAGAAGAGGCTTCTAAAATACAAAAATCAGCGATTATTTTTAACTAATGTAAAAAACATGTCTTCAGGAACAGGCTTTGAAAAATAATATCCCTGATAATAATGGCATCCTTTTTCATATAAGTAGTCCCTTTGATATGCATCTTCCACGCCCTCTGCTATTACATGAAGATTTAATGTTTGTCCCATGGCAATAATTGTATTGAGAAGGATATGATCATTATTACCACCCTGTACTATATCATCAACAAAACTTTTATCAATTTTTAATGAATCAATCGGGAATTGGCGTAAATACGATAATGATGAGTATCCAGTACCAAAATCATCCATACAAATATGAACACCCAGTGATTTGATTTTTTTGACTGTTTCCAATGTAACATCCAAATACTCCATCATAACACTTTCGGTAATTTCAATAGCGAATAAAGCTGGATCTATCTTATTTTGTAAAAGAGAATTTTTAATATCCGAATACAAATGCAAATTTTGAAACTGTCGTGTTGACACATTACAAGAAACATGAATATCATTGTACCCCAAATGATTTAAACGACTAATCATCTTGGCAGTTTCATTAATTATCCATGTACCAAGTTTTAAAATAAAACCGGTATTTTCAGCAATATGGATAAAACTTATTGGTTGAATAAGACCTTTCTCATGATGTTTCCACCGTATTAAGGCTTCTGCTCCAATTATTTTACCGCTCATTATTTCAATTTTGGGCTGATAATAGAGTACAAATTCATTTTCATCCAATGCCCGATGCAAATCATTAGCAATTGCAACTTCTTCATGAACTTTATGATTCAAGTTACTGGTAAAGAAACTAAACTGATCTCTCCCCTCAGCTTTTGCTTTATACATTGCAATATCAGCAAATTTCATTAACTCATCAATATCTTTTGAATCGTCTGGATAAATTGACACCCCTATACTGACTGAAAGTCTTAAAAAATGGTTATCAATGACCCATTCATTACGAAACTCATCTAATATTTTGACAATAATCTGTTCTAGAAATTGATTATTTTCAATATCATTTAGAATAATGACAAACTCATCTCCACCTATGCGGGCGATAAGGTCATTTTCTCGTACTAATAATTTTAATTTATTAGCAACATTCACAAGAAGTATATCCCCGATACCATGACCTAGTGTGTCATTAACATTTTTAAAATGATCTAAATCTAAAAATAAAACGGCGAACTTCCTCTTATATCGATTTGCATTGGCCACCATAAGACCAAGTTGAGAGTGCAAGCTATACCGATTTGAAAGACCCGTTAGTGCATCATGAAGCGATGTATAGCTCAATTCTTGATTTAATCCTGATATCTCTTTTTCAGACTTATTCAATCCAACGCCATATTCGATTTGCAATTTAATGATATAACCCAAAACAAAAGCTTCTACAATAACAAATGCTGCATGCAAGAAAACAATATCAAAACCGCATCCATAATTGAAAATCATAACAGGCATATCAAATAAGGATACTTCATATAACTGAAGAAAGTTAAAAACGACATGATGCACAATAGTGGTCGCTGCTGCTACAAAAACCGGAATAATGTCTTTATAGAGCGTGAGCATTGCCATAGCAATAAATACATGAAAGTGCATCTCAATACGACCAAGATGCTGCTGTATAAATACAAGCGAAAACAACATTAGACCTACCGCAACAAGAGCACGCATCACCTGTGTACCGCTAAAATAACGGTATGCGACTAAAAGAGGAAGCAGTATCAGACCTCCACTTAATAAGCCATATTTATAAGTATCGTAGCTAATGGACGTAATAAAAATTGCTATAAACCAATGTATAGCCAACAATACGAGCATGACTTTATCAGCTTGTATAAAATGCTCATTAAAATTTTTACTCGCAAATTTTGGTACACTTGGAAATGTCAATAAATGTTCAAGTATAGTACGATTCATTCTGTTTCCTTTTGAATTTTCCGTATATCTTCGATAAGTATTTTTTGATTAAGCGTATGTGTTGTATATATATTTTTCAATACCAACACACCATTTTTTTGCCTTTGAAGTAAATAAAGATGATCGCTGTGATCAATCTCTCCTTTATCACGTAAGCTATTTGAAAAGAAAAGGCTAAATTGTCTGTCAATGCCCATCAACTCCTTTTGACTTAAATAAATGCCCTTAAATTTCGGATTAAATGATTTTGCAAAGAGATCAGGCTGATTTGATTCCAATTGTGGCATTAGATTAACAAACGAAAATGAAACTAATGGCTGTATAGGAGAAAATTCGGCAGAGTCATAAAAATCGCTAAGTTGCTTCAAAATAGGACTGCATACTTTAACACAACCTACATATCCAAAAAAGACCAGTATTAAATCTTTATCAGAAGAAGCGAGATAAGGAGCATCGATATTTTTATCGACTATTATTTTGCCTGTTGTTTGTTGAGCGAAAAATAGTGATTGTATAGCAGGCACGGCAATTAATAAAAAAATAAAAAACAGTACGGCTAATGTGATTTTTTTATTCATATTGCTGCTTCATCAAAGCAAGTTTCTTTTTGACAACTAATAATTCTGTAGAACTTACTTCAAGTTCTGCTTCTACTTGACGCAAGTGTTCTTTTTTTTGTAAGGCGACAAAATAGATAATAATAAGAAAAATTAAAAATAAAGTCATAAAGATAAATAGAGAGTTTAAAATCATCTCTTGATGCTGCTCAAAAAAGTTTTTCTTTTCATGCAAGACAATTGCATTGCGTGCCGTATATTCAGAAAGAATCAATCGTGATTCAATGAGTGCTCGACGATCAAAAATATAACCATTAGGACTTTTGATAATAGAATGTATAGACGAAAGAGGTTCGCCACTAAAATAGCGTGTAACCAATTTAGCCGATTCAACTCCTTGCTTCGCTCCGCTGGTTACGAATCCGCCGACTACTCCTCCAACCAAATAAGCATCTTCCATACTGCAGAGAATTAGATGTCTATTGTTTTTTAAGGTATGAATGGATTCTTTAAGTGTCAAATTTCTACCGCTATGATCACTCCATCCTCCGATAGTAGTCAGTAAAACAAAAGATTTTGGAGTTATTGGAAGTTGCTTCATGATATCGTCTATATTATCGGATGAGAGAAAATGAAACGTATATTTAGGAAAATGATGTATCTTTTTTTTAATATCCAACTCAATGGACTGATACGTCGTTGATCTATCACCTACAATCCATATATCACGTGTTTGAGGAGAAAATTGTTTGATTAATTCAATATTTGGTTCAATATCTTTAGTCTCATAAACACCAGCAAACTTATTTGAATCCAAAGAACTTACCAATGAGAGATTGTTAATACCTGAAAAAAAGATGGGTTTCCCAACAAATAAAGTTTTTTGATGGTTTGAAAAAAAAGTTAGCGCATTATCATCGGTAACATAAATAACATCCGGATTGTATTCTTTATATTTTTCTTGCAAATAGTGAAGAAAAAATGATTGGTAAGCTTGATCAAATTTCAGACGTTTTGTATCCAAATACTCAGTCGAAATTTCTAATGGAAAAGATAACGATTCTTCCAAGCTTGCAACAAATTTTTGGTGTTGTAAGCTTGTCCATTCGTACTCTTGGGAATAAGAATGCAGAATAAAAATTCGTTTTTTACCCTGATTATTCGCATTCAAAACAAAAGCAAAAAAAAGTATCATTAAAGTGAAAAAAAATCTCATTAAAACCCATCTATTATATTTTATTATTTTAACATATATAGAACAAAAAGGGTAGTATTTAGGTGAAAATAGAAGAGAATATTTCCCTAATCTAGGGAAAAAGAAGAGTTTATTTAGTCCGCTAGTCGATATATAAGCTTTCCTGCCAGTTCCATGTACATGCTCTTTTTTAGCACATCAATCTCATCCATATTTTCATAGTAGTAATTTTTAATAATATTATCAAGCATCTCTTCGTCGTGGATTTTCATAAGCATTTTTTCCATAACAGCGAGACGCATAATAACATCATCAAATTCGGCTTGCATCAAATCCTTACTGATTTGATTTGAAATATCCCAATATTTCGACTTTGGAGAACCCCCAAAAATATCATCTTCATCCTCAAATAAAGCATCGAATTTATTCATATTTATTCCTTGATATTATTTACGAAAGACTATCTAATCAAACATTAATAATTAGATTAAGATTGTCAGTAAAACAGTTTTATAAAGAAGAAAATTGAAGAAGAATTTTCCGCAAAAGCGGAAAATAGTTATACCGCTTTTGCCATAGCTTCTTTAGCGTATTTTTCGCCTAGGTCATAAGCTTTTAAGTTAGCAGCGTGAACTTTTGCAGGTACTTTTGAAAGCATGGTATCAACAAGAGTTTTCTTATCAACAGCATTCATCATCGTGTTTGCAATAGCAAGTGCAACAACGGATTGAGTAATAACGTTTCCTACTTCTTCTTTAGCGATAGTAATAATTGGAATCTCGAAGATCTTCCACATTTTACGATCTTCATCCGTTGGGTGAACAAGATTAGGATCAACAACAATGATTCCACCAGGTTGAACACCATCTTTGAATGAGTTATAAGAAACATTTGCAACTGAAAGCATAAAACCAATTTCACCATCATTTGCATATGGATAATAAATTTCTTGATCATCTAGTTGAATGTCAACAACGGTGGGTCCACCACGAACTTGTGATGTATATGTTGCTGTCTTTAGGCCTTCTCCACCCGTTGCAATTTTTGCCGCAGCAAAAATCTCGCCGGCAAGAAGAACACCTTGACCACCAACACCCGTAAATCTCATTAATGTTTTACTCATCAGCTCTCCTTATATTTTTTTCTCAAAGTCATCTTGCGTTATATTAGAACGTTTACCTTGGTGTGCATCAATAATATCTTGATACATATCGCAATATTCTCTAACCTTCGTATCTTCTTTTAGAATACCAGTTGGCAAGATGTTAAGTTTTTCTTCTTCTGGAAGCTCATTGTATTTCTTAACAGGCATAGTGATACTATCGATCCAGTTAAGGTTATCCATTGCAGAAACCATTTTGTTCTTACGACCAAGATTAATGTGACAGTTAGAAAGGATATCAAGGAATGAGAAACCTCTATGTTCCATAGCCTTAACAAAGATTTTTTCAAGCTTCTTAGGATCAAGCATCGTCTCACGTGCAACAAAAGAAGCACCTGATGCGATACCAAGAGCACAAGCATCAAAAGTAGGATCAATATTACCTACTTTTTGTGTAACGGTCCACATACCCTGAGGAGTAGTTGGAGAAGTTTGTGAATTTGTCAAACCATAGATAAAGTTGTTAATAATGATCAAAGTCATATCAATATTTCTACGTGCACCATGGATAGTATGGTTACCGCCAATAGCAAGCGCATCACCATCACCGGCAACACATACAACAATTTTATCTGGATGCATCATTTTAATACCCGTTGCAAATGCAACAGTACGTCCATGAGTTGTGTGCACAGTATTAAAGTCAACATAGGATGAAAAACGTCCTGAACAACCGATACCAGAAACAACACAAACATCATCTTGCTTAACACCCATTTTTTCTATAGCACGTATAAATGCCTTAAGAATAACACCATCACCACAACCCCAACACCAAAGTGTTGGCATTTTTTCAAGTCTTAAATATTGGTCATAATTGAATGCCATTAGAATACCTCTTTTACTTTGCTAACAATTTCATAAGGAGAAATTGGACGACCATTAACTTTAAATAGACCTTCGATATCAAGTCTAGATGAAACACGTTCTACTTCTTCAGTATATTGTCTGATATTTAACTCAACACAAAGTACGTTTTTGATCAAATCAGTATATTTTTTGATAGATTTCTCTGGAGAAGGCCATAGTGTAAGTGGACGGAAAAGACCCGCTTTAATACCTGCAGCACGTAAGTGACGAATTGCTTCTTTAGCTGAAAGAGAAACAGAACCATAAGCAATGATTAATACTTCACCTTCTTCACCAGTCATATCATCAAGCATAAACTCTTCATTTAATTCAAGTTCATCTGTGTGCAGCATAACCTTGTCTTCAAGACGTTGGATAAGTTTACGACATGTTTCAATTTCCTCTGTTGGGAAACCATTTTTATCATGGTGAAGACCTGTGAAATGGTAACGGTAACCTTCAAACATCTTGTTAAGAACTGCTGGTTGATCTGACTCACACTCATAAGGATGATAATCTTCAGGGGCACCAGTAAATTGTTTACGTGGAACAACGCCAGCTGCAACTGCTTCTGGGGTAGGAATAATTGCCTTACCGTGCATGTGACCAATTGTTTCATCGAGTAAAACAAATACAGGCTGCATGAAACGGTCTGCCAAGTTGAATGCACGTACTGTTTCAGTATAACACTCAGCTAAATTACCAGCACATAAAGTAATTGAACGGTAATCCCCGTGAGATGGATTTTTCGCTTGACGAACATCACCTTGAGATACACGAGTTGGAAGACCTGTTGATGGACCACCACGCATAACGTTTACAACAACCAAAGGAACTTCACACATTTGTGCAAGACCCAAATTTTCTGCTTTTAATGAAATACCAGGACCTGATGTCGCTGTCATTGTTCTATGACCAGCCATACCAGCACCAATTGCAGCAGCAACAGCAGCAATCTCGTCTTCCATCTGAATACAAGAACCACCACGCTTTGGCAGTAAATCAGACATTTGTTCGATTACTTCTGATGAAGGTGTAATTGGATAACCCGCCATAAATCTACATCCAGCATCTGCTCCCGCTAGTGCTGCTAAGTGGTTACCACTTGATATTACTTCTCTTGTATCAGCCATTATTTAACTCCTTGCAAGTCTAAAGACATGTAATTGTTTTTGACAATTTTTTCTTGACGTTCTTTTGCATCATCAGTAAGCTTTGCAAACTTTTTCCCGACTGAAGCTAGATCTTCCTTACTTGCTACATAAATAGCAAAGTCAGGACAGTTTAATTCACAGTCATTACAACCGATACATGCATCTGGATTATCAACAGAGATCATTGCTCCCAACGTTGATGTAGAGTCATATCTCATTCCTAGAACACCTGATGGACATACGGATACACATATATCACACGCCTTACAGGTGTTTCTGTTGATCCAAACAGGTGCTCCTGCGAATTCAATCATTCCACTAGTTATCATACATTCTCCTTAAAATTAATTTTCACTACCAAATTTTCCTACTGCACATGAAACAAAGCTTTTTGCTTTGAGAACTGTGCCTTCAATTAATCCATTATCTATATCAGTTAAAGGATAACCCAATTTTCTTAATATAGTAGTAAATTGTGCTAAATGCGCCTCGTTCACAGCTTCCACTGTTACTTTACGTGGCTCGCACGAAAGATCAACATTGATCCCTTGAAAACCTGCTTCTTGAAGTGCTTTTGTAATCGTATTAGCACAACCGCCACAACGTACATTAGCTACCTCAAAAGTATGAATCATAATGCTGCCATTACCTTAGCAATAGCTTTTCCGATATCTGCCGGAGAAACGACAACCGTAACTCCTGCTGCTTCAAGAGCTGCCATTTTTTCCTGTGCTGTACCCGCACTTCCAGATATAATAGCGCCTGCATGACCCATGCGTTTACCAGCCGGAGCTGTTTGACCCGCGATAAAAGCAACAACCGGTTTTGTAATATGTTCTTTGATGTACGCTGCTGCTTGGATTTCCAAATCACCACCGATTTCACCGATCATAACGATAGCATGGGTCTCAGGGTCAGCTTCAAACATTGGCAACAATTGTTTGTAACTCAAACCGATAATCGGATCGCCACCGATACCGACAGCCGTCGTAATTCCATAGCCTTCTTTAACGACTTGGTTCGCTGATTCATAAGTCAATGTACCTGATTTAGAGATCAAGCCTACATTTCCCTTTTTGAAGATGAAGCCCGGCATAATCCCGATTTTACATTCATCAGCCGTAATAATTCCCGGACAGTTTGGCCCGATAGTCATCATATCTTTTTTCACTGCGTATGCTTTTGCAAACATCATATCTTTAACCGGCGCGCCCTCGGTAATGATGACTGCAAGAGTAATACCTGCGTCTGCTGCTTCCATCACTGCATCCGAAACAAACGCAGGTGGAACAAAAATCATAGAAACAGTTGCACCAGTAGCTGCGACTGCTTCAGAAACAGTATTAAAAACCGGCTGTCCTAAATGCTCTTGCCCACCTTTACCCGGTGTTACACCACCAACGATTTTAGTACCATATGCCATACATTGCTCTGCATGGAAAGTGCCCTCTTTACCTGTGAAACCTTGAACGATAACTTTTGTATCTTTGTTTACCAAAATTGACATTTATTATTCTCCTTTCGCTGCTGCTACGGCTTTGCGTGCACCGTCTGCAAGATCAGTTGCTGCTACGATATTTGCAATCCCAGCATTATTCAAAATATCTGCCGCTTCAATAGCATTGGTACCATCGAGACGAACAATAATGGGTACATTGACATTTGTAATCTTTGTTGCTTCAATAATACCATTTGCAACGCGGTCACAACGGACTATTCCACCAAAAATATTAACAAAAATTACTTTTACGTTAGGATCTTTAAGAATAATATCAAACCCTTTTGCAACCGTTTCTGCACTAGCTGAACCGCCGACATCAAGGAAGTTAGCAGGCTTTCCACCTTCATAATTAATGGTATCCATAGTTCCCATTGCAAGCCCTGCTCCGTTAACCATACATCCAACGTTACCATCGAGTTTGATATAACTCAAACCGTATTTGTCCGCTTCGATTTCTGTTGGCTCTTCTTCACTTAAATCGCGCATTTCACGAACTTGGTCTTGACGGTACAATGCATTGTTATCAAAGCCCATTTTTGCATCAAGTGCCAAAAATTTACCATCACCGGTTTTAACCAATGGATTGATTTCAATCATCTCAGCATCGTGATCCATGTAAACTTTATAAAGTGCCGATGCGAATTTGATAAAGGTATTGATCTCTTCAACAGGAAGACCCAAACCAAATGCCAATTTACGACCATGAAATGGTTGGAAACCAGTTAATGGATCGATAGCAACTTTGATAATCTTTTCAGGTGTATTATGGGCAACATCTTCGATTGCCATACCGCCCTCTGTCGATGCCATCATAATAGGCATTTCAAGTGCGCGATCAAGAAGAAGACCAAGATAGTACTCTTTTTTGATATCTGCACCTTCTTCGATGTAAACTTTTTGTACCAATTTGCCTTCAGGTCCTGTTTGGTGAGTAACAAGTGTCATTCCCAAAATCTCAGCTGCCAAGGCACGTACTTCTGACGTTGAACGTGCTAACTTAACACCTCCGCCAAGTCCGCGTCCACCAGCATGAATTTGAGCTTTAACAACCCAGATACTGCCACCTAACTCTTGTGCTGCTTTTACAGCCTCATCGGGTGTAAACACAATATGACCACGTACTGTCGGTACATTGTACTTTTTGAACAACTCTTTTGCTTGATATTCATGAATATTCATTTAATTCCTCCTGTTTAAATTTACGCGATTGGTCTTGTCATCTCTTCTGGAATGACATATTTATCGAAATCTTCACCACTCATAAGCTCAAGCTTAATCGCTGTTGCCCGGAGTGTAGAATTGTCTTTGTGCGCCGTTTTAGCAATTTTCGCTGCATTTTCATATCCGATGTATGGATTCAATGCAGTTACCAACATCAGTGAGTTGTTGAGATAATGGTCAATTTGCTCACGTACCGGTTCAATTCCTACTGCACAGTTATCGTTAAACGAATTCATAGAATCCGCCAATAAGCGTACGGATTGTAAGAAGTTATAGGCAATTACCGGTTTGAATACATTGAGCTCAAAGTTTCCTTGGCTTGCAGCGAAACCGATACACGTATCGTTGCCCATAACTTGACATGCTACCATCGTTACCGCTTCGCTTTGAGTCGGATTGACTTTACCCGGCATAATCGATGAGCCTGGTTCATTTTCCGGAATGGTAATTTCACCGATACCGCAACGAGGTCCTGATGCTAACCAACGGACGTCATTGGCGATTTTCATCATATCCGCTGCCAGTGCTTTAAGCGCACCATGCGCAAACACAAGCGCATCATGAGAGGTTAGAGCATGAAACTTATTCGGTGCAGTAACGAACTGATGTCCTGTAAGTTCTGTAAGTTTCGCAGCTACACGCTCTCCAAGTTCTGGATGAGCATTAAGCCCTGTCCCAACAGCTGTTCCGCCAAGAGCAAGCTCACGAACAGATTCCAGTGAAGTTTTCGCCATTTTTTCGCATTTATTGAGCATCTCAACCCAACCACTAATCTCTTGACCAAGAGTTAACGGTGTGGCGTCTTGTAAATGAGTACGTCCAATTTTAACGATATCATTAAATTCTTTGGCTTTTGCATCAAGCGTTGAACGTAAAAGTTCAATAGCAGGAAGAAGACGTGTTTCTACTGCAATAATTGCTGCAACGTGCAATGCTGTAGGATACGTATCGTTTGAACTTTGTGATTTATTAACATCATCATTAGGGTGAACCAATTTTTGAGTTCTAAAATCACCACCCAAAATTTCTGTAGCACGAGCCGCCAATACTTCATTATTATTCATGTTGGATTGCGTACCTGAACCTGTTTGCCAAACAACAAGAGGATAATGAGCATCGAGTTTTCCAGCTAACATCTCATCAGCCGCTTGCGCTATAGCATCAGCTTTTTCTTTACTTAACATTCCAAGATCACAGTTGACCAGAGCAACCGCTTTTTTCAAAAGTGAAAATGCACGAGTTATTTCGTATGGCATTTTTTCTTCACCAATTTGAAAGTTTTCCAATGAACGCTGCGTCTGCGCTCCCCAGTAAGTATCATTCGGAACCCGAACTTCCCCCATTGTGTCTTTTTCTATGCGAAAACCCATGTTTATGCTCCTTGAAAAAAATTGTTAGTATTAAGAGTATCGATCAACGTTTGTACGGATTGGCAAGAATCAGCAAACATCTTTTTTTCCGCATCATCCAAAGTGATTTGAATAATTTTTTCTACTCCATTTGCCCCCAACATAACAGGAACACCACTGACGACATCGTGATAACCATACTCACCGTCTAAATACACAGCGCATGCATGGATTTGTTTCGTATCTTTTAAGATCGCTTCAATCATGATCGCTGTTGATTTTGCAGGTGCATAATACGCTGATCCAGTTTGTAATAATGCAACAATCTCAGCTCCGCCCTTTCGTGTACGCTGAACGATACCGTCAATCTCATCTTGCGTCAATAAATCGGAAAGAGGAACACCTGCAACCGTTGAATAACGAGGCAATGGAACCATATCATCACCATGACCACCCATAACGGAAGCACGGATTTGCCCACCGCCGTAACCCAATTTTTCTTGGATAAAGGCAGCCATTCGTGCGCTGTCCAAAATTCCAGCCATGCCGATGACTCGACTGCGTTCAAATCCGCTTTCACGAAGTGCCACATACGTCATTACATCAAGAGGATTAGAAACCATAATAATAATGGCATTAGGTGAGTATTGCGCGATACCTGCAACTACTTCACGAGTAATTTTAGCATTTATCATCAATAAGTCATCGCGACTCATTCCTGGTAGACGTGGACTTCCAGCGGTAATAACCACGATATCACAATCCGTCAAATCCGACATTTTTTCTGCAACACTTACTACAGTATGAGAACGAACAGCAGCAGCAGCTTGTGACATATCAAGCGCTTTCCCTTTTGCAATTTCCATTTTATTATCACGTAAGATAATTTCATGACAACTGCCTAACATCGCAAGAGAATACGCGATTGTGGAGCCAACATTACCAGCTCCTATAATTCCGACACGTTTACCTTTTCCCATGTTTAAACTCCTAGTGTCAAAATAGCTCACTCTCTTCAATATACTCAAAACTGCTTTCAGCAACGAAAACACTCCTAAGCATAGGATCAGAGAGATACACCGTAGACGATAACCTATCGTCTTTTATCTATAGAGATCAACTCTACAGATAAAAAACGATCCAGCCGAAGCTGGAAGTTAGTTAGATTGAAGCAATAATTGCATTCAATGTCGCACTTGGACGCATTGCCGCTGTTACTTTTGAAAGATCAGGATGGTAATAACCACCGATATCTTGAGGTTTTCCTTCTACGCTGAGAAGTTCTTCCATTATTTTAGCTTCATTTGAACTCAATGATGCAGCTACCCCTGCAAATTTTTCTGCAAGTTCTGTATCTATTGTTTGTTCAGCCAACGCTTTTGCCCAATATTGTGCAAGGAAAAAGTGACTTGCTTTATTATCCGGCTCACCTGCTTTACGTGATGGCTCTTTATTATTATCAAGGTATGCCGCGTTAGCTTCATCCAATGCTGCTGTAAGTGCCGTCAACTTATTATCTTTTTTTGTTTTGTTGATGTGACGAAGTGACTCAGCCAATGCCAAGAATTCGCCCAATGAATCCCAACGAAGGTGACCCTCGTTAACAAATTGTTCAACGTGCTTAGGAGCAGAACCGCCTGCACCTGTTTCGAATAATCCTCCGCCTGCAAGAAGAGGAACGATTGAAAGCATTTTAGCCGATGTACCAAGCTCAAGGATTGGGAACAAGTCAGTCAAATAGTCACGAAGAACGTTACCCGTTGCTGAGATAGTATTTTGTCCTGCACGTACACGCTTCAGAGAGAACGCCATCGCTTTTTCTGGTGCCATAATATGGTACTCGATTCCTGATTTATTAAACTCAGGAAGATACTCATTTACTTTTTTAATAATCTGAGCATCATGAGCACGGTTTTCATCTAACCAGAACACAACCGGAATGTTTTCGATTTCTGCACGTTCAACCGCAAGACGAACCCAGTCTTTGATCGGGATATCTTTTGCTCTCGACATACGCCAGATATCACCTTTCTCTACGTTGAAAGTCATCAATACGCCGCTTTCATCAGTAACGCTAACAACTCCACCTTCGGTAAGTTCGAATGTAGTTGGGTGTGAACCGTATTCTTCAGCTTTTTGAGCCATCAAACCGACATTAGAGACAGAACCCATAGTAGTTACATCAAATTGCCCGTTTTTCTTACAATCTTCAATACACTCAGCGTACATAGTTGCATAACAACGATCTGGAATCGTAACAATACATTGTTCTACTTTACCGGCTGGATTCCACATTTTACCACCGTCACGTACAACAACCGGAAGTGATGCATCGATAATAACATCGTTTGACGCATGAAGGTTTGTGATTCCTTTATCCGAATCAACCATTGCCATTGCAGGCTGTGTTGGGTAAACTGCCATAATAGCTGCTTCAATTTCCGCTTTTTTATCAGCAGGTAACTTCGTCAATTTTTTGTAAAGATCGCCCAAACCAAGATTAGCACTAACACCAATTTCTTTGAACTCTGCACCGTATTTTGCAAATACATCTTTAAAAAATACTTCAACTGCATGACCAAACATGATTGGGTCAGAAACTTTCATCATGGTTGCTTTGAGATGAATAGACCAAAGAATATTTTTTTCTTTAGCTTCAGCAATCGAATCAGCAATAAATGAACGAAATGATTTTACGCTCATGAATGTAGCGTCTAGAACTTCTTTGTCAAATGCATTGATCTCTTTAAGAACATTGCCATTAAGAGAGATTGTTACTTTGCCATCACCATTTTTGATAACTGACTGCTCATTTGCATAGAAATCCCCACTGTTCATGTGAGCAACGCGAGTTTTTGAACCCTCATCCCATGCACGAAGTTTATGTGGATTTTTCTTAGCAAAATTTTTAACCGCAACGGCTGCACGACGATCTGAATTACCTTCACGAAGCACCGGATTAACCGCAGAACCAAGACAGGTTGCATAGCGAGCAAAAATCTCTTTTTCTTCATCAGTTTTTGGTTCTTCCGGATAATTAGGAAGATCGTAACCTTGACCTTGAAGCTCTTCAATACACGCTTTAAGCTGTGGAATTGAAGCAGAAATATTAGGGAGTTTGATGATGTTACCATCAGGTTGTAATGCAATCTTACCGAGTTCGGCAAGATTATCGGGGATGCGCTGAGCATCTGTCATACGTTCTGGGAATGTAGCGATAACGCGACCTGCAAGTGAAATATCACTTGTTACAACTTCAACACCTGCGGCTTGTGTGAATGCATTTACGATTGGAAGTAGCGAATATGTCGCTAATGCCGGAGCTTCATCAATTACTGACCAAATGATTTTTGCCATCAGGTTCTCCTGTCATTTTTTTTTATGAAAGAATCATAACACTTACTTAAACCTTTTTTTCTATTTGTACCTTAACCTGAAGGAGAAATCACTCAATATGTTTCATTTTGTAGCATTTACTATGTTTTTATGGTGTGTAGAAAAGTAACTACTGTAAATATGCTCTCCATCTTTACCACGTACAAAATAGAGGAAATCTGTCTGTTTTGGATGCAAGGCTGCCAACAACGCTTCTTTGCTGACATTACAAATCGGAAACTCCGGCAAACCTCGGTGTTTGTAGGTATTATAGGATGTTTCATCACTACGAATTCGTGCCGCAGTTACCTTTTGGTGAGAGTATTTACCGTAATTTAATGTTCCATCCATCTGCAATCGCATGTTTTTTGCCAGTCTATTTTGAATCACTGAACTCACCATCGGCATATCGGCTACAGAAGCTGCTTCTTTTTGAATAACCGAAGCAAGTGTTACAATATGTAACCATTTTTCTTCATCATAGCTTCCGGTAAGCTCAATAGAAAGCTCTTTTTGTTTTTGACTGGATCGTTCTAACAAAAATTTTATGATTTGTTCTTCATCAATTTCTTTGGGAATACTGTAGGTATCAGGAACAAACATTCCCTCTGAAATCTTTTCCGACTCTTTGTAAACTGTATGCAGCTTTTTGCTATCTAAGGAGAGCTGTTGGGAAAGTTGATCCAAAAATACCGTCGTCGTCTCACCTGGAATTAATGTTACCTCATGAGTTGCCGCTTTTGCAGTAGTAAGTCGATAAAGAAATTCAATACGAGTATGTTTTTCTTTTTTTAGATCAATCCATCCCTGTTGTGGCTTACCTAAAAGACGAAGAATAATGGCATCTGCTTTATAAACATCTACTCCTTCAGCCTGTAGATGTGCTATACTCTTAAAGACTGATCCTTGTGGTATATAAACGATTTTCGGTGATGTTACTGATGTAAATAGGTATGTGATGAACGATAAAATTATTATCAAAATAATTAAAAAAATCCACTTAAAACTACTAACTTTTTTCGGTTTTCTTTTTTTAATTACTTTTTTCGGTTTTGTTGTCTTAATTGAAGGTTTCACCATTTCTCATCTCAAATTAGGGGATATTATACTTGAGAAAGTATACCTAAAATGGGATAATAGACTCCATATTCAAGCATCTTTAATTGATTTAAGTGCACTTAAAAGCGACAATGAACCCATTACGCTTAAGCCTCTTCAACACTTCCCGCAAGTCATAAAATACGCGCAACAATGGATTGGTTCCATTAATATAAAAACCTTACGCTATAAAAAAACATCTCTTTCATTGACCTATCGTAAAAATTCACTAGGTCAAATCAGTGTCCATAATGGCGCTACCCATCTATATGGAAAATTTACCTTAACTCCCAAATTACTTACCGTAAATCTGGTCACACCTACTAATAGTACTATTCAAATCAATGGAAAACTTTCTCTAGACATCCTAAAACAAAAGTTTATTCTTACATCTGAACTAAAGATACCGCACACTCCTACTATCCGAGAATATGCGATGGGCGATCAAAATATGCTTTATCTGAAAGTAACTGCAGATGAACCTTTTACTCGTATTGATAATGTGATTGATTTTATCGGTGTTGATTCCATTATTCGACCTTGGATTGTTGAGTATGCCGTTTTTAAAACAGTAACGCTTCAATTATGCGAGGGGAATTTTCTCTATGACCATCCCGATGATCTTCTAAACAGTCTAAATATTCACGCTACAGCTGTAGAGGGTGAATACACGTTTGCCAAAGATATTGCCCCAATCAAAGCAAAAAATGTTGATCTTTATTTTCAAAAAGGAAAACTTCATATTCTTCCGCATGAAGGGACTTTTTATACGCTTCCGACAGAACAAAGCCGCTTGTTTATTGATTTTAAAACGCCTCATGCTATTCTCAAGGCACACATCCTAACTTCACATGGGCAGCTTAATGACGATATTCTTTCCTTATTAAAATATTATAAGATCAACATACCTCTACGACAAAATAGTGGTTATACGAATGTTGATCTTCATTTAGACGTTAATTTGCATACTCTTAATACTACGGCACATGGAAAATTCACACCTGCTCCCTCAGAAATTCAGTTGGAAGATTTTGTCTTTAAAACATCAGGAGGTACGGTATCTCTCATAAATTCAAAAGTAGAATTTAATGGATTTGATGTTACCTATGACACACATACAAAAGCTAAATTAAAAGGAAATTTTGATGCGACTAAAGAGGTTGGTGATGTTCATATCTTCCCTTATGTTTGTGTTCCTACAGGTAATTCCAAGGATATATCACTTATAAATCAGTCACCTTTAGCATCTCACGTTATTTATCATATCGATCCTCGTCATGACAGCATTTCCCTCACCCCAACAACATGGAATTTTTACGGTGAAACGCTTCATTTAGAGAGCTTTACACTTCCGTTTAATTTTAAAGAACAGCAGATTCATATTCCAAAACTAAAATTTAGCATCGATAAAAAAGTATACGGTAGCGTTACAGGGGATATTTCATCAAAAGATTGGAAACTTGACCTTCGATTAGATGAATTTAATATGCTTGGCCTTGAATTGCAGAAGAACCCTTTTCTTCTGCATATAGCTCCAAAAGAGTCTAATATTATTTTCTCTTCCGATACCCTATCCAATTGGAAATTAAGTAATCAGCCCATCACCTTTTCACCTTTTTCTCTTATAAATACCAGCTCATCGTTAGGATTTAATGATATTAAAATGGAAGTTCAAGATCAAATAAAAACAACACTTTCTGGTAAATTTATATGGGAAAGCCGACAAGGTACTCTAATTTTAAAAGACACAAGTGCCATAAACCCAAAAATTGCCAACTATATTGATATGAATCGAAATCAAACACTCTCCCTTGATGCCTCTCACGGTGAACCAGTATTTCATTCTCAATCCCTTGGTATCCTTCTAACCCCAATCGATCAAAGATGGAAAATGGAGATTAAAGACATTGCGTTGCTTAGTAACAACTCTCCTCTGCTCACTCGTTATAAGATTAATCATGGAAACATAACGCTACTCTATTCTCCTGAAGACGAGCATATAACGTTCAGTGGAGTAATCGATTACTCCTATCGCCTCATGATGGTAAATGGTAAAGCACTCTCAACGTATCATTTTAATGGTTCTCATTTCAAGGGAAAAACTTTTATACGGGTAAATGATCGGTTGAATATCACGCAAAACGAGTCCATTACTATACGTGCTAACAACATGGGAGTTAATGCGCCTGAATTACTACGATGGTTGGCTTCTTTTCAGAAAAATAACGATGAGCAATCTACTTCGACCGATACTCAATCCATAAATATTAATGCTACGAATATTAATCTATATCTTATGCAAAATAGAAAAATACTAGCCGATAGTCTTACGGCAAGACTTTCTAAAGAGGGGTTAGATGCACGATTAACTTATGGAGACGGTTCAGCAGATTTGACAATGAAAGAAGATATCTTTTATCTGCAAGGCATACATTTTGGGGATAGATTTATGGAAAATCTTTTTGCATTCAGTGATTTTAATGGAGGTAACCTATCCTTCACGATAGAAGGAAAGCTGGATCAATTTGAAGGAATTATGCGTATAGAAAACACAACACTAAAAGAATACATAGTGTTGAACAATATATTATCTTTTATCAATACCATTCCTTCACTAACAACTTTTTCTCTTCCTAATTACAATACAAAAGGACTCTTTGTAAAAGATACCTACAGTCATTTTACTTACAAAAGTCATCTCTTCGACATGGATAGCTACACGCTCAATTCTCCTGAATTAAAAATTGCTGGATTTGCAAGTGTTAATATGGTTAATGACAGCATTGCAGGTACACTGACGCTTAAAAGTGATTTAGGCTCAGCCCTTGGTAAAGTTCCTATTGTAGGATATATTTTACTTGGAGATGATGGATCGATTAGCACAACCGTCAATCTAAAAGGAAAACTCAGTGATCCAATCGTCGAAACCGCCATTGCTAAAGAGATTGTTACAGCTCCGTTTAATATCCTAAAACGAACAATTACTTATCCGTTTTTATGGATGATGCCGGATGAGAAGAAAAAGTAGTTTACGTATTGATGTTACACACTAAAACGAACTTGTCCATTTTAGTGGCAGGGACATACGTCCCTTGCAACCCCCTGAAGCTACCCGTATCTTTCGGATACGGGAGAAAATAATAACTTATTCGTTTCGTAGAACCGTCAAGACATCCACATCAGCGGCTTTTTTAGCTGGATACCAGGCTGAGGCGAGAACGATCACAAATGCGCCGATTATAATAGAGAAAAAATCACCTACTGTCAAATCAAGAGGAAGCGTTGAGGTAGGATAAACATCTGCAGGCAAAGAAATAATATCAAACGTACCTAAAACCCATATACCAAAAAATCCAAGTATAGAACCTGTAATAATCCCCAAAGCACCAATTACTACACCTAAAATCAAAAATACTTTTTTTACCTCTTGCTTGGATGCACCAAGTGAAATTAATAGAGCGATTTCACTGCGACGGTTCATGACGGTCATTAGAAGCGAGGAGATAATGTTGATTGCAGCTATAAGTATTATGAGCATCAAAACAATGAAAAGTGACATTTTTTCCATTTTTAGCGCAGCAAAAAAGTTACCGTTATCTTCCCACCATCCGCGAATGGAGACGGAGTCAGGTAATACAGCAGAAACTCTCGCAATATCGGCTTCAGGGTTAAGAGAATGGACATGTATTCCGTCATAAAGTCCTTCAGGAACTCCTAATATTTTTTGCATAGATGCAATGGTAGTATAGGAATAGCCTTTATCATAAGCACTTAAACCCGAATCAAACGTAGCGGTCACCTTAAAACGTTTCATTTTAGGGGTCATTGCAATGCCGCCTGGTTCAAGTTGCGTGAAAATATAGGTCAGTCTGTCATTTGTTTTAATCGCATACTCTTCGACAAGCCCTTTGCCCGTCATCACTTCGAATCCAGTTGGGATATGTTGTTTTAAACCAAGTGCAACGATATCATTTACAGACGACTCACGTTTAAAATCAACCCCAAAGAGATAACCACCCTCTAGCATTGAATCATGACGACACAAAACAGACGAAGTTAAATAAGGACTAAAAGAGAGTTCAGGAAATTTTTTTTCTAATTGAAGCAACAATGTTTGATCAACCGAACCAAAAAATTTGGGTTGTATTGTGAGAGGATAGTTCATGACGGTGAGTTTTTTCTTAAACTCATTATCAAAACCGTTCATAAGAGCCATGGCGATGATAAGTACCATGACGCCAAGAGCAATACCTGAAAAGGCTAAAAGAGCAGAGAGAAAGATAAAAGGTTGCTCTTTATCAAAGCGTAAGAAGCGTTTGACGAGATAGCTGACGATACTCAAGAAGCAAAAACCCCTTTTTTAGGTCCTGATTTTCCACAGCAGTTTTTGTATTTTAATCCACTGCCGCACGGACAATCATCATTTCGTGCAATTTTAGAATTTTCCAACTCAGATGGTGCACCCATTAGTGACATTTGAAGCTCTTCTTGACGCTTTTCAATCTCCATCTGGTGAGCTAATGCTTCGGCTTCCTCTTCTGCATTTTCAACTCTAAATCGAATCACATGAAGAGTTTTGATCGTATCGTATTTAATCGCACTGACCAACTCAGTAAAGAGATTATAACTCTCTTTTTTATACTCAACCAATGGATCTTTTTGATTGTAGGCACGAAGTCGAATACCGGTTTTCATGCTGTCCATTTGATATAAATGCTCACGCCATGCAGTATCAAGTGTTTTCAAATAAATCTCTTTCTCGATTGCCGAACGTGTTTTAGGATCAATTTGAGACATTTTTTCATCGTAATTTTCTTTGAGCTGTTCAGAAACTCGGCTTAATAAAATCGAGTAGGTAACCTCATTGATAAAATCAAAGTCGACTTCAATATTTACATCTTCTAAAATTCGTTTTTTGAGATGATCTAAATCCATCTCATCGCCTTGCATACCGTCATAAATTGAACATTCAGCTAAAAGACGTACAACGTATTCTTCGCGAATAGTGTCGACTTTAGTTGAAATATCATAATCGGGGTCAAGCAATTCACCACGAAATTTATAAACGATTTTACGTTGTTCATTGGCAACATCGTCATATTCAACAATGTGTTTTCGCCCTTCAAAATGCATGTTTTCAACTTTTTTCTGAGCTTTTTCAACGGCACGTGTGACCATAGCCGATTCGATATATTCGCCATCTTCAACACCTAAGCGCTCCATGATCGATTTGATCTTGTCAGAACCGAAAATACGAAGAAGACTGTCATCCAAACTCAAATAAAATTGACTGATTCCAGGATCGCCTTGACGACCTGAACGTCCACGAAGCTGATTGTCGATACGGCGATTTTCATGGCGTTCAGTTCCGATGATGTATAAACCGCCAAGCGCTTTGATCTCATCACTTACTTTAATATCAACTCCACGCCCCGCCATATTGGTTGCAATTGTCACTGCACCTTTCGCACCGGCGCTCTTGATGATTTCAGATTCTTGTGTATGGTTTTTTGCATTCAAAACGGTATGAGGAATTTTTTCTGCTTTAATAATCTGATGCAATTTTTCGGATTTTTCGATAGAAGCTGTACCAATCAGAACAGGTTGTCCTTTTGCACTTAACTCTTTGACTTTTGCAATAACTGCGGCAAATTTTTCAGCTTCAGTTTTATAAATCAAATCATTAAGATCTTGACGAATAACGGGTACATTCGTAGGAATAGAAACAACATCCAGATTGTATATTTGGGCAAACTCGGTCGCCTCTGTTTGTGCTGTACCTGTCATCCCAGCGATTTTTTTATACATTCTAAAATAATTTTGGAAGGTAATGTCGGCAAGAGTTTGAGTCTCTTCTTTGATAATCACACCTTCTTTGGCTTCTAGCGCTTGATGTAAGCCTTCAGAATAACGTCGTCCCTCAGAGAGACGCCCAGTAAACTCATCAACGATTACTACTTGATTATCACGCAAAACATAGTCAACATCCACTTCAAAAATGTAGTTGGCTTTAAGCGCTTGATCGAGATGATGAGAAAGTGAAGCATTTTCAACACTGTAAATATTGCCAACAGCGAAAAGCTCTTCAGCTTTGATAATCCCCTCTTCGGTGATAAGAATAAGACGATCTTTCTCATCAACGGTAAAATGTTCATCTTTTACTAACGCTTTTGCCACTGCATCTGCTCGAGTGTAGTTCTCAAGCGTACGATTCGTGGGTCCTGAGATGATAAGCGGAGTACGTGCTTCATCAATAAGAATAGAATCCACCTCATCGACAATAACAAATGAGTGCCCGCGCTGAACCATGTGCTCTTTGGTGTAGGTCATATTGTCACGTAGATAATCAAATCCGAATTCATTGTTCGTACCATAAGTGATATCTGCAGCATACTGAACACGTTTAGCAGCAGGATTATAATCACCTTCTAAAATAACGCCTGTTTCATACCCTAAAAAAGAATAAAGCGGAGCCATTTCTGAACTGTCTCGAGACGCAAGATAATCATTGACTGTGACAACGTGGACACCATGTTTACTCATTGCATTAAGGATAACTGCGAGAGTAGCTACAAGAGTTTTCCCCTCCCCTGTTTTCATCTCCGCGATTCGACCCTCGTGCAAAACCATCCCGCCGATAAGCTGAACGTCAAAATGACGCATCCCAAGAACGCGCTTGCTTGCCTCACGTGTAATGGCGAAGGAATCTACCAAAACATCATTGAGTGATTTATCACCTGAGAGGACGGATTCTTTGAGCTCATTAAACGCTTCTTGTAAAGCCTCATCACTCATATCAGTAAAATACGCTTCGCGAGCATTTATCAGCTCAACACGTTTGGTGTATTTTTTTATTTCACGGTCATTTTGAGTTCCGAATAATTTTCCTACGAACGATTGGAGCATTGATTGCCTTCTGTATAGTATGGACTGTATTTAAAAAGTTGACGATTTTATCATATAGAAACTATTGTTTTGGTTAATGGCGATTGGATACAATGTCTCACTCAAAAAAAAAGGAAAAATATGCGCATTTTCATCTTCACACTTTTATCAGCTCTTTCTCTCTTGGCAGCTCCAAAAGATATTAGCTCATTTCACTCCACCTTTACTCAAACCATCATTGATGAGCACAAAAAAAAGCTGGTCTATACCGGAGAGCTATGGGCAGCTAAACCTCAAAACGCTTTATGGACGTATCAAAAGCCGATTAAAAAAAGTGTTTATATAAACGGAACACGTCTTACCCTCATAGAACCTGCTATCGAGCAAGCTACTGTCCGAACACTCAATGGCGACATAGATTTTCTGGAAATCATTAAAAAAGCTAAACCTATTGATGCCTCACGCTACAGTGCTACGGTGAATAATCAAACCTATTTTATCGATTTTTCCAATGACACGCTCTCTTCCATCAGCTATACGGATGGTTATGAAAATCAAGTCATCATTAAATTTTTAACCCCTTCAACCAATAAACCTATAGAAGCATCACGCTTTAAGGCTGTTATTCCTCAAGGGTTTGACATTATTAAATAAAATAGTGTTACCCATTAGTTACCCAATCCATTTTATGCTTGCAGTTGAGTAAGAAATTTTCTTGCTACACCTGATAAGGAGTTTACCATGACAGTTAGTTCTAACTACAGTGCGTATTCGTCTAATAGTTCCTCCGGCGTCTCATCTGCTTCACAAAAAGGAAAACCCGATTTTGAAAAGATGGCTCAGGAACTACTGAGTTCGTTGGATACGGATAAAAGCGGTTCAATCGATAAAGCCGAATTTAGTGCGGCGGCGCAAGCACTCGCATCCAGTTCAAGCAGTAGCACGACGGACAGTTCGTCTGCAACTGATGTAACTGATATTTTTTCTACCCTCGATACCGATAGCAGCGGAAGTATGAGTACCGAAGAACTGGTTGCATCTCTTAAAAATATGAAACCGCCTGAGGGCAAAGGGGATATGCCACCACCTCCCGGTGGAATGCCTCCCCCTTCTTCAAGTGATTCATCCTCAACGTCTGAGAGTTCAAGCAGCAGTGATATTATTGATGCAATGGATACCAATCAAGACGGAACAGTCAGTATCGATGAATTGTTGGCAGCTTTAGGAAATTCAAAAACTGATTCGTCCAATAAAAACAATGATACGGCATCAGCAACTGATTCCTCTACTGCATCCACAACCTCTAAAACAGAAAATGCCTCTCAGAAGTTCAGCGACGTTATGCTCAAAAACATACTCTCCTATTATGGGAACAATAGCTCCACAGCAAGTTCTACTTCTCTTTTAAGCATCAGCGCTTAAGCGGGCATGCCCTTACGGGTATGTTACTTTTTATTTACTCTCTCCCCGATATAATCGATTTATGATTAATGTTTTAATGATTGAAGATGATAGTGAGCTGGCACAGTTATTGAAAGTGCGTCTGCACAAAGATGATATTAATGTTACGATTGCTTCGACTCCACTGGAAGGATTAAGCCTTTTTCAAGCACACACTTTTGATTTGCTGGTACTGGACCTTTCATTGCCGCAGATGGATGGGATGGAGATTTGCCGTCTTATTCGTCAAGAAAGTGACATCCCTATCATCATCTCCTCTGCACGTTCAGATATACGAGACAAAATGATGGGATTTTCGCGGGGTGCGGATGATTATCTCCCAAAACCGTATGATCCGCAGGAATTGATTTTTCGAATTGATGCCATAATGCGCCGTATTCATCCCACCATGCCTAAGAAGCTTACACCGTTTGAAATCGATGAAGAAAGACACGAAATTTCTAAAAATAGTTCACTTCTTCGGCTCACACAAGCCGAATACGATATTGTTGCCTATATGATTAAAAAAGATCGTTATGTCATTTCACGCGAAGAATTATTACTTAACATCGGCTCTATCCGGTATGAAAGCAGTCTCAAAAGTATCGATGTAATCATGGGTCGTATACGCCAAAAAATCGGGGATGATACTAAAAATCCCCGCTATATTGTCTCAGTACGAGGAGTAGGATACAAATTTGTTAACAAATAAACACTCCATCATTCGGCTTATCACGCTATTTTTTATCCTAATTTTTATCCTTATTAATGGACTTTTTTGGATAGCGCATGAACACTTCTCTAAACAGCAAGAGGTAGAACAAATACGTCGATTTCTCCTCGCCGATCGCTTATTCTTTTTTGAGCATAATCAGCGCGATTTATCTCCTGAATTAGCACAATTAATGATTCAACCCTCAACACTTTCAAGTAAAAAACTATTGTCGCAAGGCTCTACTATCATTACTTTGCCGTTTGGAAAAATGATAGAGATGAACGGTCATACATTCTTTGTAAAGCTAGGACCACCACCTCCACATCTTTTCAATAAATTCGAGTTCAGACCACCGCCACCAGCTGAGATGAATCATTTTCATTCCATGGTTTTTGAAGACATTCAGCCCCATTCATTGGTAATGTTTTGGATAGTATTGGCAGGGGTAGATACGTTAATATTACTTTTTTATGCTTATTTACTGGCTAAACTTCTCCCGCTGCATCGTCTTAAAAATGCCATTATTGCATTTAAAGAGGGTGATACTTCTTTAAATATCCCCATTACAGGTGAAGATGAAATTTCCCAAATTACCCAGGAATTTAACCATACATTAGAAAAAATAGCGTCAATGCGTGAGGCACGTTCCCTCTTTCTGCGTAACATCTTACATGAGCTTAAAACACCGATTATGAAAGGTGCTCTCACGACCGATTGCTTGGAAGCCTCTGTAGATCAAGAGCGCTTAAAGCAAATCTTTACTCGCATGGATTATCTTTTAAATGAGTTTACACAGATGGAGCGATTTAGCAGTAATGAGTGGCAGCTTAATTTTCAAGAGTACCGTTTTGTCGATTTGGTCGATCATGCCTGCGACATACTCCTCTGTGATAAAAAAAGCCTTACGATTAAAGGGGAAGAATATCAGCTGATTGTGAAAGTAGATTTTGAACTTTTTGCTATTGCACTTAAAAATCTTCTCGATAATGCGCTGAAATATTCTACAACAAAACCAACACTGATGATTTTAAGCCACACTATCGAAATATGTAATGTCGGCAATCCGATTCCGGAAGAAAAACGTGATTTTTCCAAACCGTTCAACCGTGAATATGAGAGTTCCTCAGCAGGATTGGGATTAGGTCTGTATCTCACCCACTCAATACTCCAAAAGCATGGATTTAATTTCTACTATACCCATCAATCTGGGATGAACTGCTTTAAAATTGTGCTGTCTTAAGAGTTTGATAACATAACTTGTCGTACTGTATGAGAAGAGACCTTTTCAGGGAGTAGTAATACACAAACCCCTTGCCCGCTAAACCGACTTATCCGTTTCGAGTCGTACGAAGAGTACTACGCTCAACGAATCGGGTGATTTCGGGTTAAATCAACCCGAAATGAACTTTTAACATGTTTATTGCTTTGGTCGTAGCACGAAAAAGGAATACTTTTGCTCACTTCCACTCGGTGTAATATGTGTATCTTCGATAACATTGATAAGATCAAAACGGTCTCGAATGATATTTTTTATCCGATCTTCATCGTATTGGCGAACGGGCAATGCGCTGCAACTATTAGGACCATCTATCGCAAACGTCCCAATGATTGCATGCCCTTTAGGAGCAAGTGAACGATAGAGAGTCTCTATATAGGCAAGTTGTTCCTCCTCTTTTTGAAGAAAATGAAATACCGCACGGTCATGCCATACATCAAAAAGGTTGTCCGATGAAAATGCACATACATCCCCGACGCGATAGAGGGGAATATCCGCAGATGCCCCAAGCCGTTTTTTGACAATCTCCAATGCACTTTGAGAAATATCAAGGAGTGTAATATCTCTATATCCTAAATGTATCAGCGTATCCGCCAGCGTAGAAACACCGCATCCCACATCGATAAATAGATCTTTGGAAGTTGAACCGATTTTCTGCAACAATGAGAGGGAGATCGAAGGCTCTCTTTGATACCAGCCGACTTTACTCATATCTTTGGTTGCATAGACGTTTTCCCAATGCCGCTGTTTAACGTTCCCATCACCCTTGGTCGCTCTAAAGGTTGCCCCAGCGGTAGTAGGTGCTGTCGTGTAGTGGTTAGTTCCCATACACTCAATATTCACAAATCCCGATTCACCCATCAATTCTATTAAAGCCTCCTTGGTGAGTGTCCCCTCTACACAGTTGGCCCAGTCGCCTTGCGAAGAGGAACAACATGACGTTGCGCAGCTTCCCTCCGATATATCGATCATATCGGCGAAATAGAGTTTACCTTCAGCCTTTAGGACACGATAAATTTCTTCAAATACTTTGGGCTTTGAGGATGCGAGATTGATCGCACCGTTGGAGATGACAATGTCGATACTTTCATTTTCAAGGGGGAGATGTTCGAGATTCCCCTCCATTACTTCAACATTGTTCAAGCCCGCTTCTTTGGCGTGACGGCTTGCGGTTTCAACCATCAACGGCGTAATATCCACCCCGATGGCTTTTCCGCTCTCACCCACGAGTAATGCCGCAACACACAGATCGACACCCGCTCCGCATCCCAGATCTAGGACGCTCGCCCCCTTGGGAAACTCTCCAAGATCAAACGGATTACCGACAGCAGCACAATAGTCCCACATCGCCGTGGGAAGCTTGGCGATCCACTCCTCTTTATAAGCGTGGCTTCGGGCATTTATTATCCCTTTGTCCCATCCGAAATCTTTATCGGGGTTTTGGGCAAGATCACTGTAGAGAGCGATGATACCTTGTAGTGCGCATTGAGATGAAGCCATTGTGATCCTAATTGTAAAAAAGTTTGCTATTTTACTGAATAATTACTTTTTATAATAGCCCTATCAACGCCACCAGCAACACCGGTGGTGTAATGACCAACCCTACTTTCATGTATTCACCCCATCCGATCTTGACCCCTTTTTGCGCCAAAACATGGAGCCAAAGAAGTGTCGCGAGTGATCCGATCGGGGTCATTTTAGGTCCGAGGTTACATCCAATAATATTGGCATACGCCAATGCGCTGTTCCCCGCTTCGGCAATCGCAATGTCCATAATCATAACGGTCGGCATATTGTTCATCACCGAACTGAGGATGGCGGAGAGGAAACCCGTTCCGATTATGGCATAGACATTTCCCATACTTTGTAACTCGATAATCAATCCAGCAAGATAGGTTGTTAATCCGCCGTTTTTCAGACCATAAACAACAACATAAAGTCCGATGCTAAACCACACGACCTGCCACGGTGCCGCTTTGATAGTCATAATGGGTTTTGTTGCTTTAAAGTAAGTTGCGATGGCTAAAAAGACCAATGCACCGCCCAAAGCAAATACCGAGATAGGGAGATGATACGCATCACCGATGAAATAACCTATCATCAAGAGACCCAAGAACCACCAGCTGAGGCGGAACATCGTCATGTTTTTAATCGCTGACTCAGGAGATGCCAGTTGCGTAATGTCGATGTGGGTCGGAATATCTTTTCGAAAATAAATCCATAATACGGCAATCGACGCGAGTATACTGAGAAGATTGGGGAGAAACATTGTTTTAGCATATTCCCAAAATCCGATGTGAAAATAACCCGCTGTTACGATGTTGGTAAGGTTTGAGATTACGAGCGGATTGGAAGCACTGTCACCGATAAATCCGCCCGCCATCAAAAATGCGAACATGGCGAGAGGTTTCATCTTTAGATATTTCATTTTCGCTAATACAATCGGAGTTAGGATCAATGCCGCACCGTCGTTGGCGAAAAAAGCCGCTACCAATGCTCCAAGAATCAGGATATAAACAAACATCAAGTGACCGTTACCGCCAGAGAGTCGTGCCATTTTGAGTGCCGCCCACTCAAAAAAGCCGATCTCATCGAGCACCATCGATAGGATGATAATACCGACAAAGGCAAGTGTTGCATCCCAAACGATGGAAGTAACCGTCCATACATCCGTAAGGCTCACGACTCCGAGGATCACAGCAGCAGCAGCACCGACTACCGCCGTTGTGCCGATCTGCAATCCGCGCGGTTGCCAAATGACGAAAATCAATGTCACTAAAAAAATTGCACTAGCTATTATCATGAAATATTCTCTTTAGCTGGATTAGCAATAAATGCTTTTACTTTTGATTCGATTGTATCACGAACAACGCGAACTTGTTCCATAATTTCATCATCAGCCCCAACAAAGGTTGAGGGATCGGGAAAGCTCCACATAATAATACGGCTGATACCGGGAAAAATAGGACATCTCTGTGCCGCTTGAGCATCACAAACGGTAATCACGTGACTGTAGGTTCGACCCTCTTTGTAAAGCGCAAACACCCCTTTGGTTTGATTTTCAGAAAAATCGAACCCTTTTTCCGCCATCGCACGGACAACATAAGGGTTCATCTTGCCCGGTTCAATCCCGGCACTTTCGGCACAATCGCTACCTTGTGCGTAGTGGTTGAAAAACGCTTCCGCCATCTGGCTACGTGCACTGTTATGGACACAAACGAATAATACTTTCAACATGAAATCCCCTTTGGTTGTTTTGGATAATAACACTATAGCAAAAAAGATTCTATTAAATCAACATATCTTGATATATTGTTTCATTTGTGTTACAATGTCGATAATCGGAGGTGATCTATGGAAATATTTTTAGAGACAGTATCCGCACTGAACGATGAAACTCGCGTAAAGTTGCTCGCATTTTTAGATCAACACGGTCCGCTGTGTGTATGCGATTTGCAATCTTCACTCGGTATGATTCAGTCACGTCTTTCACGTCACCTAAAAATCCTCAAAGATGGGGGATTTTTACGGGTTGATCGGTGCGGTACGTGGGCATATTATTCCATACGTACCCCACTGGATCGTTTTCGTAGTGAAGCGTTGGCGGAAATCCGTTGTTTGGGAATTGAACTTCCCCCATTACAAAAATTATCAGAAACTGGAGATTGTAAATTATGAAAAATGTTCTTATCCTCTGCACCGGCAACAGCTGCCGCTCCATCATGGGAGAAGCTCTTATCAATGCTAAAATGGGAGATTGTGTATTTGCACAAAGCTCAGGCGTTAAAGCCAGCGGTAAAGTAAACCCACATGCGCAAGCGCTTCTCGAAGAAAAGGGGTACTGGAGAGAAGAGTACCACTCCAAAGTGATCGATACCGTCATCGAAACTCCGTTCGATCTCGTCGTCACCGTCTGTGACCATGCGCATGAGACGTGCCCAATGTTTCCAAAAGCGGTGAAAACGATTCATGTCAGTTTCGAAGACCCAAGCGGTAAAGAAGTGAAAGAATACGCGAAAACGCTTGCTCTAATCGAAGAGACCCTCTTGCCGATTATCAAATCCGAGTTGTGTGACTGATTATGTGGCAGGAAAGCGTCAATGTCCTCGTCTATGAATGGCTGAAAATGCCTCAGGGGGAGAAACTCTCTGATGCTCTCAACTTTTTTATCTACGATACGGTCAAAATCCTCTTTTTACTCATCGTTATTATTTTTATCGTAACCTTACTCCGTTCTTATTTCTCGACCGAAAAGGTGCGAGTTTACTTAAGCAAAAAGCACGAATATACGGGGAATGTCCTTGCCGCGTTGTTCGGGATTATCACCCCATTTTGTTCGTGTTCGGCAATTCCTCTCTTTTTAGGCTTTTTGCAAGCACGGATTCCGCTTGGGGTGACGTTTAGCTTTCTCATTTCCGCACCGCTGAACAACGAAATTGCCATTGCTATGCTCTTTGGGATATTTGGCTGGAAAGTGACGGCACTGTATATCGGGTTTGGTTTACTGGTGGCGATTGTCGGCGGTATTATCATCGGAAGACTTGGATTAGAGAAAGAAGTTCTCATCGAGGTCAAACCGATAGAGGGGGAGATTCACGCCGAAAATCAGGTGATAGCATTCAAAACACGTCTGATTGATGCAAAAGAATACACGTTGGATATTCTTCGTAAAATTTGGCTCTATGTTTTGATCGGTGTTGGTGTGGGAGCGTTTATCCACGGTTATGTTCCGACCGAGTTTATTACCTCTATAGCGGGAGGAAACAATCCGTTTGCCGTACCACTGGCAACATTGATAGGGATTCCGATGTACTCCAACGCCGCAGGGGTGATGCCTCTCATCGAAGTGCTTACTTCTAAAGGGATGCTTTTGGGGACGGCTCTCTCATTTATGATGGCGATCACGGCGCTCTCGCTCCCTGAAGCGATGATCCTAAAACGGGTGATGAGCCTCAAACTCATCGCTATCTTTTTCGGTACCGTTACACTCGGAATTATGGGTGTCGGGTATCTGTTTAACGCAATTTTATAGGAGTTAATATGAAAATCGAAATTAGTAATCAAAAAAATGGTGTAAAAGCTTTTCTTTCAGGCTTTAGCACTCAAGAGTTAAGTGCTAAAATAGAGGCATGTAAAACTGGAGAATGTTCATGTAACTGTGATCCTGCAATGATGCAAAAGATCGAATCAATTGATCTCGAAAGTGTCGATGGAGGATCAACGATCACCATTACCGGAGATGTGGATGCCCAAACACTCGCACCGATGATGCAAGAGTGTCTAATAGGAGAAAAACAATGAAAATCGAAATTTTAGGAACGGGATGTGCGAAATGCAAAGCCCTCGAAGAGGCAACAAAACAAGCGGTAGCGCAAAGCGGAATGTTCGCTCAAATCGAAAAAGTTGAAGATATTATGAAAATCATGGAATATGGTGTGATGAGCACCCCCGGACTCGTCATCGATGGGAAGGTTGTCAGTACCGGAAAACTTCTCACGATCAATGAGATCAAAGACTTGATCCAAGCACACTGATGGAAAGCTTTCTTTTAGAACTACTCGAATCGCACGGCGCACTCGTTTTTGCAGGAGCGTTTAGCATCGGCGCCCTTACCTCTCTTGCCCCCTGTTCTATTGTCTCAGTACCATTGCTCGTAGGGAGTGCTTTGGGGATGAGTTCCCATCTAAGCCCTCGTGAGCGGGTACATTTTACCTATATCTTCGCATCGCTGTTTGCGCTGGGTGTGGCAGTGAGCTTCTCAATTCTCGCTTATATGGTCGCCAAGATGGGGTATTTTTTCTCTATCGCGCCACTCGAAGCGTACATCGGCGGAGGTTTGGTAGCCATTGCTATAGGTTTGTATTCTCTGGGGGTTTTGCCCGAAGTGATCGACAAATCGCGCTGGATGAGCCGACTCATCACACTACGCTATGTTGGGGCATTTTTGATCGGGATGCTGTTCGGTCTCGTCTCGACACCGTGTGCCTCTGCTCCGCTGGTTGCTATCATCACCGTTGCCGCTAATGCACCCGATTGGTATGCTTAC
>Ga0172379_10001475_pt1 | contig 46467 bp, 55 predicted proteins | sample GrowelOW334metaG_FD_119756 | JGI IMG/M metagenome (GOLD analysis project Ga0172379, IMG submission 119756) | Groundwater microbial communities from an aquifer near a municipal landfill in Southern Ontario, Canada - Groundwater well OW334 metaG | ecosystem: Environmental > Aquatic > Deep...
GTGAGTATGCAGAATGAAAGCTCCTCGAAAAGCACGCGCGGATGGGAGCGCCCGACTTTTTCGAAGTAGGAGAGCCGCTCCACTATCTCCTTGCGCATCTTCCTGTGCTTGCTTTTGAGGGCGGCGCTCATTCCTTTTCCTCCAACTCTCCGTGTCCAGGGCAAAGCAGCTTGTACGGTATTTTTTCAATAAGAAGCAGGCTCGCAGCCATCTCCTCATCGCTTCCGCCCAAATCCGTCCTTCCCCATATTCCGTCAGCGAACTTGGTGTCTCCGGAAAACAGGAGTCCAGTTGTCTTGTCAAAGATGCAGATGCTCCCGTCTGTGTGCCCGGGCGTGTGGAAAAACTCGAGCATGTGCGAGCCGAATGCCATTGGCTTCATGGGATTGGGTTTGGCGTTTTTCGGCACATGGATGTGCGGCCCTCCAAATGAAAATTCGGCAGGGTGCAGAAGCACCTCTTTCCAGTTTTCCTTCACGCCAGTGGAGTGGTCGTAATGCCCGTGCGTAAGTATGCACAAATCAGGGGCGAAATCCAGTTCCGCAAGCTTTCCGTCTCCCGCGTCGATAACCAGCCGTTTTCCCGCCTCTTCAATCAAATAGACAGTGCCGCATGTGCGCTCTTCCGTGCGAAGCATGGATGTATGGGTTGCAATTTTTTCGAACATGCCGCCGCCTCCGCTTCACTTGCGCTCCTTTATCGAAAACCTGCCAGATGGCAGCGCCAAAAGAAGCTCGTCCGGATTGATTTTCAGCAGCCACGCTATCTTTTTGACAGCAGACCCCTTGTCGTAATTGCCCGGCGCCAGCTCCGCTTTCAGTTTTTGGGCGTCCGGATGCACTGCTGGCAGGCAGATTGCAACGCCGTCTTTTTCCCCGACTGCAAGCCCGAGTTTTGTCGAGTAGAACCATTCCCGCTCGCCCTCTATGGCAAACCCTCCTGCGCCGACAAAACCGCCGGACGCGTGCTTGGACAGCTGCCCCTTTTCAACAGCGTAAACGTCAACTGCCGCCACCCCGGTTTTCCAAGCCGAGGAATGAGATGCCGCGAACTGCGCAGTCTCGTTCTTTTCCTGCGCGCTTGCCCCTTTTCCGCCCGCCAGTATGGTCGCAGGCGCGCCTTGTATGTCCGCGTGGAAGAACAGGTCGGCATCGGCCATCTGCTTTGACACCAGCATGTCGTTTTGCTTGGCGTCCCTGCCTGCCACGACCAGCTTCCCGCCCGAAGTGTAAAACCAGCGGAATTTCTCGAACCATTCCCGCTTGCGCTTCATCACCGGCGACTTCTTGGCAAGGGTGGCTTTCTTGCCCTCCTCTTTTGCACCTTCAATCTCCTTTTTGGTCTGCGCAATCGCGTGCATGGCGCCCTCTTCCTTCTTGGCGCACTCCTTTGCAAGCGAATAGAATGCGGATGCGTTCTCCCGCGCCCCCTTGCGATAGTCAAGCCGGATTTTCATGCTAATTTTCCCTCCAGCAGATTTTATATGCGCCTCGCCCTGCGGGCGCGTCGTCCCTCCCTCCCAGCACAATTTAAAAACTCTATTCGCCCAACACAATCAAGGTGGCACAATGAGGTCAAAGAAGTTCCTAACGATTGCGGCGCTCCTGCTTTCAACAGGAATGACCTTCGCGCAAACCACGGCACTCAAGGACGCCTTGTCCGCGCTTTGCTCGGGCTTGAGTTCCATGGTGCCGGTCGCGGCAATGCTCATGGTTCTCCTCGCTTCGGTCATATATGCGGTCGGGCAGATGATGGGCGCGGAAACAAGGGCTCGCGCCAACGTCTGGGCCACCTCCTGCCTTACTGGCGCGCTCATTGGCATAATGATTGCGGTCGTGGCGCCGGGCGTGCTCCAGATAATCGCGGGCAACGGCGTGCAGATAATCTGCAATCCTGCCTGATTGCGGCAGGGCCCGTTCTGCTTTCTTTTTAAATTTTGGACCCTCTTGCTAGCATATGGAAGCAGCCCTAGCCGTTGGCATCAGCATAACTGTCATCATGCTGACCTCATTGCTATTCGACAGGCTCAAGCTTCCCAACATATTGGGCGTGCTCTTCGCCGGCATCCTCATGGGCCCCTACAGCCCGCTTGCCGGCGTTAGCCTGTTCGGGCTCGACTTCGGGAATATAATAATCGCCGACCCCTCGCTTGTCAGCGTGTTCGCGGTCATGGGCTCTGCGCTCATCCTGTTTGGCATCGGGCTCGAATTTTCCGTCATCCGCCTCGCCCAGCTGGGGCTGTTCACATTCATCGCCGCCGCGATGAAAATCGGGATAGTCTACCTCGCGGCTTACGCGTCACTGTCCATTCTCGGGCTCGGCCCGCAGGCATCCGCCCTCGTCGCAATCGCGCTGTCCTTCTCAAGCACACCCATAATCATCAAGCTCCTCGAGGCGTCCGGCAAGTCGCGTCGCGCGGAAATGCCGTTCATCATGTCCATCCTCATTATCGAGGATTTGCTCGCGGTGTTCTTCCTCGGGCTCATCGCCGCCCCCGAAGGGAGCGCAAGCGAATACTCGTTCGCCATATCGCTTCTGCGCGTGGTGCTCACCTTCATCTTCGCCTACGTCGTTCTTTCGAAGCTGATAAACCGCTTCCTCGCGCTCGTTTCGCACAGCGACGAGCTCCTCATACTCTCGACAGTCAGCCTTGTGCTGGTGATAGGCTACGTTTCCGAAGGCGTCGGGCTTTCCTTCTCGGTCGGGGCTTTCCTTGCTGGAAGCACGATTGCCGGCTCGGAGCACTCGCGCAAAATCGAGGAGATAATAAAACCGTTCAACTCGCTTTTCTCCGCGTTCTTCTTCTTTTCAATCGGGCTTCTGGTGAATGCTGGAGCGGTCCTCTCAAACATCCCGCTTCTCGCGCTGTTCCTGGTAATCGGCATGGCGGTCCGCTTCATGGCATCCGGGTTGTCATCGTATTTCATCGGCTTCCAGGGGCGCAATGCGTGCTTCTGCGCTGCGGCATTCCTGCCGATGTCCGAGCTGTCGCTGCTCCTGATAAGCCAGGGCATGGCAATGGGGATGGTCTCCCCCGGCCTTCTTGGCAGCTTCGCGACCGCGATAATCGCATCATCGTTCCTCTCCGCGTACCTTGTCAATCGCGAGAACGAGTCCTACAACGCGCTGCAGAATTTCACTCCCCAGATAATAATCAAGAACCTGCGGCTGCTGCGTTCCACCATAACCGGCATGCGCCGCGCGGTTTCCGAGACCTCGCGCTACTACAATGTGGTGGACAAGCTACCCTCCATCTCCCACCCGACCGAACAGCTCTCCGCGCGCGAAACGCTCATCCTGACTTCGAAAAACGCGGTAATCCTCTCGTTCATCTCCTCCGTGTGCTTCGCCGCGATTTACCTGATGCAGGTGCCGGACTGGAACTTCCTCGAGGAATTCTTCATATTCATATTCGCCGGTTTCTTCATCTCGTCCGCGATTTTCATAGTGAACGTCAAATCGGCATCAAGCGCGCTTCTTGCGATGATGTTGCGCTCAAGCTCTGGCGGGAAATACGCTGCGCTCGGGCACCTGTTCTGCGCCATCCTCTTCTTCTGCCTCTCGATGGTGTACCTGCTCGCCTACAATCTCGCGCCGGCATCGCTTGCCATAATACTGGTGCTTCCGCCCGCGGTCTTCTTCTTCCGGAGCTTCATCTCGGCTGCAAAATTGGTGTATAGCGGCGGGATGAGGCTTTAGGCAGGCGCAGGGCTTCAGAAGAGCATGTTGGATACGAATTCCCTCAGGTCGAATCTCGGCTTCCCGGTGCCATTGGCGGCGCGCCCGCCGGTGCCTTCCTGATTTTTGGGTGCGCTGCCCTGCCCGGCACCGTCGTCATTTCCTGCCGGTTTTGCCAATCCGTATTTTTCCTCAAAAGAAGATATCGCAAAATCAATTGCGCCCTGCAGGGTTTCCGTGCTCTTCCCCCCGACAAGGAAATGCATCCTGTCTTCGCTGTCCCGCACCTTTACCAGGTCCCCGATGATGCAGATGTCCTTGCTCGGAATCAACAGCGCGTCTTTCACATAGCCGCCGTGCTTGGCAGCGAGGTGATTCATTATCGCCTTGTTTATCTCATGCTGTGCGACCCTGCGCGCCATTTCAAGAAGCTTGTCCGCAACTTTTGCGAAGGATTGGGCAAGAGCCTCCTCGCCCGCTTCGGGGGAGGGGTGGGTCCATACGAGGACCTCAGTCTTGACGTTCTCGCCCCCTTTGAGGAGCATGAGGTTGCTTTTTGCACTATTGAATTTCACCCGCACTAGTTCCGGGTTGTGCAGTTCATCCCCTGTCTTGAATTTTATCTTCAAGCCCATGCGGATGAGTCCGTCGTGGCTCGACTCCCAGCACCTTGTGGCAAGCGAATAATTGGCGCCCAGTTCCAGCCCAACATTACTCATGCGTTTTTCACGCGGGAGCTCGGCTTTGGACAGGTAGTGCCCGATTCTGCCAAGTATGCAGGCTACGCAGGCCACGGCAACGCCGTTCTCCTTTACGCACCTGGCTTCCATCGGAGTTTCTCGCTTCTTCACAGTATTGATGGTGATGACGGTTCCAGCCCCAAATATCTTTGGGGTTGCGTTATTTCTTCCAGATTTCAGCATTCAGTTCCACCGACATCCCATTTTCTGCAACAAAGTGTTTTTATTCCTGCGCCCGGTGGGAAAAGAGTGGACACGAAGAAGGAATGAAAAAGGAAAACAAAAAACGGGAAAGGCGCCTACTGCACCTTTCCTGCGGGCTGCTGCGGGCCGAGCTGGATTCTCGGGGGCACAATCGGCGGGGAGAGGTTCACCGACCTCACCACGAGCGTGCCGTTGGTTCCGCAGGCGTAGTTGATGGCGTTGAGCACGAGCTCCGCGTAGTTGTCCGGGAGCTTCTTGTCCTTCGCCCACCTGTCGGTTATCTCCTTCGCCAGCTTGGGATCCTCCTTGGACGCGAGGGTGCCGGACATCTTCAATTCGCCCACTCCATCTAGGTAGGTTGCCGAATAGTTGAACTCGATTGCGACGTCCCCGCCCTTCGCGGCGACCTTGTCCACGCCGATGTTGATGTTGAGCCCCGCGACTTCATTGTCCGAGTCCCTGTGGGCTTCAACCTTGGTTATCTTGATTCCGGTTATCATCCAAATCATCTCCGTTCCTTTTCCTAAGAGGGCAAATGCTTAAATTAGAGGCGGATTTCCTGCCCTGGGCGAAGCGCCACGCCCTTTGTCAGTCCGCCCAAATCATTGGTGAATTCCGCGGGGTCCTGCGTTATGCGGCTCGTGGTGTTGTAGCACATCGGCACCGCCACCTTGGGGCGCATTTCCTTTACTGCCGAGTTGGCAGCGAACGGATCCATCATGCCACCGCCGCCTATGGGGACAAGCGCCACGTCGCACTTTATCATGCCCATGTCTGAAAACGAGTAGGTGTCTCCGGCGTGGTAAATGGAAATTCCGTCTCCCTTCACCAGATACCCGACCGGGTACTGGGACTGGGGATGTATCGCCTTGATGACCTGTATGTCCACTCCCTTTATCGCGAACTTGTCGCCGGTCTTCACTTCGATTTTGAAGCGGTCTGAAACCTGTATCTTGGAAAGCGCGGGCTTCGCGGCAACGACAGACGAATAGCAGCGCTCGGAAATCTCGCGCACGGTTTCAGGCTCGCAGTTGCTCGGGTCTTCGTTTGAAAGGAAAATGAGGTCGCACTCGCGGACAGAGTGCGGGTTCAGCGCGGACTTCACGGTGCGTGCGTTGCCTGCAAGCGGGTCGGCAATTGCCGGGTTGAAGAGCATCACGACGTTGCCAAGCCTGACTTGGAAGCAGGAATGCCCAAGATACTGTACCGAGCGCATGCCCTTTTTCTCTCTCCTCACATTTAAATAGTTGCTCCCCTCTAGGAAAATCATGGGAAAAACCCCGCTTTTCGCCGCAGCAATCCTCTTTTTCGCGTGCGCAGCATACGCTGATTTTTCCATGCGCTCGCTCGGCGTCTACGTCGACATCGCCAAGGACGGAAGCGCGAATGTCGAGGAGAGGCTCGTGCTTGTCATGAACACGACAATCTCCCGCGACTTGTACGAGGCGACGCGCTCGGCTTATTCCGACATAGCGACCTGGCAGAATCGCACAGGGCTTTCCGAGATGCGCCACCACATCAGCCGCGCCAAGGCGGAAGTGACTGGCTTGCGCGTGACGCCGCAGTCAATCGACAGGTGCAACGCGATACTCGGGCTTTGCTTCGCGACGGTAATCATAGACTATTCCGTCCCGGCGGGCTTGAACGGCTCGGGCTTGGTGAAGGTGGACCGCTACAAGCCGCGAACTGCACTATTTTCGCTCCAGCCCGGCGCCCTATCCTTCGAGCAGACCAAGTCCGGCGACCTGGTGCTTCCTGACGGGACCAACATCACCTTCTCCATCCCCCAGAACGCCGAGAAGATTTATTTCTCGTCCCCCCCTCAGAACCTCATGGAGGAGGGCGCGGTGAATATCCGCTACTATAAAGGCTGGACGCGGCAGTTCACATGGACCGGCAACCTGCTTCCCAAGTTCCAGTTCACCTATGAAATCGAATCCCCGCTTGAAGAGGAGGTAATCGGCTTTTTCACGGACAGCCAGAAGGGCATAATGGGTTTCCTGTTCGGTCCAGAGGGGCTCGCGGCAATGTTCATAGCGGCAGCCGCAATCGTGTCGGCGTACTACCTCAACAGGATAAGCGCAAAGTGATCCCATGGCTCTCCATCAGGCAGAATCGGCAATCCTCAAAGTCCTTGCGGGCAGCCTGAGCGCGGAGGAAGTGGCGAAGAAGGCGAACCTTCCGGTTGATTCAGTCCTTTCATTTTCACAGTCCCTCCGAGAAAAGGGGCTTATCGGAATCACGGTCGTTGAAAGCCGCAGGCTGGCGCTGACTCCTGAAGGCGTTCGCTCAGTGAAAGACGGGCTTCCCGAGCAGCGCGTTCTTGCGGCTGCCAAGAAAGGAGCCATGGTTTCCTCCCTCCAGCCCGAGGAAAAGACGGTCGGGCTCGTATGGGCGCTGAAAAACGGCTGGGTGAAAATAGAAGCAGGCAGGCTCACTGTTGCGAAAGAGCCGGAAGGCACGTATCCGCTCCAGAAGGTGCTTCAGGGCATAGCGTCGGGCAACCCGCCGGCATACACTGACGCGCCTCTTCTTGAAAAGCGGCACCTCGCCCACTCCAAGACGGAAAAGTCAATTACCATTTCCAAGCTCGCGACGCAGCCTGCATCCGCGCAGCCGCAGGGGGCGGCACAGGCGGGCGCGGCGATAAATCAGCTCACCCGCGACATGCTCCTGTCCGGCTCGTGGCGCGGCAAATCCCTCCGCGAGTACGACGTTTCAGCGCCGGCGGAAATCCCGCCGCCTGCAAAGCGGCACATGGTGAACCGCCTGCGCAAAAAAATATCCCGCATTTTCACTGACATGGGCTTTGAGGAAATGTCCGGCCCCGAAGCGCAGTCGTCATTCTGGAATTTCGACGCGCTTTTCCAGCCGCAGGACCACCCTGCCCGCGACCTCGCTGACACTTTCTACGCAAAGGGCAGCATGCCGCTTCCAACTGACAAGGCGCTGGTCGAAGCGGTGAAGAATGTGCATGAAAAAAGCTGGGGCGGAAAGTGGCTTGAGAAAAACGCGGAGAAGACGGTTCTTCGCACTCACACCACCTCGCTGTCAGCCCGTTACCTGCACGAGAAGTGCCGCACTGGCGCACCAAAGAAATTCTTCGCAACAGGCAAGGTCTACAGGAATGAGGCAACGGACTACAAGCACCTCGCTGAATTTTATCAGGTGGAAGGCATAGTCGTATGGGAAGGCGCGACCTTCCGCGATTTGCTGGGCTGCCTCAAGGAATTCTACAGCAAGCTCGGATTCGAAAAAATCCGCTTCCAGCCCTCATACTTCCCATACACCGAGCCCTCGCTTGAGATTTCGGTTTATTTCGACAAGAAGGGGCAGTGGCTCGAGCTTGGCGGCGCGGGCATATTCCGCCCGGAAGTCTCCATCCCGCTCTGCGGAAGGTATCCTGTCCTCGCGTGGGGGCTGTCCCTTGAGCGCCCGCTCATGCTGTTAAACGACATGGATGACATCAGGACGTTCTACAAGAGCAACGTGGGCTGGATAAGAAAGCAAAAGCTGAAGTGATTGGGCGCGGGCGCGGCTTCCCATCCATGATACGCTTAAATATTTCCTCGAAGTTGATTTTGCATGGCATTTCCACTGGCTGCGTTTTTCCTAACCTACCTGCTTTCGGTTTCGTCGGCAGACCAAATCAGTGTGAATGTCAGCACAGTGCAAAAGCTCGTGGACTACCGCTACACGACCGAGCTTGGCGAGCTTCTGCCCGGCATGCGCTACAACAATTCGATAAACGTGACATGGGCTGTCCGGGATTCCGCGCTGCGCGGGCTTGAGGGGCAGGTTGTGATAATCAAGGTCACGGCAACCGCAGCCAACGGCTCGGACATCTCATTCCCGACGTCGCTTGGCTTGTCGCAATCAAGCGCGGTCGCATACCTCCAGTGCATAGTGGAAAACAGCACGTGCTCCAACTCCTCCAACCTGTCCGCGGAAATCCCGCTGACAATCACCCTGAAGGAGGGGCAGGCAAGCGAGGAGATAATCTCGCTGAAATCCGAGATAGCCGCCGGCAGCGTCCAGAGCATGGACACAGCCGAGATACGGAAAACCGCCAGCGGGCTGTTCGACTACTTCAAGAACGTCTTTTCGCAGGGCAACAACTCGACATCCGGGCAGAACGACTCTGTTGCGCCTGCGCACAACGCAAGCGCAAACAACTCATCCAACAACTTCCTCGACTCGCTCAAGCCCGAGGGCGACTCGAAAAACCCGCTCGAATTCCTGCGCTCCAACCCGCTGATTTCGATTGCCGCGCTGGGAATAGTAATCATAATCACCGGCGCGTACCTTGTCAATGCAAAGGACTAGCCCTGCCTCGCCGCCATTAGTGTTTTATACTGCTCCAGCCCTTCTTTTCCCATGTTCGAAATCACAATGCTCGGCACGGCATCGGCGGTACCAACCACCCAGCGCGGGCTTTCGGCAATCGCGATGCGCCGCGATGGCGACGTCTTCCTTCTTGACTGCGGCGAGGGCACGCAGAGGCAGATGATGCGCTTCGGGGTTTCCTACATGAAGGTAAAGGCGATTTTCATATCTCACCTCCACCTTGACCACTTCCTCGGGGTTTTCGGGCTTGTGGAGACAATGGCGCTCAACGGCAGGAAGGAAAAGCTCACGATATACGGCCCGCGCGGCTCGTCCGCGGTCTTCAACCGCAAGGACTTTGTCGAGATAGTGGAAATCGACGGGAAATTCTCGCGGCAATTCGACGGCTTCACTGCAAGCGCATTCCCAACAGGGCACACCAAGGAAAGTTTCGGATTCGTTTTTGCCGAGGAAACAAGGCGCCGCTTCCACGAGGACAAAGCAAAGGGGCTCGGGCTTAAGGGACCAATGTTCTCGCAAATAATGGAAAAGGGCAGCCTGAAAATCGGCAAGAAAACAATCAAGCTCAAGGACGTCACTTACGAGCAGGAAGGGAAAAAGCTCGTCTACACCGGCGATGCCGTGGCTTCCGCCGCGATTGCAAAGGCGGCAAAGGGCGCTGACCTTCTCATACACGAGGCGACTTTCTGCTGCGACAGGCAGGAGGAGGCTAAGGAAGCGAAGCACTGCACAGCGCTTCAGGCAGCGCAGGTGGCGAAAAAAGCCGGCGCGAAAAAACTGCTCCTCACCCACATTTCAGGAAGGTATCTCGGCTCGCAGCAGCTGCTTGACGAGGCGAAAAAGGCATTCGAAAATACGGCTGTCGCCGAAGACGGGATGAAGCTTTCAGTGTAGGTGCCCCTTCCCTACGCCTTACGGAAAAGCCATGATTATAAAAGCTGGCGGGCATAGCCGTGCATGCGTTTTTTTTGGCTGGCAATACCCTTGCTTCTATTCCTCCAGCCGTTCGCATTCGCAGAGACCAATTCCTCATCGGCAGAGCCGCCGCCAGCCGCGCCTGACGTGTCAAGCGTCATATTCTCGCGCGCGGTTTTCTCCAACGGCTCAATCGTCCAAAACATGCCGCTTGTCATCCTCGCGCGCGGGCAGAGTTCAGACACAGTCTACCGCGCAATCACCGACAATTCGGGGCTTGTCATCCTCTCGCTGCAAAACGGCAGCTATGAAATAGACGCGCTGATTGATTCGCCCTCGACGCAGGGGATGGATTTCGCATCCACAACCTCGCTTATTGTCCCATCAGGCGGCAATGCCACGCTCATTTTCTATCAAGCGGGCAGCCTTGCCGGGAAAGTGCTGTCTGATGGCGCGCCGGTCCCAGGTGCCCGCGTGTCGGTTTCCTGCCCCTCATCCGCATTCGACTACGGCAGGATAAACGGTGGGGTGACTGCACAGGCTGACGAAGCAGGCAGGTTCCTGTTCCGCGCCCTGCCGGTCGGCATGTGCGTGGTTTCCGCATCCACCGGGGAGCTTGCCGGCTCCTCCGAAGCGCAGGTGGCGCACGGGCAGGCATCCTCGGCATCCATCGAAATAAGAAAGAAAGCCGCGGCGCAGGACAACTCGCTTCTGCTTCTCGCAGGCGCGCTTGCGGCTGCGGCAATCGCAATTTCCCTTTACTTCTTCGCGCCAAGGAAACCAAAAGCACGGGAGATTCCCACTCGTGCCCATTCCGGGGAAACCGCAAGGCAGGCAAAACCCTCGGCTGCAAAAGCGGCGAAAAAATCCGCGCAGCCGGAAGAGGAAAGCGGCTTTGACGCGAACAGCCCCAAATCGCGCGCCGTCCTTGCAACGCTTTCCGAACGCGAGCGCGAAATAGTGAAATTCCTTTTCAAGTGCAACGGCAGGGCGAAGCGTTCGCAGATGCAGCACAAGCTCCTTATCCCCAAAACAAGCCTGCTTCGCAACCTCCGCAGCCTTGAGCGCAAGAACATCGTGACGCTCACCCCGTTTGGCCGAAACCTTCTTGCGGAGCTTGAGCAATCCTTGTTCCAGTAGTGACTCTCCGACGTGAAATTCTTATCGGACCGCGGAAGCTTTATATATGGGTTCCGCCCGCGTTCCGGCTCCTCCTTTTAAGCAAAAACCGGAGCAAGCCAGTTGTGCGGGTGCATGAAGCGCCCGCATTTTCAAATCAAAAAGGAGGTTGTCAAAATGGAGAGGAATATTTTCAGCGTGGTTTTCATCGCGCTTCTGATGGTGATGCAAGTCGGCATCGCCTCGGCGTCGGGGGCAGGAATCTCGGCCAATGCCGGGGTTGCAACTCCGGTTGCAACAACCGCGGCTTCCGCAACGGCTTCGGCGCAGATTTACGCCGCTGGCGAGGGCGAAACCTGCGCGGGCATAGCGAACATACAATGCGCCTCGGGCCTTGTGTGCACGGGCGTTGACAGCTACTCCGATGCTGCGGGCAAGTGCGCAAAGCCGATAGTTTCCGAAAACAAGCCGCCTGTGATTTCCGGCGGCTCCTCCCCGACAAGCCTTCAGGTCGGCGAAACAGGCACATGGTCTGTGAAGGCATACGACCCTGAGAACGGGCAGCTGACCTATTACGTAAGCTGGGGCGACGAGCCGTCTTACGCGGATGGCAACCCGACCGGCACAAAGGCGATTGAAGTGTCGCAGGAAGCGACCTTCACGCACAGCTACTCGAAAGCCGGCGAATACAAGATAAGAATCAAGGTTTCCGACAACGCGGGGCAGTCTGCCCAGACCACTTCCACAGTGGTTGTCGGGGCAGGGACGACCTGCATGACTTTCCCGACATGCGTCGTGGGATACACGCCGGTGTTTTCCCACTATGACGAAAACGGCTGCCCGGTCTATGCGTGCAAGCCGCTCGATGCCAAGACAAAGGTGGACGTTTCCATAAGCGTCCAGCCGCAGGAGGTCGCAATCTACAATTCCTTCCAGGTCTCCGGCAAGATAACCTACAGCACCGACCCTGCGCCTTCGCAGGACTCGGCTTCCAACCAGAGGAACTTCAAAGTCGTGACAAGCTACAGCGACTATGGAAGAACAGTGTCCGCCAAGGAAAGCTCCGCAAGCAAGGCGGCAATCCGGCTCTCCGAAAATGAGGGGCTCGTCGAAAAGCTGGTGCGCACAGTCCTTCCCACGAAGGCAAGCGCAACTGCAAAAACTGCAGTCTCTAGCGAGCAGTCCGACGAGGAAGGCTCGGACTCGGAAAAGGAAAGGGCGTCCTCGACTTCGGTCGCATCTGTTGCGGCAACAATCGCGCCGGACAAGAAAAACTCGCAGGAGCGCGTGGATTACATAACGCTCTCGCCCGGCGAGACTACCTTGGTTTCGGCTTACTTCACTCCGAGGGCGACCGGAACGAAGCTCGCTACCATAACAGTCTACCTGCTTGACACTGCCTGCCCTGCAAACGAGCTCATGGGCATGCCGTGCAAGCAGACTGAGAAGCAGGTCGCGCAGGCAATGGCGAAGGTCAGCGTAATCGGCGACACGCAGCCGCCAGAGCCGCCGCAGGATGAGGTGAAGGGCACAATCGCCCTTTACAGCGGCTGGAACATGGTTTCGGTGCCCGTCGACACGAAAGTCCAGATGGCCGACCTCGCGGCTTCATGCGGCTCGGACAGCGTTGCATGGAAGCTGGGCCCAAGCGGCTACTCCAAGGAGGACACGCTCGTGCCCGGAGCCGGCTACTGGGTGCGAAGCTCAGGCGACTGCAAATTCGGAGTGAAAGCGGACACGGCGACAAGCGCCATTGCATCGCTTTCGGCTGGCTGGAACCTCGTAGGCGCGCTTGGCAGCGAAAAGCAGGTTTCCGATTTTTCAGGCAACTGCCAGATAACGTCGGGACCGTGGCACTACAGCCCCTCGATAAAGAATTACGAATACTCCTCGTCCCTCAAGCCTGGCGAGGCGTACTGGGTGAAGGTGCCATCCGCGTGCAGCATGGGGAGTTCGAGCGACGCGGTTCCGCCCGCGCCGCCAGCCTGAGGTGTTGATTGATGAAAACAACAATCATGCTGGCCGCGCTTCTTGCGTCCGCGCTGCTATTCGCGGGCTGCACTGGCGGGAACCACCCTCCATTGCCAACGGGCAATGATTTCCCGCCGCCCCCTCCGGACAATTCAACGATAGGGCTGGCGGGCACAATGCCGCCTGCCAACAACAGCACGAACGCAGGCGCAGGGGGAGACCTTCCCCCGCCGCCTCCGGGCTGATTTTTTTTATTCTTTATTTTTTCCGATGGCTAGTGGTCACCATGGCAGACGAAAACAAAAGGCAAAGAAGGTTCGAAATCCCGGGTTTCATCTACTCGGCGGCAGCGCTATTGCTCGTCTCGATTTCGGGTTGCTCCCCGAAAAAAGAAGATGATAGGGCTTAGCCGAGGTAATGGGCGAACAGCGCCACCGAATCCTCAGAGATGGACTTCGGCTTGGGTTTCTCCGCCTTTATCACGGGCTTGTTCTCAAGCGCAAGTTCCTTTGCCTGCTCCTCGATAACCTTGCGCGCCGTTTCCACAATCGCCTTGTCTGCAGGGCGCAGGAAAACAACGGAATCATTGAGCATGAATTTCTCCACGAACACTTCGTCCTTCGCGGTTTTTGCGGGCACGTCGTTTCCATACGCGCTGACCATCTTCGCGCCCGGATATGCCGCCTCGACATTCACGTAGACCTTCGCATGGGGCGTGTTTATGTCAAGGACAAGCTCGCCCCCCTCGAAATCGGTCTTTTTGGTTTTTCCGAAGCTGTACTCGCAATTCGGCAAATGCCTGCCATTCACAATCACGTGCCCGACGCTTACGCGCGCGGATGGCGCAAATTCCTTCTTCGCAATCGTGCCCGTCTGCGTCCCGTTCCCGGTAATATTCGGCTTCACACTCATATTCGTAACGACCATTTTCCGCACCTCTACTAAACGTCAAATCAACCCAGCCCTTGGTTTCAGAGCAGGGCTGCCTTCTTCAGGAAACCGGTTTATATCCCTTCCTGCGATTTTATTTTATAACACGTATTTATAAATCTTGACACATTTTGCGGAAAAGACAGATGGCTTCGCCTGAGAATGAAAAAGAAAAAAGACGCTCAGATTTGCGCCCACGGCGCAAATACGCGTCTTTTTGTAAATAAAAAAGACGCTCCCAACGGGATTGTCAGCCGGAGGCTGGCAACAAGTTGTCGCCAGACAACGGCGTTTGAACCCGTGTTACAGGCTTGAAAGGCCCGCGTCCTTACCGGGCTAGACTATGGGAGCACCTTGGTGCTACCAGGTGGGGGACCGAAGTCCCCCGCATGGGAGCCCACGGGGATAAGCCCGCAAGCGATTAAAAAGCATTCTGCGAACCTGCATCATGCTCGAGCCATCGTCCATAATCACCGCGTTTATCGCGCTGTTCATAGTCATGGACCCATTCTCCTCGGTGGCGGTGTTCATCACGCTTACCAAGAAGTACGCCCCCCAGCAGAGGCGCGACGCGGCGACGGTCGCTGGCTTGGTCGCAGCCGGCGTGCTGATGGGATTCCTCCTCTTGGGCCCCCTTGCGCTTTCATTCATGGGCATCCGCTTCGAGAGCTTCGAGATTGCTGGCGGGATACTGATGCTCGTCATTTCCCTCTCATTCGCGCTTGGCATGGATTTCGGCAAAAAAGGAGACACGCCAATCGAGGCGGTGATTATCGGCGTGCCGCTCCTGTCCGGGCCTGGCACCATGCTTACTGCCATACTGCTCTCAACCACGCTTGGAACAGAAACAGTCATCGTGGCAGGGCTTGCCGCCTGCTTCGCAAGCTATCTCATACTCCTCGCCTCTTCGGCAATCCACAGGATAATCGGCAGGAACGGGCTTGAAATCCTCTCGCGCGTGACGGGCGTGCTTCTCGCGGCGTTCGCAGTGGAATATATCCGCAAAGGGCTCGGCATGTAATCGCCCCGAAGCAGCCGCCAGCCATTAACTTCTTAAACACTACTTACCACATAAGCGCCTATGTGCGCATCATACAAACTTCCCAACCAGATTTACCCGACCGGCAGGAAAACAGACTATTTCACGGCAAGGCAAATAGCGAAGGAGAAAAACGCGTTCCTTCCCTCGAATGTGCTGCATGACGATATCCTCCTGCGTTCGGACAAGTGGGTGCAGCTCCAGAGAAAGCACGACTTCTATCCTGCATGGGCGAACGAGATTTCCGCTCACCCGAAAAAGGGCGGCGTTTTTGCGAGAAGGCAGGACATCGTGGATGCGCAAACCGGCTGGACGATCCCGTTTTTCGAAGCGAACTCCTGCGCTATCAACGAGTTCGTAGGCGTGCCTCGCGTCGGGCTGATAATCACGCCAAAGGAGCTTACGCGCGAAGGCGGGCGGATAATCGTCCACCCGGAATCAATAATCGTTTTTACCAAGCGCATCGAAGTTTTCGGCGTGCCCGGGCAGGTTGATGAAAAGAACAGAATGCCTGTCGAGTCCAGGCTGGGCAGCCTTTCCAGCCAGACGAAGAAAAACCTCGACCCGCTTCCAAACGCCGACCTGCGCTGGATGTACTGCTTCGAAGGAGAGGCGGTCCGCCCGCTGAAACGCTATGTGCAGGACTTCAGGCGCGGCATATTCGAAATTTCTTGGAACGCCCCGGATATCGCAAGCGTGGGGCTGGTCTATCCGGTCTCATCCGACTAAGGCAAAGCGGCAATCCGAAAGCTTCACGTGCCGCAAAGCATGCGAAGCACGTCGCGGATTCCGGGCGCGAATCCCATTATTCCCACAACAATCAGCACGAGCGCGCGGTCGTGCGCCCCCATTTTCTCCTTTGACAGGAAATAGACGATAGCGGACGCGAGCGCGACTTTCACTGCGAAGAAGAGGAAGAATCCAAGCGGCGTCGCCCCTCCGATTCCGGACGAGAGCACGTGCTGCTCGAAATACTGCATGCCGGACTGCTTCCCGAAAATGTCAATGACTACGAAAGTGGCGGCACCGTCGAGTGCCTGTCCGCCTATCGCCAGCTTCTCGTGCAGGTCGAGTTTCCGTTTGCAGATTTTTTCAAGCAAGAGCGTTGCGGCAAGCCAGCCCGCAGCCGCGATGCAGATGGCAAGCGCGAAGAATGAGAAGTGCCCTGCGAAGGGAAGGAGCAGGAGGAAGCACGGCAGCCAGAGCGCAAGCCCTGCGTACGCGGGGAAGCGGCTGTTTTTCATCGCCCTGCCTGCGGCGATTGAAAGAAGGAAGAATATCGCGGTTATTACGTAGATTCCCGGCGTCACAGTCAGGTAGCCGTAAGTGAAGATGCCCGCGTTGTTGAGCCATGAATAAAGCGGAGCAAGCGGCCCGCCGTTCACCACCATGTACGAAAACGCGCCGGCGTCGGACAGGTCGGTAAGCACGCGCGAAGTGGAGCCGAAAAGCACGAATGCGCCGGCCCCGTAGAGGAAGTCCCTGCCGGAGAAATCGAATCCCACCTTGCGAAGCGCCCTCCATATGAAATAGAGGCACAGCAGCGCTATCGCCGCGTAGGCGAGCGTGTTTATCGCGTTGTAGCCTGTCCTGTCGAATATCGGGTTTATGAAATAGTCCCTGATAATGGCGTCCACATCCCACTTTCCAGAAATAAGGTTAAATTGCTTGGCAGTGAATTCGCCTCGGTGATGCTCATGGCAGATGCAATAGCGGCTTACAAGACGGCTTTCTCATCATTCAAGAAGAACATGATGGATTACGCGATTTATTCCATCCTGTTCTCGGCGATAAGCGCGGTGCTCGGCGTCATCGTGTTCGTCGCGTTCATGGCGTTCGGGTTCGTGACGGTCGGCACGTTCGCCGGCATGATATCTGCGGGCAATGCGTTTTCGCTCGACGCCGCCGGCATGGTGGTGACGATCCTTCTCATGCTCGCCGGGCTTTTCATATTCACGCTTCTGCAGTGCGGGCTTATCGGGGCATACCTTGAAACGCTCGGCGGATTGCTCTCCGACAAGAAGCAGACGCTCGTCGGATTCATCTCCGCCGTTCCGCGGCTTTCCGGGCACATGCTGATTGCGTTTTTCATCACCGGCATAATAACCGCCATTCCCACATCCGCGGGCTTCGCGATAGCGTTTTTGGTCGGGTTCTCCTCCATTCCCGGCATAGCCGCAATCATACTCGGGATTTTCCTGTCGTATCTCCTGAGCCTGCTGTTCATCTTCGTCCCGCCCGCGGTCGCAGTCGAGCGCAGGGGGGCGATTGAGGCGATGAAAAGCTCGGTTTCGCAAGTTGTCAAAAATCCGGTCGCATTCGTCATATTCCTCGTGATTTCGACGCTGATTGCAATCCCGAGCTTCACGGTCATATACGTGCCGCTGTTCCTCCTGCCGGTCGGGCAGGCGGCGCTGGTTGCTTTCCGCAAGAGCTGATGGCGGGAGCAAGCCCCGTTGTTTCGCCCTGCGGCAGCCATCGCCCTTTGTTTTATATCACTTTTCTCTCCAAGTGGAAACGGTGGGCCCGTAGCTCAGCTGGTTAGAGCGGCAACGTTGCGGAAGGGAACTTCCTCTCCGGCGCAGGTCTTATATGACACGCTCTCACACACGTGAGAACCCCGCGCAAGCGGGAATGTCTTGGACAGCTGTAGGTCACGAGTTCGAATCTCGTCGGGCCCACTATATTTCCATCAGCTAGCCCGACTTTTGCCGCTTACGCGGCAAAATCGTGCCAACCTCGCGGTTGGCGCTCGTCGGGCCCACTACTCTTTACTTAAGAACAAGAATTTCATCCAGCGCCAAGCATTTCCTTCCCCAGCGCAACCGTCCAGATTCCGGCGCAAAGCGCGGCAACCATCTCCGGAGTGGCGACGTTTTCCCCGAACGGGAAAATTGTCCAATGGACAAGCCATACGCACGCCGCGACTATGGCAAGGGCGAACGTGAGTTTCGCAAGAGCGGCTTTCCCGTTTTTCATAAGCGAAATCCCTATTGCCGCGCCGGCTACAGGGAACAGCACGAAGAACGCGACAGACGCGTAATAGTGCAGGAACCGCACGCCGCTTGGGAAAACCCCGATGGCGACAAGCGCGAGGGAATCGAGGAAGAATGCGGCTGCGCCGAGTTTTCCAAGCAACCCGTTTTTCAGAAGGAGAAAGAAGCCAAGAGCGAAAACCGCGGACAGAAGCCCGCCTATTATCAGCCCGCTGTTGAAGAAAACGCCTGTCTGCTGCCCTATGGCGCCGAGGTCGGACAGTGCGTTGTCCGCCCATGAAAACGCGCCGAAATTGGAAATGGCGAGGAATATTCCTGTAAACGCAACAATGGGGGCGAGAATACCACAAGCTCCGGAAACAATCAAGCCGTTCTTCAAATCAGCCATGCCAATCAATAGGTATTTATCGGTTGTATTTTCAACGCTATGCATGCCTGAGAAGCCAGGCTCGCTCCGCGAGCTGATTTACGAGAGGATTGACATACTCCTCAATCTCGCAATCGCGGCATTCAGGAAGGGCGAGGAGAAATACGCCAAGCGCTACGTGTATCTCGCGCGAAGGCTCTCCACCCGCTACAATTGCAGGATGCGCAAGGAAGACAGGGCGCGCTTTTGCAAATCATGCGGCATGCCCTCCGTGCTTGGGAAAAACACCAAAGTGCGGCTGAACAAGCGCACGAAGAGCGCGGAGTACCGCTGCTCGTGCGGCACGTCAAGAACCTTTAAATACTGAAATGGTTAAAATTGGTTATAGGTGGTATTGTGTTCGTGTTCCAATATGGGCAGTTGAGCAGGGGCATTGAAAGCACGAAGATAAGCGGCCTCAAGCAGAATCTGGACAGGGTTTCATTCGATTACGGCATGATGAAGGAAATGACCCTCCAGGCAATCGAGCTCAACAACACCATCAACCGGTTCGTATCGGATTACACCCGCAACGACCCGTCCGCCACCGAACGCAACCTGAAAAAAGGGCTGTCGGCAGTGTGGGCATCCACGGACCAATATCCCAAGCGGGACGAGGTCCTCTCCACAATCTTAAGCCAGCTCAAGCCCGCGGAAAAGCTGGTTTTCAACGAGTTGCAGTCGGTCCTGGGCGGCGGGTTTGCAAAAGCGGTCGAGGACAAGTTCAGCCAGATTACCGGCGGCGACAAATTCCAGGCCAAGGAGCTTGCCGACGGATACGTGAAATTCACGGCGTTCATCCTGACGAAATTCGTGGTTGCATACAAGAACCCGGGCGGCAATCTGCGCACCAGCCCGAGCGAAGAGCGGAGATTCCAGAAGGAATACGAGGCAGCCGCATTCGAAACCGTGAAAGGGGCGGACAACATAATAACCGCAATCAGGCAGGAGCTGCTGTCTTCCACAGTGTCGCCGCTGAGCCGCACCGGCGGCGGGCTGCAAGGGGCGCTTTCACTCGCATTTTCCGAGCCGGAAACGACAAAAACGCTCAAGGACGGCATAGCAAAAAGCTACGAGACTTTCAAGTCTTACAAGGAATACGAGTCCCTGCCGAATGCAAGCCAGGCGCCTCTCGCATCGAATCGAAACAGCAAGAAAACGGAATTTTTCATTTGAATAAGGTGTTCCCATGATCATGCCAAAAACCCCGATATCCCTGCTCAACTCGCAGGAATTCCAAAAAGCGATGTCCGACCAGAAGGCTTTCGGCGAACTTTTGACCAGCATCTTCAAGGGCGACCCGCAGGACAATGCGAAATACGTGGAAAGGGCGGGCAGGATACAGAAGCTCGTCAGCGAATACCTGCCGAACTTCACTGGAATCAAGAAGGAAATCGTGATTGAGGCGATGCGCGAGGTAATGTACAAATCATGGGAGATGTCGCAGCTTACCGGCAAAACCCCGGACAGGACAAAGGCGATATTCTCGCTCACCGAAAGCCTCACTCCCGAACAGGCCGCCCTCCAGGAAAAATTCGCAGGCATACTCAAGTCGAAGAATATCGTCGCGCTTTTCGAGGGCAAAATGGCAAAACACGCCGAAAACCACGTGGAATTCCTCGCCTACCTGCTGGTAAAGCAGGCCGACTTCCTCAAAAAAGAGGGGTTTTCGCTCAACGACTCGGATTACGAGCGCCTTGCAAAAAACATGTGCACCGGCATCTCATCGCTGGCAATCAGGCTGAAGGAAACGAAGAATGTCCGCGAATCGGTAAAGAACGCCAACCAGGACATGCTGGCAATGAACCTGAAGTGGTCTTCCAACAAGGAGAAGGATGCCAAGACGACCATATTCGCTTCCAATGAAAAAACGCAGCCCGGCAAGCTCTCCGCCGAGGAAATCGCGAAGGGCCAGTCGCTGTCCGGAAGCATTTTCGGGAGCAAGGAAGTCCAGGAAGCCTTCAAGTCGGCGGCTCCGCTGCTGTATGCTTGCACGGTGACATACTGGGAATACTCCTCTCAGGCAGTTGACGGGCTGGCCAAAAATATCTTCGCAAGCGCAGTCGACCAGTCAAATTCCCCGGCAGGGCAGGCCGCCACCGACAACATTTTCTGGGCGACGGTTTATGTCCAGGACAAGGAAACTGACGAGCGTGACAGGGAAATCGCAAAAAAGCACGGCAAAAAAACCGGCAAGGGCGGCAGCGGGCAGGGCAAAACAGCCTGAATCGCGCTTGGACGCCTTCCGGGCGGGTTTTCCGTGCCCCACCAGCAGGTTTTATATACCCTTATCCACTCTATAGAGGAGCGAAACTAGCATCCGACTGCGTATTTTCGCATTCTGTGGTTCATATATCACGCTTAGATGAGGTGTTCAGATGGTAACGGTTTACGACGTAACTCCAAACAAGCTCGTGGCGAAGGTCGCCGAGAAACTGAAGGGGATGGACATCCCGCAGCCCTCTTACATCGGGACGGTCAAGTCCGGCGCGCACGCAGAGCGCATGCCGCAGCAGAAGGACTTCTGGTACATCCGCCTTGCATCGCTTCTGAGGAACGCATACGTCCACGGCAACGTCGGCGTAGGCAAGCTGCGCACCCACTACGGGGGCAAGAAGGTCAGGGGCGTGAAGCCCGAGAGGAAGGTCCGCGCGGGCGGCTCCATCATCCGCAAAGGCATGCAGGCTCTCGAGAAGGCCGGCCTTATGACCAAGAAGAAGAAGGGCAGGGAGCTTTCGGCTGCGGGCAAGAAGCTTCTTGACGCGTCGGCGAAGGAAGCCGCGTCCTGAAGGAAGGATTGGTATTCATGCCGCAGGGAGAAGAGTCCGCACAGGATGATTCCCGGCGGCTTTACGAGCAGAAAATGCGCCAGATGCAACTGGAGGCGCAGAAAAAGGAATTGCTCCGGAAAATGCTCGACGAACGCGGCTACGAGCGGATGACGAATGTCCGCCTGTCGAATCCGGAGCTTTACGAGAAAGTCGTGCAGTCGCTCGCGTACGTCGCGCAATCCGGCAAGCACGCGGGGAAAATCCCCGAGGAGCAGCTGTACAAGCTGCTCCAGAAGATGACGTCCGAGCGGAAGACCTCGATTGAGTTCCGCCGCAAGTGAGGGATTTTGATGTATCACCCGGGAAAAATAATTGCAGTCCTTTCCCCGAAAGAGAAGGGAATAATTTCGTCCGACGCCTCCGTGCAGGCGACGCTGCGCATGTGGGACGAGAACGTCCTCACCATGCTTGTCGAGCCGAAAATCGCCTCGAAGATAAAAGAGAACGACATCGTGCTCGCCGACTACCGCCCGGAGAAGGGGCACACTGTCCCGGTGCCGCGCAACGTCGTGGTGAAAATCCTCAAGGGGAAGTCCGGCGACAAGGTGTGGCGCGAGTACAAGGAAGTGCACGACAAGCGCAAGAGGCACGACACGCGCGAAAAAGAGGCGCAGCAGTCGTACATCGGATAGGCAGTAACGTTTGCAAAGGTGAAATCATGAGCAAGATAAAAACCGCAAGAGCCAAGGCAACGCTTGGCAAGATGATAAAGAGGAACAGGAGGATACCCCTGTTCGTCATCGCAAAAACGAACCGCAAGGTCTCGCAGAACTCCGAGCGGCGCAACTGGCGCAGCCAGAAGCTCAAGATGCGCTCGCAGAAGCGCCACAGGCTCAACTAAGGTGAATTGAATGGCAAACCTCGAAAGAATTTACACCATCCCGATGGCGAAAGCCTACGATTACATACGCACCAAGAGGGCCCGCAGGGCAATCAAGGTAATCCGCGAATTCGCGCTCCGCCACATGAAGGCGGAGGACGCGAAGATTTCCGAGGGCGTGAACGCCGCGATTTTCAGAAACGGCATGCAGAAGCCCCCGCGCCGCATCAAGGTCAGGATTGTAAAGGGAGAGGACGGAGTCGCGAAAGTCTGGCTGATTGGCGAAGAGGAGAAAATCAAGGAAACCGCCAAGAAGAAGGAGGACGCGAAGAAGGCGGCGGAAAAGAAGCTCACCGAGGCGAAGCCCAAGGCGGACGCGAAGAAGGAAGAGGCGAAGCCCGCGGCAGCCGCCCCCAAGCAGGAGGCAAAGGACACTTCCCCCCGCCCGTCGCAAAACACGAGGGAAAAGCCCGCGCCGCTCCAGAAGCCCCATGAAAGAAGGGACGGGCTTTAAACCCGTTCATTTTTCCTTTTTGTTTTTCCAGAAAAAGCGCGAGGAGATTCGCATGCCCGTCTTGAAAGCCAGCAATTTCGGAAACCCGTACATCGGGCTGTTCGCAAGGGCGTCCGAGAAGCTCGTGGCTGCCGACATTTCATCCTCACCCAAATTCACTTCTGTGCTTGAAGGTCTGGGGGTTCCAGTGGTGAAAGCCACTTTCGGAGGCTCGGGCTTGGCGGGAATTTTCCTCGCGATGAACTCGAACGGCGCGGTCGTGCCGTCGTTTTGCAGCGACGAGGAAGCGTCCGTTTTCAAGAAGCTCGGCATGAACGTGCTCAAAATCGGCGGGCAGTTCTCGGCGGTGGGCAACAACCTCGCGGCAAATGACCGCGGCGCGGTTGCAAACCCGGAGATGCCCCGCCCAATCATCAAGAAGATTTCGGACTGCCTCGGCGTGGAAGCGGTTCCCATCCGCGTGGCGGGCTTCACGACAACCGGAAGCTGCGTGTGCGCGACCAACAAGGGGTTCATGGCGCACAACCGCGCCTCCGAGCAAGAGTTAAAAGAACTCCACTCCATACTCGGGGTGGAAGGCGCGAACTGCACCCTCAATCTGGGCGTGCCGTTCGTGACTTTATGCGCGGTCGCGAATTCGCACGGCGTGTTCGTGGGCGAGGCAACCACCGGCTTCGAGCTTGGGCGGTGCTCCGCGGCGCTGGCGTTCGAGTAAGTCATGTTCAAACGGTGATAAGTATGGCAAAATACATTGTTTCAGGGAAAATCGGCAGGGGCAAGGCAATGAGGCCTTTTGAAAAGCAGGTGGAATCCCCAAGCGAGAAGCTCGCAAAGGAGAAAGTCTACGCGCTTTTCGGCTCCAACGCAGGTCTTAAAAGGTCCGCAGTTTCCATAGAATCCGTATCGAAAATCTGAGGTGTGAACCCATGGCCGACGACTTGAACCAGCTTGCAAATGAAATCCAGATGCAGCAGGCGCGAGGCGACGCAATCCGCCAGCAGATGCAGGAGATGCAAAACGCGCTCGCTGGCATCGGCGGTGCCATAGATGCGGTTACAAGCCTCAAAAAGGCAAAAGGGGACACGCTCGTGCCCGTCGGCGCGGGAGTGTTCGTTTCATGCCCCAAGCCCGACCCGGAAGAAGTGACGATGAGCATCGGCGGAAACCTGATGGTCAAGAAGAAGCCCGAAGAGGCGGTCAAGCTCCTCCAGGAAAAGCAGAAGAAAATCGTCGAAACAATGAATTCGGCGCAGGAGGACCTGCAGGAGATAGTCAGGGCAATCGAGAGCCTGACTCAGCGGGCGAACGCTGCGGCGATGGCAGAGGAGCGAAATGTTCGGCCTTCTAAAGAATAAGCTGTCTAATTTCATAAGCAGCCTGGCCGGCAGGGAAGAGAAAAAGCCAGCCGAGGCTCCATCTGAAAAGCCGCAAGAGCAGCCAAAAGAGGACAAGGCTCCGGAAAAGAAACAGCCGGAACCTGTTTCAAAGCAGAAAGCCGCGCAGGTTGCGGAAAAAGAAATTCCCAAGCGCGAGCAAAAGCCAGTTCTCAAAAAAGAGGAGCCTAAGGCAAAGCCAAAACCTGCCGAAGCCCGCGCCGAGGAGGCGCCAGCGCAGAAAAAAGAGGAGCCGCTGCCACAGCCAAAACAAAAGCCGGCCCCCCAGAAAGAGGAGGCAAAAGCGGCACATCCGACTCCCGCGCCTGTTTTGGAAATCCCAGCAAAGCCGGCGGTTGCCACAGTTCCGGAAAAGAAAAAATCATTCCTCGATATTGTCGCAAGCCCGTTTTCAAGGAAACCGGAAGCAAAACCTGCTGAGCAGAAAAAGCCCGAGGCTGCGCCGCCAGAGCAGAAGAAGCCCGAAGCAAAACCGGTTGAGCAGAAGAAACCCGAGCCTGCCAAGCCGGAAGCAAAGCCGCCTGAGCAGAAAAAGCCGGAATTCAAGCCGCCGGCGCAAGTGCAGCCCGAACAGAAGAAGCCGGAAGCTCGCGTTCCTTCCCCTCATCCGCCAGTGCAAACTCCTATTCAGCCCGAGCATGACCTGTCGGGAATCGAGCGCCGCGCCGGCTCGGACAAGCACACAATAGCCCCGAAAATCGGGATTGGCGCGAGCATCAAATCATTCTTTTCAAATGAAATCACAATCGGCGAAGCAGAAGTCTCGGACCTGCTCGAAGAGCTCGAGCTTTCTCTTCTTGAAGCCGATGTCGCCTACGATGTCTCAATCGAGGTGATAACGCAGCTTCGCTCCTCCCTTGTTGGTATGAAGGTGCCCAAGGGCGAAGTGGGCAGCAGGACATCAAGCGCAATACAAGGCGTCCTCGAATCCGTCATGGACAGCGACAGGAAATTCGATTTCATGGAGCGTGTCAAATCGCATGATAAGCCCGTGAAAATACTTTTCGTTGGTCCCAACGGCGCGGGAAAAACAACCACAATGGCAAAGCTCGCGCACAAGTTGATGGGGGCGGGGCTTACCGTCGTGTTTTCCGCATCCGACACCTTCCGCGCCGCGGCAATCGAGCAGACTGAGGTGCACGGCGGCAAGCTTGGCGTCAAGGTCATCAAGAGCAAATACGGGGCAGACCCTGCATCAGTCGCGTTCGATGCGATAAACTACGCGCGGGCGAACTCCATCGACGTCGTTCTCATAGATTCAGCGGGCAGGCAGGACACCAATTCCAACCTGCTCTCGGAACTCGTGAAGATAAACCGCATAGCAAAGCCGGACATCAAGGTTTACATCGGGGAGAGCATAGGCGGGAACTCGGTAATCGACCAGATACGCGCGTTTGACGAATCAATCGGCATAGATGGCGCCATACTCACGAAAATCGACTGCGATGCAAAGGGCGGAACCGCGATTTCAATCGCAAAATCCACAGGAATACCTGTCCTTTTCCTCGGAGTGGGACAGGGATACGACGACCTCGTCGCATTCGACCCGCACAAGATAGCCTCGGAAATAATGAGCTGATGCGCGCAGCCCGCCCGCAGTTCTTCTCCTGCAAACCAATATTAATTTTCCAAGCGAACAATTCGCATGAAGCCCTCTGGACCAATTCTTCTTGAAGCGATGCCAGAGGAAATCGAAAAAAAGGCAACCAAAGTCCAGCCGGCTGCCAAGAAAAAACAGCCGCTTCCCCTGCTTCCGCTTGTCACTTACGAGCCGGTGGGCAATCCTCTCGCCAAAATGAACGACGCCCAGAAGCAGTTCTTCCTCGACTCGCTTCTTCGCGCAGCCCGCCCGATGCCTTCCATGCAATCAATACAATCCATGCCCTCTATGCAGCAGAGCGCCGCTCTCGCAAGGGCATCCGCCGAGCAATCGCGTTTTGCGCTTTCGACTGTGCAGCGCCAGTCCGCAATCCAAATCGGGCAGGCAATGGCCGAATCCCGCTCAAAGGAGGCTTCAAAAAAGGAGGCAAAAGAAACCCAGCTCAAGGAAACCCGCAGCAAGGCGGCGATTGCATCCTCGCAAGAGCGCGCGCTTTCAGAAAGCGCGGAAAAGCGGCGGCAAAGCCAGCCATCGCAGCTTCCGTCCTTCTCAAGTTCCGGAACCGGCTTCAAGGAGGCGAAAGACTCACTTGCCTTCGTGCTTGCGGATTATGCAAGAGGGGATGAGAAAAAGCTGCGCGGCGCGATGGACGAGTTCAATTCCCGCCTGTCAAGCGCCCAGCACAAGTCCGCGGACCTGATGGCAACCCTGCTTCTTGTCATAGAGGACAAGGCGTGGGATGCGGGCGAGGAGGGCGCAGCCGGCTCGGCAAAGCACTTCGGGGCGAGGATTGGCAGGGGCACGGAAGTGCCGGAAATCCTGCGCGAGTCGGCGAGGGATTCCGCGGTTGTCCGCCTCGCGTCAGTGCGGGAGATGCTGCGCCATTACTTCGAGGCGCATCCCAAGGAATACGCGTCCATCCTCGCAGCCGCGCTCGGCCTCACATCCGACCAGGAGGCGGATTCGACATTCATGCAGGAGCGGCTGGCGTCCGAACTTGCGCACATAGGCGGCTTCGCCTTCGCGCAAAAAATGCTCGCGGAGCTGAAACTGCGCAAGAAGCTTGACAAGGACAACGAAAAATGCCTGCTCCAGCTCGGCTACAGATACGACAGGAAACGGCGCGTCCTGGTGCTTGGCAAGCGCACCTGCGGAACCCCTGCCGAAGCCCGCGGGATAATCGCGCTCCTTCTTTCAGCGGCAAGGAAAGGAAAAGATTTCTAAATGGATATTTCCGCGGCGCAGACCGGCTGCTCGAGGTTGAAGCCGACAAGGACATCCGGCGCAACCTCTCCCATGAAGCCGGCTTTCTTCCCGCCGATATAAATCGCCGCGCACCTGCCTGCTATGAACGGGCCGAACTCCTCCTTTTTGATTTCGACTTTCCACCCGAGGCTCTCTGCCAGCGACAGCACTGCGCCTTTTATTTCGGAGAATGAGGCTTTGGGGTGCATGGATGCAAGCGACAGGCGCTGCTCAAGCTTCGGCACGGACACGCTGCCTGCCTCGTAAATCCTGATGGGCAATTTTTCGTTCTTGCTCTCGCCAAGTATGGTGAGGAGATTGGGAAGTATTGCTGTCCTGAAAACCGCGAAATCCTCGGTCAGCGGGTTTTCGATTTCAATCGCCTGCGTTTGGGGCAGCTTCGCCTTTTTCGCAATCGCGGGGTTGGACAGCGTCCAGCTCATCACTTCATCATAGCCCAAGCCCACAAGCACCTCGTGGCATCCGTGCTCCGGCTCCTCGCGCCCGACGGTGGATGCTGACGGCAGGCTCGGCTCGAAATTGTTGTAGCCGTACGCGATTGCCACGTCCTCGACCAGATCAACGGTGTTTATGACGTCCGTCCTGTAGCCCGGCACGAATACGCCCGCGCCGACCACGCGGTGCCCAAGCAACGAAAGAAGCGAGGCGACTTTAGCCTTGCCAAGCTTCACGCCAAGGAGCTTTTCGGATTCCGCAACCGGCAGCTTCCATTTCCTTTCCTCAAGAAGCGGGTAGGGCTTGCCGTTGATTGTTATTTCCTCGATTTTTCCGCCCCTATCAGCAAGCATGGAAACGAGTATGTTCACCGCCTGCCTCACGGCTTCCTCCGAGGTGCCCGTGGTGTCTATGAAAAGGTCGGCGGATTGCTGCGTGAGTTTCGTCAGCTCGCCGTTTATGATTGGCGGGAATGATAGGATGTTGCCCTTCGAGTCGGTTATCATGGGGCACTTCTCGCCCACGAGGTGCGCAAAGCCCACTCCCTTGGGGTGCTTTGCGAGTATTTCCTCCGGCGTCATTTTGGAGCGCATGTCAAGCGGGACAAAAGAAACACCCGACCTTCCGCACGCGAAATATTTGAACGGGGGCGTTACCTTGCCCAAGTCGTGGATGCCGATTGCGACCTTCCTTCTCTTCCTTCCAAGCGTTTCGTGCAGCTTTTCCTGCACCTGCATGATTGAGCGCACGAGCGAGTCGCTCATCTTCACGCCGCGAACTACTGCGCCGCCGAAAACAGGGCGGACATCCGCAACCGACTTGTCAACAGTTACCTTGACTTTCGGCTTGCCGATTGAGTATTTCGCGGGCTTCCCGCTCATGCGGCAGCGCAGCACGCGCGCCACCCCCTCGACGCAAAGTGCGTCCGGGCGGTTGGGCGTGACCTCGACATTCAGCCTCCCATCTTCCATCTCTTCCGTGGGAAAGCCGAGCATGGTAAGGGTGTCAATCGCCTCTGCCTTGCCTATCTTGACAAGCTCCTGCAAATCCTCAAGCGTGAATTGTAGCTGCGCCATATTGCAAGTTTTCAGGGAGGAGGTTTAAGAGGGTTATCTTGGGCGCCGGATTTGTAGCAAGCGTTTTATTCATTGTGGGAAACTACTGTTTCAGGTGGACAGCGTGCAATATATCGACATGGGGCAAATAAAGCGGGCTTCGACAAAGCAGCACAACAAGAAGACCAACAACGCCCTGCGCGTCGCAGGCAGGGAGCTTTCCTACGGTTTTCGCAGCCGCAAGGAGTTCCATGCGTTTGCAGGCAAGTTCCTCGTTTCGAAAAAGAATGGCGACGACAAGCTCGAATTCAGCGGGCTTACGCCAGAGGGCAGGCAATCCAAGGACCCGAAGATGGAAAAAGTGAGGGAAACGCTTGCAACCAGCGGGTTCGCAGGCACGCTTGAGGAGAGGATGGTGGGCGCTTTTAGGATAGCGGACCTGCTCCTTTACGGGCGCGAGCAGACTTATCCGGCAAAGGGCGCAAAATCCAAGTTCTTCAATCGCTCAATCTGAAAATAGACCTGCCTATCTTCCTTTTCCCGTCAAGCCCTGCATTCACGTATTCCAGAAGCATCTTCTTCACGCGCAGGAATTCCTCCCTACCGACCTCCTGATTGAGGACTGCGTAGCGTTTGCCCTTCAAATTGAAGCACAATATGCACGACTCGCAGCCTTCGACATTGTGGCAGAAGTAGCAGTCAATGCATTTGCTCGAGCTGTCCACCTCGAAGCACCGCTTGGCTTCCACCACGTCGTAGCAGTTCACGCAGAATTCGGAATCAAGTATGCGGAAGTAGCCGCCGAAAATGTACTTGGACTGTATCACGCCGGTTGAGCACGCCGAGCGGCTGGATGTCGTCGCGTCCCACTCGGACCACGACTCGGTGGAATCGATTGCCTGCGTGACTTCCGGCACTTCGCGGGATTCTCCCTCCACCATCTCCATGGTCATGGATGCTTTTTTCGCGGTCTCGGCGGCGAGTTTCTGCAACGGCAGCGAAAGCGTCTCTTCGGCAACAAGAGGGGAATTCTCCTTCATCGCCTCCCCTCGCGTGCAGAGTATCGCGGATGGCAAATCAGCCACAAGCGGGAGCTTGGGGCGGTAAGTCTTGCTTCCGAACTTGCCCTTCAGGCTCTCGACCGGAAGCGCGCGCTCCTGAAGATAGGGCGCGTATTGCCCGATGCCGCTTCTTTCCTTTCCAAGAACTATTTTTGCGGCTTCTGAAAACGCCTTTTCAACCGAAGCTGGCGCGGGAACAGTCGGTATGAGTGCCACGTCTCCCTCCTTGCTCTCAGCAACGCCCATGCGCGCGAGGTCGGATATGGAAAAGATTCGCTTGTCTTTTGCCAATATCTGCGCCATTTCGCCAGTGAGTTTCTTTTTGAGCGCGAGGTATTTGCCCTGCTCAAGCTGCACGTTCCCGATGACATGGCGCTTGCCGCGCAGGTTGAAGCCGAATATCACGTCTGAGCAGGCGTGGCAGTTGAACGAGTAGTACATGTCCGAGCAGCGGTTGCTGTAGAAAGTCTCGAACATCCTATTCGCGTTTATGCCCTCGAGGCAGCGGATGGAGTAGTTTATCTTCGGGAAGGCGGGGATTCCGAAAACGTATTCCGACTCGCGCACGCAGGAGATATACGCGCCCTTTTTCACGTTCCTCACATTGTGCGCAAAATAGACGTCTATGCAGTCTATCGCGTTGTCCACCGTCCCGATATTGTGGCTCCTGCCGAAAGTCTTGTTGCCGCAATAGGCGATGTTTTCGGATGCCGCGCGGAAAAGCGAGTTAATGTCCTTGATGTCGTTTATGGAAACAGGCTTGGCTTTCGCGGCAAGCTCGGCGGCTTCACCCGGGCCGACAAATCTCGCGCCCTTCGGGTAATAGGGGCTTGAGATGAACACTTCGCCGCCCGAGCCGCTCTTGGCTATGATGTAGGGCAGCATGCCTTCCTTGAGGTACGAGTCGAACTCCAGAAGCCCGCCGACTTCCTGCCCGAAGAGAATGGAGCAGAGCTTGCGGAAAGCCGCGTCAACCGGCGCGATGTCGAATTTTTGCGCTGCCACGGGCTATTCTTGGAGCTAAGTGTTTATTTTTGTATTTGTAAATCGCTTCGCTCTTTACAAATGCTGAAAAAGTCTGTCCGCAGACTTTTTCACGTTTTGGCTTTTAGCGGCGGAAATCAGGCTATCTCGTCCACAAAATACTTCTTGCCATTGACGCTGACCGAGGGGGATTCTGTCACGAAGTAGGTTTCCCCTGCGACCCTGACGGTAGGCACGACTTCCTCGAGCATCACCTTGAGCCGGTTGCCCTTCATCTCGAATGCAAGGCTTTTTCCCTCATACATATCCGTCATATTCCACAATATACAACATAGTATTTATAAAGAATGTGGTTTTTAGCGGAAATACAGGTGAAAGATGCGCGCCACCCGCCGGCGTCGGCTTTATAAAAGATTCGCCCAAATCTAGTCAAAGATATCCTATTCCGAAAGGTGATACTTTGAGCAAGATATTTTCCTCAGCAAAAGACCTGAAAGAGGGCAAATATGTCCTGATAGAGGACATTCCCTGCCGAATCGTCAACATCGATTCTTCGAAGCCCGGGAAGCACGGCGCGGCGAAGATGAGGGTGACTGGCATCGGGGTATTCGACGGGCAGAAAAAGCAGCTGCTCGTCCCCTCCGACGCGGACGTCGAGGTTCCCATCATCGAGAGGATGACCGCGCAGGTCGTCTCGGTCAACGGCAACACGGCGCAGCTCATGGACACCACGACATACGAGGTGTTCGAGCTTACCATCCCCGAGGAAATCGTGAAGGATGCGGCGGCGGGCAAGGAAGCAGAGCTGATGTGCGCGATGGACAAGCGGACGATAACAAGGATAAAATAAGAGTGGTATCATGGAACTCAAAATAACGAACAAGAAAGAGAACAAGGCCCTCGCGCGCGACGAATATTTCTGCGAGCTTTCCTTTGACAAGGCGATGCCCTCCCGCAAGACCATGCGCGAGGCGATTTGCGCGGCAACAGGCGCAATCCCCGAGCTTCTGGTCATTGTGTCCGCCAAGGGCGCCTATGGCACCAACAAGGCAGGCATTGTAGCCCACGTTTACAAGGACAAGGCGAAGATGTCCGCAGAGAGGCACTACCTTCTCGTCCGCGACGGGCTTGCGGAGAAGAAAAAGAAGGAGCCGAAGAAGAAAGCGCCCGCCAAGAAGTAAGCGAATAACCAAGGTGTGATTTATGGCAGATCCAAAAGCCAAACCAAAAAAGCATTTCAAGCCCTACGCGGCAAAGAAGTCGTGCCCCAAGTGCGGCTCGGGCGTCCGCCTCGCGGAGCACAAGGACCGCCGCGCGTGCGGCAAGTGCGGCTACTTCGAGAGAAAGTAGCTGCGTCCGGGGCGCAACTCTCGTGGCAGGGAAGAAAACTTTTCCATCGGCTCTTCTTCTGCCAATCCTATTTCTTTTGCCGCTGTTTTTCCTCTATCTTTTCACCGACGGGCGCTCGACAGGCGTCTATATCGTTTCATCCTTCCTGCTTGCCCTCGCCCTCGCGCTTTCCTCGTGGGGCATCGGGCTGCAATCTGGGCTGAAGTACATCGGAATCCTCCCCCTGCCAAAAAACGGCGCCGAGATTGCAAAAACCCTGAAATGGGCAATCATCGCCTTTTTCCTCTCGTGCCTTGCAACAGGCGCGGTTTCATTCGCGCTTGAATCGCTTGGCATCCTCGACAGCGCGCTTGTGGAAAAAAAGCTCCTCACGCTTCCAGCAATAGCGCTTGTGCTCGCATTCACGCTCTCCCCTGTTGCCGAAGAGGCGCTTTTCAGGGGCTACTTCTTCAAAAAAATCTCCGAGTCATCGGCTGACAGGGGCAAAAAGCCCGGCTTTGCCGCCCTTGCGGCAGGCGCGGCGTTCTCCTCCCTCATATTCGCAATGCTCCATTATTCCTACGGCTCTGTGGCGGAAATAGCCGTGGCGTTTTTTGTCGGGCTTGCGCTGTGCGCAGTGACATACAAAAGCGGCTCGCTTCTTCCCGCAATCCTCGCGCATTCAACTTTTAACTTTCTCTCCATACTTCTGGCGGTGTTCCTGTGATTTCCATCGGGTTTGAATCGACGGCGCACACAATAGGAGTGGGAATTTGCGAATCCTCAAAAGGCGGCATCCGCGTGCTTGCCAACGCAAAGCGCCTCTACCGCCCGCCGCAGGGAGTTGGCATAATCCCCCGCGTGGCAGCAGACCACCACGCAGAAAACTTCCCGCTCGTCCTTCAGGAAGCGCTCTCATCCGCCAGCGTTTCCCTCAGCGATATTGATTTGTTTTCGTTTTCGCGAGGCCCCGGAATCGGGCAATGCCTGCGGGTCTCCTGCGCTGGCGCGAAATTCCTCGCGTCAAAACACGGAAAGCCCCTGCTTGGCATAAACCACTGCCACGCACACCTCGAAATCTCGCGCGGGCTTCTTGGCATGCGCGACCCTCTTTACGTCTATGTGAGCGGGGCAAACACGCAACTGATAACCGAAAACTTCTCAAGGAAAAAAGGCGAGCCGCGCTTTTCAGTGCTTGGGGAAACCCTTGACATGGGGCTTGGCAACCTCTTTGATGTGTTCGCGCGCGAGGCAGCATTCAAATACCCTCATGGCTCGGAAGTGGCTGCGCTTGCCGCGCATGGTTCGTATTTCCCGCTTCCCTACACCGTGAAGGGCATGAATTTCGCTTTCACTGGGCTCCTCTCAGCTGCTGTCCGCGAAATAGGCAAGCGCAGGACAGAGGACATCTGCCGCTCGCTCATGGAAACCGCTTTTGCGGAAATCTGCGAGGCAGCGGAGCGCGCCTTATGCCTCACGGAAAAGACGGAAATGACTGTGTGCGGCGGAGTGGCGCAAAACGCGATGTTCTCAGGAATGCTCTCCAAAGTGTGCAAGGGGCAGGGCGCAACATTCGGCGTCGCCGCGCCTGAATTCAACGCCGACAACGGCGCCATGATTGCCTATACTGCGCTTTGCGAATGGAAAAAAGGCAAGCGCGAGGCAATCCCAAAGCTCAAGCCCGACGGCTACTGGCGAATTGACCAGGTCGCCTGATTTTGCCTGCCTGATTCAACGGGCGTTCAAAGAAGAGAGAGTTTCTTCCCGTTCTTTTGGAGCACTACATCTGAGCCTTCGGTAACTTTTCCGACGATGCTCGCTCCGATTCCGTGCTTCTTGGCTATTGCCATCACTTTTGCAGCGTCCCCCTTGGGGCAGATTACGCACATGCCAACGCCAGCGTTGAATGTCCTGTAAAATTCGTAATCATTGCCCATCTTCTTCTCAAGCTCAGCCATCACGCCAGCGGTCTTTGGCATGGCATCAAGCAGGAAGCCAACCTTTGCATATGCGCCGATTCTCGTGAGCTTGGAGTAAGCCCCGCCTGTTATGTGCGCAAGCCCGTGGATGTCGCACCCTGCGAGCATCTCAAGCACGGGTTTTACGTAGATTTTCGTGGGCTCAAGCATTTGCACGCCCCACTTCTTCGCGTCGAGTATCTTTCTCGCAAGCGTGTAGCCGTTGGAGTGTATGCCGCTTGATTCCAGCCCCACAATAACGTCACCGGCTTTCATTTTGGCTCCAGTAAGCGGCTCGCCTTCCACCACGCCGACAACGGTTCCGGCAAGGTCGAACGCCTTCTCCCCTCCGCAAATCATGTCCGGAAGTATGGCGGTCTCCCCGCCTATTATCGCGCAGCCGGCTTGGGCAGCGCCTTCCTGCAACCCTTTCATGACTTCTGAGACAAGCGCGGCATCCTCATGCGCAAGCGCAAGGTAATCAACAAGAACAAGCGGGCGCGCACCAAGGCAGACTATATCATTTACGTTCATGGCAACGCAGTCAATCCCGACAGTGTCGTATTTCCCGACCTGCTCGGCGACCATTATCTTGCTTCCCACCCCGTCGCAGTGTATGGCGAGCACGGAGTTTCCCGACTTGAAAAGCCCGGCGTAGTGCCCCTTTATCGGCAGCACGAAATCAGGCATCGCTGAGAATATCGCGTCGTTTATAGCCGCGTGTATGCCCTTGACCTTCTTTATGTCCACTCCTGAGGAGGAATAAGTTGAGCCTGCCATGCAATTTTCCTTCCATTCAACCTTTTAAACATGAAACCCCGCCCGCCTTCAGATGCAAAACCGCGCCAAAAACAAGCTTTTTAAAAACAGCCCCCGAATTCCAATTCAAGGTGACTTAATGGGAATTGAAATCATCGGAATAGGGTTAGCAATAGCGGTTGTAAAGCTCGTGCTCGGGCTCGCCCTTGCACTTGGCTCGGTCTATCTCGGCTTGAAGATGTTCGACAAGATGACTGACGGCATAAACGAGATGGACGAGCTGAAGAAGGGCAACGTCGCGGTGGCGATACTGCTTGGTGCGATAATCTTCTCGATTGCAAACGTGGTCGAGGGGGGCGTCTCAGGGCTCACCTCCTCGCTCATGCCCGACCTTACGCTCATGCAGGTTGTCGCAGCCCTCCTGATTGGGGTGGTGAACCTGATAATCGGCGTGCTTCTGTCCGTGTTCGCAATCTACGTCGCGCTGAAGGTGCTTGACAGGATAACAGTCGGCATCGACGAGTTCAAGGAGCTCAAGCGCGGCAATGTCGCGGTCGCGATAATAATGGCGGCAGTGCTCTTCGCGGTGTCCTTCATCATCCGCGGCTCGGTTGCGGGAATGGCATCGGCGCTTTCGCCCCAGAGCGTTGCAGCAGCGTTCGGATGGGCTTAAGCCCATCTGCTTTTTTTCTTTTTTTTATCTTTCTTTTTGCTTCTCCTTTCCCCCCATTTTTTATCTGAGCAGAATCCCGATTCTGCTTCTAAAAAACCGCCCTCGTGCGGTTTTTTATCTCTTTTCAAGGGAATAACTCCATGGTCAATTTCCTCCTTGTGGGCAACGGGGCGCGCGAGCATGCAATAGCGTCCGCCCTGTGCCGCAATCCGGAAGTGAAGCTCTTCGCGTTCATGTCCGCGAACAACCCCGGCATTGTGTCTCTCGTGAAAAAGTCGGGCGGCAAATCAGCAATAGGCGACATCCACTCCCCGCAAAAGGTCGCGGAATTCGCAAGGAACCATAAAATCGGGCTTGCTTTCCCCTCCCCTGACGCTGTTCTTGCAGCCGGCGTGACGGATGCGCTTCTGGTCGAGGGAATCCCCTGCGCCGCCCCGACAAAGGAGGCGTCGCGGCTGGAATGGGACAAATCCTACTGCCGCGAGCTTCTCAAGGATTACGAGGTGGGCGGTTCGCCGAAATTCGGGATATTCACGGATGAGAAAGAGGCGCACTCATTCATCAATTCGCTTGGCGGGCAGGTGGCAGTAAAGCCGTCCGGGCTTACCGGCGGCAAGGGTGTGAAAGTCACGGGCTACCAGCTGCAGAACGGTAATGAGGCAAAGGCATACGCATCCGAGCTTCTGTCCGCAAAGCTTGCCGGCTTGTCCACAATTGTGATTGAGGAGAAGCTCGAAGGCGAGGAGTTCTCGCTTCAGGCTTTCTCGGACGGGAACAAGGTTTATGGCATGCCCATGGTGCAGGACCACAAGCGGGCTTACGAGGGCGATGTCGGCCCGAACACGGGCGGCATGGGCTCTTATTCCGGAGCGGGTCAGCTTCTCCCCTTTGCCACGCAAAAGCACTACGATACTGCGATGTCAATAATGCAGAAAACAATCGAGGCTTTCAGGAAAAAGACAGGCAAGCCGTTCGTCGGCATCCTTTATGGCGGGTTCATGATAACGCAACAGGGGGTCAAGCTCATCGAATACAACGCGCGCTTTGGCGATCCGGAGGCAATGAATGTCCTTTCTGTCCTGAAGTCCGACCTGTTTTCCATATTCAGCCAGATGGCTTCAGGCAAAATAACCGCCCCTCCGAAGTTCGAAAACAGGGCAACGGTGTGCAAATACCTTGTTCCCGAGGGCTACCCGATAAAGTCGGTGGCTGACCAGCCCCTTGTCATCAACGCAAGCGCGCTTGCCAAGTCGGGCGCGAACGCGTTTTACGCCTCGGTCTATGAAAAAGGCGGCACGATTTACACGCAGTCCTCTCGCTCAATGGGTCTTGTCGGGATTGCCGGCACAATCCCTGCTGCCGAGAAAATGGCGGAAGCGGCATGCGGCGCGGTTTCAGGCAAAGTCTGGCACCGCACAGACATCGGGACCGATGCGCTCGTGCAGAGAAGAATTGACCATTTGAAGCAGATTGGCGCGCCCTAACTCTTCCTGCCTTTTTTCCAGTCGAGCACTACGGGGATTTTCTTCCCACAGTCCGGGCATTTGCCGCCCTTTGAAAGCCTGTTTTCGAGCATCTGCATGCCCTCGCGCTCAATTACCTTGGCATTGCACTTGGGGCAATAGGTGTTCTCGCCCTCCTCGCCCGGGCGGTTTCCGGTGTAAACGTAATTCAGCCCCTCCTCCATCGCTATTTTCCTTGCCCGCGCAAGCGTTTCAACAGGCGTCGGGGCTATGATCATGCGGTTTGCAGGGTAATAGCCCGTGAAATGGAGCGGGATATCGGAGTCAAGCTCCTTCACCCACTTTGAAAGCGCGCGTATTTCCTCATCAGAATCATTGAGCGTGGGTATGAGAAGAGTGATTACCTCGACGTGCATTTTCCCATGCAGCAGCTTGATTGATTTCAGCACCGGCTCAAGGCGCGCCTCGCCGCATATTTTCCTGTAGAACTTGTCGTCGAATGCCTTGAGGTCTATTCTCGCGGCGTCAAGCCACTGCATCTCCCTGATTGCCTCTGGCGTCATATACCCGTTGCTCACAAAAACATTGTACAGCCCTTTTTTCCTTGCGAGTTTCGCGGTCTCCTTCGCGTATTCGTAGAATATCGTCGGCTCGGTGTAGGTGTATGCCACGCCCTCCGAACCTGAGCGCACCGCCATCCCAACCATCTGTTCAGGCGAAATATCCTGCCCCATGATTGTTTTCGGCTGCGATATTTCCCAGTTCTGGCAATGCTCGCATCGGAAATTGCATCCCGGCGCGGCAAAGGAGAAAACCGGCGAGCCGGGAACGAAGTGGTAGAACGGCTTTTTCTCAATCGGGTCCACGCCATAGGACGCGCACTTGCCGAAGTTGAGCGAGTAGAGCTTCCCACCGTCGGTTTTCCTCACGTGGCAAAAGCCGGTTTCCCCGTCCTTGAGGTAGCATCTCCGCTGGCACAGGCGGCACGACACGGCGTTGCCCGGCATCTTTTCGTACAGTTCCGCCTCCCTCATGTTCACCAATACGAAGAAAGGCGTAATAATATTGCCGCAGGAAGCAACGCATGGAACCCGTGCAGACTTTCGCGAACCAGCGCAACACAGGGCTTGTCCACGTGCTTACCGGCGATGGCAATGGCAAGACCACTTCGGCAATAGGCATATCCGTGCGCGCCGTTGGCAGGGGCATGAGGGTGGCTTTCGTGCAATTCCTGAAAGGCGGGCTGTCAAGCGAGCTTGCGCAGCTTGCAAAGCTCGGCGTGAACGTGGTTTCGGGCACCAAGCACTGCCCAAGGCACTCGCAGCACGAGGCGCAGCTTGCCGAGAAGGGCTTCATGGTATTCTGCCGCGACTGCTTCGCCATAAACAACGACGACAGGAAGCTTGTGGCAGACGCGTTTTTACGCGCGTCCGGCTTTTGCAAATCCGGGGATTACGGGCTGGTCGTCCTCGACGAGATATTCTGGGCGATAAAGGAGGGGCTGGTGCCAGAGGCGGATGTCATCGCGCTTATCAAAGCACGGGCGCCATCATGCGAGATGATACTCACAGGCAGGGGCTCCACTCCCGCAATCGAGGAAGTTTCGGACTACGTCTCCTCAATCGAGAAGAAAAAGCACCCGTTCGACAAGGGAATATTGTCTCGCTCCGGCGTTGACTACTGACCGGCAGCCATTTTTTCCGGCGGAGACTGATAGCGGATTTAAAGCTTCACCATTAATCTAATGCCTGCATTTAGTGGTGGGTGTGGACAAGTGCGTTTCAGCGTTGCCAATATGTTTTCTTCAAATTCGGCTCTTCGCTCCCGTACCTACACTGCGAATATTGAAGTTGAAAAGCCGAACGGGAAAATGCAGAAGTTCACGGTCGAGTTTTTCATCGACAGGTGGGGCAAGGCCCGGCTTCTCGAAGAAAAAAAGCTCCCGCTCATCGTGAAGGAAAAATACCGCGGGACGCTTCTGGAAGGCATTCTTTCCCAAACCGATTACACCGTCGTGAAAGACCCGCTGGGATACCGCCTCAAGAGGAACGGCGAGGAGGGGGCGCTGGAATACGAATTCGAAATCCGCAAGCCCGATGCCCAATCAGGAATACCTTTCCACCTCCGCCGGCTAAGCCAAACTCGCGAGTACGGCGACCTGCGCAATATCGGGCTTTCCCCCGAACTGAATGGTGCAACGATAGTCATCAAGGTTCATTCGGAGCATGCCGACCTGAGGAACTCGTCTTACAAGGAGATAAAGCACGTTTTCAGGAAATACGACCTTTACAACCGCGACGGCTCGGAGACTTTGGTTTACAACACCCGCACTGATTTGCTTCCGCGTGTTTATCTCCGAGATTACGGCGAGGGGTTCCAGAAATGGCTCTTCTGGCAGACGTTGCAGGGGCAGCCCCAAAAACAATTCACCGGGTTCCAGATTCCCAATTTTGCAAGGCGCGAGCATTTCTCAAGTATGATGCCAATCGGCGAGAACGCGCAGCTTTCCGTCCCGTCTGCATTCGGTGCTGCCGGCGCGCACGTTGCGAACGCGGGCGCGTTCGAAGCATCTTTCGGCGCAGATAGGGGGCGCTTTGGCGGAGACTTTGGTGGCTATGAGAGCGACAGCAGCTCCGGTTCCTCTGGCTGGCAGGACGAGGAAAGTTCAGATGAGCAGAGCAAAGGAAGGGGCAAAAAACTCAAGCCCATCCCGCTTTCATCCCTTGCGGACTTCAAAGCCGTTATTTTCGACCTCGACGGCGTTGTTGTTGACAGCGAGGCGGCGCACCTGCGCTCATTCAACCAGCTTCTCGCCCAATTCGGCGTGAAAATAACCGAAAAGATGTGGCGCGAGAATTACACTGGTGTCGGCTCGCTTGCGATATTGAAGGACGTTTTCGCGAAGAACGGGATAAAGGAGGACGTTGGCGCGTGGATGGCGAAGCGGGCGGAAATCTACCACGACGTCGTGGTGAAAACAGGCCTGAAGGAAATAGCGGGCTTTTCGCAGTTCTTCAAATTGCTTGAGCAAAACGGCATCAAAGCCGCCGTAGCTTCGGGCGGGCACAGGCCGCACATACTCGCATCCATGATGTCAATCGGCATGCCGCGCGTGGAGTTCGTTGGGCTCGAGGATGTCAAAAACGCCAAGCCAGCGCCTGAAACATTCCTGCTCGCAGCCAACAAGCTTGGCGTTTCCCCGTCGCAGTGCGTTGTTTTCGAGGACTCGTTCGCAGGCATGAAAGCCGCGGCATCAGCCGGGATGCCCTGCATCGCGCTTTCAACCACGCTTCCCGCATCAGCAATCAAGGGCAAGGCGGCGCTTGTCGTGAACAATTTCGCCTCGCCCGCCCTTCGGCGCGAGATAAAAAAGCTCATCGCGAAAAACGGCGGAAAAAAGAGGGAAAAGGAAAAAGCGAAAACCCCGGGCTGGCTCTATCCTGTGAAATGCAAGGCAAATGCCGGTAGGAGCGCAAAGCCGAAGGCAAAAGCAGGCAAGCGCAAGAAGAGGAAGAATGCCGGCAAAAAGCGGAAAGCAGTTGTAGCCAACAAAAAGGCGGGCAGAAAAGCCAAGGCAACTCTCCGCAAGACCAAAAAACAGGAACGCTCACAATTTAGATAGCTTGTCCTCTGCTTCCCACAAAATCAGCCTCGCATTCTCATAGGTGACTTTTTCGGCAGCCTGCAGGTACGGCAGCCACGCGTATCCAACGTGCTCGTCCGAAAGATAGACTTCTTTTGCCGAAGTTTTTGCAAGGAAGAAAACGACTTCCTTCGGGACCATCCTGCCCTTTCTTTTGAATGAATATGAAATCGTCTTCCTGAAATCCGGCACGAATTCCAACTCCGAAATTCCCGTCTCCTCGAATGTCTCGCGCCTTGCGGTCTCCTCCTCGGTTTCCCCTTTCTCGACATGCCCCTTCGGCAAGTCCCAGTGCCCCTCTTCGTAGTGCAGTATGAGGTATCTCCGCAAGCCACTGTCCTCTGAGAAAACGACGATGCCGCATGATTTTTCAGCCTTGTGCATGGATGGTCTGTTCCGCAAAGCTTGATAAACCTTATTTGAGAATGTGGAATTGCGACCAGTGGCGCGTGCGACCGCGCTTCAAATAGAGGGACCGACCGCGTAGCGGGCGGGTTTTCGCCCGAAGGGCGAAACCGACGAGCTGCGAAGCGGCGAGGATGGATTTCCAATGGAACAAGTTGCCCAGCAAGTATCAGTTGCCAAGCTTACGCCACGGCAGGTTCATGACTCGGTAATGGGGTTCGGAGTCTCGGACCTTGACGCGGGGCTGGTTGCCGATTGCCTGCACGTCGGCAAGTCCACCACATGGATGAACAACGACCCGGTTTCAGACAACATAAACGAGCGGCTTTCCGGCTTCCTCAAGGAAAACGGCTACGGCTTTGAGATAACCGTGACTCCTGTGAGAATGGGCAAGTACATCTGGGATGTCAAGAAGCATGGTAGCAGGCAGTAAGGCTTCTTGACAGCCTTTTGGCTCGCAAGCCAAAATGGACGTTAAGAAGAATGGAAGCAGGCAGTAGTTTCTTTTCCTTTTAGAGCAGCGCCGCGCAAGATTCGCGGCAGAATTTTGTTTTCCCTAAATCAGGGACTCCTTTTCCGAAAGCTTCCTCGGCCCGTTCCCTGGCTGGCAGACCATCATCCTCTGGATTCCGTGGATGGAGCGGAGCATTGCCTCTATTTCCTCGGCGTATTCCTCTGTCGTGTAAATGTGCGCGTTGGGTCCCGCGTCAAATGTGTATCCCGCGCAGATTTTCCCCTTCTTCCTGTTGAATTCGTGCACGCCCGACATTATCTCCCTTGAAATGTCGTTCAGGTAGATTATGGGCGGGAAGGAGTCGAGCATGACCGCGTGCATGTGCGAGGACTCGCGCATGGTAAGCTCGAGGAAAGACGGCAAATCCCGCTTCAGGATTGCGCGGCGCATAAGCGAAAGTATCTTCGGGCGGCTTTTCACTCTCTCTGGGTAAAGCGTGCTTGTCCGCGTGGTCACTTCCATCCCTTCAGCGGAGCCGACCTTCTTCCTGTCGGGATTTGTTATCGCAATCACATTACGAAGATTTTGCCAGTGGCTTGCCGGAGCAATCTGGACCGCGTACGAATCCTTCCCGTCCTTCCTGCTTCCCATCTTCCACTCAGCGAACCCGCCAAGCACCGAGCGGCAGGCAGAGCCAGAACCCATCCTCGCGAACATGGAAAGCTGCTTTTGGCTCGCCTTCAGCCCCGCGGCATCCGCGGCTGCGCACGCAAGCGCGGCGAATCCCGATGCGGAGGAGGCGATGCCCGCGGCTGTGGGGAAATTGTTTTTCGAAACAACGTGCGCCTTGGTCTTTATGCCAGAGGCTTTCCGCACGGCATCAAGCACCCTGCTTGCCCGCCCAAGCTCCCCTGCGTGGGCTTCCTTCCCGTTGAGGACCAGCCTGTCATGGTGCAATAGCTCGTCGAAATGGACGGTCGTGACGCTGCGCAGGCTCTCGTCCATGGTGACTGAGATGCTGCCGTTGTCGGGCAGGTTGAGGAAGTTGTCTCTCTTGCCCCAGTATTTCACCACCGCTATGTTCGGGGTGGCGAGAAAAGTTGAAACAGACATGGATAAACGTCGGCGTTTAAGCTTTATTATTGTATTGCAACCGCGATGTTGTAGCATCTCGTTTGCAATAGCTGAAAAATTTCTGCGAAATTTTTCATGCTTGCCACTCGCGCCCGCACGCCTGTGCCGCAATCAGCCTTCGGCAAGCTCTTTCTTGAGTTTCGCAAGCTCCTCGTGTATTTCCGGGTGGCGCTTGAGCGGGTCCATCCTCGCCTTCACTTCCAGCTCGGAAATCTTCTGCTTGATGTTCGCGTGCTTGCGTGTCAAATCCTTTTTGCTCATTCCCATATCATGAATTCCGAGGCTCACGCTTTTAACCTGTGGGCTAAGGGTTGGAAAAAATAAATAAAAAAGAGAAATGAATCAAAGCCCTTCGTACGTGCCTACCTTCTCTATAATGCCGTTGACCAGTTGCTTCAAGTCGGTTAGTTCCTTTTCTATGAGGCCAATGTATCCGCCGCTCTTCGCGGATTTTTCAATGCCATCGAGGTTCATGGAAGCAACTGTCGCATGGTAGGACTGGTATCCCACCGACTCATTTTTCATGCCCTCCATGCTCTTTTTTGTGTCAGCCATGAACGCGATGTCCTTGGCGGTATTGTCCACGGCAGTCCGCACATCAATTCTCTCCTTGACATTTACTGCCTTCTCAAGAAGGGCGTTGCGCAGGAATATGCTTCCACCTATGCGCGTTATGTCCCCGTCGGGTTTGTCCGTCTTTACCTTGATGCCTGTCTTTCTGAGCTCCTCTATCATGCGGGGAGAATTGAAACCAAGTGCGTTGAGTTTGCCTTTCGTCTGGATAATCATACGACCACCGCTATTCTTATTGGTGGAAGGGTTTAAAAATATACCTATTATACCACTTTTTTACACATATTTGAGGCAAAAGGCAAAGCTAATCGAAGAAAAAAGTGAAAAAGAAAAACAAGGGCCTTCAGTCAGCAATTCCCTTCGGGGTGACCTTGAACACGCACTCGCCTTCGGGCATGTTCGGGGAGTCCACAAGGCGGGCAATCCTCTTCTCCTCCTTGCCTTTCCTCAGGTAGATTCTGTAGGTCGCCGCGTGCGCGAGCACGTGCCCTCCAATCGGGGTGGTGGGGTCTCCGAACATAATGCCCGGGTTATCCATCACCTGGTTGGTGATGTAGATTGCGATGTTGTGCTTGTCCGCGATTTTCTGGAGCGCGTGCACGTGCTTGTTGAGCTTGCCCTGCCTGTCGGACAAAGCGCCGCGCCCGACGTAATCCGCGCGGAAGTGCGCGGTCATCGAGTCAACGACAATAAGGCGGATGTTCTTCTCTTTCACCATCTCCTCAGCCTTGTCCACAAGCACCATCTGGTGGTCGGAGTTTATCGCCTTTGCCACGAAGATTTTCTTGAGAGCCTCGTCCGGGTCCATGCCTGAGGACTGCGCAAGCTGGGCAATCCTCTCCGGGCGGAAGGTTGATTCCGTGTCCACGAAAAGCGTGTTGCCGTTCAGCCCGCCCTGCTCCACAGGGCGCTGCACGTTGAGGGCGAGCTGGAAGCCGATTTGGGACTTTCCGCTCGAAAACTTGCCGTAGCACTCGGTAATCGACATGGTTTCCACGCCGCCGCCGATGAGCGCGTCAAGCTCCTTGCTGCCGGTGGTTATCCTGCCGATTGCCTTCCTGCGTTCGAGTATCTTGTCCGCGGACTCGTAGCCCATTTCAAGGGAGTCGCGCGCGGCTGAAATCGTGCGCTTTGCAGTCTCCACGCCGATTTCGGCAATCTCGTCAAGCTCGTGCGGGCTGCTTGCGGCGATTTTTTCGATGTCATAGCCGGCTTTTCGGAGCTTTTCGGCGGATACCTCTCCCACACCGGGCAGGTCCTCCAGCTCCTTGATTACCAGCTTCTTCTTCTCAACAGGTTCTTCGGTTTCGGTTTTTTTCACCATGAATATCACCAATCTATTCCTTGTCATTGTGGAAAACCAGCAGCTTGAGCTTGCCGATTTTCATCGTGTAGAATTCGTTGCCCGCCTTGCTCGTGTTGCGCCACATGGCGCCGACGTCCTTGAAGACGGTCTTGCCGAGCCGGCTGTCGTATTCGGGCTGCACAACCCTGAAATCGGGCTTCTGCCCCGCCGCTTTCGTTCCAGAATCAGACTCACTGCCTGCTTCTGGCATTTCACCCTCGCCAGACTTGTCCATGCTTCCACTCCACTAAATTTTCTCCCCGCTTCAAGCGGGTTCGGTGAAATTTAGCAACATATGGTTTTGCCCGCCGCTATATAAAGGCTATCTGGGTTGCGTGCCGGTGCCTTGGCAACGCTTTTTTAAGCTTCATTTTCCCTAATCCCTTATGGTCGCATACGACGTAGGCAAGATTGCCTCCAACTACTCAAGTCCATCCCTTGCAGTGATAGGCTCGCACTCCGCACTTGACATCTCATCCGGCGCAAGGGACTACGGGCTCCGCTCCATAGTTGTCTGCCAGAAAGGGCGCGAGCAGACGTACAAGAAGCACTACCTCAAGCGGAAAACCGCGCTTGGCGAGCAGGGATGCATAGACGAAATCATGCTGCTTGACAAGTTCTCGGACATCGCCGGCAAGAAGGCGGTCGACGAACTTCAGAAAAAGCAGGCGATATTCGTGCCCCACCGCTCATTTTCGGTTTACGTGGGCTATGACCTTATCGAGAACCAGTTCGCGGTCCCGATATTCGGCAATCGCTTCCTTCTCAAGGCGGAAGAGCGCAACACGCCGAAAAATCAGCACTGGCTGCTGGAAAAGGCAAAGGTGCGCATCCCCAAAACCTTCGACTCGCCCGACAAGATAGACCGGCTCGTGATTGTGAAGGCGTCCGAGGCAAAGCGCAAGTACGAGCGCGCGTTTTTCGTCGTCCACTCGCCCCACGAATACGAGCGCAAGAGCAAGGAGATGCTTGCGCAGGGGCTGATAACAAAGGAAGGGCTGAAGTCCGCGCTCATCGAGGAGTTCATACTCGGCGCGCAGTTTAACTTCAACTATTTCGTCTCGCCGCTCACCGGAGAACTTGAGCTTATGGGCACGGACTTCCGCAGGCAGACCAACCTCGACGGGCTCCTTCGCCTCACCGCTCCGGAGCAGACCGAAATATTGCGCATAGCGCGGATGAAAAACATCGAGGTCGGGCACGTCGCCTGCACCATCCGCGAGTCGCTCCTTGAAAAGGTATTCGAAATCGGCGAGAAGTTCGTTGAGACCTGCCGCAAGGAATACAAGCCCGGAATCATCGGACCATTCGCCCTCCAGGGCGCAATCGTGCCCACGGAAACAGGCGAGGAGCCGGTCATATTCGACGTATCATTCCGCGTGCCGGGCTCGCCGGGCGTGCGCTACACGCCGTATGGCGGCTACCTGCGGGGGAAATCGCTTTCTGTCGGCGAGCGGATTGCGCTTGAAGTCAAGCAGGCGGCAAAGGAAAAGCGGCTCGGCGAAATAGTGACGTAATCACATGGTTTATATTCACTTATGGGAAAACGCATGAAAACGGTTTTGATTCGATGAAAATTTCAAGGGAAAAAATCAACGGGGTGCTTTCGGGCTACGACAAGAAGAAGCTCTCGATTGCCACGATATGCTCGCACACGGCGCTCCAGATTTTCCACGGCGCCCGCGCAGAGGGCATAAAGACAATCGGCATCTGCACCGAGGCGCGCCGCAAGGTCTACGAATCCTTCCCGCTCGGCTGCCCGGACGAATTCATCGTCGTTGACGACCTGCGGAACATCCCCTCCGACGAGCTTGTGGAGAAGAACGCGGTTCTTGTCCCGCACGGCTCGGTGGTCGAATATTCCGGCGACAAGCTCTCGACAATGGAAGTTCCGATGTTCGGGAACCGCGAGTCGCTTGAATGGGAAAAGGACCGCGCCAAGATGTTCGAGTGGATGAAGGCTGCGGGCTTGCAGGTCCCGGCGACCATTGACCCGGAGAAAATCGACCGCCCGTGCGTCGTGAAGCTTGCGGGGGCAAAAGGCGGCAGGGGCTACCGGGTGGTGAATTCCCCTGAGGAATTCCACGAGCACTTCGAGGGCATGAATGTCACGGTGCAGGAATACTTGATTGGCGTGCGCGTCTACCCGCATTACTTCTATTCGCCGCTCTCCCGCGAGGGCTACCGCGCAAGCGAGGGCAAGGTCGAGCTCATGGGCGTTGACCGCCGATTCGAATCAAACATTGACGAAGCATACCGCTCGGAAAAGGTGGGGCTTTCATTCACCCCCTCATTCACGGTCGTGGGCAACGAGCTATTGGTCGTGCGCGAATCGCTCCTCGGCGACATAATGGAGATGGGCAAGAACACCATCGAAGCGGCTGACAGGCTGTTCGGCGGCATTCCAGGCCCCTTCTGCCTTGAGA
>Ga0172379_10001476_pt1 | contig 46455 bp, 45 predicted proteins | sample GrowelOW334metaG_FD_119756 | JGI IMG/M metagenome (GOLD analysis project Ga0172379, IMG submission 119756) | Groundwater microbial communities from an aquifer near a municipal landfill in Southern Ontario, Canada - Groundwater well OW334 metaG | ecosystem: Environmental > Aquatic > Deep...
AACCCCCGACCTACTCGGTGTAAACGAGTCGCTCTACCGCTGAGCTAAGCGCCCGAAATTCTCAAACCTGTCGGTCCGGCAGGACTCGAACCTGCAACCGGACGTGTATAAGACGTCTGCTCTACCATTGAGCTACGGACCGTGTTCATCCTGCAGAATCTAAACCTTATAGTACCGCAGGAGGAACCTAATAATCAAACTTATTTACTTACGGCTGGCACCACCTCTTCTTCTAAACGAAATACTTGAGGCTTCAACCCAAACTTTTTTACCAACGTATAAAATTCCTCTTGCTCAAGCGTTTCTTTTTCTATAAGCGCCTCTGCAATACCATCGAGTACTTTTCTGTGTTTTACCATTATTCCTTTCGCGAGTGTAAGTGCTTTCTGAATATAACTATTTATTTCTTCATCAATAACCGTGCTTACTGCTTCCGAATAATCTTTCTCAGTTGCAATTTCGCGGCCCAAGAAAACCATCTCTTTCACTTTTCCAAATGAGCGAGGACCAAGCTTTTCACTCATACCGTATTGCGTTACTAATCGGTGTGCAATATCTGTTGCATTTTGAATATCGCTTGAGGAACCAGTTGTCACGTCTTTAAACACGGTCTGCTCTGCGGCAAATCCGCCAAAGGCTACCGCAAGATCCGCAACAAATTGTGCTTTTGTACGAAGTCGTGATTCTTCAAGAGGAAGTTTCATAGTGTAGCCTCCCGCCATACCGCGACTTATTATTGAAACCTTATGCACGGGGTCGGCATCTTTGAGTGCCGCAGAAATAAGTGCGTGACCCGCTTCGTGGTATGCAGTAATTTCTTTGTCTTTCTGATTAATCACACGACTCTTTCGTGCAGGACCTAAAAGTACTTTCTCAATTGAGTTTAGAAAATCCTCCTGCATGACTACTTTACGATTGTGACGCGCCGCAAGGATTGCTGCTTCGTTTGCGAGGTTTGAAAGATCTGCTCCTGCAAATCCAGGCGTTCGTTTCGCTACCATACGCATATCGATTCCCGCATCAAGGGGCTTCCCTTTGGTATGAATCTTTAAAATCTCTTCGCGATCTTTCAAATCAGGCATATCAAGAACCACCCTGCGATCAAAACGTCCTGGGCGAAGGAGTGCCTGGTCTAACACGTCGGGTCTATTAGTAGCCGCAATTACAATTGTGCTGGTGTCGCGCTCAAATCCATCCATCTCCACAAGAATCTGATTGAGTGTCTGTTCGCGTTCATCGTGCCCACCGCCCATTCCCGTACCACGCTCTCGTCCTACCGCATCAATCTCATCGATAAAAATAATTGAAGGAGCAGCGCGCTTTGCTACTTGAAACAAATCGCGCACGCGTGACGCACCCACACCCACAAACATTTCTACAAATTCTGAAGCAGAGATATGGAAGAAGGGGACACCCGCTTCACCCGCAACTGCACGCGCAAGAAGTGTTTTTCCGGTACCCGGAGAACCCATAAGCAATACACCGCGAGGAATCTTTGCGCCGATTGCAACAAATTTTTTCGGACTTTTCAAAAACTCAACCACTTCTAAAAGTTCTTCTTTTGCTTCTTTAAGTCCCGCAACATCTTTGAATGTAATTTTGTCGCGTGAAGGAGAGAAGAGGCGAATATTTACTTTTCCGAATGAGAACGCTTGATTCGCACCTCCCTTTGCCTGGCGAAAAATCCACCAGAAAATAAGTGCCATCACAAGAATAGGTAAGAGAATTGGTATAAGAATACCAAGCCAATATTTTGACCCACTCTCATCCTGAATCTTGAACTCCACCGCCTGTAATTCTTCGGGAGTTACTCCATAATTTTTAAGAGACTCTAAAAATCCTGCTTCTGATTCTTTTCGAGAAATTGCGGACTCTCCATTTACAAGAGTGAGTTGTAATTCATTTCCATTTACTAAAATAGTTTTCACTTCCTTTGCCTCAATCTTCTTTGCTACCTGATCAATACTCAACACAGTCGGTTCTTTTGTTTCAAACCCCATAAGTGCCGAGAAAAGAAGTGCGGTGACAAGAAGTGAGAGCACAACCCAAATCACATTTTTTCCTAATGGTTTCATATATATAGTGTGTACGTATCAAATATAAAGCAATGTATGCGAGTGTGCAAACAAAAAAATAATCCCCACATTTCGTGAGGAATTATTTTTGTTATTTCTTTGGTTTCAGTGCAATACGTCTATCTTGTGGCTTGATGCTTTCAATTACAAATGGATATTCTTTTCCAATACTCAAGCGCTTTTTCATCTCTTCTGCACCACCGAACTCGGTGACGTGCACATATCCTTGAAATACGGAATCAAGATTGATGATGGCGCCGAATGGATTAAAGAGATATACCTTGCCCATTACCTCCTGACCTTCCTTATATTGCTTCTCTACGCTTGGCCATGGATCTTCCTTGAGTGCTTTGAGGGAAAGAGAAATCTTTCCATCTTTGATGTCCATAATTTTTGCTTTGATTACCTCATCTACCGCAACCACATCCTTTGGGTTTTCGATAATACGATAATCGAGTTCAGATACGTGAACGAGTCCTTCTACTGCAGGATTGTCAGTAAATTTCACAAAGACACCGAAATCTGCAACTCCAGACACAATTCCCTCGATAACCTGCCCCACTTCATAATTCTTCACGAGTTCTTTTGAAGAAACCTCAGTTGCCTCCTTTTCCGAGAGAATTAATTTTCCTGTGCGAGGATTTGCATCAATAATCTTTACCATAAGTTCTTGACCCACTAATTTCTGAAGTGCGCTTGTTACTTCCACTTTTTCTGCGGAAGTTATTTTTGGATAATGCTCGTTCGCAAGCTGGGACACTGGCAAGAATGCAGACACGCCGCGTACATTCGCCATGAGACCTCCTTTGTTTGAGCCAGTAATTTTAATTGAAAATGCCTCATCCTTACCCTTCAACTCATCAATTTCTCCCCATGACTTTTGGCGTCCTGCTTCTGCAAGAGAAAGTTCTACATAACCATCTTTGTTATCAATTTCAAGAACTTTTGCATGCATCTTTCCTCCTATTTCAAGTCCTTTTACTAATTCACGTGCATTTTGTAATTCACCGCGATACACCACCCCTGTGCCGTGGCGTCCGAGATCAACCAAAATCATGCGCGAGCCCTTCTCCATTACTGTTCCCTCCACTAAATCTCCCGTCTTTATTGAGGAGAAGGCCTGTGGATTTGTTTTCACAAGCTGTGCGAGAATCAGTGTCCCGTTCTTTACAGTATTCATATCGAGTCTAAGAATAGTGTTTTTTTCATATGGCGTCAATCCTATGAAGGTCTTCTAGGTGTATTTTCGTTGAACAATAGGTTGAAGTGCCGTATAATGTATGTACTTAATATGATTATTACCTATCAAGGAGGCAATTACTTTAAAATTCAATCAGGAGATTTTGCTATCCTTATTGACCCTGAAAATCAACGCTCTTTTCGTGGCACCAACATTGTGTTAAACACGATAAAACCAGCACTTATTGAGGCTCCGGAGCCTGGTGAGGGAGTCCCTATTTGGATTGATACGCAGGGTGAATACGAGGTGCAGGGTATCCGTGTGCAAGGATGGAGTGCGGGGTATGACGAAAAAGAAAAAAAAGAACGGACCGTCTATCGCATTCTTTTTGATGAGATGACTATTGCGGTCTTAGGTGGTCTTACCACAGAACCAGACGCATCACTTACCTCCCAACTTGCAGATACCGATATTGCTATTGTCCCCGCAGGAGGAAAACCCTACCTCTCACAAGGCGCTGCTGCAAAAATTGTGCGCCAGCTTGAACCAGGTATTATTATTCCCTCATTCACGAATGATCCAAAACTTTTTCTTAAGGAATTAGGAAAAACGGAAGTGAGTTCGGAAGAAAAATTAGTCGTAAAGAAAAAAGATATTGAAGAAAAAGCGATGAAGGTAGTGTGGCTCCACGGATAATTTTCCCATGAAATTCAGCATCTCACGGTTTATTGAACATCTACGAGGAGAAGATGAAGAAACAAAAAAATGGTGGGTTGCAGGAGCTTCCACTATTAGTATGATTGGTATTGTATTCCTCTGGGTGCTCTATCTTAACCTTACCCTTCCTTCAATAACCAAACCTACGGGCACAAGTACCATTCCTGTTGCGCTTACCGCACCGAAAAAGACTTCCCCATTCGACACTTTTATGGAAGGATGGAATGTAGTATCAAAAGACATTCGGACGAAATGGAAAACATTTTCGGATACTACCTCGAAAGGTATATCGGGAATAGGAGGGGGATTTAACAAAAAAAATGAAATGATAATTGAGGGAGATACCACGCAATTCACTCCAAGTACTTCAACCGAATCATTGCCTCCTACAAAACTTCCATAATTTTCACGTATGCCTAAAAAAAATAAACCATCACAACCAGAAATTCCGCCAAGAACGGCGTATATTGAGCCACAGGAAATTACTTCAGAATTGAAGGAATCTTATTTGAGTTACGCGATGTCCGTGATTGTCTCACGTGCACTTCCTGATGTGCGCGATGGATTGAAACCGGTACAGCGCCGCATCCTCTGGTCAATGTGGGATATGGGCCTTCTTCATTCTTCAAAATTTAAAAAATCAGCAAACGTCGTAGGTGAAGTGATGGGTAAGTATCACCCCCACGGCGACTCCGCAATTTATGACGCCTTGGCCCGCATGGCACAAGATTTTTCTCTTCGCTACCCCTTGATTGATGGACAAGGAAACTGGGGTTCTATTGATGGCGATGCACCTGCCGCTATGAGGTATACCGAAGCTAGACTTACTAAAATCTCCGCGGAACTTCTTGAAGACATCGAAAAAGATACAGTGGGATGGAATCCAAACTATGATAATTCCCGTGTGGAGCCTGCGTATCTTCCTGCAAAACTTCCTCACCTTCTTTTGAATGGTGCGGTAGGTATTGCAGTCGGTATGGCAACTTCTATTCCTCCTCATAACCTCACTGAGGTAATCGATGCGGTTATTTATCTCTCAAAAAATCCTGAGGCAACTACACGCGATCTTCTTCAATTTATTCCTGGACCTGATTTTCCTACCGGCGGCATCATCTATGATCGAAAAGGAATTGAAGAGGCGTATTCCACAGGACGCGGTTCTATTACCATGCGTGCAGTCGCCGAAATCGAGGAACGCAAATCAGGAAGTTTCCAAATTATCGTCTCTGAAATTCCATATCAAGTAAATAAATCTGATCTTATCACCAAGATTGCAGAACTCGCACAAGAAAAACGCATTGAGGGGATTCGCGATTTACGCGATGAATCTGATCGTGAAGATAAAGTGCGTATCGTCATTGAATTAAAAAATGACGCAGCACCACAAAAAGTATTGAACCAGCTCTACCAATATACTGAGCTTCAGAAGAATTTTTATTTTAATATATTAGCACTCGTAAACGGTATTCAACCCCAAGTACTTTCTTTGAAAGAGGTGCTCAGCGAATATCTTGCACATCGCAAAATTATCATTCGCCGTCGCACTGAATTTGATCTTAAAAAAGCGGAGGAGCGCGCCCATATTCTTATTGGCCTCGTCACTGCACTTGATGTCATCGATAAGATTATTGCAACTATTAAAAAATCAAAAGACAAAGATGCGGCACGCGAGAATCTTATGAAACAATTTAAGCTTTCTGAGATTCAAGCAAATGCAATTCTCGAGATGAAGTTGCAAGCACTTGCCGCACTTGAGCGCATTAAACTCGAGGACGAATTGAAGGAAAAGAAAAACTTTATTGCGGAGTGTCAGGCAATTTTGAAATCAGTGAAAAAAATGCTAGAAATTGTTCAAGGAGAATTAGAGAGTTTGAAAAAAGCATATCCGAGCGAGCGCAGAACAAAAGTGATTGCCTCGGGTCTCACCGAATTTAGAGAAGAGGATCTTGTACCACAAGAAGAGGCTATTATCACCATGAGTCAGGATGGCTACATTAAGCGCATGGCACCTGGCACCTTCAAGACCCAGAAGAGGGGTGGAAAAGGACTCATTGGTTCTGAACTTAAAGAAGAAGATCTCGTCTCTCAGATTATTGCCGCCAATACTCATGATAATGTCCTTTTCTTTACAGATCGTGGACGCGTCTTCCAAACAAAAGCATATGAGGTCCCCGTTGCTTCGCGCACCTCAAAAGGAAAGTCAGTTCACAACTTCCTTACTATTCCTCCTGTCGAACGAATCTGCTCAATTGTGAGTTATTCTGATAAGGCGGATAAAGAAAAAGGAACTTCTATGAAATTCCTCGTGATGGCAACGCAAGGCGGCATTATTAAAAAAACACCTCTTTCTGATTTCGCAAATGTGCGGCGTAGCGGCATTATTGCACTTAAACTCAAAGGCGATGATTCACTCCAGTGGGCTGCGTTTTCTGGAGGAGATGATGAGATAATTCTTGTTACCTCAAACGGACAATCAATTCGATTCAAAGAAAAAGATGTGCGTCCTATGGGAAGGACTGCCGCAGGTACCAAAGCAGTACGCCTTAAGAAGGGTGATCATGTCGCAGGGTTCGATATTATCCCGAAGGGCACTGAAGGAAAAACTCAATTCTTCGTGGTGATGGCTCATGGATTTGCAAAACAAACACCGCTTAAAGATTACAAGACACAGAAACGTGGAGGAGGAGGAATTAAGACTGCAAAAATCACCGACAAAACAGGAAGTGTCATCGCCGCACATGTTATTCAAGAAGGAATAGAAGAGGCGATTGCATTTTCTTCAAAGGGTCAGGTGCTTCGTACAAAACTTTCTGATATCCGCGTAGTAGGCCGCGCTACCCAAGGGGTAAAAATAATGAATCTTGAGAAGGGGGATGATCTTATCGGTATCGTGTGTCTTTAATCTTTTCCGATTAAAAGAAGAGAGTGTATAATAAGGGGAATGACAAAACCTCAGCTTTTTTTCCTTGGAGGTATCGCGTTTATTATTATTTTTTTTGTACTCCTCTTTTCGGGAATTATTCCTGGCCTTCAAACAAAACAGCCCGAAGCGGTGAAAGCAGACCTCTCTATGTGGGGAGTTGATTCTAGCGACGCCCTTACTAATGTTTTTGCTACTTTTGCTATAAAATATCCTGGAGTAAGAATAAATTATAAGCAATTCAAAACTCGCGAAGAATATGATAGCTCTCTTCTTGAGGCGTTTGCCTCATCAAAGAGTCCTGATATTTTTATGATAAGTGATAGGGATTTCCCTCGTTTTGTTAATAAAATTTCTCCGTTTCCCTCAGAAATATTTTCTCTTCTCCAGCTTAAAAACCTCTTCCCTCAGATTGTAGAACAGACTTTCACACAAAAGGGGGTTGTATATGCCCTTCCTTTCTCTATTGATTCACTTGCTCTTGTATACAACAAAGACATCTTCAATACCGCGGGCATTGCCACCCCTCCAGAAACATGGGAGTTATTTAAAGATATTATTCCTAGTCTTACCAAAAAAGATAAAACGGGAACCATCCTTCAGGCAGGAGCGGCACTTGGTGGTTCTGAAAAAAGTGTAAGAAATGCTGCGGATATCTTGAGTGCGCTTATGATTCAGTCTGGTACAAAAATGGTAGATGCGGGATTTACCCGAGCTGCCCTTGCTTCAAATGAAGGAATAAATGCGCTCGGTTTTTATACTCAATTCGCAGACACAGGGAAAGAAACTTATACCTGGAATAACTCCCTTCCTTATTCCATTGATTTTTTTAGTCAGGGAAAGGTAGCGATGATGTTTGGATATTTAAGCGATATTAAAGAAATTGAGTCACGAAATGCGTTTCTGAATTTTGGTATTGCACCAATGCCACAGCCCAAGGAAGCAGCGAAGGCCGTTTCTTATCCTTCCTATGCGGGATATGCTGTCTCTCGTCAATCACAAAAGAAGAGTATTGCATGGGATTTTATTGTGACGAGTGCCACCGACCCAGTTACCGCAAAAACATATTCTGATGTGCTTCAAATACCTCCCGCACTCAACGCTCTCATTCGAGATGCACTTGGTGATGTACGCATGAGCGTGTTCGCACGCCAAGCACTCACCGCAAAATCATGGCCTCAGATTAATGCCTCGGAAATAACGCGTATCTTTTCTAATCTTATAGAGACAGTAACTACTAAAAAAGCACTTCCAAAAGATGCTCTTCCCCAGGCCGAAAGTCAGGTGAACGAGCTTTTTACAAAAAGCGCGTTATAATAATAGTATGAGAAAAATATCACTTTTTCTTTTCATCGGAATTATCCTTTTTTTAGGACTACTTCCCGCCTCCCGCTTCGCTTCAGCAGCAACTGTGGTAACTAGTATTTGGCAGGGCGCCTCCTGCGCAACCGGAGATATACCCACAGGAGAATGCGGGTTTTGTGATGCAATTGTAGTTGCTAAAAACATCGTACAAATTCTCTTCCAATTCGCGTTTCCAATTGCGGTTGGTATGATTGTCTGGGGTGCACTTAGAATGATTATTGCGGGAGGAGACGAGGGGAGGATTACTGATGCAAAATCAATTATGACCGATGCTGCACTTGGATTTGCAATTGTGCTTGGCTCATGGCTTATTGTAAATGCATTCCTTAACCTTCTCGGAGGTGGTTCGCCTCTTCCTTGGGCAACTATTTCTTGTACTTAATTTTATTGTATGAAATATATTATCTCATTGTTTCTTGTTCTCTTTCTTGGAATCCTTCCTTTTTCATTTTTGCATGCAGCCGACCTTCCTAACCCGCTTGGTGCCACAAGCTTTATGGAGGTACTTGTCTCAATTATTAATGCCCTTATGTATCTTGGTGCTCCCATTGTTACTGGTGTCATCCTTTGGGCAGCATTTATACTCACTTCCTCAGGAGGAGAACCAGAAAAAATAACAAAGGGAAAAGACGCGATTTTGTACGCCGTCATAGGATATGCTATAATTCTTCTTGCAAAAGCTATTGCGTCGATTCTACAAACTTTTTTCACGCCATAGCAGAGGAAAGGTCGAAGTGTGGTATTTAATTATTTATTTTATGAAAAAACTTATCTCATTGTTCACAATTGCATCAGCAATTATTCCACTTGCAACATTTGCAGCGCCATCTTCCGTTGGAGATATCTATACTTATGTTCAAAGAATAATAAACTGGATAGCGGTCTTTTTCTTCCTCCTTGCTGCTATTTTCATTCTTATGGCGGCATATAAGTATCTTACAGGGAAAGGCGACCCAGAAGCAGTAAAAGAAGCACAAAATATGCTCATCTATGCAGTGGTAGGTATTGTGGTTGCGGGATTGGCATTTGCACTTCCTAATGTTGTTATTAACTTCCTTAACGTAACTACGACTTACTCAACTTAATTCGTTTTTACCTTGTTTCAAAACCTCCGCTTCCTTTAAGCGGGGGTTTTTGTTTTAATAGGACTAGAGCCTCCGTGGCGGAACTGGCATACGCGCGGCGCTTAGGACGCCGTCCCTAACGGGTTAGAGGTTCAAATCCTCTCGGAGGCACTCTCGTTTTTATGAATGTATTTTCAAATCGAATCTGGATTTTCGTATCTCTCTTGCTGGGTATTAGTTTTATTCTTCATTTTTGGAGAATTGATATTCCTAATACACCCGCATTTGATGAGATTCACTTTGCGACCTATGCAGCTGATTATGTGAAAAAGATAACTTTTTTTGATATACATCCTCCTTTAGGAAAATTTATTTATGCAACGCCGCTCTTCTTTGTTGATGCCAATGCTCTTATAGATTCTGAGTATGCCAAACAAGAGAAAAAGTCAGACGACTTGTCTATTATCACTACCACTAGTTTTTTTAAACCTTTTAATCACTTTCCTTATCAAGCACTGCGCACCATAGGTGCGCTTTTCGGACTTCTTCTTGTGTATTCAATTTTTTTCTTTCTCAAGTCCCTTACCCGCAACAATATCACTGCACTTCTTGGTATGTGTTTTATTGTATTTGAATCTGCGCTTCTTATGGAAACGCGGCTTATTTTATTAAATGGCATGTTTCTTGCATTTGGTTTTCTCGCGCTTGGATTTTTATATAAAGAAAAGCCAAATCTTACGCTTACCGGAATATTCTGGGGACTCGCACTCTCAATAAAATTAATTAGTATTGTTTTCTTGGGGCCTATTCTCTTTTTCTTTTTTTCGAGACGCCTTCTCTTTCCAAAGACTTCGTTTGTGCGCTTATGTATTATTTCCTTCTCAATTCTTTTCTTCTTATGGGTGGTTATTAGTGCTATTTTCCTTCCCGTAGAAAGTCGTCTTGCTTTTTATGCCTCCTTTTTCGAAATACCTCATTTCATTATTAAAATAAATCATATTGTCGACATATCTTTTCCAACATTGTTTGCATCCCAAATAAAAGCATTCTTCATAGAAAGTTATGTCGCCATAAGGGGATATACAGTAGGAAAATTTCATCCTGCGCAAAGCCCTTGGTACTTGTGGCCATATATGATAATGCCATTTAACTACTCTCCAATAACAAAGGTGAATATGGTTCTTCTTGGCAATCCTTTTGTGTGGATGCTCGGTACACTGTCTGTTGTTTTTTCTCTTTGTGTTCTTGCACTTACACGATTGAGAGGGTGGATAACACAAAACAATGCCAAGTCTGTACTTCTTGTGGGTTATTTTTCCTCACTTCTCCCTTATGCGCTTCTTCATCGTTCTACATTTCTCTACCATTATTTTCCTGCGCTCATTTTTAGCATCTGTCTTGCCTCGGTATATATTCAGGAACACCTTGAAACATTGAGTGAAAAGCGAAAAAAAAGAGTGCTCGCACTTATCATTGGGGGGACACTCCTTGGGTTCGCATTCGCGGCACCTTTTATCTACGCGTTTTAAGTTTTAGTAAGTTTTCTTCGCCTCCCATGAAATGCTTCGTGCACCTCACGAAGTTCTTTGTTGGTGATGTGAGTATATACCTGCGTTGTCGCAATGTTTGCATGACCCAAGAGTTCCTGTACCGAACGAAGGTCGGCGCCATTCATCAAGAGATCGGTTGCGAATGAGTGGCGCAACTCGTGCGGATGCACTCGTTTAGGAATTCCTGCGAGTTTTGCATAGTGGTCCACAAGGCGCTGCACTGTACGTGGAATAATTTGTCCCAATACCTTTCCACTCTTCGCAATACTTATAAAAAGCGCCTCATCGGGATCGGTACGCTTCTTTAAGTACTCTTTAAGTGTTTTTTTTGCTCTCTCCGAGAGAAACACTACGCGGATTTTTTCTCCTTTTCCACGCACGGAAAGTTCTCCACGTTCAAGATCGAGATAGCGAGAAAGGCCACATATTTCAGATACACGAAGTCCAGTTGAAAAAAGAACCTCAAGAATTGCCCTGTCTCGAATTGCACGTAATGTATCACCTTTTGGTGCTGCAAGGAGTCGCTCAAGTTCTTCGTAATTTAAAACCTCAATGTCGCGTCGTGCAATTTTGGGAAGCTCAATCGTTTCTGGTGGTAAGACCTTGATACCACGTCTCACTAGGTATTTTAAGAAATTGCGAAGTGCAATTACATAATAACTCTGGGTAATCTTCTTGGTACCTCCACGTGCAAGTGTCACGCGAAAACCACGCACCTTTGTATCGGTAATCTCGTCTACTGAATTAACACCCGTCTCCAAAAAAAATTTAGTAAGGTATCGTTCGTAATTTTCTCTTGTCTTTGGAGAACGATTTTTCTCAATTTCTAGATAATCGAGGTATTCCTTGAATAATGTTTGAATTTCGCTCATTTCCCTCATTGTACCATCATTCATATTGTGCGACAGAAGAAAAGAGTGTTTTTTTGACATATTTCTCCTTTCCTAGTACGATGACTCCATATGCTCACGAAGAGAAAGAAACAGTCGGCAATCAAGGATTTCCAAATGCATGCGACCGATACCGGCTCCGCAGTAGTGCAAGTTGGCCTTCTTACTAAGCAAATTAAGGCGCTTGCCGATCACTTGAAAAAACACACAAAAGATCACCACTCAAGGAGAGGTCTTCTTATGATGGTGGGAAAACGACGTCGATTCCTTCAATATTTGAAGAGAGAAGACGAGAAGAAGTATGAGAAGTTGGTCAAAAAACTCGAAATCGAAGCCTAATAGTTCTGAAGAAGTGCCGCGCGCGTTTAACAATCAACGCGTCGGCATTTTTCTTGATATTCAAAATATCTATCATTCGGCAAAAAATCTTCACCGCTCACGAGTTAATTTTCAAGAATTAGTAAGGACGTTGGTACGCGACCGCACTCTTGTCCGTGCTATTGCATATGTAGTAAAAAGTGAGACTGCACTCGGCGAGGAATCATTCTTCGATGCGTTGCGGAAAACAGGATTTGAACTCCGCTCGAAAGATATTCAGATTTATCCTGATGGTTCTAAAAAAGCCGACTGGGATATCGGCATGGCAGTTGATTCTATCAGAATGGCGAGTTCGCTTGATACTATTGTACTAGTCACCGGCGATGGCGACTTCGTCCCTCTTGTTGAATATCTTCGTATAGGACTCGGAAAACATGTAGAGGTTGCGGGATTCGGGAGAACTTCTTCGGGGCGCCTTAAAGAATCTACTGATCACTTTATTGACCTTGAAAGTGTTCCTAAACTTCTTATTCCCATCAAGATACATCCTGCCAATATAAAAACAAAAAAACCGTACGCGCCTCGGCAATAACGAGAACGAAAATAATAATAAAATAGACAAACAACATGAATTTAAATAGAAAAATATACACGACGGAACTTCAGGGAGCGAAAGTAGAAATTGAGGTCTCAGAACTTGCCCATCAAGCAAACGCAGCAGTCATCGGACGCTTTGGCGACACAGTAGTACTCGCAACCGTAGTTATGGGTAATAAAGAAGTATCACTCGATTATTTTCCACTTACGGTGGATTTTGAAGAGCGTTTTTATGCAGCAGGAAAGATAATGGGAGGTCGCTTTGTGCGCCGTGAAGGAAAACCAACCGATGACGCCATCCTTACAGGACGCATTATCGACCGCACTATTCGCCCTCTTTTTGATCAACGTCTTCGCAGAGAAGTGCAGGTAGTTATTACCGTGCTTTCCTATGACGAAGTACATAGTCCTAGCTCAATTGCACTCCTTGCGATTTCAACTGCGCTTGGTATTTCTGATATTCCATGGGGAGGGCCCGTTGCGGGAGTGCGCACCGAAGTAAAAGAAGCGGCGGATGGAAAAACATACCTTGCCTTCTTTGCGGGTACTGATGAATTCATCAATATGATTGAATTTGAAGGAAAGGAGGTTTCTGAAACAACAACAACTCAATTATTCGAAGAAGGACAAGCAGAAATAAAACGTCTTGTAGCATTTCAAAAAAATATCATTAAAGAGATCGGAAAGAAGAAAGCGGAAATAATAATTCCAGAACCTTCTCCCGTAGTAAAAGAGCTTATTGTACGCTTCTTGCAGGGAAAACTTGAGAACGCTCTTCGCACAAAAACAATTCACGAGGTGAAAAATGCGCTTTTTGAATATGCGGCAACTACTGAACACGCGGAAGAGGCGCTTCGCTATGCGGAATATATTTTTGAACTGGAAGTTGATGCATTTGTACATGCCTACGCATTACAAGAAGGAAAGCGTGTGGATGGAAGAAAACTCGATGAGGTACGTGATTTATACGGGGAAGTAAAACTTCTTGAACGCACCCATGGATCAGGTCTCTTTATTCGCGGTGATACACAAGTACTTGCAATTACAACCCTTGGTTCTCCTGCAGGAGAACAGCTCGTAGAAAGCATTGAGGGCACCACCAAGAAACGCTTCATGCTTCACTATAACTTCCCTAAATACTCCACAGGAGAAGTGGGACGTTCATCACGAGGTCCTGGTCGCCGCGAAATTGGTCACGGTGCGCTTGCTGAAAAGGCAGTTGAACAGATACTCCCCGGAAAAGATGTATTTCCCTACGCGATTCGCGTAGTTGCAGAAACACTTTCTTCAAATGGCTCATCATCTCAAGCATCAATTTGTGCTGCATCTCTTTCGCTTATGGATGCGGGGGTTCCTATTCTTGCACCAGTTGCAGGAATTGCAATAGGACTTATGACAGGAGAAAAAGGGGATTATAAATTACTTACTGATATCCAGGGACCTGAGGACCATTATGGCGATATGGATTTCAAAGTTTCTGGAAGTGCTCATGGTCTTGTTGCAATTCAAATGGATGTAAAAATCGGTGGTATTACTAAAGATATTTTTGTAAATGCCCTGCGCGCAGGAGAAAAAGCACGAATTCACATTCTCGAAACTATTACAAAAACCCTTGCGGCACCACGTGCTTCTGTTTCTTCGTATGCGCCAACCATCATGACGCTTGAAATTGACCCTGATAAAATAGGTCTTGTGATCGGTCCTGGAGGAAAAACAATTAACGGTATTATTGCGGATTGTTATGACAAGGTTGCGATTGATATTGAAGAAGAAGGAAGGGTATTCGTATCAGGCACCGATAAAGAAATGGTGTTGCGCGCACTCGAAATTGTTCGTGGTCTTGTCCATGAATTTAAAGTAGGAGAAGTAGTTGAAGGTCCTATTATAAAAATAATGGATTTTGGTGCGATTGTAGACCTAGGAGGCGGACAAGACGGCATGATTCACGTATCAGAATTAAAAGATGGATTTGTGAAAAAAGTAGAAGAAGTAGTAAATCTTGGCGACCGCGTGACTGCAAAAGTGGTACGCGTAGAGGAGGGAAGGGTAGGCCTCTCCCTGAAAGCAATGAAAAATCTTTCATTGCCTCAATAAGAAATAGCAATAAAAATCCCTGTACCAACACAGGGATTTTTAGTTTTGGGTTCTTATCCACATTACAAAAAGAGAAATGGTGTATAATAGAAGTAATATGGCTGACTTTCAATTTCCGGGACAACAGTGGTCGAACCAAAATCCCGTCATCGGAACAGGAGAAGGGGAGGTACCACTTGCAAAAGTTCCTTCGGCTCCAATGATGCGTACGATGGCATCAGACGTTGCTTCAATAAAAGAAACGGGAGGTGGTGAACCACGTCCTTATATCCCAAAGGAAATTCCTCCTGCATTTGCAGAAACTCCTACGCCTGCTTCACCTAAAAAAGATTTTGTAGTACCTTCTGTTATTCCTGCGTTTGTTCCTCCACAGCCGGAAATGGGTAATGTCTCTATTCCTACGCCTCAAGGACCTGTAGGAGAACCAGGAAAAAAGAAATCAAAGTCAGGACTTTTTGTTGGTATTGCGGTTTTTGTTACTCTTGTCGGTGTTGCAGCAATTGTTTATTTCTTTGTTATTCCTAAATTTACTACTGCACCTGTAGAAACTCCTGTGGCTACGCCAACGTCTATAGAAACAGTGCCCGCTCCAGAAGTTGCTACCACCACCGAACAACAACCCACAATTCCGCCACCAGTTTCTGAAACTCCTAAACTTCCTACAATTGATGTACACGCGTCTCTTTTTAAGAATTCGGCGGACCTCACTTCTGAAGTAACACTTACTGAAGTAACTATGGATTCAGTAAAGAAATCTCTTGAGGCAAGTGTGGTTGAAGTTCCTGTGCTTCGTGAGGTTGTCTTTAAAGACTCAACAGGAAAAGTCTATGCATTCTCCACACTCCTTCCTCTCTTTGCATCAAGCACATTCACCGCAAGCACAAATGCGTTTTTTGCACCAGACGCTACCTTCTTCACCTATGCAGATAGCAAAGGAGTATGGCCTGGGTTTGTTCTCAAACTTGCTGCGGGTGCCGACCTTACAAGCGCAATAGCGGACATCAAGAAACTCGAAGGTAATAATGAATTCGCATCTCTCTTTCTTGTCGATCCTGGAGTAACTCAATCATGGAAAGATGGAAAGGTGGGCACCACTACCGCACGCTATGCGCCCTTCTCAAAAACAGGGATTGCCTTCAGTTATGTATGGTTTGAAAATAATCTTGTAGTAAGCACAAGCTATGCGGGCGCACAAGCAGCATCAAAGAAACTTGGATTCTAACACTCCTTCCTCGAAGGAAATGTGGAATATAATCGCTCGCGAGTATGATACCCTCATCACTCGCGGTGATTTTTTTAGGACTCATCTTCTTGATCCTGAAGTGCTTTCATGTCTTGGGCACGTTGCAGGAAAAACTATTCTTGATGTGGGATGTGGTCAGGGATATTTTTCTTATATCCTTTCTACCAAGGGTGCAATAATAACGGGAATTGATGGCGCGCCGGAGATGATTACGTACGCAAACAAGCATTATCCAGAATCTTCAATACTTCATTTTTCTGTTGCGGACGCTACACAGCCCTTATTATTTCCCGACGCATCATTTGATGGCGCGCTCGCCAATATGGTGCTTATGGATATTTCTGATATCACTACTCTCATCCAAGAATTACGAAGGGTGGTGCGCCCTCGTGGATTTTTCGTATTCTCAATACTCCATCCTTTCTTTAGTGTGGGAAAAATAGGAAAACATATCGGAGAAATAGTGCGAGGTGAGCTTCCTCATTATGAATTAAAACATTATCACACTCCTCGCGCGATTCCTTGGCATATTCCCCACACTTCACACGAAACGGTGGTGTATCATCGACCGCTCGAATATTATATGAACGCACTTTCTCAAAATGGATGGCACGTTACCGAATTTCATGAACCAGTATTTGATCCTCAGGACGTTCTAGAAAAAAGTAATGCTAAAAAACTTCTTGCGGAAATCCCTCCTCTTCTTGTTATCCGTGCAGAGTAGTTATACAGATATCCTGTTTGACAAAGAAAATGATTTATCCTACTTTTTGAATATGCTTACGAAAGAACAACTCGCCACGCTCGAAAAAATGCTTTTGGAGGAAAAAGATAAACTCGATGCGCGATTAAAAGAAACGCGAGAACGCGTTGATTTTGGAGATGATGTAGATAGTTTTGAAGAAGAGTCTGATGAAGCAGAAGAATTCTCAAATAAACTTGGTGTGGAGCGTTTAATCACCGAGCGAATGAAAGAAGTAGAGAGTGCGATCTTGAAAATTGAAAAAGGAGGTTACGGCATCTGTGAGGAATGTGGTTCACCAATCTCATACGAGGTGCTTTCAGTAGATCCTGAATCGCGTCTCTGTAAAGAGTGTAAATCAAAGTAACTATATAATGGGGTCAGTACCGAAGCTCTTTTCCGCAGAACTTGAGGGAATTGATGCCGAGCTCGTTGAGGTGGAGGCCGACTTACATGTCGGCCTCCATTCATTTACTATTGTTGGCCTCGCTGATAAAGCGGTGAGTGAAGCAAAGGAACGGGTAAGTTCTGCGCTTAAAAATTCTGGTATTAAACCTCCTACGCGAGAAAATAGAAAGATTACCATCAATCTTGCACCTGCCGACACAAAGAAAGTTGGTTCTCGATTTGACCTTCCTATTGCTATTGCCTATCTTCTTGCGAGCGAACAACTCTCACTCTTTGACACGCGCGATAAAATGTTTGTAGGAGAACTCTCTCTTGATGGGTCGCTTCGCTCTATAGGCGGCGTTTTGAATATCGCCATCTTTGCGAAACGCCGCAATATCCGTTTTCTTTTTGTTCCTTCCGCAAACGCAGCAGAGGCGGCGGTAGTTATGGGCATTTCCATTATTCCTGTAACTACAATAAATGAGTTGATTGCACACCTTGAGGGAAAGGTGCTTATTGCTCCTCAACCTCTTACGGTGATACAACCAGAACATGCAACGTCCTCAGTAACCCTAAGTGAGATTCGCGGACAAGAGTCAGCAAAACGCGCACTTCTTATTGCGGCGGCAGGTGGTCACAACATTCTTATGTCGGGACCTCCTGGCACAGGAAAAACGATGCTTGCGCAGGCACTCCCCTCAATACTCTCTCTTCCTTCAACTGAGGAGACGATTGAGATGACGCGAGTTTATAGCGCCGCGGGTATGATGCACGACACGCCTTTTATTGCGTGGCGCCCTTTTCGTGCTCCACATCATAGTGCATCACTTGTTTCAATTCTTGGTGGAGGACAAAATCCAAGACCAGGAGAAATTAGTCTCGCCCATCGTGGTGTGCTCTTCTTTGATGAACTTCCTGAATTTAATAGAGATATCCTTGAAGGCCTTCGTCAACCTCTTGAAGATGGGCGCGTGCATATTGCGCGAGCACGAAAAACGATTTCTTTTCCTGCGCGCTTTATGCTGGCTGCCGCAATGAATCCGTGTCCGTGTGGCTACTATAACAACGATGAAAAAGAATGTACCTGCACTGCCCACGATGTGTTCCGTTATCAACGAAAACTTTCTGGACCTCTTCTTGACCGATTTGATATCCAAATAGAGGTTCAAAAGGTTCCTATCGAAGAACTCCGCAAGCCGCGCGAACCACAAAATGATGATGCGTTTCGAGTGATGGTTGCGAGTGCCCGCAAGACACAAGCACGACGCTTTGCACAATCTTCCACGCCCCATATCCACGCAAATGCGGAAATGAGTTCGCGCGATATTGAACAATTTGCGCATTTTGATGAGACAGCTGAACTATTTCTTAAACAGATTCTTGAGAAAAACTTCCTTTCTACACGTGGCTATTATCGGACACTTAAAGTTGCGCGTACCATCGCTGACCTTGCCGCATCTGAGGAAATAAAAAAAGAGCACCTTGCTGAAGCATTTCAATATCGCATTCGTGTCGAAGCATAAAAAATCCTCTTGCATACAAGAGGATTTTTTATCGTGTCGCGAACGGATTCTTTGCACCACTTACTTCAAAGTGAAGGTGACACCCTGTTGGTCCATCCGTATTCCCTGTATTTCCCATAAGTCCTATCTCACTTCCTCGTGTTACCTGATCACCAATGCTTATAAGTGTTTTTGAAAGGTGTGCATAACGTGTTTTTGTGCCGTTCGTATGTTCAAGGAGAATGAATTTCCCATAACCTCCGTTCCATTCACCTGATCCATCTCCATACTCGCTATCCGCTACCATAAGACCATCCGCCGCTGCATAAACAGAAGTGCCACATTTGTTTGCAATATCAACCGCGTTCTCGGCATGAAGTTCTGCCCAATTGTATCCTGCTGCAGGAAGTGCAAAATAATTTTTAAGATCTGGAAGTTTTTCTATAGGTTGTGTATAAGCATTTTTAGAAAATGGCTTTGCAAGTGGAAGAATAAGGGTTCCTTTTCCACTTGCAACTATTTTTTGATAATTTCCATTATTTTTTTTGATTCCTTCTGTGGTTATTTGATATCTGTCTGCAACCGACTCAAGCGAATCTCCCTCCCGTACCGTATAGAGAATTCCCGTAGTTGGGAGAATAATAAGCTCCTGATTTAAGCGAAGTGGGGAACGAGCATCTTGATTAGCCCATTTGATGGTATCTGCGGTAATACCAAACTGTGCCGCAATCGTTGAAATAGTATCTCCTTGTCTTACTTTGTATCGTTTAAGTCCGTCCCGTGCAGGAAAAAGATTGGTAAGTGGATTGGACAACCCAATTGCAGTTCCATTTTCTTCATCGATAGGGGGTATTTCTGCTTCGAGCGCGCTCAAGGGACGAATAGGGAGACCAGATGATACAAGGGGAGAAACTTCTTTCACCACAGGTCCGCCTCTACTCCATTCCTCGCTATTAGAATAAAAAAACGCGTTGTGACGCGATTCGGGGATAAAATTGAGGATTAATGCGGGCAATATGAGAAATAACGACCACACACTAGTCGTTTTTGAAACACCCTTGAAAAACAGAGTTATTTTGCTCGTTGCCGTCTGTAGAGTTTGAATACCTTGAATATAACAAAAATAAGGGCTATTTTCAACTATTTTTTACAGTCGCATCCCCTCAAAAAAGTATGCTATAGTTCTTTTATATTGTGCTTTTTCATGCTTCCTAAACCAAAAAAACGACTCGGACAACACTTTCTTGTAAACGAGGAGAAGCTCACTACTATTGCGCGGTCTCTTAATCCTCACGAGGGAGATGTGGTGATTGAAATAGGGCCCGGACGGGGGGAGCTTACAAAAGAAATCCTTTTATTGCTTTCGAGCTACAAACAAAAAAGACTTATTGTTATAGAAAAAGATGCGGAGCTTATTCCCATTCTTAAAAACTCATTTTCTTCTTTTCTCACTTCTCAAATGTTTACCATTATCGAGGGAGATGTACGAGAAGAACTTTCGCGTGTGGTGGCGTCGCTCCAAGGAGCTCCTTACAAACTAATCGGAAATATTCCTTATTATCTCACTGGTTTTCTTTTTCGTAGTATTAGTGACCTTACTCCAAAACCATCTTTGTGTGTTTTTACTGTTCAGAAAGAAGTAGCGCTGCGCGCCTCAGCCCTTCCACCTCACATGAATCTCTTTGCAGCAAGTATTCAGAATTGGGCTGATACTGAGCTTATCGACACTATATCAAAAAACAATTTTTCTCCTCCTCCTCTTGTTGATTCTGCAATACTTCGACTCACTCCACACGCTACACACAACACACAAAAAGATTTTCATTTTTACTCGATTCTTAAGATTCTTTTTCAACAACCAAGAAAAACTATCATAAATAATCTAAAAGTGTTTTTGGAAGCGAGTGCTTTTTCACTTAAAGAGATTGCTGAATTTCTTGCCAGAGAGGGAATTAAAGAAAATGACCGGCCGCAGATGCTTTCGGTGTCTACTATAAAAAAACTTGCTTCCTTCTTGTATACTAAAGGGACGATATGAAATATATTCTTTTTTTCTTTACATTCTTTATCTCTTTTATTTCTTTTTTGGTATCACCTCATCATGCCTCAGCATTCTTCCTTCCTTTTGCGGGAAAAGTAGTAACCGTGTTTACCCCCGGCGTGGTGTGTGTTGGTGAAGGACCAATCACTATTAAACCCATTAGCATTGCGCCTTTCGGTCCTTATGTAATTACCCTTGCTTCAAAGCGTTACCCCCAACGAACAGTGAGCCCAGGGTCATGGATTATAGGAATGTATTCAACTATTCCTATTCCTGGAACTTGTGATACCACAAGCATCCCCCCTGTTCCTGTGCCGGCGTCTACAATTTTATTTTTTGGTTCCTCCTTTCCCTCCCTTTAGATTCAAATTACACATAAAAATGATGTATAATAAACGATGATGCAGAGAAGAAAAATCATCGCGGGGTTTATTCTTTTAATTGGCGTAGGGTTCTTCTCCTATTCATTTTTTAGTTCGCCCTCTCAAAAAAATTCTGATGTTACGGTTATCACTGCAGGAGAAACTAGCAATGATTCTCGTTTCCAATTTACACGAAATGGATTAGCAGAAGCGCTTCCTTCTTCTGTTCCTGGTGTTGTCGAAGAAAAAGTGAGTAATAATCTCACTGATCGTGTGGCAAACCTCTATACGGGGGAGATTATAAAAGCAAACAAAAATGATTCTCTCACAGTAAAAAAAGAAAAGTCTCTTACTCTTCCTTCTCAAGATATATTTGATGCTACTTTTGATACTATCTTAAAGGAGCCTTTCCGTTTTATTTCGTTTACTAAAGGGGATGTTCTTGTCTCTCCTGACAACTCTTCTGTAGCCACGCGCGCCTATTTTCTTGCAATAAAAACGGTAGTGTCTTCACAAACAAAAAATCCAAATAAAGAAGTGGACGCGTTAAATGCATTTTTTTCAAAACAAGACAGCAACCTTCTCGTACAATTCAACGGAGTGCTTAGTAAAAATGTTGATGAGTTGTTAAAAATGAGGGTGCCGTCTGATCTTGTATTGTTTCATCTTCAGACACTTAATACGTTCCAGAAAAAACTTGCGGTATATTCTGCAATCGCTGATATGAACGCAGACCCCGTGAAAACAGTGGTTGCAATTGATGAAATTCCAAAAATTGCGGGAGAGATAAAGGATATTTCTGCTGAAGTTACTAAACACATATAACTATGGGCATTCGCTATACACAATTTTTTGCAGGAATCCTCACTTTCATCATTGTGCTTCCTCTTGTTTTATATCCTTTTCTTGAAGCGCGTGCTGCTGATGATATTGATGGACTTGTTGCGGGCTACAACTGTGTTGCGGGAGCACTTGGGTTTACTACCGCATCTCTCACAAGTCAAATAGCAAACCTCACCTCAATTAATCAGGTTCCTGTGAATGATAAAGAATCTATTTCTGCGGTTAAAGAAATGGCTTGTTCTCAATTTTTACAAGTATTAAAAGATGCAGCGGTTCGCGCAGCGCGTGCAGTACTTAAAAAACGAATTTTAGACACTATTGTTGATCAAACAGTTGAATGGATTCAGAATGGCGATCTCTCTACGGGACCAAAATTTGTAGATAACTTTGGTGATTTTGTAAATGAATCGCTTCAGCTTGCCGCAGGCGATGTTGCAAAAGAAGTTGGTTTGGCACAACTTTGTTCACCGGGACTTGGTCTTCAATTACAACTCAACCTTCAACGTCCCGATTTCAGCAATAAATTCCGATGTACATTCGATCAGATTGTGGGAAATATGAATTCTTTTCGTACCAATTTCGGTGATGGTGGTTGGATTGGATACAATGAGCTTCTCAAACCTCAAAATAATCGGTGGGGTCTTGAGATTATGGCGATGAGTGAGCTTGAAAAGAAACAGGCACAACAAAAAGAATCAAGAAATTTTGAAGTAACAACTGGTGCAGGCTTCTTAAGCACAAAACAATGCATTACATGGAATGCATTTTCAAGCGATGGAAGCAAACTTATAGGTACCTGGGGTGCGGATAATCCAATATTTGCCGGTGACTATAACGATCCAAACAACCCTCCTCCTCCTGATTATTATACGGTTGGTAGTGTGTGGCGCTGTGCAAATGTAAAAATCACAACACCTGGGGGTGTTATTGCGGGCGTAACTAATAAGGCAGTGAACGCAAATGTTGATTATATTATTAATTCTGATGATCTTACAGAATATGCGGCAGCACTTATTGATGCGGGTATTAATCGACTTATTAAGGAGGGTGTAAAGGGAATTAAAGGTATGGCGGCTAACAAAACATCTAGTGGTGCGGCAGTAGTTAGCACTGGGGGATATATTTCAAGTAGTCCTGCGCTTACTAGTCTTGGGGCAAGTTCCACTGCAGCACAAAATGATCTTCGTTATTCAAACACAAAAAGAGGTATTTCAAATCAACTAAATGCTGCTTCTTCTTCGCTTACAAAGGCCTATGCCGATCTCCTGGTAGCAAGCTCTACAAATATGAACATTGTTTCTGTTATTGTTGATTTTCAAACTTGGTGTGTAACAAATAGTAGTGTCCGGCCTAATACATGCGCGTATTATAATGATGTATACAAAAACAATATCCTTGCGCGATCATCTCTTATTTCCTCTTCTCTTACTCAAATAAAAACTCTACAGAATAAAGTTGGATTATTTATATCTCGCGTAGCAAACATAAATAGTGACACAAATGCACAAGCAATCACCTCGGAAGTTATATCATTTAGTGCTGAGGTGGATGGAAAAATAGGAGAAGTGGCTCAACTCACAAATACAGTTCAAACAGAATTAGCTCAGACAACTTCATTCCTTCAGGTGTGTAAGATACCTACCACCCCTTTACTCAACTGTCCTTAATAATGAAACTGCCTAACAAAAAAACTTTTTTTGCGGTTACCCTCCTTGCACTTATTGTGTTTGGAACTTCGCCACTTTTTGCACACGCAGGTTCAGGTTGGATGGGGCTTCCTACCGTCACTGATATGGTTACTGGTGGATTTAAACTTGTCGCCTATATTTTTAACTTTATCGGGGGTCTCGCCTTTACCTTTGCAAACTACTTAGTAAAATTTGCGCTTTATGATTTGAATTTCAAACTTATGGATGCACAAAATGCAATTGTGCACGTGGGTTGGGGAATTGCGCGTGATGTGGCGAATCTTGGATTCGTACTTACCATCGTCATTATTGCGTTTACTACCATTGTTCGCGTTGAATCATATGGTGCAAAAAAACTGCTTCCAAAACTTATTGCTGCTGCTATCATTGTTAATTTTAGCCTTGGTATTGCGGGTGTGTTTATCGATTTCTCAAACATAGTCACTTCTTTCTTCCTTGAAAAATCTGGGGCGAGTGGTGGTAATGCGGCCGGTCTTGGTGAAGCAGGTATTACTGCGCGACTCGCAAATGCGTTCGGTCCTCAGCGATTCCTTACGCCACCAGAAGACCCACTTCCTCCAAACCCAGAAGAAGAAATGGGGCTCTTTTCAGAAATAGGAACCGCATTTTTGACTTCAATTGCCTCACTCGCATTCATTGTTATTTTTACTCTTATTGCCACTATTGTTCTTCTCGCGCTCGCCGCAATGCTTATTGTGCGATATGTACAACTATCTCTTCTTATTGTTGCCTCTCCTCTTGTTTGGCTCTTTTGGGTATTCCCTGGTCTTGGAAGTCTCTACACAAAATGGTGGGATAATTTTATTCATTGGGTATTCTTTGCTCCCGCAGTTTCCTTCTGTCTCTATATCACATTAATAAGTATTGATGGCATCTCAAATATTAAAGGTTCTTCCGCTTTCTTTAGTGCGGGTATTATGGGAACTATTGTAAACCAAGGAGCACAGATGGTGGTTGTCTCTTTTATGCTTATTCTTGGTCTTATTGCTGCAGAAAAAATGGGTATTTCTGGCGCAGCCGCATTTAAGGGAGCAGCAATGGGTGTAGTAACTGGAGCAAAGAATATTGCAAAGGGCCAAGCAATGCGTCTTACACAGGGAAGGGCTGGAGCACTCGCTGCGGGAGCTACAACAAAAGCAGGAACATTTATGGGAACGCTTGGGAAAGGGCTTCAAATTAAACCGGGGGATAAATTACTTACAAGGCTTGGTAAGCGCGCAGCAAATGTAGTCACTGGAGCAAGTGGACTTCGTATGAATGCATCTGCGATTGGTGGAGCGCTTGAAGCAACAGGAAGAGGAATTACAAAAGCAGCAAAAACAAAGCCACGCTCTATTGGCAACACTATGTTTAGCGCAATAAAGGGCGGATATAAAGGAAAAGAAGAAAAACCAGAAGAAGAAAAGAAAACTCCAGAAGAAAAAGCAGAAGAATTGCGAGAGGCAATTGAAAAACTTCGCACCTTTAAAGAGTCTGGCGCAGACACTGCAGAACTTGTATTGGCGCTTCAAGAACTCTCTAAGAATATTAGCGATGTCGATCAATTAGAAACTATTCGTAATGAGGTGGGTTCTGCGGGTATCGCGAATGCAGCCTTTGGTGCTGATGAACACACTGCATTTACAAAAGACCTTGATAAACGTATCTCGGAGAAAACGAAGGGAGCATGGGAGAAAGCACCTTCAGTCGCTGACCTTGAAACTCAACGCGCCACTCTTGAAGCTCGCGCCGCAGCGAACCCCACAATGACCGTTTATCCAAACCTTATAAAGGACATTAACAAAGAGATTGCAAAAAAGACAAAAGAAGAATGGGAGAAAATTGATTCGGTCTCTGGATTAGAAACGGAGCGTGCTGGACTGGAGAGAAAAGTAGCTGCAAATCCTACACATGCGGCAGTTTATCAAGACCTCATCGCAAGCGTAGAAAATGAGATAAAGAAAACCGCAAAAGAAGAAATGGACGACCAGCCAGACGCCTCCTCACTTCGATCTTATCGTAGCGAGATACAGACAAAACACGACCAGGCAATTCAACGAGGTGCGGACCCAGAAGTATTTAAAGAGGTTCTTTCGCGTGTTGATAAAGAGGTTAAACGTATTGGTGATATTGAAGCAAAACAACCCGCCGCACTCAAAGCTTGGGAAACACAAATTAAATCACTCGAAGCCGGAAGAGAGGCTGATATCCGTTCGGGAGCTTTTGTACCCACTCCCGGAGCAATTCACCCAAATGATGCTCTTATAAATGAGGGGAGGCGCCAAACAGCGGTGTGGCAGAATATCGGAGCACAAAAACCGAAAACAAAATTACAATGGAATGACCGCGTAACAGCGCTCACTGACGCCCTTGCAAAAGCAACGAGTCAACACCTTCCTCCGGATGCGATAAGTAAGATTCGAGACTTATTAACCGATGCAACAACTGAGTTTAATAACAAGCCTTAATCTATGAGATTACCAAAACTTACCGAAGAAGAATTTGTTGAGCGCTATACGAATGCACCTGATGAGATTCGTGATGCGCTCGATTCAGAAGAAGCACGAAAAAGTATTCTTGATCTCTGCCGCGCCCACTATTTGAATCCGCAAAAAGCGACGCTTTTTGAACAGCTCGTAGGATTTGTTCTTCTTGGGTATATTGCGCCACGCGACCTTGCGCGCGAGATAGGGGAGCACCTCTATTTAAACCACGAGCATTCTCGCGTGCTCGCAAACGAAGTAGGCACGAGAATTTTAGAACCTATTCTTGAAGAACTTGAGGGGTTTTATAATCCTATTGAGGAAAGTGAGGAGACTAATGAGGGTGGGCTGAAAATTAATGCAGAGACTGTTGATGATTCAGCAGAAAAACCCGTCTCTGTTGCATTAAAAGAGGGAGCGCCTCTTGTCCTTCATGAGGAATCGTCGTTCTTTCAGAAAGAGCGTCCTAAATCGAATAAATCATTCTTCCCTTTCTTTGCTACCTCTCCTGAATCATCAGAAACACTTCCTTCGGTGCGCGTGAAAGTAGAAACTCCTCCAGAGAAAAAGGTGATTCATTATAGCGAATCTCGCTCTCTTCTCTCTCCACTTGAGTCTTCTCCTGAGCAATTTATCAGTATTGAAGCTTTAGAAAAAATGCGCTCTACGCCACCTGAAATAGAATTGCCTCGCGCGATAGAGTCTCAACCATCTTCCTTAAAACCATTAGAAAACACTTCCTCTCCGTCTCCAGTTGTAATAACAAAAGATATAACCCAAGAAGCAGTGCCCACACCCGCCACACCTGAAAAAAAAGGATTTTCGTGGCCTCTTAAACTATTTGGAGAAAAGAAAAAGGAAAATATTGAACAAAAAATGCCAACTACAATTCCTCCTACCTCTCAACCAATTATTATTCCTCCCTCTCCAGAAACAGCTGTTAAATCTCAACCCACCGCAGCGAGCTCAACAACATTTGATATTTCTCTTGATATTTCTTCTTTGGGACATAAACAGCCGGAAATTGAAGGAAACGTCGTGCACCTTAAGTAGTTCCTCGAAACTTTTCTATTATGGCCACATTTCAAATTCCACAATTCATTGAGGAGCGATCAAAAATCGTTGGATTTCTCACGTTACCCCAATTTCTTTATGTTGCGGTTGCGGCAATTGGCAGTTTCATTTCTTTTTATGTATTTACTTTTTTTCTTTGGCTTCTTGTAAGTCTCGTACTTGGTGGTGGTGCAATTGCTCTTGCATTCGTGAAAGTGAATGGACAAGAGCTTCCTGCTATTCTTGCTTCTGGATTCTCATTTCTTTGGAAACCTCATCGCTACACGTGGCAGCGTGCTATGGCACAAACCACCCTCGACATTGCGGATGTGGAAAAAATAGAGACTTTAAGAAAAAGCATGAGCTTTCAGGATAAGTTAAAGTCGCTCGCCACAAGCGTTATGACAGGTAAAATCCTTTCCTCACATGAGTCGGGAGCTGGGGGAGAAGAGAAATTTGAGGTGGTTTCTTTCCTTACTGGAGAGAAAAAAATGGCGCACCGCGTTGATTATTCGGAGAAGAAAAAGTAAGCGTTTCTTCTCTCATTAAAATACGCTAAACTAATACGTATATGCCTGAGGTAAGCCCCCCCACACAACAATTCGTCAATATAAAGGAGGTTAAGAATGGCGTCCTCTATTTGAAACATGGTGGTATCCGTAAAATTCTTATGGTGAGTGGTATTAACTTTGATTTAAAATCCGAGGACGAACAAAATCTTATTCTTAATACTTTCCAAAACTTTATCAATACGCTCGATTTTGGTGTTCAGTTCTTCATACACTCTCGCAAAACGAATATCAACGCATATCTTGATTTTATGCGACAACGACAAGCACAAGAGGACAATGGACTTCTTAAGATTCAAATTGATGACTACATTGAGTTTATTCGTTCTTTTGTAGAACAAAACGCCATTATTAATAAAACATTTTTTGCAATTGTTCCTTATGAACCCGCTTCAGTAGGTGTTACCGCGGGAGGATTTTTGGGACTTTTTAAAACACAAACCCTTGCTTCAAAAACACAAAATGACCAAGCGACCCTAGAACAGCTCGATCATCGTGTCTCTCAGGTTGCAGAAGGATTAGAACAGATTGGTCTTCATGTGTCTCCGCTTTCTGATGAGGAGATAATTGAACTTTTCTATAACCTCTACAACCCGCAATTAGTAGAAAAAAAGGGGCTTGAGATTGCAAAACAATAATTCTCACAAAATGAAAATTAAAATACCACAACTTTACAAGCCTTCCGCAGAAGACCTCCCGAATATTATTGCTCCTTCAGGACTCGAAGTAGAAACAAATTACCTCAAAATTGGGGATTACTACGCAAAAACTCTTTTTGTATTTACCTACCCTCGATATGTATCAAGTGGGTGGTTTTCTCCTATTATCAATCTTGCAGAAATGATGGATATTTCCATATTTATGCACCCTATGGACACAGGACTTGCGCTTCGTAATTTACGAAAAAAAGTTGCTCAAATTGAAGCAGAAATTGGCGAAAAACAATCAAAAGGACTTGTGCGCGACCCTATGCTTGAGACCGCATTCCAAGACATTGAAAATCTCCGCGATGCACTTCTCCAGGCACGTGAACGCCTCTTTAAGGTGGGGGTGTATATCACTATTTACGGACAAAACCTTGAGGCGCTTAATAAACTTGAAAATCGCGTAGAAAACATCTTAGAGGGAAAATTAGTCTATATAAAACCTGCTCTTTTTAAACAGATGGAGGGGCTTAATTCAACCCTTCCCCTTTGTCAGGACCAACTTCTCATTCATACACCTCTAAACTCAGGTCCCGCATCATCTCTTTTCCCTTTTGTATCACCCGATCTTACTTCAGAGAAGGGGATTCTCTATGGGGTAAATATGCACAATAACAGCCTTATTATTTTTGAACGTTTTTCTCTTGAAAATGCGAACCAGGTAATCTTCGCAAAATCTGGCGCAGGAAAGTCATACGCGACGAAGCTCCAAATTTTGCGTTCAATGATGATGGGTACTAATGTTATCGTAATTGATCCAGAAAATGAGTATCAGAACCTTGCAAATGCTATTGGTGGAAGCTACTTTAAAATTTCTCTTACCTCACCAAGTCACATCAATCCGTTTGATATTCCTATCATCCCGGAAGGAGAGGAGCCTTCGGACGTGTTTAAATCCCACATCTTAAGCCTTACTGGTCTTGTAAAGCTTATGTTGGGCGTGGTAAGCCCTGAAGAAGATGCTCTTCTTGATAGGGCTATCTCAAACACCTATTCTTCGCGTGATATTACCGCAGAAAATTTCGGCACCTTAAAAGATGTAGCGGCGCCACTTTTAGAAGATCTTCAAGTTATCTTACAAAATACCTCAGGTGGCCAACAGCTTGCGCAACGACTTGATAAATATACTCATGGGTCATATGCAGGATTTACTAATGCACCAACAAATGTTGATATTAAAAATCGTCTTATTGTTTTCTCTATTCGTGATCTCGAAGAAGAACTTCGTCCAATTGCGATGTATATTGTATTAAACTTTGTGTGGAGTCTTATTCGTGCGCAACTTCGCCCACGCCTTCTTATGATTGATGAGGCATGGATTATGATGAAATATAAAGACAGTGCCACCTTCCTTTTTGGTCTTGTAAAACGAGCGCGCAAATATTTCCTTGGTATTACTACTATCACTCAAGATGTGGAGGATTTTTTGAAATCAGAGTATGGGAAGCCTATCGTCACCAACTCATCAATGCAGATACTTATGAAGCAATCTCCCACCTCTATTGAGGCGGTTGCAAAGGCATTTGACCTTACTGAGGGGGAACGCGCATTCCTCATTGAGGCAGGGGTTGGGGAAGGTCTTTTCTTTGCGGGTGCCAAGCATGTAGCCATCAAAATAGTTGCCTCGTACACCGAGGACCAGATTATTACCACCAATCCTGAGCAAATGCTCGAAATTAAAGGATTAAAGAAGTAATTTGTATGAACGAAAAAAAATTTTCAATAACCGAGTTGATTATAGGGTTCTTTTTCTGCCTTATTATCGACCTTCTTGCTGTAGTCGCCGATGTTTTTTCCTTCGGTATTCTTGGTTTTTTTGTGCAGTTTCTCACATGGCTCGTTTTCACATTTTACTTTAAAATAAAGAGAGCAGAAGTGGTGAATACCCTTGCAGGAAAATTCTTCGTTCCTATATTGGTTCAATTAATTCCTTTTATCCCCACCCTTGCTGCAACATTTATGGTGCGTATATATATAGAAAATAATCCTGAAAAATTTGGTTGGGTAAACCTAGCGGACTCTATAGATAAAAAAATAAGTTCTGTTTCGAATGTAACAAAAACACTTTCACCTAGCACAAAATGAACCGATTACTAATTTTTTCTATTTTCTTCACCTTCGTGGCTTTTCCGCCCTCTTCTTTTGCACAAACCTCTCCAACTGCCTATATCACATGGCGTGCAAATAATTTTTATCCTGCGGGATTTACAGGAAAAGCGCTTCCTACGCCAGGAACACGGATTCTTGTTGCGGCAGAGATAGTAAAAAACGGGAAGTTGTTTGATTCTTCTACATCTCTTTTCTCGTGGAGTGTTGATGGACGCTTGGCACTCACTGGTGTTGGGAAAAAAGAATATTCTTTTACCGCAACAAAAAACGACAACAACTCACACTTTGTACAAGTTTCAGTAAAAATGGGTGTGGACATTGCAGTAGATTCGCTTACTATTCCTCTTACTATTCCTCAGGCGGTCATCGAGGCTCCTTTCCCTTTTGGACGAGTCCCTGAAAATACAAAAGGAAGTGCACAAGCAATTCCATATTTTTTTAATGTTACTTCTTTTTCTGATCTTCTTTTTAGTTGGCGCGTAAACTCTTTTGAAAAAAATGCGGGAACTAATAATCAACTTGCTTTTGAAACGGGGTCTCCTCAACTTGCTTCCGATAAATTATTAGAAATTGTCTCCTACATACAAACTGCAAAAGGAGCATACGAGCTCGCGACTTCTCGTGCTCAATTAACTATAATTAAATGATGCGAAAATATTTTTTATTCATTTTATTCTTTTCTTTTGCGTTTCTCCCTATGTTTGGTTTTGCACAAACAGCGACAACAACCCTGGTGCCACAACCCAAGTATGCTCTTCCTTGCATTCTCCAGGGGTTTTCTACTTTTGGTTGTCCTGACATCACTACTATTCCAGGATATATCTCCCGACTTTATCAATTTGCAATTGGTGTTTCAGGAATAATTGCAGTCGGGATGATTGTTGTTGGTGGTATTTTTATCAGTATTTCTGGAAGTGTTGATAAAAAAAGTGAGGGGAAAGACATGATCACTCAAGCGCTTCTTGGTCTTGCTCTTCTTCTTGGCTCCTGGTTGATTTTAAATACACTTAACCCCGCATTAATAAAAATGGAAATTCCTAACCCTACCTCTGTGGGTCTCACTGGTGGCACAAGCACACTCGCTGTCTCAACAAAATGCGATGCTGCGGAACAAAAAACATGTGATGGGAAAAAACTCGAAGGAGGATATACAAATTGGTATCACTCTTACTTGCGTTATAAAGACAATGGGGAGTTTATGATTCAAGCTTGTGTTAAATATGCATCAAAAGACAACTCTTTGGCATCGAGCACGTACACATTAATTCCGTTTCCTTCTGGCAGAGACGCCGTTTATAAACCTTGTTAAAAGATGAAACCTCTCTATAAAATTCTTGTTATTGTCGGCATTACCATCCTTGTAGGAATAATTGTTTATTTTATTTGGAATTCTCTTACGAGTGATAGCATTCCACAAACACCACCACGAGGAACAGAGCTTCCTCTTGGAACTCCTCTTCCAGAAGTAGGGGGGGGTGTCACAACCTCAACTTCTGAAACTCCTACTCTCGGAGAACAAAAAACCCTACAAGCACAAAAATTCTCAAAAAATCCCGCATTTGATTTTTGGATTGAACGCGATACAAAGGAGATTTATTATCTCGGACTTGATGGAAAAATATTTAGCGCAAAAGAAGGGCCTGACCTTGATATCTCAAATCAAACCGTGGAAGCCTTGAACTCAATTGAGTCATCATCTAAAGGAGAGAAGATTCTTGCGTCGTTTGGTAATCCACTTGCACCACAATGGGGCATCTTTGACTCAATTGATAAAGTTTGGCGCCCGCTTCCTGCCGACATCCTCATTGCAACCTGGGGTGCAAATGAGCGCGAATTAATTGCAACCACCAAAACAAAAGACGAAATAAGCCTTGCAACAATCGATCTTACTAAAACACCTTTTGCTTATAAAATTCTTATAAAAGATTTTCGTTTTAATGATGTGGTCTTTTCTATGAAGGCTCCGGACATTCTTCTTTTTTGGGAAAAACCTTCTTTGGGATATGCAGGACGTGTGTGGCAACTCAATTTAAAAACGCTAGGTATTACACTTCTTTCTTCTCCTCAAAACGGTTTCTCGCTCTCGTGGTCAAGTGATAAAACCATTGGATTCCGTTTTGTGCCTCCCGCCTCTTTTTCTCTTGTAAGTCCTAATCTTTCTGGTCTTACGCCCGTCTTCTTCTCCACCTTCCCAAAAAAATGTGAGGGGAGTGCCACAAGTACGGTGTATTGTTTTGTCCCACAATTTGCATCTCTTCCTACGCTCAACATAAACCTTCCTGATGATTATCTTCAAAAGAAGTTTTTTTCTGTTGACGATCTTTACACGATTGATATGAAAAATGAGACCACAGAAAAAACATTGGAAGGGAACACAAGTGCTCTTCCCTCGATTGATGCAGAACATCCACAACTTATCGATTCCACACTCTATTTTATCAACCGATATGACCGTTATATATATAAAATAGACCTTCCAAAAACATCTCAATAAAAAACACCTTTTAAAAGGTGTTTTTTATTTCTTCTACTTGCTTAATGATTACATGTCTGTCCTTCCCTGCGCCCGCACTTTCTGTTTTGAGTTCGGGGTGGGTAGTAATTTCCATATGCACCAACCGTCTCTCATACCCATTCATAGGTGGTAAATCAATGTTTTGCTTCATCACTACCGCCTTCCTCGCTGCAGCACGCGCAAGCTCCACAATAAGCCTCTCTCGCTCCTTTCGATAGTAATTAAGGTCAATTACATAAGGAATAAGGCCCTCCTTCCTAATAATAAGATTAATGAGGTGGTCGAGCGCAGGGAGAATTGTTTCTACATTTTCTTCAACAAACCGATTTTGAATAAGAATAATTACTTTCCGGCGTTCTTCATCAAGTGCTACCTCCGCATCAGGGAAGCCCATAAGCACCATAAGTTGTTTTGTTTTTTCGATAATTTTATCCATAGGTAGCTCGCTGTATAGTATACTACTCGTTTTCGAACTTTGGCAATCGTTTATTGATATAGAGCTGTTGCATTATCGAAAACAGGGTTGATACCACCCAATAAACACTGAGTGCCGAAGGAAGTCTTAAAAGAATAAAGAAAGTGAATACTGGTCCCATAATCACCATAGTCTTTCCCATAGAGGCAAGTGGGTTGTCCTGGTTTTTTACGGGCGTTGTTGGAAGCGAAAGCTTTCCTTGTACGTATTGAGCAACTGCAGCAAACACAGGAAGAAAATATCCCGTTGACTGGAGTGCAACCAAACCAAGGAATGAGGTGGTCACAAACACACCAGTAGAAAGTTCTTTTGAAAATACTTGAAAAAGAACAATGAATATGGGGAGTTGAATAAGAAGAAGGAGAAATCCTGAAAAGGGGTTGAGTTTATATTTCTTATATAATTCTAGCAATTCTTTTGCTTGGCGCTCTTTGTCATCTTTGTGATCAAGTTGAATCTTTTTAATATGGGGCTGAAGATGCTGCATAAGCGCTTGATCCTTTGCGCTCTTGTAAAAGATGGGAAAAAGAACAACTCGCACCACAATAGTGAGAAAAATTATAGCAATACCAAGGTCGTGGAATGCGAGATTATTGTAGATAAAAAGAAGAACTGAGAGGATTGGCTCGTATAAATAAGAGTGAAAAAAAGCTGACATGCGTACATTGTACGTGGTTTTATTGCTTTTCGCAATTTTTATTCACTTGATACAAAATATTCTCTTATTCTATATAAAATGCATCGGTCATCTCTTTAAGGATTGTTTTAAATGGGGTGTCTACGATAGGGGATTTCGTAATAATAGTGATGTCTTTTTTTAGCTTTGGTTGTATAGCACGAAGAGCCGCCATAATTCTCCGACGTATTAAGTTTCTTTTTGTTGCATGGAGAGCTACTTTCTTCCCTACCACAACAAGAAACGGCTTCTTTTGGAAGCCGAGAGGGTTTTCTCGAACTGAGAAGATGGTGTTCTTGTGGTTATTCACACTAAGCAACCTTTACTGTAAGCCTTTTTCTTCCTTTTTGTCTCCTTCGTTTAAGCGTAGCACGTCCTCCAGGGGTGTTTTTCCTCCGTAAAAAGCCGTGGGTGTTTCTCCTTTTCTTCTTTTTTGGTTGATAGGTGACGCTCATATCTTTTTTATTTCCCCACCATAGTAACACAGGCTTTCGAGAAGTGCAATTTTAGTTTTCTATTTTGTTATCAACAAATAATACACAATTGAGACACACACCTCCTCTTTTTTTGGTATTGAAAGTTTTTATAATGCGTTTATGATGGAGGGACAAGAAAGAAGTTTTTATTAAATTATTTATGGACCACCAAGAAATATGGAAAACGGTATTAGGAGAAATTGAGCTTCAAATTTCTAAACCAAATTTTCTTACGTGGTTAAAAAACAGCCAGCTTATTGAGAGAGATGCGAGAGAAGGAATAGCACTTGTGGGTCTTCCTAATAATTTTGCAAAAGAGTGGGTAAAAAATCGCTATCATAAAATCATTCTTGGTTCTCTTCGTAATATTGATGGATCGATTAAGTATGTGAACTATGCGGTGGTAAGCCATACTGCGCCTGCGGTTGTGTTGAAACAAACAAAACACTCAAAAACTCCTGAACTTACAGATGAAAAATCTGATCTTTCTATTTCTGAACTAAAAACAGACCCGAAAACAAACCTCAATCCAAAATATACCTTTGATTCATATGTGGTAGGTTCTTCAAACGAACTTGCCTGTGCTGCTATTCAAGCGGTTATCAATGATGTGGGGAAAAAATATAACCCTCTCTTTATTTATGGAGGAGTGGGTCTTGGAAAAACACACCTTCTTCAGGCGGCGGGAAATGCGGTTATTCAAAAATATAATAAAAAAATTGCGGTACTTTACACTACTTCAGAAAAATTTATTAACGACGTGGTGTGGGCAGTACGAAACAAACGAATGGATGATGTGAAGAAGCGTTATCGCGATATTGATATGCTCATTATCGATGATATTCAATTTATTGGAGGTAAGCCAACTACCGAACTCGAGTTTTTTTATACTTTTAATACGCTTTACGAAAATAATAAACAAATTATTATTTCTTCTGACAGGCCTCCTGCAGCAATTCCCACTCTCGAGGAACGTCTTCGTTCTCGTTTTGAGGGGGGGATGATTGCTGATGTGGGGTACCCTGATTACGAGATGCGCCTCGCTATTCTTAAAACAAAGGCACAAGAACACCACGCAGTAATTGATGATAAGACGCTTGAGTATATTGCAACGAAGATGCAACGAAATATCCGTGAGATTGAGGGGGTTCTCAACAAGGTTCTTTTTTATCAGAATATGAAGAGTGGTGGTATTGATCAAAAGAAATTAGACGAGATTATCAGCGAAACTGCTCATATTTCTCCAAAAAACATCACCGCAGCCGAAGTAATACGCACTGTTGCTGAATTCTATGAAGTCTCTCAAAATGAACTTACCGATAGAGGAAGAAAACAAGAAGTGGTAGAGCCTCGGCAGGTGGTTATGTATCTCTTGCGTGAGATTTTGAAACTCTCTTATCCGAACATAGGAGAAAAATTAGGAAAAAGAGATCACACCACTGTTATTCACGCATATGATAAAATATCAAAAGAAATGACTCAAAATTCTGCGTTGAATCAAAAAATACTGTTGATAAAAGAACGATTATTTAAAACAAACTAAGGATATCACGTGGATAACTTATGTATAAAAAATGTATAACGAGTACAAAAATGAAATTTCCTAAATTATTATCCACACCATTTCCTTTCTTTCCTGTTTTTCTCCACAGAAAAGAAATGGAATAACGAAGACCTCTTCTCACTTTTTTCTGCTTATCCCCATATCCACACCCTCTACTATGACTACTAAATTAATCTTATTAAAGAATAACTTAACAGAAGCATTGATTGCTCTTGAGCGGGCGATAGGGATAAATACAAACCTCCCGATTCTTAAAAATGTATTAATAAAAACAGAAAAAGCGAAGATTTATTTTATTGCAACAAATTTGGAACTTGCGATTACCTGCAGCGTTTCTGGAAAAATTGTAGAACAAGGAGAAATTACCGTACCTTTTTCCCTTTTTCTCTCTCTTTCAAAAAATTTAACCGCCGAACGAGTAACTCTTGAGCAAAAAGACAAACATCTTGTTATTACCACAGATAATTATGAAGCAACACTGCAAACTCAACCCGCAAAAGAATTTCCGATTATTCCCGCAGTGCATGACACTACACAAGTATTAAAAATTCCCGCCCAGCTTTTTTTGGAAACGTTGCGCGCGGTGTTTGTTGCGACACAATATTCTGAAATTCGTCCCGAAATTAGCGGATTTCTTTTAAAATTTTCTGAAAACCGTTTATTTTTGGTGGCCACCGACAGTTTTCGTCTCGCAGAAAATATTCTCGATTCCGGAGAAGTAACAGCCGCATTTGAAGAGTGCGCGGTTATTGTTCCTTTTCGAACCGCAGAAGAACTTCTCCGTTTTCTTGCTTCAGAAAAAGGAAATGTAGATATTTTTATTGACTCAAATCAAATATTATTTAAAACGGAAACAAAAGAACTTATTTCTCGTCTTGTGGACGGCGTATTTCCTGAATACAACCCTATTATTCCAAAACAAACACAAAACGAAATAGTAGTGAATCGAGAAGAATTTATTAATGCGGTGAAGCTCGCAAGTTCTTTTGCGGGACGAGCAAACGACATCACAATCACCGTAGGAGAAAATAAAAAATATATTGATCTTTTCTGCGCTGATTCTACTCTTGGAGAAAATCGATACAAAATTCCTGTAAAACTTAAAGGAGATTCATTTTCAATCGTTTTTAATTGGCGCTATTTTCTCGACGGACTGAAGATCTTTTCAAATCGAGATGTTGTCCTCGGAGTAAATGCATCCGATCGTCCTGCGGTGCTCAAAGACCCTCTCCAGCCACACCTCACCTATGTAGTAATGCCGATTAAGAATTAGTGATATACCACAACTGAAGCTGAGGTTTTTACTCCTGATTTTGTAGTCATTTTTATTTCAAAGAGGTTTTGAGGATCAAGAGGAAGAGAAAAGGAGTAGGCATAATTAAAACTAGTTCCGCTTAATCCAAATGCGTTAATAAGTCTTTTGTTGTAGTAGAGCTCAATTCTATCTAGTTCATCCCCAGAAGTGGTTGCGAGCGCTTTTATTTCTAAGGGACTGGTTAAGAAAACTCCATTTTTTGGTTCAGAGATTGATACCGAAGCAGAGCCCACTGACGATGTTTTTGTTCCTTGTTGTGTAAAAGGAATATTATGAGGAAGAGGAGTGTTATAACGAGAAAAGTTTGGAATATTTTCTTTTGCCCACGAAGAAACCCCCTCTTCCCAGTTTGCAAATTGATAATCAGACGAAGGGTCGCTTGGAACAGAACCTAAGACATTTGTTTTATCAACATAATAAAGAATGGTATGAAGCTGTGGGTAGGATACTCCGTTAATAAGAGGAGTAAATTCAGGCTCCCCATTTAAGAAAGGTTTTGTAGGAAGAGTGTATTCATCCGGACGTTCAAAGGGCTCAGAAGGAAAAAGAGGAAGCGCTTCTTTAAGAAATGCGTTCCACATAGGGACTGCGGCGAGAATACTACTTCCATGACTTTTCATTGCAACATTGTTATTGTTTCCCGCCCAAAAACCTACCACAAGATTAGGAGTGTATCCAAACGTCCACGCATCACGGTAGTCCTGTGTGGTTCCTGTTTTAAGAGCGACTTCATATCCATCAAATACTGTAAGCGGAAGACTTGCCTGAAAAATAGGAGAGCGCAACTCTTTACTCGAAAGAATTTGATTAATGAGTCGAGGATATTGGGAATCAACCACGCGCTGACTTTCGTCGTGGTACTCGTCAATAATATTTCCATCACTGTCTTCTATTTTTAACACAAATACTTGTTGGTGAAGGGTTCCGTTTTGAGAGAGGACCGAATATGCTTTTAATAAATCAATTAATTTAATTTCCCCTCCTCCTAGAGTAAGAGAGAGGCCATATCTCCAACGCTCTTTTAGTGTGGTAATTCCGAATGAGTTTAAGTTTTTTAATACATCATCAAGCCCTGCGAGGTAAAGCGTTTTTACTGCAGGAACGTTTAATGATTGTGCGAGTGCTTGTTCCATACGAACTGGACCACGGAATAAATTATCGAAGTTGCCTGGTTTATAACTTGTTTCTGGGTTGTTACGAGTATCAAACTCTGTAGAGACGTCATAAAGAACAGTTTTTGGAGAAAAACCTTTTTGAAACGCAGAAAGATACACAAAAGGTTTTAATGCAGAGCCAGGTTGGCGCAACCCTTGTAAAGGCACATCAAAATTGCCCTCAAAAAGGCAGTCTGTGCCCGATATACAACCCTCTGGCTCCTTCTTCCCAAAGTAGTCTTTAGAACCCACAAGCGCGAGAATTTGGCCTGTTTTAGGGTCTTCAGCAACCATTGCAGTATTTCTACCATCATAAAGTTCGGTATTGCGTATAGCGCCCTCTTTTACTGCCTTCTCGGCGATTTCTTGGAGTTTTAAATCAAGGGTGGTAATAACGCGTAACCCACCATTTGTAACCATATGTTCCCCATATTTACTAATAAGAAAATCTTTTACTGCAAGAGAGAAGTGAGGCGCAATAATCGCGCCAAGAGAGGCGGGAGCAAAAACAAGTTTTTGTTTTTTTGCTTCCTCTCCTTCTTTTTTAGTAATAAACCCTAATTCAACCATGCGGTCTAACACATAATTACTACGGTCAAAAAGTTCCGCGGTGTGTGCTCCCCACGGAGAGAAATAACTCGGTGCTTTTAGCATACTTGCAAGAACAGTTGCTTCGCGGAGAGTCACATCTTTTACGTGTTTATTAAAATAAATCTGACTTGCTGCCTCAACACCATAGGCATTTGACCCATACGGGATTTGGTTGAGGTAGAAAGAGAAAATATCTTCTTTTGAGTAGGATGATTCAAGTTCTGTTGCGAGAATAAGTTCTTTTATTTTGCGAGAGATAGTTTTTTCGGAAGAAAGAAGAGTTTGTTTCACTAATTGTTGAGTAATAGTCGATCCTCCTTGTGTAAAACTTCCTTTGGTTGCGTTGATATAGACTGCGCGCAAGATGCCTTTCCAATCAAATGCGGGTTGGTTGTAGAAATTAGCATCTTCAGCAGCGAGTGTCGCATTTTTTACTGTAATAGGAATTTCTGAAAAAGGAACAACAGTACGTTTCTCTTCTCCGTGTATTTCATAAAGAATCGTTTTCCCAGTTTTGTCATACAGTTTTGTTGATTGACTCACCTCCCTTTTATTAAATTGATCGGGGGAGGGAAGACTACGAATAATGAGCGCAAAATAAAGAACACCAATTGCTGCAACGCTCAGTGCAAAAGTAACAAAAGTTAATGAAGAAAGGAAAAAAATACTTTTCTTTCTTGTTTTTGGTTTTTTATGTGAAAGAGATGCAAAAGGTAGTTTCATAGCTCTTTTCATCGTAGCAAAGAGAGGAAAAAAAATCTCGCATGTATAAAAGAATGCGAGATTTTTCTTATTAAAAATTAAAAAGCGTTTTCCTCTTCTTCTGGTTCTGCTTTACCACCTTCTAAATCTCCCTCAGTTTCGCTAGCAAGCAACGGGTCGAACGTGGGTTCTTGCACACCTTCTTCAAGAACGTCTCCCTCATCGCTTGTATAAATTCCGTCATCTTGTAATGAGCGCATAGATTGTATTGTAGTTTTTATATTTCGACGTTTTTATTGAAAACACCCGCATCACTCTACCTAGAGTATTTCATTTTTACAAGCCCTTTTCGGCGGATGATGTGAAAGGATATAACGAGATGTCCTTTCGTGTCAATGCCCTATGAAAAAGCCACAGTTTTATTCGCGGCAGTAATAGCAATTGCGAGCGCATCAGTCGTGTCATCAAGGAGTTTTGAGGTTGGGATATGAAGAAGAAGGGAGACCATTTTTGCGACCGCCTGTTTTGAGGCGTTTCCCGATCCTGTAGCGGCGACTTTCACTTCATTGGGGGTGAATTCAGAAAGGGGAAGAGCATACGAAAGAATAGTGTTTATAATAACCCCGCGCGCTTCCGCAACTGCAAGTGCAGTTTTTTTATTCTTTGAGAAGAAGAGTTTTTCCACACCAACTTTTTGAGGACAGTAAAGAGTAATTATATTTCTCAACTCTTTTTCTATCGAAGTAAGACGAAGAGATCCTGTGGTAGGAGGGAGCGGAAGAATACCACTCGCAATATAACGAAGAGTATTTTTTTCTGTTTCGATAATGCCGTAGCCAACACGCACGGTTCCCGGGTCAATCCCTAAAATAATCATAGGTACTAAAACGGAAGAGTATTATCAGCAACCTCTCGTTGAGGAACGAGACTTGCGTCAAGCGGAAGAGTAATCCAAAACGTGGAGCCTCTATTTAATTCAGAAGAAACACCAAGCTCGCCGCCGTGGCGAGCAACGATATTTTTTGCAATATAAAGCCCTAATCCACTGCCGTTTGGTTCGAGTTGAACCACATTAGAACCACGATGAAGTTTTTGAAAAAGTTTATTTATTTCATCAGGAGGAATGCCGACGCCTGTATCAATAATAGAAATTTTTACAAATGGCTTTGCTTCTACGCGCTCGAGAGAAATGGTTACTTTTCCATTCTTAGTGTTGTAACGGATCGCATTATCAATGAGATTGAAAAGAACAGCGCTTATGCGGTTTTGGTCAAGATATACTTCCGGAAATACTTCACGAGGAGGAGCAACGGAGAGGGTAACCGTATATTGATCAGCAAGTGTTTTCATTTCTTTTACAATAGTTTCTACAAAGGGAAGAATAGGCATTGAGGTAAAGGCGTACCCGAACTTCCCCTCCTCAATTTTTGAAACATCAAGAAGGTCGTTTGTAATTTTAAGGGAACGCTCCGAAACCCCGAGAGCCTCAATTGCAACCGAATGAACGTCAGGAACTCCCTCAGAAAATTTTACAATATTTTCAAGTGCCCAGTGAAGCGCAGTGAGGGGAGTTCGTAGTTGGTGAGCTGCCACATTAATAAAGTCACTTTTTGTCTGAAGTACGTTATTCTCCCTTGTGGAGTCGCGAATAATTTTAATGAACCACTCTACTTCCCCCTTTTCGTTTTGAAGAGGATTCAATGTGGTATGAAGTTCTTGTTTCGGATCTTCAAAAGAGAGGTTTACTACCTGAGGCCACACATTTGTCTCTGAGAGCTGACTTACCGAAGGAGCAAGAGAAGGAAAGAGTGTCTGGGTGAGTATGCGAAAATGGCTATTTTTTACCATACTCGGATCCATTTGTTTTCCTACTACCTCTTCTGCAGAAACATGGAATATTTGTTCGGCAGCGCGATTAAATGTTTTGATTTTAAAATTAGTGTCATATATGACGACGCCATCCTTCAAATATTGAATTAACGCATTGCGCTCACGTATTACAAACTGCTCTTCCGCATTCATACGCGCAAAAGAGGCAAACGAACGAAGAAGTACTATTGATGCGCCCGCAAGCACAATACCCATAGTTATTGTGAGGAAGAGGGGTGTATAGTATGCCGCAAACACAAAAAGACCTCCCATAAGACAAAGCATCACAAGAAGAGAAAGAACCTCTGGAGTGTTCCAATATTCTTTTATATTTTTAAAAAATGGGACGTTGGATTTTTTCATATCCGCTTCATTGTACCCCATTTTTTACCTTCTTTCATTTCAGTATGAAGGGGAACAGAAAGGGGGTAGATCGATTCCATAATTGTTTTCAGGAGAGGGGCAATAGAAGGAAGTATTTTGTCGCGAACCTCGAAAAGAAGTTCGTCGTGAATAGAAAGAAGAAGGAAAGCGTCATCTTTAAACGAAGGGGTTTGCGCAATGGTGTGGGCGCTTTTAATCATCGCAAGCTTGAGAATATCTGCACCAAGGCTTTGGAGGGGCATATTGATTGCAGCTCGCTCGAATTCTCCGGGGGCGGCATCTTGAGCAAACCAACGTTTTCGTCCATTCACATTTTCCACAAAACCTTTCTTCTTCACCTCTTCTTTTATGGTGTCTTGCCATTGTTTCACACGAGGAAAGGCACGGAAGTATTCAGTGATAAATTTTTGCGCGTCCCCATAAGGAATACCACTTGTCTTGCTGAATGCGCGCGCTCCCATTCCATACACCACACCAAAGTTAAGCGTTTTCCCGATACGGCGCATTTTTGCATCAACATGCGAAAGGGGAACAGCAAACACTTTCGATGCGGTCATCGCGTGAATATCATTTCCGTCTGCAAATGCAAGAAGAAGCGCCTTATCCTGAGTTACGTGTGCGAGAAGACGAAGTTCGAGTTGTGCATAATCAAATGAGAGGAGAGTAAATCCTTTTGAAGCAAGAAATGTATTTCGAAGGGGTTCTGCCCATTTTGATCCTTGAGGAATATTTTGAAGATTCGGTTTTTCTGAAGAAAGGCGGCCAGTGCCAGTGCCTGTTTGGAGGTAGGTGGTGTGGACTCGCCCATCAAGTTCTGCAGCAGCGCGAAGTGGTTCTACAAATCCGGAACGAACCTTAAATGTCTCTCGATACTCAAGAATGAGAGGAATCACCGGATGACTACCCGCAAGTTCAAGAAGTATGTCTTTTCCTGTCTTTCTCTGTCCTGTGGCAGTCTTTCTTTTTGTTTCTGTTTCAATACCAAGTCGATTAAAAAGGATATCCGCGAGTTGTTGAGGTGAATTGATATTAAAAGGGCCGCGCGCTTCCTTATATATTTTTTGTTGAAGAATATTGAGCTCATCCTCCATTGTTTTTCCTATAGAAGTAAGCGTTTTCACGTCTGCAGCAATTCCTCTTTCCTCCATCGAAGTAAGTACAGGAATAAGAGGCATCTCGATATCCTCAAAAATATGCACGAGCCCGTGTTCTTGTAGTTTCTTTTCAAAATAAGGGAAAAGCGAAGTAAGAATTTTCTCCTTTTCTTCTGTGGTAATTCCTATGTCTTTATGCAGTATTTCTCTTGCAAGCGTTTCGATTGACACCCCCTCTTTATCGGGATGAAGAAGCCATGCAGCAATCATAATATCAAAAAGAGGATATAAGGACTCACTCTCTTTTCCGAGCCCTTTTAAGATGTTCTTCCAATCAAACGCTACTTTTATTTTTTTCCCTCGTAAGTCCTTGATGTGTTTTTTTGCATAAAGAAGATCAGGCACCACGAGTATCTCGGTAGACGAGGAGGGAAGTTCAGGAAGCGCTTCATGTTTCTTTGTTTCTTTTTGTTTTGCCCCCGTACTTAAGAGAGTTTGGAATCCAAGTTCAGCAAAATAAAAATCGAGGAGCGTATCGGATGGTTTTGTATAAGTAAGGTCAGCGAGCGAAACAACAAGCGGCACTTCTTTATGGATTATGGAAAGCTCTTTAGAAAAGAACGCCTCTTTTTTATAAGGAAGTAATTTTTTTGCGAGTTTGTGTGACTCGCTCATTTTTGTATAAATGCTTTCTATTGAACCAAATTCAAGAAGTGCGAGTTCCGCAGTTTTTGGTCCCACGCCGGGAACTCCAGGGATATTATCCGAAGGATCTCCCACAAGTCCCTTGTAGTCGGTCATTTGATTCGGTCCAAGGTGAAATCGTTCTTTTACCGCGTTCTCGTTATACTCGATAGTCTCCGAAATTCCTTTCTTAGGAACAAGCACTACCACCTCATTCCCTTTTACAAGTTGAAGTGTGTCGAGGTCTCCGGTGAGGATGGTCACTCGCACATCATTTGATGCAAAGCGTTTTGCAAAGGTCCCAATGATGTCGTCTGCTTCAAATCCAGGAAGTTCGAATGTTTTAATGTTTAATTTTTCAAAAAGCTCATGTGCTTTTATGATTTGTGAGATAAGCTCATCCGCAGCAGGGGGACGGTGCGCTTTATAGTCTTCAAACATTTTTTTACGGAAAGTGGGCTCAGGTCGATCAAAAGCCGCAGCTACATACGTCGGCTCATATTCTTTCATTGTTTTTATGAGGGCGCGTGAAAGACCATAAATAGCGCCAATAGGCTCACCCTTCGGAGTGGTGAGTGGGGGGAGTGCATGATATGAGCGATGAATGAGGGCGTTTGCGTCAATAAGGAGTAATGACTTCATATCTCTTATTGTACTATGCATTCGTGTACACAAAAACACTCGCCTGATGTAGGCGGGTAGTTATATGCCGTGTGTAAGAATAGACCGCTCGTTTTCTTTTTTCCCGTGTTTGAAGACGAATCGGATTGCGTGGCGAAGCTGCTTTCCTTTGATGTTGTCGGCCCATTCGATAAGCACAAGGTTTTGAGGGTTCTCTAATATGGTTTCAATACCAAGGGGGGAGAGTTCCTGCAATTTTGCTACGCGATACGCGTCGAGATGATAAAGGTTTTTAAACTTTTCATTTTTTAATACATATCGCTTCATAAGAAGGAATGTAGGACTTGTGATGCGGCGCACAATCCCAAATTCTTTTACAAACCCTTGAATAAATGTGGTCTTGCCTGCGCCCAAGTCACCAATAAGTGCAACAATACACGCCCCCACCTTTTTCTTGGGAAGTTTTTTAATCTGTTGTGCAATCCGCACTGCGTATTGTTTTGTGATATCCGCTGAAGTGCTTTTGAAAACCATTAGACAAGCTTCTTTTTTGTGTGGAGTCCCAAATGCGTATACGCTGCGTCGGTGATAGTGCGTCCTGCTGAAGTGCGATTCAAAAGACCCAATTTCATAAGGAATGGTTCATATACATCCTCAATAGTACCCGGCTCTTCATTAAGTGCTGCACCAAGCGATTTGAGACCGACAGGACCTCCATTAAAGTTATTTACAATTGCAAGAAGAAGTTGTCGATCGGTATTATCAAGACCAAGTGAGTCTATTTCAAGAAGCTCAAGCGTTTTCTGAACCGCTTCTTCGTTGATATTGTTCCCAAGATATACTTGTGCATAATCACGCACACGCTTTAAAAGACGATTTGCCGCGCGCGGTGTAAAACGAGATGCTTCTGCTATTTTTGCTGCTGCCGCAGGTGCTATTTCAACATTTAATAATTTTGCCGAACGTTTAATAATACGCTCCAAGTCTTTTGGGGAATAATAATCAAGACGGAAGGTTGCGCCAAAACGAGAGCGAAGCGGAGCGGAGAGCATATTTGCTTTTGTGGTTGCCGCAATCACGGTAAAAGGAGGGAGATCAAGTGAGAAGGTGCGTGCAGAGGGTCCTTTGCCGACAATAAGATGAAGTTTTCGACTTTCCATCGCGGGATAAAGGATTTCTTCAATAGTAGTGTTTACTCGATGTGCCTCGTCGATAAAAAGAATCTCATGAGGTTCGAGATTAGTAAGAAGGGCGGCCACGTCTCCTGCTTTTTCAAGTGCGGGACCTGAGGTTGATTTAATAGGAGCACCCATTTCGTGTGCAATAAGATAGGCGAGCGTGGTCTTGCCGAGTCCTGGGGGCCCGTAAAAAAGAAGATGATCACAGCTTTCGCTGCGACCTTTTGCCGCATCAATAATAAGACGGAGGTTTGTTTTTACCTTGTCTTGCCCAATATAGTCTTCCCAACGAGAAGGTCTTAAGGAAAGATCGAGGTTGACATCAATTTCAGCTTGTGTATTATTAGGCTCTTGCATACTTTTGGGTGATTCCTTCTCCTTTATAGAGGTATTGTCCTTCAAAAAGCCAAGAACAACAAGAGGTTGTTTAGCTATTGACAAAATAAAATAAGTATGCTATAGTTTCAATAGAAAAATCACGAATTGGAACCTGTGGGCAAGCGGATTTTTTCCTAGAATTTAAGGATTGTTTGGCTCCGGCTGGATTACTCCTCGGAAATATTCGTCCCTTTTTTAAGCTAAATTTAAAAAAGGTTTTAAAATGCCTAACGGCGCACTGCCCACAGATTCAAGTTCGGGATTTTTTTATTTCAGCAAG
>Ga0172379_10001477_pt1 | contig 46454 bp, 37 predicted proteins | sample GrowelOW334metaG_FD_119756 | JGI IMG/M metagenome (GOLD analysis project Ga0172379, IMG submission 119756) | Groundwater microbial communities from an aquifer near a municipal landfill in Southern Ontario, Canada - Groundwater well OW334 metaG | ecosystem: Environmental > Aquatic > Deep...
CTGTTAACGGAGCGCTCTCTTTCTTGTCGCGCTGCTTCCGGCTTATTGAAATGGCAGCGTCCCGTGCCCGCTGAACCGTCGTCGGCAGCCGTCCTGGATTCTGAGGGCGGCGTTGTTGTAGGTTTTGCAAACGGTACCGCGCTGCGTTCAAGCGCGTTTGGAGAAATCTCGACCTTTTCGACAAGTTCAACCCCGGCGGCTGTAGCCGATTATGCCGCGCCGATGGGAAAACGACTCATCACGTCCTTACAGGACGGTCGAATCGTCATGGAAAATCCCGAATCGGGAACCGCACGGCTTCTAGCCGCCATGAGTGCTCCCGCCGTAGGATTGGCGGTTCGCGAGGATAAACTTGGCGTTCTTCTCAAAGATGGAACGGTCACGCTAATCGATATTGGAACTACGGAAGTACTGTGGACCGGCCGATCGTTTCCCTCACGGTCCTGGTCTTTCCGTTTCGATGAACGCGGCCTCTACGCTCTTGGAGACGGCGGCGCCGCCGGTTTTGCGCCGGATGGGAGACGACTCTGGAACCTTCGCATTGACGGGGCGGCAGCCCCGCCCTCTCTCTCGGATGAAGGAGTGCTCTATTCCGGCGGGAATGATTGGATTTTGTACGCGTATCAGGTAGAGGAACGAATTCGAACTAAAACTGATTCGCCGTACGCGGTCGTGGTATCGGGCGATTACGGTTTGAGCAAGGACGACCCAACGTTCCTTGAGATGAATCCGTTTGCGTTAGAAGAAGCTTCCATCAACGAACGACTTGCGTTCATTGCCCTGGCTGTTGAAAAAAATGAGGTCGGGGAAATGGAACGCGAATTCACTTTGTTTCTACGCGCAATCGCAGGTTCGGAGCGATCAGCCGTTAAAAAGAAAGGGCTTCCCTCAGTACTCCCCCAGCATCGCTCCCGAGCGGCCGATTTGTTAGGGCGCCTTGGTTCCAGGGAGGTGCTGCCTTTCCTCTCCGACCTGTTTCGCCGAGATCCGGAAGCAGTCGTCCGCGCGGCGGCCGCTGAAGCGGTCGGGACAATCGGGTCCGATCCCGATGGAGTAGTCTTAGCCGTCTTCGCCCAAGCGGTATTCCCTCCCGAACCGGTCCGGGACGAACGGCTGCTGCTTTCAATCGCATCCTCCATCGGCGCGGTCTGTCGTTTTTCCGGTCCACCGCTTTCGGATCAAGGAATACGGTTGTTGGTGTATCTGTCATCGGCCGATCGGCCGGCGGTAGTGCGAAACAGGGCCCGTGTAGAGTTAGAATCCCTCACCGAGCGATAATTTGACGGAATATAGTGGCTGTACGTTGTGTATCGGATATAATTAACAAGTCATCAGTTAATAGGAGGAATCGATGTTTTCCGAGTTCAGGTATTTTTCAACACGAGCGCGAAATAGTGTCGTCGCTTCGGTTTTGTTTTTTTTACTCGTCTCCTCTGTATCAGCGATCGAAGTTGACCGCGCGGAATTGGAAAAAAGCGGGAAGGAACGCATAGTTTTTATCAACTATGAAGGTCCCCACGCAACAATTGATACAACCGAAGATATCTTCGGCATAGGACTCGCGCTCGGAAAAGCCGTCAAGAACGGCGCGATAAAAGCGGGAGATCCGCAGCGATATTACGCCGTTCATTCTGTCGCGCCTAAAAGCGCAAGCCCCGCGGGGCTCGACGCGGATGTTATCGCGTTAGGAATCGATGCGGGTGTCGATCACATCAATAACTTACGTCTCATTCTCCGCGGCTTTCTACAAGGAGCCTATGATTATTCAAGCAAGGATGCAGCCCTTCTTGCGGAATTCGCCACCGTATATAACGCGGTTCACCGCGGCGATTGGGCCTATTACGAAAAGCAGTATAAAGCAAGCGTTGTATTGTCTTTGGATAAAGAAAAGGTCGGCCTTTCAGTTCGTTTCGACGAATGGCCCGGTCGCGCGATGATCGTTATTCCTCTCAGCGACGGCGCTAAACCAGGATCGCTCAGCGCTGTAGACACGACGCCTCTGACCGACAAAAAGGTCGTCGACGAATTACGGAAGAAAGACGATTCAGGTATAGAATCGCGTAAAGAGATGGTTGATCTTAAGGAGCGTGAAGCTTCGGCCGCAAAACAAAAAGCAGCTTTGGAGCGTGAAGCCATTGTAGACGAAGAAAAAAAATTGGCCGAGGAAAAAGCAAAACTCCAAGCCGATAAGGACCGCCTTGCGGCAGAACGCGAAAAGGCGCGCAAGGCGGAAGAGGACGCCGCGAAGAAAGCGGGACAGAGCGGAGATGCGAAAACCGGCGTGGCGGATACGGCAAAAGAGACGACTGCAAAAGCCGGAGAAGGAAAGTCGGAACCGGAAAAGGCCACGATTACCGAGACCAAGAAAGCTCTGGATGAAAAAGAGAAAGCGGTAGCAGAAAAAGAAAAGGCTATTGCGGAAAAAGAGACGGCCATCGCGGAGAAAAAAACAGAAGCCGCAAAGAGCGAATCCCTTGCCGAAAAGAAGGAAAAAGAAGCTCAGGCGGACCGTAAAGATATCGCTCAGGATCAGCAGAAAGCCATTAAAAAGGAAGAAGCTGCCGTCGTACAACCCACTGGTGAGGCGGCCCTGAAGATGATATCAAACGACGGACCTTTGGCGCGTTTCGTGCTTGTAGACCTGAATACCGGCAAGGAATTGAAATCATCCGCTTTGGATACGGTACGAAGCCGTTCAGTCGCGGCCGTTGGGGAGCGAATAGTTGCGATTGCCGGAAAAACAGGCGGGACAGGGGCCGTCCGTCTTGTGTTGGTTGACAAAAAATCGCTGGAAATGATCAAACAGGGCGACGACGACATCCTATCGGATAGTCCGGTATGGGTGAACGGCGAGAATATTTATGCCCTCACCGTTATTTCAGGAGCACTCAAACTGGGACTTTTTGATAAGGATTTGAAGAAGAAAGCGCTATCGGACGCAAAAGTGCATCCCTTCACGGCGTTGCGGTTTGCGTCAGGCGTCGTAATAATACAGACTGAGAACGGGTCGCCGCTGCTTTTGAAAGATTCCGATTTAACAGTAGCAACTCGTTAAGCGCCGTCAATTGACACTACCGCGCCATTCGGCTTACTACCGACCGGCGCGGTGTATTTCTACTTCACAAGTATAGCAAACAGGTCTACGTATTTTTTTGCCGATCGTTCCCAGGAAAAATCCTTTTTCATACAGCGCTTGCGCATATTATGAAGCAAATCACCCTTGTTATAGTACGTCCATACGGCCCAGCCTACAGTATCGTAAATTGCCCGAGGTGTTAGGTCGTCGAACATGAAACCAGTCCCCTCACCTTTTTCCTGATCGAAATTCTCTACTGTATCCGCAAGTCCTCCCGTGCGACGAACTATAGGGGGAGTCCCGTATGCAAGCGAATACATCTGGTTGAGACCGCACGGTTCATAACGGCTGGGCATGATGAAGAAATCACTCCCCGCCTCTATCAAATGACTGAGTCGTTCATTGTAGCCCACTATCGCCTTAAAATTCGGCAAACGAGAAGATAAGCTCCGCAATTCATTTTCACACCAGCGTTCGCCGGTCCCGAGCACCACGAACTGTACCCGCATATCCGTGCAGATTGACCAGGCGGAACCGTACGAGGTGCCGAATAGTTCGCCGACACCTTTTTGGTCGGTTAGGCGAGAAATCATTCCGAGAATTGGGATTTCACTATCCTCTGGAAGACCGAATTCTTTTTGGAGCGCTGCTTTCGCGATTTTTTTTCCGGTAAAGTCATTCAAGCTATACGTTTTCGGAAGCAGCTTATCTTTTGCGGGATTCCATGTTTCAGTATCAACGCCGTTGAGAATTCCGACGTAATCAAGGCTGCGAGCGCGCAAAACGCCGTCCAAACGAAAACCGTACGCGGATGTTTTTGTTTCTTCCGCGTAAGTAGGAGAGACTGTCGTCAACTTGTCGGCGCAGACCAAACCCGCTTTGAGTAGATTCATTCGTTCCCAGTCTTCAAAACCGGCTTCTTTAAATATTTCCCCGGGAAGACGGGTGAATGAATAGAAATCTTTCGAGTAAACGCCTTGATAACCGAGGTTGTGAATCGTAAAAACAGATTTGGTGTCGGCAAACCCTTCGCATTTTTCTCCAAAACGAAGCATGACAGGGACAAGCGCTGTCGGCCAATCGTGCGCGTGCAGGATATCCGGATACCATTCTAGTTTACGACAAAGTTGGAAAACGGCACGCGAAAAGAAAGCGAAACGTCGCGGATTGTCGGCAAAGTCGGGCTCTGAAGGTGTTCCATAGATGCCGTCCCTGCCGAAGAAAACTTCATGATCGATAAAATATACCGGTACTTCCGGGATTTTTTCCTTCGACTCATGCGGCGGCGGCATTACGGTTTTATACACCGCCGACCATTCCTCGCTCCAGCCGACCGGAACGCCGAGCGGTCCGTCCAACTGTTCGAGCTTTGACCGATCGATGCAGTAATAGCGCGGCATGACGATACGAACATCATGTCCAAGGGCGGCTAGCGCGAGGGAAAGAGCCGAAACGGCATCGGCGAGACCGCCGGTTTTCGCGAAGGGAACAGCCTCACTGGTAGTCATCAAGATCTTCATAATAGGAGTATAGATCGAGGGTGATCACTCGGCAAGCGGCCCACCTGTGCGAATATGGTCGCACCTCGCGTCGGATACGAGGCGCGACCCACAAATTAATTCCAGTTAAGCGGTTTTCCCGGATGCGATTTTTGCTTCAGGAAATAACGTGGCGGTCTCCTCATTTGTCCTTTTTGTCGCCAAGCTCACGACAACCATGAGTAACACGGAGATCGGCAGGGCAATAACGATGGCATCAACCTGAGATATTATTGTTTTGCCCGCTAACGATGGAACGCCGAAAAGCATTTTGCATAGACCCAGCGGCGCAGACTCTTTAGCGTGAACGAATACAAGCCAGAATGAGCTGACGGCCAAACCGCCCACGAAACTAGCCAGAGCGCCGGCGCGAGTCGCTCGCTTCCAATAGAGGGCACTGAAGTAGGTCGGCAGAAAGGCCGCGGCGCAGATACCGAAGAAAATTGCGGTTCCCGTCGCGACGATCGCGGAACCGGCCTCAAAAAACTTCGGAAGGCCCCAAGCCAGAAAAGCGCTTACGAGAATACCGGCAACCATGGCGAGGCGGGTGACCGCCGTCGAATTTTTGGCGTGAACGCCGAGTCCCTTTTCCAGAAAGTCTCGTCCGAATGCGGTACCCATTGTGTGAAATTGAGAAGAAAGGGTCGACATAGCGGCCGAAAGAAGAGTAATCATGAATACGGCTGAGAACCATGAAGGCATCGCATTTGTGATATACAGCGGGATGATATTGTCGACTTTACCGCCGGCGGCCGCCACCGCGATCTTGCCGAACGCGGGATTTTTGAGGAACCAGGCGTTCGAGAGAGCACCGACTACGAAAGCGACGCCGGTCATCATCAGGATGAACACGCCGCCCGCGAGTACGGCGCGGTTGAGTTCCCTGTCGCTACGGACAGTCATGAAACGAACGGTAAGCTGTGGTTGAGCAAGCACGCCGACACCGACGCCGAGCACGATAGTAGACACGAGCTGCCACCAATATACGCTTCCGATCGTCGGCATCGCGGTCCAGCCGGCATGGCCCAACGCCTTCATATTGGCGGGAACCTGCGACGCCATGTCGGATAGTGCTTGGTGCGCCTGGGTCACGCCGCCGAAAGCGGCGTAGGTCGCGATCAAGAGCATTGTCATACCGATAAACATCAAAGCGCCCTGAAACGCGTCGGTGTACATTACGCCCTTCATACCACCCATGACAACGTACAAGGCGACAACCGAAACGAAAAATATCAGAGCGACATCATACGAAATCGAAAAACTTTGCGATACGAATTGAGCTCCGCCGATGATGACGGCGCCCGCGTAAAGCGGCATCGCGATAAAAATCAGTAGACCGCTTGCCGCTTGGAGCAGACGGGATCCGAACCGTTTTCGTAGAATTTCCGGGAAGGTATGAGCATCCAACGCATGCCCGAGTTTTCGCGTCCGTTTACCGAATACAATAAAAGCGATAAAGATTCCGACAAAAATATTTAAAAAAGTGAGCCAGAGAAGACCCATACCGTACACGGCAGCCGCACCGCCGAAACCGACGATCGCGGAGGTGGAAATGAACGTCGCCCCATAGGAAATCGCCATTACCAAAGGATGGGCCTTGCGTCCCGCGACCAGGTAATCCGTATCGCTCTTTGTACTCTTAAAGCCGAGATAACTGAGAAACGCCGTTATAGCCAAAAAGACAACAAGTACCGAACCAATTAAAAGTATGTTCACGCCTTTTCTCCCAATTCAGGATCTTTCTTTTCCCAATCGACCTCTTCGGCGATTTCCGCTTTTTCTTCGGCATCTTCCGGTTTGTTCCAGTTGACGATACCGTACCCGACGCACAGCGCTGCCGACAAAATCGTCAGAATATACGCCGCGACCACTCCCGCTCCGCTTAATCCGAGCATGGATTACCCCTTTTCGAATAAATGCCGTCCGAAAGGACGGAAAGGATGAATTCCCAATCGGCTAAATAAGCCTTTGAAACTTCAGCGCTATCATCGCAAGACTCAAGCTCAGAGATGAAATCATTTCTTGTCTTTACTAAAAGCCAACGCAGCAATTCCAAAACCTGCTTTTTTTCGAACCGGACTTTGGAAAAATCAGAGTCGCCGAAAAGCTTCAGAAATTGGTCGCCGAATACGCGTTCAGCCTTCGCTTTTGCGTCCGGATCGTTGATCGTCGCTAAGGAAGCAATGAGCCTGACATTCAGTGGATTTTCTAAATAGAAACCCAGCGCAGCTGAGGAAGCGGCCATGACTCGTTTGAGTATATCCGGCGGCGGGCCCCCGCCGAGACGAATACCGCTCGTTATGTGGTCATATAACGCGCCGTAAGCGATTTCAACCACGTGAAGAAAGAGGTCTTCCTTTGATTCTATATATTCGTAAAGACCACCCTTGGAAATTCCGGATTTGCGGATAATGCGGTCGGTTGAACCGCGTTCGTAGCCGTAAGTTCCGAATTCTTCCATAGCGGCCGTTTCTATGCGTCGCCGTTTATCCTCGTCCAGGTTGTAAAAGGTTGCTTTCAAAAAGCCCTCTTCAGACTATACAGTCGCTTTTATAAACATAATACCGACTGATTAGTCGGTATTATGGCATATTACACCCACTTACGAAAAAAAATCCAGCACAATCGCTTTTTAGTCGCGATAAATGAATAAGGGCGGTAAGACTTAGTCGTTAAGCTTTGCCGCCCATCAGTAATTTAGAATTTGTCTCGGGTGGAGAGTCCATGATCGCAAACGATCTTGAGGCCGTGAGCGATATCCTCAACTTTGAAGATGACGATGGCTTTGCCGTCGCAACCTTCCAAGGAAGCGTACAAATATTCGATATTGACGCCGGTATCCTTGAACAGTTTCATGACATTGGCGAGGCTGCCCGGCTTATCGTCGATTTCTACCGCGAGCACATCGGTGACGCGCGTTGTGAAACCGGCGTTGACTAGAGCTTCGGTGGCGACTTCCGGTTTGTTCACGATTACGCGCAAAATGCCGAAATCCGCCGTGTCGGCGATCGAGATGGCACGGATGTCGACACCTGCTTTAGCGATGACGCCGGTTACCTCGGCCAGACGACCCGCATTGTTCTCAAGAAAAATCGAAATCTGTTTGATCTGCACGGCTTCCTCCTACATCTTTCGTCGGTCGATGACGCGTTTGGCTTTCCCGATTGAACGCTCTATGGTTTTCGGCTCTACCAGTTTAACTTTCAGCCCAATTCCAAGCTTGGACTTCATGACGCTTTCAATACGATTGCGCAAAACTTCCAGCCCGCGGGTTTCATCGGAAAAGAATTCCTTTTTAACTTCAACCTGGAGTTCCACATCGTCAAGGTGGTTTGGACCACGGTCGACGATAATGAGGTAATGAGGATCAGTACCCTCGATTTCGATGAGCGCATGCTCAATCTGACTCGGAAACACGTTTACGCCGCGGATTATGAGCATGTCGTCGGTCCGGCCGAAGAGGCGGTTCATCTTAATTGTCGTACGACCGCAAGCGCAGCGTTCGCGACGTAGAAAAGTGACGTCGCGGGTACGGTAGCGCAGCAGCGGCGTGCCTTCCTTGGTCAGCGTGGTGAACACCAGCTCACCCTTCTCACCATATGGAAGAACGTTACCGGTCTCAGGATTGATGATTTCCGGGAAGAAGAGATCTTCGTTGACGTGAAGGCCGTCTTTGGCTTCGCACTCGAAAGCGACGCCGGGACCGGTGATTTCGGTGAGGCCGTAAATGTCGTACGCGTCGATACCCCACTTATCCTCGATTTCCCGGCGCATGTTTTCGCTCCAAGGCTCGGCGCCGAAACAGCCGGCCTTGAGCTTCATTGATTTCAGATCGTAGCCGGTTTCGCCCGCTTCTTCCGCCATAAAAAGAGCGTAGGAAGGTGTGCAGGTAAGCATAGTTGAGCCGAAGCTTTTCATGACCATCAGCTGCTTCTGAGTATTGCCCGACGACATCGGGATAATGTTCGCGCCGAGAGATTTGGCGCCGTAATGGACGCCGAGTCCACCCGTAAAAAGCCCGTATCCATAGCAATTTTGGACCGTATCGTTGCGGGTACCACCTGCGCCTGCCAGGGTACGCGCCATGGCCTCACCCCAAGCGTCCACATCATCGCGAGTATACGCGTCAACGACAGGAACACCCGTTGTCCCGGAGGACATATGTATTTCCTCGATTTCCGATTCCGGACACGCCAGCAAGCCATAGGGGAAGGTCTCACGGAGATCGTCCTTGGTGGTAAACGGTAGTTTGGAAATATCGGCCAAGCACTTTATGTCGCGGGGTTTCACTCCTGCCGCGTCAAGTTTGGCCTTATAGAAGGGTACTTTTTCGTAGAGCTTTTCCACAAGATTCTTTAAGCGCGCGAACTGCAAACTTTCCCGCGCTCCGACGTCCATCGCTTCATATTCGGGATTGAAAATCACTTTACGTTCTCCCTCATCAAATAAGAATTTCTAACTGCAAAGGGCGCGAAGGACGCAGAGGGAATCAATATTCCTTTGCGTACCTCCGGGTCCTTTGCGGTTAATTATTTCTTCGCATGTTTCTATACATCCTTAGGCCGCATATCCTGGACGCGCTTGGCTTTACCTTCGGACACGGGAAGCGCGCCGCCCTGGTGCAGTTCCACTTTCGGGTTCACGGTTATCGACGCCTGGAGAGTCTTGCGGATCCGTTCCTTCAAAGCGTTAAGCGGCCGCGCGTCGTCGGTGAAGATGTTAGAACCGACCTCGACCTTTACCGTCAACTTATCCAGAGCGCCGTCTTTTTCCACAACGATAAGGTAGTTGTTGCCCACTTCCTTCATCGCCATGATCACTTCCTCGATTTGACTCGGGAAAATGTTGACGCCGTTGATGATGAGCATGTCGTCGGTCCGCCCGGTGATGCGCCGGATGCGCCTGTGCGTACGACCGCAAGGACAGGGCTCGGTGTAAAAAGAGGTTAGGTCGCGTGTGCGATAACGCAGAATGGGGGTCGCCGTGCGGCAAAGAATGGTAAAAACGATCTCGCCGGTTTCACCTTCAGGAAGCGGCTTGAGTGTGTCGCGGTCGACAATCTCGGTAAGAAAACCATCTTCCCATACATGCATGCCGTTTTTCGCTTGGCACTCAAAGGCTAGTCCGGGGCCGTTCATTTCAGAAAGGCCGTAGGAGTTATAGACGTCTACGCCGAGCATGTTTTCAATTTTTTTACGCGTATCTTCGGAGTAGGGTTCAGCACCGGCGAAAGCGCGTTTAAGGCGAAGATTTTTCGGATTGACACCTTCCTCAACCATTTTTGATTGTATATGGAGCAGGAAGCTTGGGGTCGCGTGGACGACGGTAGTTCCGAAGTCCTGCATGAGCTTGAACTGCTTAGTCGTGTTTCCGGGACCGGACGGGATGACCAGCATGCCCACTTCCTCGGCACCGTAATGGAAACCGAGACCGCCGGTGAAAAGACCGTAGGTGATCATATTCTGGAACACGTCGCTCTTAGTGCAGCCGGTACTGTAGATGCAGCGGGCCATAAAATCGGCCCAGCGAGCAATATCTTTTTTCGTGAGATAAATGACCGTCGGCGTCCCGGTGGTACCGCTCGAGGCATGGAGCCGAACGACGTCGTCCAGCGGCACGGCGAGCATGCCGTACGGGAAGGCAGCACGGAGGTCGTCCTTGGTCGTATAGGGGATTTTTGAAAGATCGGATAAAGAGCGGATATCTTCTGGACTTTTGATGCCGACGCCCCCGAGACGCTCCTTGTAGAACGGGGTCAGAAGCGCGCGGGCGACGGTTTCTTGGAGAGCCTTGAGCTGGTGTTTTTCGAGATCCTCCCGGGAAAGGGTCTCCATATTTTTGTCCCAGTACTGGTAAATCACGAACGGACCTCCCCCGCCTTCCGGCCGAGATCGAAGGCCTTTTGGTTCGCGGCAACAACGCCCGGGTCCTTGGCCGCGAACATTTCGCAGATGGTACCTTTGAGCGTATCGGCGGAAACCGGCAGAAAGGGAGATGCGGCGCCGACCATGACCATATTCACGGCTTTGGCGAACCCCGCTTCTTTGGCTAGAGCCTCGGCTTCCACCAAGCGGTTGACGGGAAGCTTTTTTATGGCGGAGTGTATTGTTGAAAGTTCAGGATAATCAGGAATGTTGATAAAGGGTTCGGCCGCTGTAACCAGGGCCCCATCGGGCGCGAGCCAACCCACATAACGTAGGCTTTCCACCGGTTCTAAAGAAATAACGAGGTCAGCGCCGCCCCGAGGCACCAGATCGGAGGCAATGTGCCCATCGGAAATGCGCAGGTGCGCGAGAACGGCGCCGCCCCGTTGGGCCATTCCGTGAACCTCGGATTGACGGACTTCCAGGCCTTGGGAAACCGCCGCTCGAGCGATGATCGCGGCCAGCGACAGGACGCCCTGTCCACCGACGCCGCAAAGTATTACATCACGTTTCATATCGTTCAACCTTCGCAGGAGGCCGCGCCGCGAGCCTTCGCCTTTTCTTTTTTTTGCCGTCCCTTGAACGCTTCCAGGCACTCGCGCCGGAAAACCACCACGGAAAGACCGCGATACTCAATTTCTTTCTTAAAAGCGGCCAAGTTCACGTCGAAGTTCTTCTTCATCGCTTCAAGCACGACGATATGTTGGGGATTCACACCGATGCCTTCAAGGAGCGGCACCAAGCGGGCCGACGGCAGCATCGTGTCCTGGCAGCCAGTCATCGCGACAATCGAATTGTCCAGAATGACGAGTGTCATGGGGGTGTTCGCCTTGACGGCGTCGATCAGCGGCGTCATGCCGGAGTGGAGGAAAGTGGAATCGCCGATGACGCCGATTACGCATTCGATTCCGGCGTCGGACGCGCCTTTTGCCATATTGACCGAGGCGCCCATGCAGACGATGGTTTCAGGCACCCCGTACGGCGGCAGCGCGCCGAGGGCGTAGCAACCGATATCCGCAGTGATCGCGACGGAAACTTTACCGGCGGTCGCCTGTTTGATGATCTCATAGCTGTCGCCGTGAGGGCAGCCCTGGCAGAGTTGCGGCGGTCGTCCGGGAAGCTTCGGAAGTTCGACGCTCAGGACGGCGCGGGGGGCCAAGCCGAGAGCCTTGCGCACATTGTCGGGATCGAGTTCACCGGCGCGCGGCAGAGTTCCGTCGAGCTTGCCGTTGACGATCAGGGCCTGCGGCAGAAAACCGCGGAGCTTTTCTTCAAGGACAGGCATACCCTCTTCGATCAGAAGCACTCTCTTGGCTCTGGCGCACAATTTGCGGATCGATTCCACAGGAGCGGGATAGGCGCCGATATGGAGCCGGCTCGGCTGTTTTCCGCCACGGAAAGCGACAAAATCAGCGAGATTTTCCTCATAGTAGTTACCACCCAAACCCGACGTGATGACCGCAAAATCGGTGTCGCGGCCCTTCATTTCAAGTTTGTTGCTCGGGTGAGAGAGAGACCAGGCGGCAAAATCGGTCTGCTTGGCGATGAGGAGTTCGTAGCGTTTGCGCGCGTACGCGGGAAGCAGCATCCAGGCGGTCTTGTCGGTCGCCTTGCTCACGGGGTTCTGAGTTTTTGGCGCCGAGACGGAAACGCCCGCGCGGGCGTGCGAAAGACGCGTAGTCAGACGCAATAAGACAGGAACGGCGAAACGCTCGGAAAGATCAAAAGCTTCCCGGGTCATTTCGTAGGCTTCCTGCTGGTTCCGCGGTTCCAGGCAAGGCACCATGGCGAAAGCGGCGTAGAAACGCGAATCCTGCTCGTCCTGCGAGCTATGCATGCCCGGGTCGTCGGCGACGGCGATCACAAGGCCGCCCTTAATGCCGAGAAGGGCGCCGTTGATAAAGGGATCGGCAGCAACATTAAGGCCTACGTGCTTCATCGTCACCATTGATCGGCGACCGGCGAAAGAAACGCCAAGGGCGGCTTCCATCGCGGTCTTTTCATTCGTCGACCAAGCGGCCAAGGGACCGCCTTTTTCGTATTCGGCTATAAGCCTTTCCATGATTTCGGTCGAGGGGGTTCCGGGATAGCCATACGAGGCGCTGACACCCGCGTGCAGCGCACCCATGGCGACAGCTTCGTCGCCGAGAAGCGCAAGTTCGTTCATAGTTTCCCTAGCTTACCGGGCTTCGAAGGCCCTGTCGAGTAGTTTCCCCTCAGGAGGAGTAGTCGCCAACGATACAAGCGGCACGACGGCGAACGGCACAATGATGGCACAGCTGGCAGCCAAAGGCGCGTTAGCCGGCCCGAGGACGAAAAACAGCGTAATCTCCGTCGCTAGACCGGCAAGAAGTCCCGCATACGCTCCTGCTTTGGTACCGCGTTTCCAGAATAGGCCGTATATGTACGGAGCCGTGAAAGAACCCGCGACCGCACCCCAGGATAGGGACATAAGGGTGACGATGAACTCAAACTGGAACCGAGAAATGAAATAGGAAATCATGACGAAGACGGCGCTGAGAAAACGCATCATCGCGACGGAATTATCTTTTCCCGATCCCGGTTCCGAACGACCGGGGTACAAATCGATGGCCACCGCCGAGGAAGAAACGAGAACAAGCGAAGACAAGGTGGACATGGACGCGGAAAGGATTAATAAGAGTATCAACGCCATCAGGACTTCGGGAAGTCGAGTCGTCAAAAGCGTCGGCACGATCGAATCAAAATTGATCGAGCCCGAAGCCATTTTCGGAAGCGTAGCGGGCGTAAAGAAAACATGGCTCGTAACGCCGACTAGATAGGCGGAAAAGCCGATGACCGTCGCGAATATGGTCGTAATTATCGCGGCGGTTTTTATCACCTTCTCATCCCGGATCGCGTAAAATTTTTGAACCATCTGGGGCAGACCCCAGGTTCCGAAACTCGTCATGAACACCAGGGAGAGAATTGTCAGCAGACTCGGCCGCTGGGCTTCGGGAACGTGCGATGGATATACTGAGGCGACTTCCGAAAGCACCTTAACAAAACCACCGCCTTGGGAGAACAAAACCGCGATCATAACCAGGGCACCGAAGAACATAATGATGCCCTGCACGAAATCGGTGATCGCGATGGCGAAGTACCCCCCGAGTACCAGATAAATGCCGGTGAAGCCGATCATGATCAGAAGAGCTGTGTCGTAGGAAATGCCGAAACTCGCCTCGAACAGGTGGCCGAGACCTTTGAATACCGAGGCGGAATACGGTAAAAGAAAAAAGAAGATAACGGCCGCGGCGATAGGTTTGAGGTGCTTAGCGCCGTATCGTTCCTGCAAGAATTCCGGCATAGTCATAGCATCCAGGTTTTGCGTCATACGCCGTGTCCGTTTGGCGAGGATAAGCCAGGCGGCCAAGCAGCCGAAAAGCGCGTTGCCACCCGCAATCCAGAGCGCGTTCAAACCGAAAAGCCAACCCTGCTTACCGGCAAAGCCGATAAAAAGTACCGCGGAGAAGTAGGTTGTACCGTATGCTACGGCAGACACCCACGGCCCAAGATTTCGGCCGCCCAAAAAGAAATCGTTAAGGGTCTTCGTTTTGCGCAAACCCCAAATACCGATGGAAGTCATTACTACGAGAAAAACTGAGAGAAAAATAATACCGATCACGGAATAACCTCTCATTTTGGTAAAAAATCAACCAACCGACTGATGAGTCGGTTGGTTTAGGAATTTAGTATATCATCGATTTTAGGAATTGAGCCATTTTTCAACGGCGGTTTTAAACGCTTTTCGTGAGGCATCAATTATTTTTTCATCGATACAATACGCGAGCCGGAACCAACCGGGAAATCCGAACCCAATTCCCGGTACGGCGAGAACCAACTGGTCTTTGAGGAAATTAACGAACTGCAAATCATCCTTCGCATTCGGTCCAGCCTTTTTCTCCGGAACTTCGCAGAACAGATAGAAGGCGCCTTCCGGTTCGGCGTATCGTATCCCGGCTTCGTCGAGTACGGATTTGAAAACTGAAAGCCGATGCGCGTAAATACCGACATCGACGCGGGCTTCGGTCAATTCTGCGACGAGCCTCTGCATGAGCGCGGGCGCGTTCATGAAACCCAGTGTTCTGGTCGCGAACGCGAGGGACGCGACAAAAAGATCGGCTTCCGAGAGTTTCGGACCGAGTGCTATATACCCGATTCGTTCCCCGGGAAGGGAAAGGCTTTTAGAGTATGAGGTTACTACTATGGATTCATCGTATTCGCAAAGAACGCCGGGAACTTCGCGGCCACCGTAGACAATCTCACGATACGGTTCGTCGGCAATCAAGTAAGGGAAACGACCGGTCTTTTTTCCATGCGCGTTTAAAACGGCGGCGAGAGCCTTAATAGTTGAGCGAGGATAAATGCGCCCCGTCGGATTATGGGGAGAATTGATCAGCACCGCCGCGGTTTTCGGCGTCAAGGCGCGCTCGATTTCTCCAACATCCAAATCGAAATCGTTTTTGGAATTTACAAGAACCATCCGCCCGCCGGAATTTCCAACATACGCCCCATAATCCACGAAATAGGGCTTAGGTATGACAACCTCGTCACCGGGATTTATTATGACCTTAAATACGGAATTGATCGCGCCCGCGGCCCCGACCGACATGACAAGGCGACTACCGTCAATCGAAACTCCATGGTCCCGCGAAACCTTTTTAGCGAGCGCCTCGCGAACGTGCGGATATCCCGCGTTGGTCATATACCCGTGAGAGCCTTTTGCGTCTTCGGAAGCAAGCCTAACCAAGGCCTCATGGAAGGCAGCCGGAGGCTCAAGATCGGGATTGCCGAGGGAAAAATCAAACACATTTTCCGCACCGTGCTTTTTCTTAAGGACGGCGCCTTCCTCGAACATTTTCCTAATCAAAGAACCCTTAGACTGGGCTTCCCGAATCGCGTCGGCAATAGGCATAGCGTTCCTCCGCTGTAGTATTTTAGCCAGCGAAGCATACCACAAAGGACAAAAGAAACGCTACGAGATGAGTGGTGAAATATCGGCAGGGCTCAGTCGATGATGATCTTGCCGTGAACCATGCCCATCCAGCAGGAGAAGGGGATCACCCCTTTTTCAGCAATAGTGAATTTTACCGTCTGAGACGCACCTTTCTTTACCGGTACTGAAAGGTCGGTACCGGGCACGACGATACGATTTGTACAGCCAGACGGATTCTCACCGATGATGACCCATTCCACAGGAACGCCCGCCTTTACCCGAATTTCGGAGGGCTCGAAAGAATAAGCGCCAACGCGCATCTCAACTCGCTGGACGGAGACTGGCGCGGGAACGGCAGACGACGCGGAAGCTTTTGATGTCGGATCGGTTGCTACCGGCGTGGTTTCGGTCGGGCCGCTGGAGGCTGGAGCGGAAGACGCGACTGTAACGGTTCTCAAACCCTTGTCTCCACCAAAGCCAAAAAGCGAAACGCTTGCCGAAATCGCGAAAAGAGAAAACGCTACTATGGTCAGTCCCGCGGCGCGGGAAAGAGTCGGACCGCGTCGTTTCGTCCAGGAACCCGCTAAACCGGCTGCCATGAGAACCGGCGCCGTCCCCAGGGCGAAAGCGCCCATTATCATGGCGCCGGCGCAAAAACTGCCTGAAGCGAGCGCGAAAGCCTGCATGGAAAGCGCAAAGCCGCAAGGAAGAAAGAAGGTAGCCGCGCCGAGAAGAATCGGCGCGAGCGGATTTTTAGAAGCGCTTACTATGTCCAAAAAACGAGAGAAAACACGTGGAAGACGGATAAAGTTCGTTCCGGAGATCTTGGGAACAAGGATGCCGATACCCAAAGCCAACGCGACCGCACCACCGAACAGAGCCGCCACGGCGGCGGCTTTTCCGGAAAAAGCAAGGCCGCCGCCTAAAAGACCGAGAAGACCGCCGAGAAGGATGAAGCTGACAATTCGGCCCGCTTGGAAAAGCGAATTCCGCTTGATGGGAGCCAAGCGGTCAGCCCCGTCGTTCGCGTACGCGCCCAGAGCGAGCACCAATGAACCGACGAGCGCGAGGCAGGAAGACACCGAGGCGGCGACGCCCGACAAAAAAGCCGCGGCAATAGTGGCTTCGGAACGGGACGCGGTTTCGCTTGAGAAACCGGCGGTTTGGATGCCGTAATAGACAGCGACGAAAAGGCCTGCCAGCACAACTGAAATGAACCAGGACCTGAGTTCCGCGACTATTGAGTGACGCGTGATAACGGATTGAGTTTTCTCGTCAATCACGATGTATCCGAAGGGTTCTACGCGCAAGCGGTACTTGGACAGCTCAGGCTGAGAAGCGCCTTCCCATCGGACCACTGCGATTTGATCGGAAAGGGAGGCCTTTACCTCAACCGTCCCCTCGACTTTGGCAAATTCCCGTTCTACCAGCGCCGTGCAAGCCGAACAATGCATGCCGTCGATCCGAATTTTCATTGAACCTTGCATATCGATCCCTTCGCCCGCGCTTAAGCGATATACGAATCGACGATGCGCATGATCTCGTCGAGCTTTTCGGAGGCATCTCCGGCAGCCAGAGCGTCCGCGACGCAGGTATTCATATGCTGACGAAGAACGGTGGAATTTGATTTCCGCAGAAGAGCGAGGACCGCGAGAATTTGCTTGGAAACATCGATACAGTATCGATCTTCCTCGATCATCTTGATGATGCCGTCAATCTGGCCTCGCGCCGTCTTGAGCGTTGCGATCGCATTGCGGCTTTCACACGTACAATGATCCATTACACACCTTCATACCCCTCCTAGGGAGGGATATGTTTGTACGATACTAATGTTTTGTATTTTTGTCAAGAATAAGGAACGACTCAAATGAAACGGCCCCGAATGCCGTCAGCTTTCGGGGCCGCAAACACTAAATTCGGGGCAAGGTTACTTTTCCAGCTGGTATTTTCCGTAGCCTGTTTCCACCGTTCCCAGCGATTTAATGCCTGAGGGAAGCGCGTCGACGCCTGCGGGAGAGGTGAAAAACACCACCGGGCCCGCAGCTCCGATCGGAGAAAGCTTCCAGTTTCCATCGGGCTTCGGATCGATTTTCTTCTTCGCCTCAATGTATTTGAGGATTACCTGCCGGCTTTCATCGGGGGACGCGAATATGATCTTGGCCGGCTTAACACCGGGGAAGTTGCCGCCGCCGTATGCACGATAATTGTTCGTAGCTACCACGAATTCCTGTTTGGGGTCGATGGGGGCGCCCTTATAGCTGAGGTTGCGAATACGCTCGGCGTTTCCATCCTTAAGAGTGCCGTCCTCGTTGTAGCGATTAGGTTTGGTGACGTCGATCTCGTAGCTTACACCATCGATAACGTCATAATTGTAAGTCGGGAATTTATCGTTGATGAGAATTTGCTCTTCCGTCTTCGCGGGATCGATCTGCAGGAACTGGCCCGCGCTCATTTCAAGCCATTCCTTGACCTCGGCGCCGGTGAGTTTTACCATCGCGACCGTATTCGAATAGACATACAGATCGGCGATGTTCTTAACCGCAAGAATTCCGGCCGGAACGTTGGTGTAATATTTCGGACCCTGCCTGCCGCCCGCTTTGAAAGGCGCCGCGGCAGAAAGCACGGGAAGTTTCGCGTAGGGAGTATTTTTGAGGGCCTGCGGAGCGTACCAGGTCTGTGCTTCGTTGATGATCTGCACCGAATAATCGTCGCGGACCAAGGCAAAGAAGCTGGTAAGCGGCGAAAGCAGTTCACCGTTCGCCTTTCCGCCTGTATCGCCGCCGCCGATCGGGGCGCGGATATACGCGAGGGAGCCTTCGTGTTCTTTAATGAGCAGCAAAGCGAGACTCGCGTCAGCGGCGAGGAGGCTCTGTTTTTTTGCCGAATCGAAGGCAGGAATCAAACGGGACTTGGAATCGACACGCGTCCACGCGCTGCCTTTTTTCTCTACCGTCAACTCGATGGAACCGAGGTTATCCGCGAAACTGCCGGGCATGACGACCGCGACGCCGTTTATAGTACCCTTCTCAAGGTTAACGCCGGAAATCTTCGCGAAAGCGGCACTCGGGAATTTCATGTGAGCGTGCCCGGTGATAACTACGTCTACGCCCGGGATTTGGGTCATGTAATAGCCGGTGTTCTCCTCACCGCCTTTACGCGCGAAATCCACGATACCGGTATGCGCGAGGACCACGACGATGTCGGCGCCCTTCTTTTTCATTTCGGGAACGTATTTCGCTACCGATTCATACATATCCCGCGTTTCTACTTTACCCGTAAGAGACAAACCGTCCCAAGCGGTAATCTGAGGCGGAACGACTCCGGTGACACCGATCTTGATGGTCTGGGCCTTCCCGTCGCGATCCTTGAAAGTACGAGTCAGTATCGTGTAAGGGGTAAAATACGGCGTTTCGTTTTTTGCCTTCGCTTTCACGACGTTCGCGTTTACTACCGGAAACTGGGCTCCGGCAAGCACCGACGCAAGGTAGCCCAAGCCGAAATTGAACTCATGGTTGCCGAGCGTCATCGCGTCGTAATTCATCGCGTTCATCAGCTTCATAATGGGGCTCGTTTGGCCCTTTTTCGGAGGATTCTTTGATAAATATTCGCCGAAGGGATTGCCTTGGAAATTGTCGCCGTTGTCAAAAAGCACGACGTTCCCCTTGGTCTGGCGTTCAGCGGTGACCGCCGCCGCCAACTTCACCAGCCCGTACGTTTCGGTCGGCATATCCGAGAAGTAATCGTAATTAAGATAGTTATTATGCACATCGGAAGTCGCTAAAACGGTAAAATCAACCGTCTGACCGAAAGATAAAAACGCGACGAACGCGAACAGGACGACGACGGCGCTTCGCCGAGAGCCGATTGAACTTGTTTTCATAGAGCCTCCATTATTCCTACGGCAATTATAGAATAACGGAGGCCGTTTTGTGTTTCGTTTTTTTTCGAATTCGGTTAAACGAGCGTTCTGGCTATGCGCACGATATCCGCGAAGACACCGCCGGCCGTTACCTGAGCGCCGGCGCCGGGCCCTTTCACCACCAGGGGCAACGTGGAATAGCGGTCGCTCGTGACAACGACGATATTGTCGGCATCGACTAAAGACAGGAAGGGATCTCCCGCCGCTACTTCTTTCAGCAGGATGCGCGCGCGGCCTTCCTCGATGATCGCCACGTAGCGGAGGCCTTTTCCCCGCGCCGCCGCGGACGCGCGTTTTGTCTCAAATTCGGCATCGACCTTCTCCAATTCAATAAAGAACGAATCGACGGTAGAAGCCTTGAGACAGGAATCGGGAAGAATCGGCTCGATTTCTACATCTTTAAACTCCAGGGCCATGCCGCATTCGCGAGCCAGGATGAGTGCCTTGCGCGCCGCGTCCATGGCGTTCAGGTCATCGCGGGGATCCGGTTCGGTGTAACCCTTTGCTTTCGCTTCTTTTACGAGGGATGAGAACGTCTTAGTCCCGTCCCAGTTATTGAAAATGTAGCTGAGGGTACCCGAGACGACTGCCTCAATACGCCGGACTTGGTCGCCCGATACGAACAAGTCGTGCAGCGTTGAAATGACCGGAAGCCCCGCGCAGACGGTGGTCTCATAGAGATACGGAATGCCCCGCTCGCGCGAATAATCGACCAAGGCGCGATAATCGACATAGAGACCGGAGTTTGCCCTCTTGTTCGGCGTAACGATGGGAATCGCCATTTTAAGAAGATCGAGGTACACGGAGGGGACGGTATCGCCGGCGGTGCAGTCACAGAACGCGGTGTTCGGAAGGTTCAATTCCCGCATACGAGCGACGAATTCATCGAGCTTGAACGGCTCGCCGGAGTCGAGAGAGGCTTTTGCGGACGCGGGATCCATACCGTGCCGGTCGAAAGCCATGCGCCGGGAGTTAGCTACACCGATCAGATTAACGCGGATACGGTGCTGGTCGCTCAGCAGCACGCGTTGGCGGGCGAGTTGTTCAAGAAGAGTGCCGCCGATCAGGCCGACGCCGATAAGAAAAAGATTGACCGACCGGACGCCTGAAAGAAAGAAAGCTTCGTGGATAGCGTTCAACGCTTTTGATTCGTCTTTCCGCGCTATAACCGCGGAAATATTCAATTCCGACGATCCCTGAGCGATGGCGATTATATTGACCCCGTTGCGGCCGAGGGAATGGAATACCTTTCCCGCGATCCCCGGGATTCGCTTCATTCCCTCACCGACGACCGCGATAATGGACAGATCGCGCTCGATAGCCGGATAATCAATGGCCCCCGCTGCTATTTCCCTCTCGAATTCCTCTTTAATGGCCGCTCCGGCGGGAACAGCATCCTTAGGCAAAACCGCAAAGCATATGGAATGTTCGCTGGAAGCTTGAGATATAAGGATCACGTAGATCTTCCGCCGCGCGAGAGCGCCGAACAATCGCGAAGAGAATCCGGTCACTCCTACCATACCGGCGCCTTGGACGCGCAGGAGTGTGATGTCTCGCATTGAACTGATGCCGCGTACGGGATATTGGCTCGGCGGAACCTTGCTCGCGATAAGCGTGCCCGGACAGGAGGGATTGAAGGTGTTGCGGATTCGGATCGGGATGCCTTTTTCAAAGGCGGGCCTGACCGTCGGAGGATGGAGGACTTTGGCTCCGAAATGGGACAATTCCATCGCTTCTTCGTAAGAAATCGATTCGATGCGAAAAGCGCTTTTCACCAGTTTCGGATCCGCGGTAAGGATACCATCCACGTCGGTCCAGATTTCGATTTCCTCAGCGCCGATAGCCGCGCCGAACAGCGCGGAGGAAAGGTCGGAACCGCCGCGACCGAGAGTCGTTGTGCGGCCTTCGGCGGTCGACGCAATAAAACCGGTGGCGATTTGAAGCGCCGGCCGCGAGTTCAACACCGCGCGCACGTTCGCGTAGCTTTCTTCCCTCTGACAGACGGCCGAACCGTACTGATCGTCGGTACGGAGCACGAGCCTGGCGTCCATGAAGTCGGCCTGAACGCCGCTTGAACGGAAAGCGTACGCGACGATGAACGCCGAAAGCCGTTCGCCGAAGCTCATGACGTAATCAAGGGTACGCGCGGATAGTTCGCTCAAAAGGCGAATCCCGTTCAAGGTGCCGGACAATTCTTCAAACGCCGTGTGAACGAATTCATCGGCAACCGACCTATCTTCACCCGTACAGATTTCTCCGATGACTTCTTCGTGGCGCTTACGCATCGACATGAGTTTTTCTTCGTAGGTGCCGTCTCCGGCTTCCGCTAAACGAGCCGTTTCAATGAGCTGGTCCGTAATTCCGGAAAAAGCGGATACGACGACAACGCGCGTGCGGCCGGCGTGCTCAACATCGCAGACGACGTTGATGAGTTTTCGAATCGCTTGTGGCGATCCAACCGAGGTGCCGCCGAATTTCAGGACCAGCATGATGGACTCCGTATAAATATGCAGACTTCTACCTAGTTGTATAATTTTTATGTAATCGGGATCAAGGGGAACGCATCGTTATATTGTTTCGAATAAAAAAAGCCGGTTATCGGCGGAAACCATCAATTCCGTTTCTATGAAAGAGACCAAATCGTTTCGTTGATCCTCTATTGATGCGGAAATAGTTGAGAGGAAAAGATTCCGAAACGCTTCTTTCTTATCATCACGTTCGATCAGAGCCAAATAAGCGCACACGCGAGCTCCCGGTTTCAGCGGATAATCGAGACGATGCAGGAAGGGATTTTCCTGGGAAGCCAAGACGTCTCCTGTTCTTCCGCAATACGAAGCGGATGAGGCTGAATTAGCGACGAGAGCCGTTACTTCTCCCGCAAGGGTTACCGAGAGGCGGGACGCGTTTCTGTTATACACAAAATAAGCGGCTGGAAGGGCTTTTAAGTCGGGAAAGGATTGGCGGAACACCAGGTTGATCAAGCGCATGGCTTCATCAGGAGAAAGCAGCGGAGTAGCGACGTTCGGTATCAGGTACTTTAAGGTCTTTAAGGCGCGAAAGCTATCCTCATCCGATTCCACCGCGCGTGAAAAAAAGAAACCGTGGATACCGTCGGCAATTTCAACTTGCTCGAAAACCGATTCGCGGTGTGGATCCCCGTTCTCACGGGATAAGAGTAGCGCACCTAAGTTTTCGGCCAATAACGATTGGCTGCGTCTGAGACGAACCTGAGAGCGAATCCTGACGAGTATTTCCTCTTTCATGAATGGCTTGGACACAAAGTCCGCAGCACCTATCGCCAAGCCCTTGATCTTGCTGTCCGTGTCTTCCAACGCGGAAAGGAATACGACCGGAATGCCGGCGGTTTCCGTATTCTTTTTTAATAATTCGCAAGTTCGAAAACCGGTCTCGTCGGGCATAATAATATCGAGCAATATCAAATCGGGTTTTTTTTCTTCGGCGAGTTTTCGACCTTCGGGACCGGATGCGGCGCTTATGACACCAAATCCTTCACGCTTAAGAAGGGTCGAAAGCATAAATAAATTGGTATCAATATCATCGATTACAAGAATTAACACAGGTTTTAACATATCTATGAATAAAGTATTGTATGAGAAGTATTAGCCGTCAAGCATCGCGGTGGTCGTTTTCTTTCTTTCCCCCGAGTTGACCGCAGGCGGCCATAAGGGACCGACCTTTTTCGATGCGTCGTCGTACCGGGACGCTCCGCGCGCGTAACGTTTCGATAAATACGCGCACTTCTTCTTCGGTCGGCGCGCGGCCTATCGGGAGGCGCCCTGGATTGTAGGGAATGACATTGACCAGAGCGCGCCCCAGCGTCGCGACGAAATCGCCTATCGATGCGATGTCCGCGTCTCCGTCGTTGAGACCGGGAATCAAACAGTAATTGACGCCGAAGACGAAGTTTTTTCTTTTCGGGTATGCAACCAGCGCCTCCGATAAACGCGAAAGCGGATAGGTTTTGTTGATTGGCATAAGAACGTCGCGGAGATCATCCCGCGCCGCGTTCAGGCTGATGGAAACATTGAGGCGCTTTAAGCCGCATTCACCAAGTTTCCGTATACCTTCTACATTGCCGCAAGTGCAGACCGTCAGGCGCTCGAGTGAATAGGAAAAACCACGCTGGTCGCGCAGTACGGAAATGGCGCGGACAACATTTTCAAGGTTATCCAACGGTTCCCCCATGCCCATGAACACAATATTCCGAAATCGCAGGGACAGAGCCAAGGATGCAGAGAGGACCTGAGAGACGATTTCCGCAGTGGATAGATTCCGCACTAGTCCGGCTGTACCTGTCTCGCAGAACGCGCAGGCGCGCGCGCAGCCGACCTGAGAGGAAATGCAGAGCGTATGCCGGTCACCGAACATGGGGACCGCAACCGACTCTATCTCGCGTCCGTCCGCGAGACGGAATGCGAGCTTTACGGTGAGACCGGCCTCGCCCTCTTCTTCCGCTCGTGAAACAACAGGAAGAAGACCGACGAAGAAGCGAGCGCGGAGGCGATGTGCTTTATCAGTATCAACCCCCTTGGCTTCCGGGTTGAAATCAGCCGTATCGAACACGTGCGCGTAGATCGTGCCGGCTAGTGCCGATGCGCTTGGCGCAACGAACTTGAGCTTGCGAAGAAAATCGGGGTAGGTCAGGGAAAGCATATCGATCGGTTGCGTCGGGGAATCGGTCATAGGACAAGAATTATACGCGAAAAGGTGAACGGCTGTGGAGTAGCGAAAAAGACCGGCGGTCCGCCGCTGATTGTGCTTCAGAGGCGGACCGCCGCGTGGGTCCGGTTTACTCGATTTTGCGGACAATGTGGTTGCCGGCATCAACCACGTATAGTTTGCCGTCTAAATGCACTATACCGCGCGGATAGTTGAACCGGGCGGCGGCTCCCGTCCCGTCCGTCGTGCCGAAGGAGTTCGCGGTGCCCGCTATTGTGGTGACGGCGCCGGAAGAAATAAGGATTTTCCGAATCGTGTAGTTACCGGAATCGGCCACGTAGAGATACGTGCCGTCGTTGGTGATGCACGAAAATATGTTATAGAACTGCGCGGCGGTCCCCGTACCGTCGGCGCTGCCGATAACCCCGACCGTTCCCGCGAACGTGGTCACCGCCCCGCTTGAAACGACGACCTTGCGGATCGTGTGGTTCCCTTGATCCATGACGTAAAGATCGGACCCGTTGAGGGTGAGCCCCGTCGGCGTCGCGAAGCGCGCGGCCGATCCGGTTCCATCCGCGCTGCCGGCAGAACCGGCGACACCCGCCAAGGTGGTCACGGCACCGCTTGAAATGACGATCTGGCGAATCGTGTGGTTTCCCGAATCGCTCACGTAGAGATTAGTTCCGTCGGAAACGATCCCGTAGGGATTGTCGAACCGGGCGGCACCACCCGTACCGTCAGTAGTGCCCGAGGAACCGGCGGCCCCCGCGAAGGTGGAAACGGTCGCGTCACCTAAGGAAACGTCGATTTTACGTATCGCGTGATTAAAGGTGTCAGCGACGTAATAGATATTGTTTGAGGCGTAGACGATTCCCCACGGTTGATTAAAACGGGCGGAAAGTCCCGTTCCGTCGGCAGTTCCTGACGTGCCCGCCAGCCCCGCCACGGGATACGAGATTCCCGTGGCGCTCGCGACCTTCCTGATGACATGGTTGTTCGTATCGGCGACATAGAGATAGGTGCCGTCACCGCCAGTAATGCCCTGGGGGGAATTGTAACGGGCGAAGGTGCCGTCCGAAAAGCCTGAAATTGATGCAGCACCGGCGAGCGTGGTGACGACGCCGGTACCGGGGACTATCTTGCGGATGGTTTGATTGGTGGTATCGGATACGTACAGATTGGATAGGACCCAGTGGATGCCGCGCGGATGATAGAATCGGGCTACGCTGCCGATTCCGTCGGTGGTACCGTTGCTTCCGGCGGTGCCCGCGAGCGTACTGACTACACTCGAAGACACCACGATCTTTCGGATCGTACTGTTCAAGACATCCGCGATAAAAAGATTCGTTCCGTCGTAGGTTATCTGCTCGGGAGCATTGAAACTCGCCGAGATGCCCGTTCCGTCGGCGCTGCCTGAAGAAGTGGCTGTTCCGGCGAGAGTTGATACTATAGCACCAGAAAGAATGATCCTGCGAATCGTGTGGTTTCCGGTATCTGAAACGTAGAGGTCCGTTGTCCCGGCCGCTACAATACCCTGAGGACAATTGAATGTCGCACTGCTCCCGGCACCGTCGGCATGGCCAAGAGTTCCATCACCCGCGATCGTAGTCACGGTTCCATCAGAAATCTCAACCCGACGGATTGCGTGACTAGGATAGTCCGCGACGTAAAGAGTCGTCGTTCCGACAACGGTGACGGCTACAGGCCCCTTAAACCTAGCGGCGGCCCCGACCCCGTCGGTTAAAGCGGAGACCCCTGCAAAACCCGCCAAGGTCGTAACGACTGCGGTATTTACATTAATTTTTCGGATTGTGTAGTTCACAAAATCAGCAACGTACAAGTACGAGCTTTGGTAGTCGATACCGATTGGAGTATTAAACAGGGCGGCGCTGCCCGTACCGTCCGTTGAGCCGGCGGTGCCGTGGTATCCCGCCAGCGTGGTGACCTCGCCGGTGGCGATGACGACCTTCCGTATCACATGATTTGACGAATCCGCTATGTAGAGGTTCGTACCGTCCGAACAAACCCCTTTGGGATAATTGAACCGGGCGTTGACGCCGGGGCTTCCCGTGCTACTAAGACCGGTGGTGCTGCCGGAGGACGAAGCGATACCCGACAGTGTTGTTACGACGCCTTGAACTCCGGCCGGAGGCGTCGAGGTTGTCGGGGTAGTATCGGTTGGGGTACCAGTATCGGTGGGCGTATCAGTATCGTTGGACGTATCACTCGGCGTACTGGTAGGAGTAAAACAACTGACGCAGAAAGCCAGAATAAACAGACCGAAAATCGTTCGTTGAAGTTTCATTCACGACCTCCGCTTAATAAACTTTACATCTATTTTAGCACTTTTTTCTTATAAATACTTATTTTTTTATATATAAACATCCTTTGATGCCAACATCCGCCGCGGGTCATAAAAGAATTGATGCGGCTCATCCCGATAATCAAAAATGCATCATCAGGGCGCCCTCAAGCTTGATTCCGTTCAGCAGAACGTTGGTATCAAAGGAATGGTGGCTTTTCGAAAGTTCGAAGGGATATACGAAATATCCCGTACCGATATAGAACGAGACCGGATTTTTCTCAAGAAAAACCAGGTCGAATCGAAGCTGCGCGACCGGGCTTGCCCAGAGGCTCATCGATTCGACATAAGAGGAATCCGCCGTTCCGCCTAACGGAGTCCAGGTATAGTAATTTTCCTGGGCGTTCAGGCCGCCGATCACGGCGCCGAAACCCAAACTGGGCTGGATTGAGATCACCCGGCTGACTGAAATACGATAGCCGTATTCGGCAAGCATGACGAAGGTGTGGACCAAGCGATAATAACTGGACGCGAAGGAATATGACGTAATGTAGTCACCCGTTTCTTTTGAGTCGTAATAGCCGTAATGACCGAAAAAATAGATTGTTTGAAAAGAAAGCCAATGATTGTTAGCGATTTCGTAGGAAGCGCCCATGGTGAGGCCTATGGAATAAGTGCCGAGAGAGGCCTTCGTCGTCGCGAACCAGTTCATGGAGCTGCCGATAAAAAGACGATAGCGGGGTGGCTGGTATTTCTCAGTAGCGCTTTCCAGGAGTTCGGCGTCGATCTCCACGGAATCCGAGATGAGGATCGACCCGGTCTCAACTTCGACGATGCGTACGGAAACCCGGTAAAAACCAGCCGTTTTTATTATCGATCCGACCATCAGAAACCGGGCGTCGATGAGCTTGCCTATCGCCGCGGCCTTGTCGGAGTCGTAGAGGCCCGAAAGTTGCAGTTCCATAGTTCTAAGAATTTGCTGCAGCTGTTTTTTTTCCAAAACCAGAAAATAACCTGAACGATGAAAATCCTGCGTGACAATTTCAGAAACCGCATAGCCGAGATTGAGCTTTTTCGACGCGTCGTCGGCGTTATCGAAGTCGGCGATCGCTATCGCGCTTCCTGTTCCGGTCTTGGCTTCAAGCTGAGCCGACAGGGTTCGTGTAAAACCGGACATTTTGGCGGAAAAGACGCTTTGCTGCGCGGAAACCACGGAAACTGAGATAAAGGCAAAAAAGAGGAAAACAAAAAAGGGATTTGTCGTACTTTTCAAGCAAACCCTCCGTCTTCACTTTCTATAAGTTTAAAGCCGCAAGTCCGACCTGTCCAGGAACATTGCCGAGGATATCAACACCTGATAGGAATCGATGAGGACAAAAAACAACCCCGCCGAATGGCGTGGCACTTATACGCAGCGGCTGATGGGAGTCCCCTCCAATCGCCGACCTCACGTCGGCTCATTCCGGGCCGCGCTCGGACGCTGCCGCGGCCATCCATGGCCGCTAATCCTCGCTACCGCAACGGACCTCCGGTCCGTGTTCCGAAAGGAACGGATTGAGGCGTCGCGTTTCCGCGACGCGGCGTAATCGGCGCGTCCGAACGATCGACTCCCATCAGCCAATATAAAAAAGCCCCGCCGAATGGCGGGGCACTTATACGCAGCGGCTGATGGGAGTCCCCTTCTCTCGCCGACCTCACGTCGGCTCGTTACGGGCCGCGCTCGGACGCTGCCGCGGCCATCCATGGCCGCTAATCCTCGCTATCGCTCGGCGCGTCCGAACGATCGACTCCCATCAGCCAACATATAAAAAAGCCCCGCCGAATGGCGGGGCACTTATACGCAGCGGCTGATGGGAGTCGAACCCACGTCTCCAGCTTGGAAGGCTGGGGTAATAGCCGTTATACGACAGCCGCGATTTAACGTCGTCGCTTGCGCGATGGATGGGAGAATAGATGGAAAGCGGGGGGGATGTCAAGAGAAAATCAATTCGGTTACGAAGCCGGAAGCGGGAAAACGATATGGAATCCAGCTCCGGGGTTCCGCTCAACAGTAAGCGTTCCGCCGAGTTGGTCGACGTAGCAGGCGACGATCTGCATTCCCATCGACGAGCATTTCCTTGAGTCGAAATCGGGTGGCAGTCCGATCCCGTCATCGTGAAAACTTAGCGCGCAGTTTTTGCCGTCGGACCTCAAACGGATCGATATCCGGCCCGACCGGCTGCCTTGAAAAGCATGTTTGAGCGAATTGGTCGTCAGCTCGTTTATTATCATTCCGCATGCTGTCGCGATCGCGGGATCGGTCAAGATATCCTCCATTTCATCGACTAATTCGATTCCGATTGAATTGGTCCGATAGACTTCGAATACGGCGCCGATCAGGCCGCGCAAGAATACCGCTAACGGGATGCTGGCCAGATCCGTCGCCTGATACAACTTCTCATGGATAAGCTTCATCGATTGTATCCGTGCCCGGCTTTCATCGAGGCGGCTGCGTACCGCAGGATCGGCGGCGGCCGATGCTTGAAGATTAAGCAGCGAATCTATGGCCATCAGGTTATTTTTTACTCGGTGGTTCGTCTCGCGGATCAGCAATTCACGTTGACAAACCAACGCCTTGAGATCCTCTTTCTGGCGCGCTATTTCCGATCCTGCTTCAAATTCACTTCGGCGGTGCCGATTAGTCCGGCTGGAACCGACGACTCCGACGAGGTTTCCGAGCGAGAAGCAGACGACTACCGCAAACTGATCAATTGGGGGAATGTACGCCGAATCAAGAACTAACCCCCACAATACCAAAACGGTAAAAATAGATGCCGAAGCCGTTCGCAGAAGCACTGTGTTGGGAATCAGAATGTAAAAACCGATGATATTCAGAAGATTGGCAAGGAATCGACCGGTATAGGCGGGAGGACGCGATAGGTCTATGACGATGACAAGAATCGAATACACTATCGTCCACACGAAAACTATACGATCGAAGCTCCGGTAGCGCACTACCCGCTTTAAAGAAAACAGCAATACAATGGTCGAAATCGCGAACACGGCCTTTCCGACCACCAACGCGACAAATACCGGCCCGAAGCCGTTCGCAAGGTAATCGGAACGGATGAATGCCCCCAAGCCTATCAATACGACGATCGCGAAAATCTTAAATTGGACTATGTCGACGCGCAGCAGTTGTTGCCGATATTTATCTTCAAGATATTGGGGCAGTCGAGGTTCGAAGAAAGCTTCCAGCCGATCCAGCGCGACCTTGACATGCTTCATACTCCAAGTTTGAGGGAGGTGCGGCTCGGTGTCCAGTTATTTCGGAAAAACCCTAGCCCGCGGCTCGAACGCGAAGTATTATACGCAAATGAACGATACGGACCGGATTCTTCTACAAACCGCGGTAGCTCGCGCCCGCAAGTCGCGGGACGACGGTAATCATCCATTCGGCGCGATTCTGGCGGACGCGACCGGCGCGATTCTACTCGACGCGGGCAATACCGTGCCGACCGATCATGATTGCGTCGGTCACGCCGAAACAAACCTTGTTCGAGCCGCCTCGCGGGCCTACGATCGCGATTTCTTGCGGTTCTGCACCTTGTATACGAGCGCCGAACCGTGCGCAATGTGTTCGGGCGCGATTTATTGGTCCGGAATCGGGCGCGTTGTGTATGCTCTCTCCGAAGCGGCGCTAAAAGTTCTTATCGGTGACGATCCTGAAAATCCGACGCTCAACCTGCCGTGCCGCGAGGTTTTTGAGCGAGGCCGGCGAACTGTGACTGTTGAGGGCCCCGTAGAACTTCCCGGCGCGGCAGCGGTACATGAGGGCTTTTGGCACCCATCGGCCGATTAGAATTGCAAGTATTTCCATTACGCTATTTCATACACGCCGGCTTTCTCGGCTACCATGCCTTCATCGGCTAACGCAGATAAAGCCGCGGCAAGCCGATCATCTGAAATTCCGGTTCGTCGGGAAAGTTCGCGGATGGAAGATGATCCTTCCGACGCGAGCGATCTCAGGGCTGCGCCGCGAGCTTGGCGAAGAGAACCTTCAAAGCGGCTCTGGCGGACGTGATGCGCGCTGCGGCGGCCGGGGTTGACGGTCACGCGTTTAAGGGCGGCACCGTAATCCATGAGCGCCCAATACCAGCACCTGGGATCGGAACGGTCAAGCGTTTCCTCGATCAAGGGCATAAGACGTGAGTCGTTAACTTCCGATTCATTCGGGAAAAAGAAATGAAGATAAACGGCGCGAATATTGGTTTCAATGAAAACTTCAGGACGTCCGAAAGCGAAGGTCGCGACCGCGCGCGCGGTATAAGGGCCGATGCCGGGGAGCGCGTCCAAAGCTTCAGGATCGTCGGGAACGATCCCGTCGTGGCGATCGCGGATAACGGCGGCGGCATCACGCAAAAAACGTGAGCGTCGGTTGTAGCCGAGGCCACTCCACTCGCGAAGGACCTGATCGAGCGGGGCCGCGGCGAGCGTTGTAGGGGAAGGCCAGAGTTCCAGCCATCGCCGCCAATAGGGAACGACTCGGTCGGTCTGCGTCTGCTGCAGCATGATCTCGGAAACGAGGATTGCCCACGGATCGGTAGTTTGGCGCCAGGGAAAGGTCCGCCCGGATTGACGGTAATGATCTATAACAGTCGAGTGGAAGTCGATTATTGATCGATGATCCATCAAGCGCCGCGTCTGGAAACTAAAAGCTCATGGAGGCCGAGCGCCGCTTCCTTCCCGTCTTTGGAAACAAGGGCAAGGCGGCGGATCGATTCCGCGATGGCGGCGTTTTCCGTGACAATACCCGCGATAGATGTCCGTAAGTCATCAGAAAGGGCTACTAGTTCGGTCATTCGTTCTTGGGCCTTCACCCCGTCGCCGTCTCGTCTCTCGGCTTCCCCGCGGATAGCGTCCGCGGCCTTGGACAACTCGCTTAAAGACTGACGGAGCCGGTCCGTGGCATCGCGTTGAGAGGCTAATGCGACACCGATGCCTCCGATACCCGAGGATGCGGTTTTCGCGCCTTCGGCGACTGAAGTCAAAGCATCCCGCACGCGTCCGTTGGATTCCACGCCTTTATCGATGCGCACACCTATTTCCGCTACCGATTCTCGAATACGGGAAGCGCGGTCGGCGGACGCGGCGGCGAGTTTCTTAATTTCTGAAGCGATGACCGCGAACCCTCGGCCGAAGGCGCCCGAATGCGCGGCCTCGATCGCGGCATTCATCGCCAGAAGGTTCGTTCGTTCGGCGAAATCTTCGACGGCGTCGATTATCGATGATATACCCTGAGAAGTTTCGGTAATACGTTCAATCGCTTCGCTAAGCGTGCCCGCGGCTGCCCTTCCCCGCTCTGCGGTTCCGTCCAGGCTTCGGGCAAATTCGGCGGTTTTTTCCACGTTCGATGCGACTGCTTCCGCTTCCTTCGCGATTACCTGAATTGAGGCGGACACTTGGGCGATACCGCCCGCTTGAGAATCGACACCCTTGCGTATCGATCTGAGCGCTTCAATGAGATGGGAAACAGCCTCCGCCGATTCCGTGGATGCCTTCGCTTGTTTTTCGGCATTCCCTCCGATACGCTCGGCAGCCGCGGATAGTTTTTCCGCCGATGATGCCGCGGTATCCGCATCCGAGTCGATACGCTCCGCGATCACTGTCACCGAATCGGCCACGCCGCCTATGCGTTCGACATAGGACGACAGCTGGGCTGTTTTTGCCGCGACATCGGCCGAGTAGCGTTCAAGCTCACGGCTGAGCCGAGAAGAACGGAGCGTCAGCGTAACGAACAAAGACAAGTTCAAACAAAAGAACCCAACGCCCTGGAGCCAGGCGAAGGGTTCGACACCCGTCACCTTGTGTACGACGTCGTAAGTACCGAAACCGACGCCCAGAGCGACACCGAACAATAGGGGAATCGACTCGCGGTCCCCCCGGAATACTCCGCGGATCGTAACGAAGGCGATGAACACGATCGCTATCTGCACGTACAAAAGACCGATGGTGAACACGAGACTGATTTTTGAAAAATCGTGAGCGGAGGCAATAAAGGCGATGAGCGCCGCGACGGGTACCGTGATAAGGGTCGGCGCTAGCCAACGAGGGCGCTTCACTTTGAAATACACGACGAAAAACGCGATGAGAGCGGACATCGAAACCGTCAAACAGGATTTCGCCAGCGCGCGCCGCAAACCGTAATCGATAATCGATCCGAAAGATCCCATATCGGAGAAATAATAGGCGATTGCCAATGAGGAAAGAGCGTACCAAAGGTTCGTGTATTCATTTCGGCGGAACGTCCAAAGAAGGAGAAAATATACGCCGATAAAAGCGCAAAGAACTCCGAGGATGGCATATAACTGCACATTGAAAAAAGCGATTATATTCGTCTGGTATCGAGCCGATTCCGCGTTGGCGACGCTGATACGACCCAGATGAATCGAAGATGACGGGTTTGCAAAGCGAACGGCGAGCATGGTTTCGCCGTCAGATTTAAGTAGACCCGAAGGTAGCAAAAAGACGCTCGGATTGTTCGCGTTCGATGCGTAACGCGGCGGCATTGAGCCGCGGAAACCGATGAGGCTTCCGTTCAGGTAGACTTCGGCCGCGGCGTCTATCTTTCCCAAAAGAAGGTAGGCGCCCCCGGGGATCGCGGACGTCCCGACGGGTAATATCGCGCGGAGCCAGAAAGAACCGCCCATCTCTTTCGTGGAAACGGAAGCGGGGAGTTCCAAGGTTTTCCATCCGGAATCATTGAAATCGGGAGCCGCCCATTCAATTTGGTCGCCTTCGGTAAAACGCCAGGTTGCGAAATCATCCGAGAAAGCGAGAAACGAAGAGAAAAACAACAATACGATTGCGAACGATTTCCTAGCGGTGATGCCGAACGATCGTTGATTTCCCATGTCTCGCCCCTTAGTCTTCTAACCTTTTGATGATGCGCTGCACAATTTCGTCCGGACCGATCGCGTCGGTATCAATCACCAGGTCGGCCTGGGAATAGTCGTCATTGTCGATCTGGTAAAGCCGCCTATAACGATCGCTATCCTGCCGGTCGCGTTCCGCGGTGAAAGCCTTGATCGATTCCAAGTCCCCGTTCTCACGCTTCTGGATTCGGGCGGCGCGCGTATCCGCGGAAGCGCGCAGATACACCTTCAAATCGGCTTCAGGCAGCATCCAGATCGCCAAGCGCGAACCAAGAACACATCCGCCCGCCTGACGCGCCATGGCAACTTGACGCTCGTCGACGGTTCGGTCCCAATAATCGTCGGTCTTCGCGCGCTTGAGCACTTCTTCAAACGTTATACCATGTTCGACCGCGAGCGTACGGAAGGTGAAGTTGATGAAACGAAGATTAAGGCTCTCGGCGAGAAGCTTGCTCACCGTAGTGTTTCCGCAGCCGCTCTTACCCGATATGGCGATGCGGGATTCCACGGTATTCATTCGACGTTTCTCAATTGTTCGCGTACGTTTTCCAACGCATCCTTCATTTCAACCACGGCGCGGCTTACTTCAAGGACCGGGCTCTTGGAGCCGATAGTATTGATTTCCCGATTGATTTCTTGGCAAAGGAAGTCCAGCTTTTTCCCCGGCGCCGGATTACGCACAGTCTCCTCGCGGAATTCACCCAGATGCGTTTTAAGCCGGGAGAGTTCTTCTGAAATAGTGTACTTCATCAGAAGAACGGCCGTTTCCGCGAGCACCCGGTTTTCATCGACCAGGTCTCCAAGGACCTCCTTGAAGCGGGTACGGATATTTTCCTTGATTGTTGCTTCAAGTACCGGGGCATGGCCGGCAACGACGGCAAGGGCATCCTCGATTTTGCCGATATGACCGAGAATGTCCGCCTCGGTATCTTTTCCTTCCTTTACGCGCGCGCCTTCAAAACCAGTGAATGCCTCGGCAAGGAGGGGCTCAATCGCGGCCCAAAAGCGTTCGGGATCACGCGTTTTGTCTGTCTGAAGCACGCCCTCCAACGAAAGTATCGATGAAAGACGGGGCGTTTCCTCAAGACCGAGTCGATCGGCGATTTTCTTGATTGCGCCGTAGTACGCGACCGCCGTGCTTTCATCAACCATTATGGAAACATCGCCTTGGAGTTCCTTGGCGCGGATTGAAACCTCAATTTTACCTCGAAGACAGCGTTCAGAAATGAACTCGCGCACACGCGGTTCAAGAACCGACAAGAAAGGCGGCAAATTGACGAAAACGTCTAGGAATCGATTATTGTAGCTTTTTAATTCCACGGATACGGAAAGACGGTCATCGCTTTTCTCCTTGTGTCCGTAGCCGGTCATACTTTTCAAGAGGAGCTCCTTGCTTTCAACGTTTCCAATACGGCTTTTCCAAGCTTCCAATTATCGCCCGCGCCCATCGTGAGAAATAAATCGCCGGGGCGCAGCTTAGCGGTCACATCGGCGGCGGCCGCTTCGGGCTCTTCGATAAAAGAGACATTCGGCCGGAGCGCGGCGGTTTTTTCAAAAAGCGTTTTGCCGGTAACGCCGCCTGTATATTTTTCACGCGCCGAACCGTAAATTTTGTGCAAAATTACTTCGTCGGCCGCCATGAAGGAAGCGGCGAATTCATCCAACAACGCGGCTGTACGGGTATACGTATGCGACATGAAGCTTACCACGAGTCGGCGCTTAGGATAGAACGATTTGAGGCCTTCAAGCGTGGTACGGATTGCCGTCGGGTGATGCCCATAGTCATCCATTACCAACACCCCGTCCGCTTCCCCGACGATTTCCGATCGGCGGCGCGATCCGCGAAAACTTTCAAGCGCGACGCGAACCGATTCAAGGCGCGCTCCGGACAAGTCCCCCGCGATGGAGGAAATGAGGGCGAGAGCGGCGACAGCATCCATAGCGACGTGACGGCCGGGAACGCGGATTTTAAAATCGCCGGGGAAACCGGAAAGATGGAAAATTGTTCGTTCTTCGGCGTTTATGAGCGATTCGATATGGAACGGGCCGGCTGCTTTTTTTCCGTAAGGTATGGACAGAATGTCTTTTCGTTTCAAGCCGACGATAGCGGCTACCTCGAGCGCGCCCGGATCATCGGCGCAATAGATAAGACTGTCGCCTGGGGGCAGCTTGCCGATGAAATCAACGAAGGCATCGCGTATCGATTCATACGTGGGGAAAAAATCCTGATGGTCGCTTTCAACGCTGGTTAGAACGATGCGACGCGGACGGAACGCCATGAAATGCCTGCGGTACTCGCAGGTTTCGGCGATGAAAAACTTATTGCCCAGGGACAGGGTTGAACGGCCGCCGAAGTCGCCCACGGCGCTGCCGGCCAGGATCTGCGCGGGAAGAGAAACCGCGCGCGCAAGAACTCCCGCAAGCGCCGTGGTGGTCGTCTTTCCATGAACGCCCGCGATCGCCGAGGAATCGAAGCGGCCGGAAAAACTACCTAGGGCGTCGGTGTACTTCATGACTGGAATACCGCGCCGAAGCGCCTCGGCGAGTTCCGGATTGGTTTCGCTCGCATACGCGGCCGAATGGACTACCCACTGGGTGTCTGAGGGAAGATTATTCGCGTCGAAACCTTCAGTATAGGGAAGACCGAGGGCTTGCAGAATCTCGTCCGTGTAGAAGACGTCGGTCACGTCCGAACCGGTTATCCGCGCGCCGGCGCGATGCAGCAATTCCGCAAGAGCGCACATGCCCGTGCCTTTTATGCCGACCAGGTGGACGCGAGCCCCCGAAAGGTCGGGGGGAAGCTCAAATATCGCCATGTACGGATGGTATCCGATGCGAGCGGCTTTTGACAACGGAGCGAAATAGTGCTTCACTCGCTGCGGGAGGACGCCATGAAAGACGTGTTCGGCTGGATAGACGGATTCATCAACTTTGAACGTGGACAGACTTCTAAAAGTTTTCGTTTGGATCGCACCGAACTGCTCGCTCGTTTGGCGGGGAACCCCGAACTTTCCTATCCGACGATCCACGTCGCCGGGTCCAAAGGGAAAGGGTCCACAACAACGATGATCGCGTCGGTCCTTGACGCCGCGGGCATGAAAACGGGGCTCTACGTCTCGCCGCATATTGTAGACTACCGCGAACGCGTGGGGCTTTGGAATGGACCTTTCTCCGAGGAAATTTACGAGGCAGCCGGGGACGAACTAAAAGCCATTCTTGATCAAGCGCTGTCTCCCGGCCACTTTATGCCCGGCGATGAGGAACCGACGTTCTTCGAGCTTATGACCATGCTTTTCTTTCTTTCTTGCCGACGCGCAGGTTGTGTGGCGGCGGCGGTGGAAACCGGTATGGGCGGCCGGCTCGATTCTACCAACATCGTCATGCCGCTGGCGTCAGTCATCACGCCAATTGAGCTTGAACACACCGAATACCTGGGGAACACGATCGCGGCGATCGCCGGAGAAAAAGCGGGCATCATCAAACAAGGACGCCCGCTCATTCTCGCGCCGCAAAAAGAGGAAGCGCTCGCCGTGTTTAAGGCAAGGGCGAGAGAAACAGGTTCCTTAGTACGATATCTGCCGGAACAAACGTCGATTACCCGTGTCGGAGTAGACCGCGACGGTACGGCCGCCCGCATCGAATTTACCGATCGGAAGCTCTATTCCCGGCCGCTGGACCTCCGACTGCGACTTGTCGGTGAAATCCAGGCGAGCAACGCCGCGCTCGCCGCGCTCGCCGTTCGCGTCGCCTTTCCCGATATTCCCGATGCGGCCGTTATCGCGGGCTTGGAGCGGGCGACCCTTCCCGCACGCTTTGAACGCGTATCCGATCGGCCTCTTGTGATCGTCGATGGCGCTCACACTGAAGCCAGCGCTAAACTTGCCGCAAATACGTTCACCACTCTCTACGGCGAAGGAGGCCTCTTGTTATTCGGCTGCGCGCTTGGGAAAGATGTAGCGGCCATGGCTCGTATCCTCGCTCCCAATTTTTCACGCGTGATCGTGACAAAACCCGGCGATTTCAAAAAAAGTATTCCGGAAGAAGCTTTCCGCGCGTTTTCAGCTTACCATGACCACGTGGAACTCATCGAAAATACCACAAAGGCAGTTGAATACGCGTTCGGCATCGCCCTGGGTCAAAATCTGCCTCTTTTAGTCACCGGATCCTTCTATTTAGCGGCGCTAGCCAGAAAAAATCATCTTTAGTAAAATACAGTAGCGCATAACGTAAAAAGTCCGATATTCTACTTTAGGCTGTATCTTTTTGAGGTGGACATTTTGGAAAGAGAAACGGAATCGGACGTAGTACGAGTAATCGCTCAACTGAAAAAAGAAATTATTGAGCGGAAATGGGCTGAGAAAAAATCCCGCGACGCTCTCGATTACGCAGAAAGCATTATAGATTCCGTAAAACATCCGTTGCTTGTCTTGGACGAGGAACGAAAAGTCATCTCGGCGAATATGGCGTTTTACGATCTATTCACCCTCACACCCGGAGCGGTTCTGGGACAATCCTTTCTCAAGTTGGCTGACGGGCTTTTTAGTTTTGAAGAGATGAAATCACTGCTGGGATCAAAGCTGGGAACCGAGCCCCGCATAGTGGATATCGATCGGAATTTCCAATTTGTCGGCAGAAAATTTCTCAAGGCCGGCGTCCAAGGTTTGCAGTACAACATAAAACACCTGCGTTTCGCTTTTCTGACGATAGAAGACGTGACCGAACAGAAACTCGTTGAGGCTCGTCTCAAGAAAGCCTTAGAGGACAAGAGCGTTCTGGTCAAAGAAGTGCATCACCGCGTCAAGAATAACCTTCAGATCCTATCAAGTCTTCTCGCGCTCCAAGCCGCCGGCATAGAAGACTTAGAAAAAAAAAGAGTATTGGAAGATGGCCGGTCCCGGGTTCTTGCGATTTCCGCCGTACACGAAAGCCTGTCGGCAAACGGGTCGGTCGAACGTATTACCCTTACGGGTCCTATAACTCGCTTGGTCGATAACATTGATTCTATATACGACGACGGGGTTACTTGTGAAATTGACGTATGCGATTCTTCCGTCAGCATCGACCAGGCGACGCTCATCTGCCTTGTGTTGAACGAAATCATCACCAACGCGCACAAACACGCGTTCATTGGACGGGAAGACGAGGCAAAAAGGATTGCGGTTAGAGCCGCGGCAGAGAATGGCCACTTAATTGTCCTGGTGTCCGACAACGGCCGAGGTATGGTAAACACCAATACCGAAACCTGGAGCGAAACCCTCGGGTTCACCCTCATCAGAAATCTTGTGGAAAATCAATTGGCCGGGCAGTGGTCGGTAAAAAATTTCGACGGACTCACCCACGAACTCCGTTTCCGGATAACGGACGACTACGACCTGGCTCCGGCTGATGGTGCGGAACCGCTGTCCAATTAGTGTAGATCGATCCTGACCGGCGACCCATTCTCCGGATCGGGAAACATGAGAGCGACCGCCCTCAGGGCAAGATTCTCACCGTCCGCTTTTCCGTACAGCTCGTCGCCGACCAGAGGAAGTCCGATCCAGGCCAAGTGGCATCTCACTTGATGGCGAAAGCCGCGAGCAAGACCGGCGCGGACCAGCGTTCGTATGTTCCCTGTAGAAGACGCGTCGGAAAGAGCTAGAACATTTGTGCGGTACGGGTGACCGCGGTCTAAAGCGAGCTCCAGAACGCGACCGGAAAGAGCGTTACCATCACCGTCGGTTTCCACGGGACGTACGACACGCCGTCCGGGACCAAAGGGTCTGAAACCGCTTTCTATCGCAAACGGAAGGGTCCTATCAACAAGAACGGTCGATGACGATCCGACGCAGAGTGCCTCGTATTCTTTCAAGAAAACACCCCGCTCCTGGCTTTCGCTCAAGGAATCGTACGCCCTCTGAGTTTTGGCGAGAAGAACGAGACCTTCAGTATCACGATCCAGCCGGTGAAGGAGTCCACGCTCCACTTCCTTTCGGCCTCGGACCGAAAGGATGGCCGGACAGAGCCGCGCTCCCCACGAGAGCAGAGTTCCCTCTTCTCCTTCAGAAAGCGGCGCGCAATGCATACCGTGCGGCTTATACACGACCAGATACGCGTCCGTCTCGGCAATGATTCGAACTACCGTTTCCGTCATCGACCGACTATACGCCGAATGAGCTCCTTGCGTCAAAGTCGTACCGCTCGTATCATAGACCGTCAACCTTTTCGGCCGCAACGAATTGGCAAACTACGCCGCCGCCGGCGTTTAACGGTTTTTCAAACGTAGGATACGGAGGACTTTCCGGAAACGTTCGGGAACGGGCGCAGTGAAAACCGAAGGCGTTTCTGAACCGGGAAGGCAAAGCGCTAATCGATACGCATGCAGCATGAGCGTTGCCTTCGGGAAAAGAGGGTCCTTTCCTCCGTAGATCGGATCTCCCAGGATTGGGCAGCCGAGATGACGCAAATGGACGCGCAATTGGTGCGTACGACCCGTTTTCGGGTGTAAAACAACAAAGGCATAACCCTTGAAACGCTTGAGCACTCGGTACTGTGTGATCGCCGATTTACCGAGTGCCGGGGAAACGGTGAAGCGTTTGCGATCAGCTCTGTCACGTGCGATAAGAGTGGAGACAAGGCCCCTGTCCTCGGGCGGAGAACCGGTAACCACGGCTATGTACGTTTTCCGTGTAGTACGCGCCTTGAATTGGTCGGCGAGGAAGGCGAGCGTCTTGTCGTCGTACGCGGCGATGATGACGCCCGACGTATCCTTGTCCAGCCTATGAACGATGCCCGGTCGGAAGCCCGGATTCGCATCGATCAACCCACTCCGTTCAAGCCTTCGATATAAAAGGGCATTCGCAAGCGTACCCGATCGGTTGCCGGCGCCCGGATGGACAACCATACCCTGCGCTTTATTCACCACTACCGCACTCTCGTCCTCGTAAAGTATGTCCAGCGGAATATTCTGCACTTCAAGCTCGGAGGGTTCCACTTCATTCCATTCGATCTCCAATCGGTCATTCGGCAACAAAACGCGGGATATTTTTACCGTTTTGCCGTTTACGCGCGCGACTAAGCCCCTCGCTTTAATTTGGGATCGAGTGAGAACTGCCAGCCGTTCGGCCACGAAGCGGTCCAGGCGAAAACCGCTCTTTATGTCGGCGGGAACTACGAGCGTCATCGAAGGCATCGGGAACTACCGCTCCCCGACTTTAGTTTCGGCGTCGCCTTCGGAAGGAACCGCCGCTTGCGGGACGGTAATCGGTGTGGACGGAGATCGTTCAACCGTATAATCGGCTTTCACCCGTTCGTCAACGGCTTTTTGTCGACTAGTCCGCTTAATCGCGACAATCGCGAAATCGACAAGAGCGATAACGACCGCTCCGACGCAGGCTGCCGCGAACAATTGCACGTATTCGTCTTGGCTCATGGCGACCGACCCCGCCGACTTTAGCGGCCATGGCGCGTAGTTCCTATCCCAATTATGTTGAGAGCATCGATACGTATCGAGCGCGAATTGCGAAAAGAAGAGTGAGAAAGGTAATGAGCCGAAAGCAATGGCCTCAGCGCGCCGTAAATCGAGTGTCCATTGCGGGAATTCCATTGCGGTGTACGGTACGGGTTTTTTAGCGTCTGCGGCGGCCTGGGAAGCTGTTGGTTCGGCCACGGGATTGGTCGGTGTTGTGGTGGTCGAAGTAGTCGTCGTCGCCGGAGTCTCCGCCCCAAGGAATCCAGGGAAAAAGCAGAAAGACAGAAGCACGAATGCGGCTGTGCGCCCCAGCTTCATACATCGCCTCCGGAACGGGGTCCAAAGATCGCGGTGCCGACCCGAATTAAAGTTGAGCCTTCCTCAATAGCCGTTTCAAAATCGTTGGTCATACCCATCGATAAAATACCGAGATCCGCATCCGGATACAGACTTTTAAGCCGTTCGCCCGCGGATCGGAGCGCGCGGAAGGACGCGCGTATCGGGAGCGAATCAGCCGTATAAGGCGCCATGGTCATGAGCCCGCGCAAGGTGAGAGAAGGCGAAGACAACACCAGTTCAGCGGCGCCGCGCAACAAATCAAAGCCGTCATAGCCTGATTTCGATTCCTCTCCGGTGTGCAGCTCAAGCAGAATATCCAGCTTACGGCCGAGCGCCGCGGCGTGGCGCGCAAGCTCAACAATTAACTCGTCGCGGTCGGCCGATTGGATGCAGGAGAAAAGGTCGACGGCGGACTTTGCCTTGTTCCGTTGTAGGCTGCCGATTAAATGGAGATCGATATCGGGCACCTCTTCTTTATAGGCGGAAAACTTGTCTCGCGCTTCCTGAACGCGGCTTTCACCGAAAAGGCGTATTCCCTCTTGATAAGCTTGTTTCACTTCCGAAAGACCATGAAACTTAGATACGGCCATCAGTGCGATTTCTGAAGGGTTCCGTCCGGAACGATGCGCGGCCGCCTCCATTCGTTCACGGACACGCTCGATATTTTCAACAACGGAAACGGGAATGCTCATGGTTTTTCCCCATTTGGCGCTGATTCACGGACTGCCGCCACCGCGGCGGCCAAACGGGAGAACGCATCCAAGTCCATTTTTTCCGCGCGAACGGCGGGATCGACACCCGCGGCATCCAACGCGGCCGCGGCAAGATTCGCCGATGAAAGAAAGGCTTCCAAGTTATTCTTGACCGTCTTCCGCCTTGAGGAAAAAAGAGAGCGAACGAGGGGCCGGAATACGCGGAGGACCTCGGGAGGAAGGTTAAAGGGTCGGCGATCCATAATGACCGCTTGTGAATCGACGTTCGGCGCCGGATAGAACGAGTGCGGCTTGAGCGTCATCAAAGGACGCACTTCGTAGGCTGAGGCGCAGAGCACGGAAAACGACGAATAATCGTCATCTCCGGCTTTCGCGGTCATGCGTTTGGCCACTTCCTTTTGCACCGTCACGACCGATCGTTCGAAAAAAATATCGGCCTCAATAAATGAAGCGATGAGAACGGCAGCGATGTTGTACGGCAGGTTGCCGAAAAAGTAACGGGGTGCGCCTGTTCGGCGCGCTTCAACGGGCCAGGTCTTCAGCGCATCGCCCTCAACCAGACGAAATTGAGGCCTATCGATGAATATTTCCCGAAGAGCCGCGGCAAAGCCGCGATCTATCTCAAAAACGGTAAGAAATAAACCCCTATCCAAAAGCAGTTCAGTCATCGCGCCCAGTCCAGGCCCGACTTCCCAAGCAGCGCCGCCGCTTTCAGCGCCTAAAGCATCAACGAGCCGTTCACGAGCACTACGGTTTACGAGAAAATTCTGGCCGAATTTCTTCTGCATGCCGAAACCGCGTTCATCCAGGAAACTTCGTATAGCGACCGGCGAATCATAATCAACTGATAGGCTCAAAACGGTTCCTTGTATTATTCCTCAAAATTCGACCATACACGAGAAGGACGGCGATCGCAATAGAGCCGATAAGAACCGGCAGCGCCGATTCCGTACGAAAACCGGGGAAACGGGAGGCGGTATCAACGACCGCATCGTTTGCTTTTCCCAACACGCTCAACATCGTGTCGATAGGAACGCCGAGAACCGGATGGAGACCTGAGAGTGCGAGGTACGCCATCCCCCCAATCATAAGAACGTTTGCGGCGGGTGTCAAAATGATGGATGCGACCAGACCAACCGGACGCAGCATCCCGAAAACGGCCGCGGAAACCGCGGCTGTTGCGAGAAAAGCTCCAAAGGAAGCGGAAAGAGGCGTTCTGAGAAAATCTGGAATCCAGGCGCGTGAAAGGTCGTCAGCCGCTTCGGTGAAAAAGCAAAGTCCCGCGAGTGCGAGGTAAGAAAGGACAAATGACATACCCCCGGCGCTTTCCGGATCAAGGACAAGTTGTACAATAAAAGCGATTGAAAGCAAACAGAGAACCCGGCGAGGAAAATTAAACACAATGCCGACCGCGGCGACGGCGTACATCAAAGCGGCCCGCACCAGGGAAGCCTGGGCGCCGGCAAGATACACGTAGGCGACAATAACTACGAAACCGGCAATAGTCGCACGCTTCAATCCCAAAATGGGTTTGAGGAAAAACGCGAGCAGCGCGGAAATGAGCGCCAAGTGCATTCCCGACAGCGCGAGTACGTGAGCGCATCCGGCAGCAACGTAGGCATCGTTCTCTCCGGAGTCCAGACCGTCTTTTGAACCTAGAAGCAAGGCCCCCGCAAGACCGCCCCAGGACACAGCATCCAATCGTTTAAGGATACTCCTGCGAAACGCCGAACGAGACTGTTCCAGAATTCCCGCTTCCCGCACGACAACGACCGATTCAGCTTTAAAAAGCGGTCCGAAGCGTCCTTCAACGACACGGCCGGTCATTCTGACCAAGCGGTCGCGCTCGGCACGCGGTGAATTTTCCCGCGATGAAGCGGAAAACACTGCCGCGATCTTTCCGGAAGCACTCGTCCGCAAACCCATTGGACCTTCGGCAATCTTAGGCTCTATATCGGCCAGTAGCCCGCCGCCTTTGATCATCCGAGGATCGGAAACGACACGGGCGACAATCGAGCGGACCTTGTTTTTTTCCATTCCCCAGTAAGCCATCGATGCGGGACGATCGGCTGCGGCGATTCCGACGCTCGCACCTACGCAGAACGCAAGCGAGAACCGGGCAATCCGTCGTACGCGTCTTTCATAAGCCGATGACAAGACAAGGGAAATAGAGGAAATAAAAAACAATACAAGGAAAAGCCCCGCGACAAGAATGAGGGAAGGACTCGTTATCACGTCGGAAGAAAAAACTGTCGCGCGTAAGGAGTAAAAACTGACCGCGGCGCCGAGCGCGGTTCCGACGATGGGATCTAAGCCTACCACTTAAGGCGGTTCAGAGCTTCACGAGCCGCCGCTTTGATATGGTCCGGGTACGGCAGATACCCGATGTATAAAAGATAGTCGAACGCGACTTTATCGCCTAAATCGCCAAGTGCGGTAATGACGGCCAATAATATGTCCTGATCAAAAGTCCGCGTCCGTTCCATATCGGAATTCAACAAGCCGATTTGTAACGAAAGCGCTTGAGCGGCTTCGGAACTGCCCATCGCGCCGAGAAACAGAATGGCGTCAATAAAGCGGTCCTTTAAAGCTTCGTCTTTTCCATAATCGGTCTGTACCCGATAGAAATGTTTAACCGCAAGGGTCGTTGCTCGGGTCCACCGGAGAGCGGCCAATTCACGGATTGCCGAATATCGTAAATCGGAAATGATGTCCTGCTCTTTCTTTTCGGAAGGGAACAAACCGAGGGATATTTCCAAAGCCGCTTCAGCCAATTCTCCCCGTTCGGAAGCGCTGAACGCCGGATTATCCATTCCCGCGCGGAACGCGGTCAGCTTTTCCGGTGGAATGTTACGTTTGACGACATCAATCAGGAATTTCTTATAATCTCCCCGGATCAAACGCAACGCCTCGGCGGCGCGGAAACTGATTTCCTGTGGATAAGCGGCAAGCATGGTCGCGAACAAACTCGGGTACGAAGTGCCGTCGCCAAGGGTAGCCAAGGAATCGATGCAGGCCGAAAGTGTCTGCAAATCCGGGGCAAGTCCGGTGCGCTGCAGATTATTCTGATTCGTCAGGAATTGGTTGAGCGTCTCAATGACCTGACTGTCGCCTTTGCCCAGAATCGCTAAAGCCCGCAGTGAAGCGACCCGAACCGAGGGGTCCCGGAATACCATAAAAACGCGACGCAAAATGGGTAAGGCTTCCAAATATTTTAAAGTGCCGACCGCTCCGGCGGCCGTCGCGGTGATTGAGTTCAGCGCGCTTTCGTCCCGCAATAGATCGGCGTTGCGCAAAGTGAAATCAAGGACCGCCACGTAAAAAGGTCCCATAGCCGCACTCTTCTCCGCCTCAGCCTTCGCGACGACCTCGATTTTTCCCTCAAGACTCGCCTTGGCAAAATCACGCTGGAACGAGAGAATGACGGCATCAGGTTCTTGAGCTTGTAGGGAAACGACCAAAAGAAACGCGACGAACGCGCCAAACAAGTTCTTCATTGCGCTAGTCCTCCGACTCAGGTAAGACCGAATTAGCTTCAGCGCTTGCTTTTTCCAAGGCAGCTTCAACCGAATTCGGTTTTTGGTCGTCATCGAATATAGAAAAAGCCGCTTCAAGTTCGGCATCCGGGTTGACTCCGAACACTTCCGCTGAAATTTTGTTGCGGGTTTTCAGGCTCAGGGGCAAAGCTTCAATGTGAAGGAGAGAACGGTTGTGCTCCTCGCTGAATTCGGACGATTTTACCGTTCCGGATATCGCGACCGTATCTCCCCCGATGGTGAACTGGACTTTCACCTTAAGCCCGGTAGCAGCCTTTCCCCCAACGGTCAACGCGCATCCATCCTCCGAAAGGTCTTCGATTATGCAGCGCATCCCCGGCGCGCCCTCAACCAGTTCGGGGTAATTTTCGTCCTTAGGGAGATATAGAAACGCGGAAATGCGGATTTTCGCACGAACCGAGCGCCTCTTTTGCGTACGAAACAAAGAGTCGGAATGAGAAAGCTGAAGGATGGATCCGGATACCGCGGGGACATCGTCGAGTACATAGGTGTCGAACACGTAGCCCGCATCATCGCGACGCCAAAAGTAAACCGCGAGGCGTCGACCCTTCCAAACGAAAGAAGAAGGGATTTGCGGACCTGCCGGCTTGGTAATCGTAATAAACCGGTCGGAATTACGTACGACCGCCGCATCGAAAACGCCGGCGCCATCAACCAGGATTCGCAGGCGCTGGATCTCGCCGATCGACCGGGAACTCAGAATACCCTTCCGGTAACGCGGTTGGTCGAACTCGATTTTTTTCCGGTACTCATATAGTTTAGCCAGAAAATCTTGCGTTTCCAGTGAATTTTCGTCCCCGGTCAGTCTCGATTTTCGGAGAATGCCCTTGATGCATTGATCCAATTGTTTTACCGACCAAAAAAGAGCCGTCGGATCCTCAACTTCAGAGCGGATCGCGACACGGCGGAGCAGTTCAATCTCTTTAAGACTAAACCCTTCATCTTTGCCTTTCGCGAAAAACTGTACCCAGGAATAGCTTTTCTTACCCCTGGGGCCGCCCGCGATGAGAAGCGCCAGCAAGCCGAGGATGGGAATAGCGATAAACAACAAGTAGAGCGTCATCCTTGCGTATCTCCCGACGTGCGAGCTA
>Ga0172379_10001478_pt1 | contig 46416 bp, 51 predicted proteins | sample GrowelOW334metaG_FD_119756 | JGI IMG/M metagenome (GOLD analysis project Ga0172379, IMG submission 119756) | Groundwater microbial communities from an aquifer near a municipal landfill in Southern Ontario, Canada - Groundwater well OW334 metaG | ecosystem: Environmental > Aquatic > Deep...
TAATTTTCTAATTTGTGAATTATTTTTATATTAGGTATTGCCACACTTTTTAAAGAAAACTTCATTCAATGGTGCAATTTTCCGAAAGCTAATTCTCCTATCTTAATCATTAAATATTTGGGGATTACATAATTTATGAGGTGAATCTTATGAATTATTCATATATAACCTCTTCTAAATCAATAACCACAATCTTGCCGTTATAATAAGTGAAGCCAAGTTCTTTTAATCGTTCGTAAGTCTTTAAAATGCTCTCGAGTAGGTGTTCCACCCTGAAACCAGAGGGCTCACATTATCAGAAGAAAGCGAATTTACTTCGCGAATCACCTCAAATACGACTGGTGTTCGATAATCTACCCCTAAAGGGAATTTTACCAGTTAATTACGCTAGCCTATTTATTCTTTTTTTATAAATTTGGTCTAATTAAACAAAAGTTCAAAGTATTGGGGTCATTTACGTCTGGTATCTTTACGGTGATCACATCAATCCCGGGCATCTGATAGGTCCTTAAATTTGTGTAGAAACCAGAAAACTAACTAAAGAAAATTAATCTGAATATGAGGTCACGAACACATCCAGGCAGCCATCCGGTGGAAGCATATTCTTTTTCAATAAAAGTCTCTGTTTCTTGAGGCATTCTGGCTATGATTTCAGGAGAAACGTGTTCAATTTTAAATCCGCTATCGTTAGGGGGAAGGACACTTTGAGTGGGATTATCGGTTTCTTTAGTCATATATTCCAGTATCTTTGTTGGAATCAATTAAAATTGTATCACTAAAATCTTGCTGAGGATATTTTTGGTTAAATTACATAAACATCTTCTTGGCAAAACTATGAAAATTTTTACCATTTTACATTAGTTACCACTGGCTTATTTTCGTAATGAAAGATGTGAGTAAACAAGAATTGTTCATATCGGTGATGAAGAAGTTGTAAATATTCCCCCCTCACTGAGAAATAAATGTTCCATCACACTTCCTTAGTATCTATGACTACGATTTTGCCGTTATGGTAAAAGAAACCAAGCTCTTGTAATTTGTAACAAGTCTTGATGAAGTTGGCTAAAAGGTGTTCCAAATGTGGTACGGTGAGCTCACAAAGTTTTTAAGAAATTTAGCTTTTGTAAATGGCTGTGTTTGGCTTCACCCGAGAAGAGATTCGAACAAACAACTATTGATTCAATGCTAGATTAGTCCGGTAAAAAGAAGAATCAGAGCCACCATGGTTATGGCAGCAAAAATACCGACAGTTTTAACAAATAGGTCAACCGCATCTTTCTTCTTGCCTTCAATAAATAGCATAAGCGGTTGATAAAAAAACAGAAATGCCATTACGGCAACGGATAATGTCAAAAGCGATAAAAATACGATCGGAGCAAAAAAGGTATCTGGTTTGTTCTTTAACGGCTGTGTCACGAAGGTCATAATCGCGACTCCGAGGATGATATATGCCGAGGCGCTAAGGGCATTAATAACAGGGTTCTTAGTCATAGGTTGATTATACCAACTTGGCCTACTGCTAAGGGCTGGAAAGCTTAAGAATGAATGAAGTGGTCCGGTTTAAGCCTGTACACAAATCTTTGCACGGACTCCCGTAGGCTCACCGCAAACCCAAAAAGGGCAGGTTCAGGAGATACCCCATCAGGATTATCCCAACCGTAGTAATTCCAAAAAACGCGGTTAACAGCTGCCAGCGCATGACTTTTTTCAGGATCAGCGCTTCCGGGACAGACAAGGTGACAATTGCAGTCATAAACGCCAGGGTAGTACCCAGCGGCACTCCCTTGCCAATCAATGCTTCCATTATGGGAATGATGCTTACCGAATTGGCATAAAGAGGAGCCCCCAGTAAAGTGGCTAAGGGCACCGTCCACCATGAACGGTTGGATAAATACTTTTCTACCAGACCGGCCGGAATAAAACCGTGAATCAAAGCCCCAACAGCTACTCCAATCAGTACATACGGAAAAACCTGCCTGGTAATTTGCATCCCGTCTTTCCACCAATATGAAAGTAACGCTTTTGCCGTAAGTTGTCCGCCTCCGTTTTCCGACTCAACCTGCTGCCGGGATTTAAATTTCAATAATTCCGGTTTTACAAACCTGTCCAGCTTTAGTCTCTGGATCAGCATTCCTCCGACAACGGCTACGGATACTCCTACCAGATTGTAAATAAGAGTGACCTTCATGCCGAACAGGGCCGGAAACAGATATAACGAGGATTCGTTGATCAACGGAGAACTGATTAAAAACGCAAAAGTAACTCCCAAGGGAATACCGGCTCCCAAAAACCCGATAAATAAGGGAATTGAGGAGCAGGAACAAAAAGGCGTGACCACTCCCAAAAGTGCGGCAAATAAATAATCCAGTCCGAACCACCGGCGTTTAGTCAGAATATCCCGCACTTTTTCCATGGGAAAGTAATATCTGGCAGCCGCCATGACCAAATTTATAACCACCAACAGTAAACCGATTTTGATAGTGTCATAAATAAAAAAGTTAACCGCATCACCCAAATAGGTTCCCCCGGTAATACCTAATCCGGAAAATGTTACCGCTTCGGCAAATCCGCGAATCGGGCTAAATATGTCCATATATTTTTTTCTTCACTTCGTTTTTATCCGGTGTAAATCCCACCATAACCACCCGGTCATCCGCTACCAAAACCGGACTACTCAGCAAACCCAATTCCAATATTCTCCCTGTACCTTTATCTCCGGTGAGATATTCAACCGAATCATTTTTTCCCGCTTCACTTACTATCTCCTTTACCATTTGGTGCAATTTTTCGCAGGTGGGGCAGCCGGAACCTAAGACCTGAATATTCATTTACCGCCTCCTGCCGACAAACTAAATATCTGTTCAACCAGTCTCTTCCCCTCGGGGGTAAGCGAATAATGCACATTTAACCCTTTCTTTTCTCCCAAAATCAGCCCCGCATCACGCAGGTCGGCCAAATGGTGTGAAAGCAAACTCTGTGACTGGTCGACATGTTCTGCAAACTCGCACACGCAGTGTTCACCCCGGCGTAAAATGCATAAAATTTTAAGCCTGCTCGGTTCCGCAACCAGCTTGAGGAGGGAGGATAAAGTACCAACTTGGGCAAATTCAGCCTGACTCGGAGTACAGCAGCTATATGAACTCATGTTCATATACTATATTGTGCAGAGAAAGCCGTCAATGGACGAAATAGCAGACAAAAAACTATTACATACAGCCAAGGTGCACAAAAATTTGGCAAACCAGAGATCTAACTGTTATTATAGAAGGGAAATGAAAGCTATATTGTCACTCAAGGATATCTGCCGACTGGAAAGTTACCTGCCGACAGATACCGCTTCCCTGGCTTTGTGGAATTCAGGCAACGAAGGCGAACATGTGGAAATTGAAACCGGCTCGGACGGGAATTTTAAAGTAATAACTTATTTCAATCAGGATATATCACCTGAAGACAAAGCCCTGGTATATAAAGCAGAGAAAGGAATCAGATTAACCGTAAGCGGCCCGGTATATTCGGGTTCAGCAGAATGGATGAAAGTAAATCCGGACGCGGCGCTTCAGAAAAACCTGATCGACTGTCTGGAAATTCCGGCAGGAAATTATATTGCGGATATTTATTCACTACTGATTAAAAATCCTGAAGGCAAGCCAAAGTATATTCAGTTTGTTTATTGCATTTTTCCGGAAAACAAATATACCGCAGCGGATGTCACACCGCACACCGTCACACAGGCACTGGTACTAAAATACCAGGGTTAAAAAGGATTAAAGACTGGCTACAACCGTTTATATAAGTAGGTAAGGTTAGCTCCGGGAGGAAAGTTATCCAGCCGACCATAGGGCTGATATCCGAGTTTGAGATAGAACTCCGGAGCCTGCCAGGAAAAAGTGTTGGTATATACAACAGTACATCCCCGGGCTTTGCCCTCCGCTTCGGCAGCAGCCATGAGTTTAGTCCCCCACCCCTGACCGCGGATTGATTCATTTACCCAGAGAGAGTTTATTTCCAAGCCGTTCCAAAGTACCGTGGCAATCACGCCACCGTAAACCGTTTTACGCTTGTCTTTCAGAAAAATATTAATTTCTTCCGAAGTGCGCTGATGCCCCTGCCGGGTATGGTGCGACAGTAATCCATCCGACAAGACTTTAAAGTCCTTGGGTTTGGGCCGGCCGACGGTAACCTCAAAATTCAGATCCGACATAAAAAAATTATAACAAATTAAGCCGCAAACCAGCTTCAAGAAAATTTTTACAGGGCAGAACAGAAAACAGCGGCAAGCGAAATCAAAAAAACCATCTGATATTGACAACGCGCTGCGGTATACTGGTGGTAAACAGATTTGTGAAAACACTTAAAATCATCGGCGGGATAATTTTAGGGCTGGGGATGGTGTTTTTCGGGCTAAAGATTTTATTACGGGTGTATTTCCGTCTGCATCCGACGGGTTTTTATGATTACAGAATTAAGACGGAGTATAAAGAACCTAAAAATCCAACCGTATTAGATTTTTCATATGAACTTCCGTCGGGCGGGTGCTGGTCGGAATGTAACGGAAAAATATCAGCTATCAAGTGCAGCAGCTACAATCCAAAATATGAAAGGTGTGAGTTCAGCTGCAACGGCTTTTTGTATAACTCCTGTTCTCATGAGATAACGACAACGATAATTGGGTTGTTAACCCGCTAAAGGGCCGGATAAGGACTATAATTGCCGGGTGAAAAAATTTAATCAGGTCATAGATTTGGCAAAATTGCCGTATTTCAAAGCAAACGAGTCCGGAACAGGATTAATTTATAAAGGAAAAGATAAAAACTTCATTGACTTTCATACACACGTGGGCGGGAGTTATCTTTTAGGCAGACCGATTGACTGGCTGGCCGAAGGGAAAACACAAACTTTTTTCCCGATTTCAGGAAAACCCATAGATTTATCGCATTATTCGGCTTTTGATTTTGATAAAAAAATGATAGCCGAATGCAGGAAAGAAACCCTGCGGCCCATCTACTCCAATACCGGGATAAACGCGACCCACACTTTTCCGAATTTAATCAGGGAAATGACCGCATTGGGATTTGAAAAGACGGTAGTTCTGGCAATTGATATCCGAACCTCAGGAAACTCACGGAGACTTTTAAAAACTGCCCCAAATTTTAAAAAACAGGTGATTCCGTTCGTATCCGTACATCCGAAATCCATTCAGGCGGCGGCAAGATTGAAACGCCATGCCGAAAACGGGGCCAGAGGCTTAAAAATTCATCCGACGGTGCAAATGGTCAGACCGGCAGACAGAAAAACAATTTCTCTAGTCAGACTGGCAGGAGAGCTAGGATTGCCGGTAATTTTTCACTGCGGCAACTCTCCCCTGTCGCCAAAACCCCAAGAATTATTTAACCGGATGGAGGACTTTGAAAAATGCATAAGAGAAGCTCCGGAAACCACAATTATTCTCGGACACTCGGGAATGAATGAGTATAAGATTGCTATAAAAATAGCGGAAAAGTATCCGCGGGTTTACCTGGAATTATCAGGACAACCGCCGGCGGCAATTAAAGACATGATTAAGCACTTAGGGGATGACCGATTATTGTTCGGGTCAGACTGGCCGTATTATCCGATTGCCTTACCGATGGCAAAGGTACTGCTGGCAACAGAAGATAAACCAAAAAGCCGACAAAAAATCATGCAGGGAAATGCCAGAAAACTTCTGAAACTAAAATAATCAGTGCCAACCGTTTGTCTGATATTCAGAAACCACCCGGTGGGTGTTGAAGAAAGAGCCTAAGGTAATTGCCTGTTTCATCCGTCTGATCCATTCGGCTTTATTGCCGTAATAAAGAGGGATGATGTCTTTTTCCAAAACCCGATACATGTCCTCGGCATCAGCAGCATCAGAATCGGTAGGAGTCAGGTTTTCATCCAATGATCCGATATTGAAACCGGCATCGGGATTAGTTCTGAACCCTTCTATCCACCAACCGTCCAGAATGGAAAAGTTCAGTACCCCGTTAAGTGTGGCCTTCATCCCGGAAGTACCGGAAGCTTCAAGGGGGCGTTTGGGGGTATTGAGCCAGACATCGGTACCGGAAACCAAAATCCGGGCCAGCTTGGGGCTGTAATTTTCCAGATAAACGATCTTAATCTGATCCTTATACCTTTTAGAATAGTTGACGATTTCCTGAACAAAATTCTGAGAAACTTGGTCGTCGGGATGAGATTTACCGCACTGGATGATTTGGAGTTTTCCCCCACCGATTCTGATCAGTCTCTCAATATCGGTATAGAGCAGCAACGGACGTTTATAGGGCACCGGACGCCTGGCAAGGGCGATTGTCAGAGTATCCAAATCAAACAATTCATTCTGCGGCGGATTAGCTTTTTCCGCATCCGATAAAACAGCGGTTAAGCGGAGATTAACGTAGCGCATCAATTTGCTTTTAGCATCCTGGTGATGTGCCCAAAGCCGGTCATCGGGAATTTTTTCCGGAACTTCGATCAGTTTGGCCGGGTCGTCAAACCATTCAGGAACATAATGGTTATAAAGATTCTGAATGGTCGGAGCAGTCCAATTGCGGTGGTGAACACCATTGGTAACAAAACCGAAATTCAGACCGGGGAAGATGTGGTTCATAACGGCCTGATGCTTTTCGGAAACAGCAAAAGAACGGTGAGACAAATGAGAGGCCAGAGACGTCATGCTCAGGTCATATTCACCGGCCAGTTTCTGGATGTGCCAGGGCAGATACTTCCGACCGAAACGCCAGGCCAGATCGTAACTGAATTTATCATGGCCTTCGGGAACCGGAGTGTGCGAGGTAAAAACACACTTTTTTTTGACCAGGTCGTCCTTAAACCCGCATTCGGCTAAAAGTTCCAAAGGCGCAAAGGCGGTATGGCCTTCATTAAGATGGTAAGCCTTAATGTCCTGGTAGCCTAAAGACCGCAGCATTTTTACTCCGCCCACACCCAGGATTAATTCCTGACAAAACCGGGTTTCCCCGTTACCGCCGTAGAGGTTTTGGGTAAAATCGCGGACCCAGGGAGGATTTTCAAGAATATTCGTATCGAGAAGATAAACCGGAACAATGAAACCGTCCGGACTGACAATGTCATGGCGCCAGCACATAACAATAATCTGCTGACCGGCGATTTCCATTTCAATCCGATTGGGCAATTTGACTAACTGATCCAATTTCTGCCAGTCAGAACGCTGAAACTTCTGAGTACCGTCGAGGTTAATAATTTGACCGAAAGTGTCACCGCTATAAACCAGAGTAATACCGACGGCTTTGACGTGCATATCAGCACAGGAGCGGAGAATATCGCCGGCCAAGACCCCCAATCCCCCGGCATAGGTCGGGACGTCGGATTCCAACATCATCTCCATGGAGAAATAAGCAACTTCGAGAGGGGAACGCTTAGTCATAGGCAGGATGACTTTAGTTTAGCAGTTATGCGTGCAAGAGGAAAGACAAGTCTGGTAAAATGATCAGACATGGATGTAGATACATCGATCTTCAAAGCCTACGACATCAGGGGAATATATCCGGAACAACTAAACGAAGAAACGGCTTACGGGATCGGGGCGGCATTTTCACGGCTACTGCAAAAGGAAAACCCCGGAAAACAACTACAGATAATAGTATCGCAGGATATGCGGCTGTCATCGCCAGGTTTGGCTGAAAAAGTGAAAAAAGGAGTAACTGACAGCGGAATAGACGTGGTTGATGCCGGATTAACCTCAACACCGACATTTTATTTTGCCGTAGCTTTTTATGGCTATGACGGAGGAATACAGGTATCAGCTTCGCATAATCCGCCCAAATATAACGGAATGAAAATGGTGCGGAAGAGAGGTGTGCCGATAAGCGGGGAAAACGGAATAAATGAAATCCGGGATATGGTGGTGGCAAACAAATTTTCCAAAGCCGAAATACCGGGGAAAATTACCGAAAAGCAAGGAATACTGACCGATTTAGTTAATGAACAACTTAAAGGGTTTGATTTCGGAAAAATTAAAAACCTGAAAATTGTAGTAGATGTAGCAAACGCAATGGGAACACTGGACGCGGAAGCAATATTTGAGAAGCTTCCCTGCGAATTAGTGAAATTAAACTTCGGATTAGACGGAACATTCCCGGTACATGAACCTGACCCGTTAAAGGAAGAAAACTTACAAATGCTAGGAAAAGCCGTTGTAGAAAATAAGGCAGATTTAGGAATAGGAATAGACGGAGACGCGGATAGATATTTCTTTCTGGATGAAAAGGGAGAAATTATCAGACAGGAAATTTTACGCGGGATAATGGCCCAAATTGAACTGGCTGAGCACCCGGGAGCTACGGTTTGTTACGATATCAGACCGGGAAGAATTACCAAAGACATGATTGAGGCAGTAGGCGGAAAAGCAGTAGTCACCAGAGTCGGACATTCACTGATTAAGGAAAAAATGCTGGAAATTGATGCCATATTCGGCGGTGAATCTTCGGGACATTACTTTTACAAGTTTCCTTTCGGGACGTTTGAAGCTCCGGCGGTACTGACAACCAAGTTTCTGGAATTCGTATCAAAACAAAACAAACCGGTTTCAGAAATAATTAAACCGTATAAAAAATATTTCCATTCCGGAGAAATAAACTCCGATGTGGCAGACAAGGAAGCCAAAATGGAAGAAATCGCTAAAAAATATGCTGACGGAAATATTTCGCATCTGGACGGAGTGACTGTGGAATATCCTGATTTTTGGTTTAATGTGAGACCGTCAAATACCGAATCGAAGCTGAGACTGAATTTGGAAGCCAGAAGCGCCGAATTAATGGAGCAGAAACGGGATGAAGTTTTAGGTCTGATCAGAGGATAAACCGCGCCGCTGACGCAGAAGATCACTGATTTTACTAAGCAGGGATGAGGGATCCGACTGCTGTCTTTCAGCTTCAGACCAATCAAAATTACCTCTGACATAGAGACGGGTATCGACAGGTTTTTCCGGTAAAACGGCATTGCGCATACCGATTTCATTACCGTAATAGATAACCGGCGTTCCCGGCTGGGAAAGCTGCAGCTGAGTGGCCCAAAGGATATCCGACTGATTGCCCTGACAGACTTCGGCCAACCTGGCGCCGAAACTGGCACTATCCGGCTGGATAAATTGATTATGCGGATCCATGGCCCCGGCCAAAGCGGATCTTTCTTCCTGACCGGTTAAGAAAAACAGGTCGACACTGTCGTGATTGGTTAAAAAAACGGCCCAGCTACAGCCTTCCGGCAACTGACCGGATTGCTGCCAGATCTCGTCTATCCCGGAGAGGTTTTTATGGGTAACAGCAGCCAGCATTTTAACGGCTAGGGGGAAATTAATAACCAACTGGCATTCGTCGCCGGAACCAAAAAAGGGTTTGGCTTCGTGGACCCAACCGCCGGATTCAGCCATAAGTAAAATATTGGGATATTTTGAATCAATATGAGCCCGAAGTTTCTTTAAGGCTTCATGTGCCTCGGGTAAGGCAAAACAATTCGTACCGTCACGCTTAATTAATCTGGCTATGGCGTCAAGCCGGAAGCCATCGACTCCCCTGTCCAACCAAAAGTCCAAAGTCTGAGTCATGGCCGCAACTACTTCCGGATTGTCCCAATTTAAATCCGGCTGCTGCGGATAGAAAGTGGCGTAATAAAAGTCACCGGTCGATTCATTCCAAATCCAATTTGAATCCTTGACCTGGGAAAAATGGACAAAGGCATCCCGGAATTTATCTTTATTGTCATTCCAGAGATACCAATTACGTTTAGGATTATCCCGGGAAGAACGACTGGCCTTAAACCAGGCATGTTGATCCGAAGTGTGATTTAAGACTAAATCAATGATTACTTTTAAACCGCGGTCATGAGCGGCGGATAAAAACCGGTCAAAGTCAGCTAAACTGCCCAGATCCGATCTGATATTTTGATAATCGGAGATGTCATAACCGTCATCTACCAGAGGGGAAGGGTAATGAGGCAGCAGCCAAATGGTGTCCACACCCAAGCGGGAAATATAATCAAGTTTAGAGGTCAATCCGGAGAAGTTGCCGGCAAATTTATCTACGTAAAGTTCATAAATAACGGCTTTCTGCCACCAATTTACTGATCTATTCATTGGGTTTGGCTTGGAATTCAGTCTGGATTTTAGGTTTAGTTTTGGATTTGACCCGGGACTCCAAACGCATCTTCAGATCCTGAAAAACATTCATGTAAGCAATAAAGGCTTCATAGGGAGTGTCATACGGATTGAAATATTTATGGACGTCGCCGTCAGAAAACCATTTGGTACACATGTAGTAAAAATGGTCAGAAGTCTGCAGCCGCCGCCAATCCGAAATCAGCTGTGAATCTTTGGTTTTAAGAATTGCCGCCTCTATGGAATAAATTTTAGCGGCTGCATCATCCTGCATACTGTTGCCCAGCCAGGCGGAAATATCCCGCTCGACGTCTGCCCAGGAAACAAAATTCGGAAAATCCAATTCAGCTACAGCCGGTAATTTTTTCACCGCTTCCGACGGGGTAACAAAATAATTATCCGGATGTTTCATAATTTCACCCGGAAGATGCTGTAAAAAGGCGAATATTCCGGTATCTTCCCACTGGTGTTCACCGAAAGTCTCATAGTCCATAAATAAATTAACAATATCCCCGGAACCGTTGACCGCAGAAACCCACTGGGCAAATTTCGTCGCGGTTAAAGGATGTTCCGACCAGTCAGGATTTGAGAACCTGAAGGCAACATCATCGGATAACCGATAATTCTTTAAAAGCAACTTAAGTTTCTGCGTACCCACCGGGTGATAAAGAAAATTCGGACTACGCCACTGTAAAACCTGATCCGCTCCTTCGGCTAATATGCCTATGTGACCAAGTTTTTCTACCTCGGTAGCCAAATCGTTACGATAAATTAATTCGGTATTCCGAAAGACCCGGGGGACAACATGAAAAAGAGATTTAATCCGCTGAGTATGCAATTTAACCTGACGGATAAATTCCGGCCTGGAAAAAATAAATGACAAAGAGTGGTAATAAGTTTCCGAAAGGACTTCAGCCCGACCGGTACTGACCAATTCCTGAAACGAGGCTAAAGTTTCCGGAGAATAAGCCTCTAACTGATCCAGGACGGTTCCGGAAAGAGAAAAAGAGATTTTGAAACGGGGGTATTTTTTAAGCAGGTCAAGAAAAGTCCGGTTGGCCGGCAGATAACTTTTACGGGCCACTTTCTGCAAAATATCCTTATTAGACAAACGGCTGCCGTCAGGACTAGCAAAATAGTCATGATCATGGCCAACGTCAAAAACACGGTATTTTTTAATCCGGTAGGGTTGATGAACCTGAAAATATAGACAGACGGCAGACATGTGATGTTTTTATCAGATAAATATTTAGATTAAAGTACTTTGTCACCAGGGCAGGCAAACAAGTTAATTACTTGTTGAGGATTTTCCTGTAAACCCCGATCGTCTTGGAAGCTGCTGCTTGCCAGGAGACTTTTTTAACTTCTTTTTTACCATTCTCACTCAGAGCATGGTGCAATGAGGGATAGTTTAGCACGGATACGATCTGATTAGCCATCTCATCGACATCCCAGAAGTCAGCCTTAAGAACATGTCCGAGAGTTTCGGAAACGCCGGATTGTTTAGAAATGATTGCCGGAGTTCCGTTAGCCACCGATTCCAACGCAGTGATACCAAAAGGCTCAGAAACAGACGGCATGACAAATAAATCGGCGCTTTTGAATGCCTGCTGCAACATTTGCCCGCGCAAAAACCCGGCAAATAGAACTTTGTCCGAAATACCCAGATCAATCGTCATATTAACCATCTGATGCTCCATATCTCCGGAACCCACGATTAAAAAAACTGCCTTGGGATAATACTCTAAGGCAGCTTTAGCGGCTTTGAGAAAATAGTCCGGACCTTTTTGCAACGTCAGCCGGCCCAAAAACAGGACTATCTTATATCCGGCCTGTTTTAAGGTATTCAAAGGATTTTCTTCATCAATATCGGCCTGAAATTCCGACGGATTAATTCCGTTATGAACGACGTTAACTTTTCCCGAATCGGAAACATAGTACTTACTCAGCAGATTCTTCGTAAACTGGCTGACGGCAATAATAGCGTCAGATCTTTCTAATCCGTACTTTTCAACGGCGTAGACAACCGGATTAATGCCGTTTCCGCCGCCACGGTCATATTCGGTGGCATGAACATGAGTTACCAAAGGCCGATCAGATACGGTCTTGGCAACCACTCCGGCCGGAAAACAGAGCCAGTCGTGAGAGTGGATGATGTCGTAATTGTATTTACGGGCAATTTCCGCTGCCCGCCTGGCATATAAATCAACCGCTGAGATTAAATCATGAGCCATTTCCGGAGGAATATTGCCGGGAAGATATTTCAAAGTATCATACGGAGAAAAATCCGGCCAGGTAAAACCCTTAATATCCGCAAAAACCAGACGCATAAAGTCGGCTTTAACATTTACTTTCTGCGGTAAAACAAACGTGATATCCACATTTTGTTCCGCCAGCGCCTGAGTTAACCCGAAACAAGCAGTTCCCAAACCGCCGCTGTTAAACGGCGGAAGTTCCCACCCGAACATCAGTACCTTTATGGGCATTATTTATACTATACTATTCTGGATGACTAAATTGTATACGGGAATTAGGATAATATTTAACACAGGCGGTACAAAAACGAAATTGGCAGTTTCACGAGACGGGCAGGTGGTGGGAGAACCGATTGTCTTTGATACCAATCAGGATTTTGATCTGTGGTTAGAAGACATGTCAAGAAATATCGCTTCACTGCGCGATAATAATCAAATAGCTACAATCGGCGGCGGAATTGCCGGAGTATGGGATGAGAGAAAAACCAAACTACTTAGGTCGCCCAATTTAACGGAATGGGAAAACCGACCGATAAAGAAAAGAATGGAAGAAATATTTGAAGTACCGGTGTTTTTACATAATGATGTAGCTCTGGAAGGACTGGGAGAAGCAATCATCGGAGCCGGAAGAAGGAAAAGAATTGTGGCATTTGTGGCCGTCGGGACAGGAATCGGCGGGGTAAAAATCGAAGACGGAAAAATCTGCCCGAACGTATTCGGTTTTGAACCCGGGCACCAAATCATTGAAAATGACGGTGAGTTTGGTTACCTGGAAAGCTTTGCCGGAGGAGCAGGAATGAAAAGAGCCTTCGGAAAAGCGCCAGAGGACATCAGTGATGAAGAAGTATGGGAAGCCGAAACCAGAATACTGGCGATAGGACTGCATAATATTATCCTGCTCTGGTCGCCGGAAATGTTAATTTTGTCAGGCGGAGTGATGAAAAGCGTTAAATTGCCGAAACTTATTAAAATGATCGAGGAACAAATGCAGATGTTTCCGAAATTACCACAGATCGTCCCGGGAGAATTAACGGAAAAAGCCGGACTGTACGGAGCTTTAGAGTATTTAAAAACCGCAAGTAAATAAACAGATAAAAACTAGGCGGCTTTGGGAGCGGCAGAAAGCGGTTTGGTAAGCGCCAGTTTCAGCACCTGATCCAAATCAGAAGCAAAAAAGAACTTCAGATCCCGTTTTACGCTCTGAGGCACATCCTCTAAATCTTTCTTGTTTTCCTGAGGCAAGATCAATTTAGTAATCCCCGCCCGGTGGGCCGCAATGACTTTTTCTTTCACTCCGCCGATTTCCAGCACCCGACCCCGCAGAGTGATTTCACCGGTCATAGCGGTATCCTTATGAGTAGGAATGTTAGTCAAAGCTGAAACCATGGCTGTGGCCATGGCAATTCCGGCTGACGGGCCATCCTTGGGAACAGCTCCTTCGGGAACGTGAACATGAATATCCAGCTTCCGGTAAAAATCGGGTTTCAGGCCTAATTTCTGCCAATGACTGCGGATGTAAGAATAAGCGGCCTTGGCCGATTCCTTCATGACATCCCCCAACTGACCGGTTAACTGCAGCTCGCCTTTGCCGGGCATTAAGGCTACTTCCATAAACATAATGTCACCGCCAGCCTCAGTCCAGGCTAAACCGGTACTCATGCCCACCTCATCCTGTTTTTCAGCCAGAGTTTCGGGTAAAGTCTGCGGACCCAGGAACTTATGGATATCCTCAATGGTCAGGGATTTGGTAACAGATTTTTTCTCGGCCAGACTGCGGGCGATTTTGCGGCAAATTTTAGCTAACTGCCGCTCTAAACTGCGAACCCCGGCTTCACGGGTATAACGTTTAATAATTTCCTTTAAGGCCGGTTCGGCTAATTTGTAGGTTTTATCCAAACCGGAAATTTCCAACTGCTTCGGCCAAAGATATTTTTCGGCAATATTGGCCTTTTCTTCCAGGGTGTATCCGGCAAAAGGAATAATTTCCAACCGGTCCAGCAGCGCCGGGGGGATATTGTCCAGCATGTTGGCGGTAGTAATGAAAATTACCTGAGACAAATCAAAGGGCACTTCAAGATAGTGGTCAGAAAATTCCTTGTTTTGTTCCGGGTCCAGCGCTTCCAGTAATGCCGAGGAAGGATCTCCGCGGTAGTCACTGGCCAACTTATCGATTTCATCCAACATAAATACGGGGTTTTTGGTCCCGGCATTTTTTATGCCCTGGATAATCCGTCCGGGCATGCTGCCAACATAAGTCCGACGGTGTCCACGAATTTCAGCTTCGTCCCGAATTCCCCCTAAGGAGACCCGAACAAACTTCCGCCCCAAAGCCTTGGCAATGGATTTACCGATGGAAGTTTTACCCACCCCGGGCGGACCGGAAAAACACAAAATGGTAGGATGACCGTCGGCAGAATGGGTACCATGACTATTCTTCAATTTTAAGACAGCCAAATACTCAAGAATCCGCTCTTTTACCTTCTTGAGGCCATAGTGATCTTCATCTAAAACCTTGGCGGCCTTGGGGAGTGAGACGTGGCTACCGGTGGTAACTGACCAGGGAACATCAACCAGCCAGTCAAGATAACTTCTGATATAACTGGACTCGGGGTTGTGAATACTCATCTGGGCCAACCGGGATAATTCCTTCTCGGCCTTTTTTCTCACATCGGGAGGCATTTTGGCTGCCTTGATCTGTTTTCTCAACTGAGCCACATCATCGTCTTCGTCTTCTTCTTCCACCCCCAGCTTTTCCAATTCTTCCTGAATCGTCCGCTTCCGTTCGCGCAGGACCTGTTCACGCATATTTTTTTCGAATTTGGCATGGGTTTTACTGGAAATCGACTTCTCGAGCTCCAAAACCTTGATTTCATGGACCAACTGATGCAGGACCTTTTCCAAACGAGGTTTAATATCCGCAGTTTCCAGTATTTCCTGTTTAAACTTCACATCCGCATCCAGAGAATTAGCAACCTGATCAGCTAATTCCGGAGCCGAAACACCGGCCATCAGACGCATAAAAACGGGAAATTCCACTGATTTACCCAAATTAAATGAATTTTTGAATTCGGTAACCAATTGTCTGCCCAAAGCCACAACTTCATCAGACTCGGAAGTAATCTCGGGAATTTCAGAAACCAAAGCCTGAAAATACGGATCATTTGAAGTAAAACGCGAGACTTTTACCCGACTGATACCTTTGACTAAGGCTAAAAGTTCATTGCCGTAAGGAGCTACCTGCTCGATAGAGCATAAGGTTCCGACGGAATAAAGATCATTTTCTTCCGGGGTGGAGGTGGGAAGTTTTTGGGCCAGCAACACAACTTTTTTATCGGCCTTAAGCGCGGCTTCGATAGCAGAGTTACTCTTAGGACGGCCAAAGGTTAAATGAGCTTCGGTGTGGGGAAAAACAACCCCTTCTCTTAAGGCAATAACCGGATAAACGGAAGTGTTGTCTCCGATGGGTTTTGATGAAGTTCTAGCTAAAGAGAAGGCCATATTCAGGTTCTTAGCAGTCTAGCACTTAGAGTGACAAGAGTCAACCCAATAATTTAGGATAAATCAGTTTCCGAAGCAGAAATACAAGCAGAACCGCGAGAAGAAATGATCCGGAAACATCGAAAAACGAGTGAACACCGGCCAATATCCGACCGGCAGCAATTAGAAAACTCAACAAAAGCAGAAATATTCCCAAACGCCGATTGAAAGTGAGTACGGCCAGGCTTAAGGAAAAGGCAAATAAGGCGTGATTACTCGGAAATGAACCGTCTAAAAGGAAATTTACCTTCGGAGTCTGACCGGAAATCAGATACGGCCGCGGCAACCAGAAAAAAGATTTAATAATCATTCCAATCGACCAGGAGATAATGGCGGTAAATACGGCGAAGAAAACCTGAATTCCGGAAAGCCGGCGGAAAATTTTGGCCAAAACAGTCACAATCAGCAGAGTGACTAAGAGATGATCGGTATACAAAGCCAGAAAGTTTAAGTTCATTCGTGGATGACAACCCGGGTACCCGAATTGTCCTGAGTTGCCCGGACCGAACGTTTACCTTCAGGTATCTGCGGGTCCGTCCAATAAAAAAGTTTTTCGGCTACCGCGGTAGGGGCATTAATACAACCGTGACTACGCGGGGTGCCAAAGTTATTATGCCAGTAGGTGCCATGAATTCCATAGTCACCGGAGAAAAACATGGCGTAAGGAACATTAGGCAGGTAATAATAAGTTTTATTTAACCGACTGCCGCCTTCCATTTTGGTAGAGGCAATTTTATACCAGATGTTGTATTCCCCGACCGGAGTTTTATTCCACAAACCGCTGCTGATTGAAGCTTTGAGAAAAATCCGATCATCCTGATGCGCTATAAGCTGCTGATCAGAAAGATCGATTTCAATCCATTTGTTTCCGGTAGAAGCACCCAGGACTTTATGATCCTGATCTGATAAATCTGCGGTCAGATTGTGCAGAGGAACTAAACTCTGATCTTCGAAAAAAGCTACGGTATCGGCAGATTCGGCCAGGCCGGAAGAAGCGGAGACGGGGCAGCCCAGGGTATTCTTGGGATTAGTAACCCGGGAAAGAAATACCTGAAATCCCAGCAAAAGCAGAACGCCGGTAAAAGAAACAAAAAGCAACGGACGGATAATCTGCCAGTTAATATCCCGACCCCACTTTCTCATGCCACTTTGTCTCCTGGAAAGTCCGATGCAAAAAACCGATGTAACAACATAACCAACTACAATGTATAACGAAGCCGGTGTGGTTTGCAAGAACGAATTCTGATCCAAGTCCAAAAAAAAGCGCCTCGCAGCGCTATCGAATAAGTCAGGTTATTTTATCTGGTGATAGTAATCGTGGGCGTGGTGTAAGTAGAGGTGTTAGGAGCTGCTACTGTTACCCGTCCCTGAGCATCCTGAACGATGGTATAGCCGGTGCTGTAAGCTACTGTGCAGTCAGTGATCGGAGTACCGGTTCCCGTCTCAGGATCAACCGGCAAAGCAGAAATATAGGTCGGGACTAAGGAATCGCAGAGGTCGGCACCGGTGTCGGAGATTTCAGCTGCGGCGGCCGGAGAAACCGGAATACCTACCGGCAAAACTCCGCGATGTACCGGATCAGCAGCGTATTGATGAACAGCATTCAAAATTGAAAGAACCTCACTGCGTCTCTTGGTATCGTTGGACATACCGAATTGACGAGCGGGGTTAATAGCGATTAAGACGATGGTCAGAAGGATAGCCAGAATTCCAATAACTACGAGAAGTTCTATAAGAGTAAAACCTTTTTTGGAATTCATGTTATTACTGTACGATTTTTTAAAAGTGTTTGTCAATAGGGTAGTTCTAATCTGAACCTAAAGTAATCAGCAGATCAATTTTTGCCTGGGTATCCGCAGTCAAAGTGACGCCGGGATAAAGCTGAGAAATCAGCTGTTGGACGTATTCACCCGCCGCAGTAGCAGCGTAGGGCGAAGCAGAAATAGTGGTGGCTAAAGTTTTAACCGAGGAATTGCCGGTTTGGATTACTTTCAAGCCGTTGGCTTTAAGCAAGGCGGACAAACTGGCGGCTCTGCCCGAAACACCGGAAGCGTTTACTATCCTGACAGTCAGCGAATTAAGGAGTTGGGCTGAGGGAGTTGCCGGAACAACCTGCGGTGGCGGTGTAGGACTCGGGGTGACCGCAATTGTCCGGGGAACTGCGACCGGAACGGATTTAGCCCGCGGTTTTTTACCTATGGGACTTAACGTAAAGTAAGCCGTGGCCAGGGCGGCGATGACACAAACAAAAGTAAGGATGACTATCGGCAATTTATTTTTCTGCAGGAAAACCTGTTCCTTTTTTTCAAAAGAATTGTCTTTATCCGACGAAAGCAAAGAACCAAAGGTCAAAGCCTGCTCCAGTTTACGATAGACCGAACGGAAAGTTTCGGCGGTGATTTCCGAGCCGGAAATACCCAGGACAAAGGCCGGAATAACCCCGGTGACTTTGAACCCAGATTGTTCCAGAGATTGAAGAATTGCTTCATAGAAATCACGGTTAATCACAATCTGACGGTAACCATTACCGGAGGGAATCAGTTTGGAGCTGACGGCTGAAAACGGAACCGTGTCGGCAAATTCCTCCAGGTCTTTGTTGGCCGGAACTTCCGGCTTAGGATATTCGTGCTCAAAATAAATCGAGTCTGACAAAATCAAAACTAAATTACCCGGTTTAATCTTATTAGTATCGATAAATTTCTTAATAGCGGCTGCTAATTCTCCGGGATTGGTAATTTCCAAATCAGAAACCAGGTCGTGACCAAGTTTAAGCGGGAGCGGGGTAAGCGAGCCTTCGGAACTAAAACTAAGACCGTCGCGGGTAACGAAACTGATAAGCGGGGGGGGAGCTTTGTTGGTCATAAAATTATGGATAAATTTCCCTCCAGGATTGGACAGTCAGCCTGCCGCCGGTAGTATCGGTTGTCACCTGCAGGGTCCGACGGAAATTTCCTACAGCCCCTACTGACGTGATCAAGTTACCGGTTCCTGAATCGGTTACAGTAATTGTGGCAATTCCGTTGCCGACTGTCAACGTTTGACCTGAAGCAGTGTAAAAAGGATTCCGAAGCAGAATCATAAGTGAATCCTCTACCCCGCTTTCGGCTATGTCGTATGCCTGCCAGCTATTAACCTGATTCCCCGAAGCTAATGAAGCGGTAACCGAAAGCATGACCGAGGTGGTGATGACGGTAATTCCGACCATCATAAAAACCAGGAGGATGATTAAGGTTTGACCGGGTTTCATCTGAGAGTAACGGCGGTTTGATAACTGCGGGATTGCGGCGTGTGGTCCTGCAATACGGTGGTGCTTTGTAACGTCAGATTAATCAAAACGGAGGGAATCCCGTCAGCATACCCGACACGGGTAACCGAAAACACCGGGACGACGGAACCGTATGAATTTAAAATCCCGGACTGTCCGGAAATTGACAGCTCCAGATTCTGACCGGCCTGGTTATATATATAGGTATTGCCGTCGACCACAAAACTTAACGAAGCGGAAGTGTCCCCGATATTGGCCGGAGCGGTGATCTGACTGGCACGGTGCAGGTCGTAATTTAATCTGGCCATAATAAACCGCCCGTCCAGGTCCACGCTGGTGCTGGCCTGAGACTCAAGCTGAACATCCAGAGTGGTAAGAAACATATTCATAATCCCGACCAAAAAGACGGCGACAAGTCCGGTATAAATTAATAATTCAATGATGGTAAAGCCGCGGTGACGGAAAGATTTAACAGACATAGTTACGGCGAATAATTAAAAGTAACATCATAAAGAACCGGGGAAATAGAAATTGAAGACGTAGTCAGAGTGACCCGGTACTTGAGACACTGGCCGGGATTTTCATAGCCAAGACCATCATCATCCAAAGGAATTATCCCGGTAAAATCAATATCCCTAAAGACATAGTTTGCCCCGCTGCAACTGCCGGAAACAGGATCAGCAATCGCTACCTGAAAATGAATATCTGTCCCGGAAGGAAGTGAGGCGGTAGAGATCATCCGGTTAAAAGCGGTGGAGGCCAAAACATCATAGGCGCTACTTTCAAAAGTTCCGGTAGTGGCCAACTGGCCGCTGGGACCACCGCGGATAACTTTGAATTCTGTGCCGGCATCACCGGTAATAATGTAGGAAAAGGCGTTACCACTGGGCTGAACTACGGCATCAATGTCATTAATCCCGGTATCAACATTCAACAGCCCGGAGCCATTGGGACAGCTGGAAATCACATGGGAAGAATCGTCGTAATTGACCACCTGGTATTCGGTACCGCCGGTACCAACCAAAATCACCTTATTATTGGTAACGGCGATTACCCCTTTGGGACTCATAGCTCCGGAGTCATAACTGGCCAGAGAGGTGTGATTGCCGGTTTTAGTCTCAATATTTAAAATAAACAGTTCGGGGCTCGCGGCGGAATTGGCCGTAACCACATAAGCCCGGGTAGCCGTATCATTCACAAAAATTCCGGTTGCACCCTGATCATTTAAATTGTTTGCCTGACCGACAATAACCGGAAAGGCCGGATTACTGATATCAATGATCTGAACCTGAGTAGCCACACTGTTAACAGCTACATAGGCATAAGTACCGTTGACACGAATTTTGACTCCCGTACCGGCAAGAGTAACCACATGGGCATTATTTAAAGGTAAACCACGATTGCCGGATTTACTGGATAAATCGAACGTGTAGAACTTATTACTGCTCGTCATGTAACCAACACTGCCGGAAACCCAGATACCGTTACCGTTACCGTTACCCGGAGCGTCAAAATATCCGGATTCCGAGTAAGGATTGGTTTGTAAGTTGATAATCTCAATTTCTTTAGTGTTATTATCCGTGGAAAGATAGGCATAATCAGCTTCACCGAACACTCCATTGGTTTTCATGTTGCCGCCGGGATCATATGTACCGGGGGTGGGTATCGAAGCCGCGGGCGGATCAGCATCCGTAATATTAACCTTGGCGAAAGAAACACCGGAAGCATTGTCGCCGGTACCGGCAAAGGCATAACCGGGATTTTCGGAAGTGGCCGGAATTGCGGTCAGGGCATTGGCGACTCCGCTTTTGGGTAAATCCACCTGGGCTAAGGTCAGATCCGGAGTACACCAGTCGCCGTGGCCACCGCCGCCTAAGGTAATTTCCCCGTCCGTAGGACTGCCGCCGGTGTAGTTGACCGAAGTGCCGGACTTAGTTCCGGCGTCAAACTGCGCATAGGTAGTTTCAATATAAGTCAGATTGTCCAAATATCTGGTCAGGTAAGCCGTGGAAGAGACAGAACTGGTGAACGGAGTCGTCCAGGAAACCGTGAATACGGCCAGTTTGGTTGACGGATCCAAATGACTTGAAGCACTTTCCGGGGCAATCTGTCCGGTAGTGTTATCACGATAGGCCGGAGAGACAGTAATTGAACGGGTATAACCATCCAGAGTCTGAACACCCGGAACCAGAGTCCAGGCGCCGGCGGAAATTTCCGGATGAAAAACCCCGTCAACGGCAAAATACGCCCAACCATGCTCCCGAACCTGCCTGACTGATTCCACCAGTTCACGCAGCTGATCCGATGCAACTGCCCGCTGAACCTGAACGGCTTTGCCTTCCCGGACGGAAATAAGACCCAGATAAACAGCCGGCAAAATCAGGGCAGACAACCCCATGGCGATAATAATTTCCACCAACGACTGGCCGAAATTAGTAGATTTGCGTAACCACCCCATATTGATTGATAACAATAACCGTGGACAGACCGGATTGAACATCGACTAAAGTTAAGTCGCCGCTGATTGCCGGGGCGACAAAGTTAGATACGGCACCGCTGCCGGGAGCAAAAATAATTTCCGACCCCGGCAAATTGATGAAAGAAATCCGCAGAGCCGGATCCAGGTCAACTTCGGTATTAGCCGGATCAGAAACTGAATAAGTCTGGCCGGAAAACAGAACGTAATTGTCCGTATTAAAACGAATTCCCCGGTAAACCGGGCCGAGTGAGCCGGTGCTGCTGCCCTGAATCGATTTCAGCTGCTGACTCCGGATATTGGAGGTTAAAATTTCCAAAGTTGAGGCAAATGATGACCGGGAAACCGGAGTAAGAAAATTCGGCAGAACAACAGACATTAATACTGCCATCAATCCGATAACGACAAGCAATTCGACTAAAGTAAAGGCACGGCGCATGACTTAACCGGTTCCTCCAATCTGACCCACCAATCCATAGATCGGGGCAATAATGGCCATCATCATGCCGCCGACGGACAGGCCAACCAGGACCAGCATAATCGGCTCCATCAATGCGGTGAGATTTTTTAAGGAGCTGCTGACCTGATAATCCAAAAACTCGGATATTTCCTGCAGGGTTTTATCCAACGAACCGCTTTTTTCTCCGGCTTCGACCAGTTTAATCATGATCGAGGGCAGATAACCCTTAGCGGTCTTTAAGCCTTCCGATAATTGTTTGCCCGATATGACCATCTCCCGACTGGTTTTGATTAATTCGGCAGTTTTGGCTCTGATCACCACATTCTGAGATAACTCCAAAGCCGTAGTGATGGGCAGACCGGCTGAAAGCAATAAATAAAGGTTGCGGCAAAACCGGGTTAAATCAATGTCTTTTGTCAGATTAGAAACCAGAGGCAGATTAGTAAGAATCCGCACCAAGGCAGCACGATGGCGTTTAACAATATAGTAAGCCAGACCCAAAAAGGACACCAAACCGACAACCATGGGGATGGTGTGCTGAGTGATAATATCCGAAATATAGATCATAATCCGGGTGGGTAAAGGCAAAGGAATTTTGAGTTGTTTAAAAACCGAAGCGAGTTTCGGAACCACAAAAATCAGAATAACCGTGAGCATGATGACGAAAACCACGATGATAACAATGGGGTAGATCAAAGAAGCCCGAATCCGATCCACAAATTCCATTTCCTTCTGAATATGGGAACGTAAATCCTCAAGAGTAGTTTCCAAAGTTCCGGCTTCTTCGGAAGCACGAATCAAATTAATGGTTACGGCGTCAAAGGTGCCCGGAAATTTACCCAGTGAAGAGTAAATCCGGTTACCCTGCATCAGGTCGGTATGCAGAGTTTCCAAAATAATCTTCTGACCGCCTTTGGTATCTTCCAACATGGAGTTGACGGCTTCGATAATCGGAATACCGGCAGACAGCATGGTCGAAAGATTAGTAATCAAACTAATTTTTTCGCTCCCGTTTAAAGTTATTCTGGCCAGAGATTTGGTCATAAGAGACAGCTTTAGGAAATAAATTCGGCTTTGGCAACCCGGAGAACTTCTTCAATGGTGGTTGAACCGGCTTTAATCTTATTCAAACCATCCTGCAGCATGGTAGTCATACCTTCAGCAACCGCAGCTTTTGAGATAACATCGGAATCGGCTTTTTCAGTAATTAATTTACGAATTCCCTTGGTCACATCCAATACTTCAAATAAGCCGATCCGGCCGAGATATCCGGTCTGATGACAGGCCTTGCAGCCTACGCCCTTAAATACCGGGTATTCAGTTTTACTGCCAAGGATTTTTTTAACCAGATCAGCCGGAAAGTTCTTTACCATTTCACCATGAGTAATAGTTTCTTCCTTACGGCATTGGGAACAGATCTGACGAACCAGACGCTGGGCAATGATGATATTTACGGTAGAGGCAACCAAAAACGGTTCGACACCCATATCCGATAACCGCGGAATAGCCGTGGCCGCATCATTAGTGTGGAGGGTGGACAGAACCATGTGCCCGGTCAAGGCAGCATTAACGGCAATTCCGGCTGTTTCACTATCACGGATTTCTCCGACGAAGATGATGTTCGGATCCTGACGGAGGATAGAACGTAAACCATTGGCAAAAGTCAGATTAGTTTTGACGTTAACCTGAATCTGATTGGCGCCCCGGATCCGATACTCAACCGGGTCTTCAACCGTAGTAATATTTTTCTCCCGGGTATTAAGAATCTTTAAGATGGAATAAATAGAAGTAGTTTTACCGCTACCTGTAGGGCCGGTAGACAAGACCATACCGTAAGATTTGGTATAAGCGGCTTCAACTTTTTTCAGATCCACCTCATTCATACCCAAAGTCTGGAAGTTATATTGACGGGAGCGGGAGGAGAGTAACCGCAAAACAGATTTTTCCCCCTGAACAACCGGAACAATTGAAACACGGATATCCAGATTTTCTTCTTCCAATGCCATGCGCATTTTGCCATCCTGAGCACTTAAATGTTCGTCGGTACGTAAAGAGGATAAAACTTTGATACGGGTGATTATCCGATCGTGCAGATATTTGGGGGCGGCGATCATATCCCGCAACATACCGTCGATACGGAAGCGGATCAGGGTATGAGTTTCCTGAGGTTCGATATGAATATCCGAAGCACGTTCCTGATAGGCAGTATCGATCATTAAATCGACAATTTTAGCCACCGGAGGATCATCTAAATCTTTGGAATGTTTCCAGATGTCCTGTTTAAGCAGATCATCTACCGACTTCTGTAAATCTTTTTCATACATCCGCAGGGCATCAGCAATAGTCCAGGAAAAAGCAAAATAGACGGTAATTTTATTCCCGGTTTTTTTACCTATAGCGGCCAGAATATCCGTATTGGTAGGATTGCTCATGGCCAGTTTGATACTGGCCAAATCCCGGTCAAAAGCGATAACTTTATGCCGACGGGCAAATCTTTCCGGAAGTAAATTAAAAATTTCCGAGGGAATGGAAGTCTTGGCCAGGTTAATAAACGGAACCTGATAATGGTCAGCAAAAATTTTACCCAACTGGTCTTCGGTCAGGGCACCTTTTAGTACCAGGGCGTGGTCAAGGGGGGTCTCCGAATTGACGGCAAAACGCTCGACTTCTTCGAGGGCGGATTCGTTCAGCAGTTTAGATTCAATTACCAGCGACTTGAGCTGGTCGTCGGGCAGGGACATACCTTAATAATATACCAAATGCAGAATACGTGAGAGGAGAAAAAAGAAACCGGTTACTGACCGATGGAAATGAGACGGGCACTGTAAACAATCTGTTTGACACGACCGTCTTCCGTTTCAAAAGAACTGGTACCCGTCGTGCGGGCATATTCCTGAAGATAATCAGACAATTCATCGTTACGCTCTTTTATCTGAGACCGTAATTCCTGGACTTTGGCGGCCAGATCGGCGGCCTGAGGGGTTTTAAGTATTTGTTTTTTGGTGTTACTGCGAACTTTAGTGGCTTCTTTAACAGCTTTGTCATGTTCCTGATAGGTAGGATCGCTTTGGAAAATATCATCCAACATTTCTTTGTACTTACCGGCTTCGGTTTTTAAACGTTCAATCTGGGATAAATGGGAATTGATCAACCCGGTCAAATCCAAAACCGATTGGGCTGCGGTGGAATCATCGGCCAAAGAAACCACCTCGCCTTCCTGAATCGGGCCAACCGGAGAAATTACAGAATCGTCCATAGCACCAGCTACTCTAAACAGATTGGGATAAATTTGCAAGTATTATTTAGCGGCAAAAACAACCGCGTTGGGAAGAGCCCGACCCGGACCGTAAACATAACGACCGGAAGAAATCATGGCGGTTGACCCGCCGGTATCCAAATTAAGCGCGCCCGTTGCACCTAAACTTTTAAAGACGTGGGCAAACTCATGCATGTTTACATTGGCAGCGATAACTACCATAACGGTATGGTTATCCCTGACGCCGATGCCGACTTTGGTACCTTTAGCTTTCTGTTTATCAGATAAACCTGACTGATTTTCATCAATCTGAATGTTACTACCGTCAACTAAGCCGGGATAGTTGACCACTCCGGCAGTAAGGCTTCCGGAAAAACTGTTGGCGTTGTGCAAATAATGAACGCCGGAGCCGTCAACATAGACGATGGCCCGACGTTCACCCCAGGAGAGCTTGTCCTGATTAATCCAATGTCCGAGACGGGTGTTGTAAACGGGAAAGTCGTAGGAATTTTTCTTGGAAGCGCAGTCAGGATAAGTAGCCGGACAAAAATAAGTGCCGTTTACCCCGGCAAAACCATTATTCCTGGTGACATAATCCTGAAGCGATAAAACCGTGCAGTCGGTGCCGCAATTACCATCATTACCGGTGTCAGTAATCATCCGGGAAGAATTCAGATCAACCGATAAGATCGTGGCAGAAAAGTTCCCTTTAGGAGTAACAACAGTTGCCCGGGTTAAACCGGTGCCGGGCGGACCGGACAAAGGCGGACTGGTTGGTTTGGGAGTAGGTTTGGGAGTTGAAGTCGGACCGACGGTGGGAGTAGGAGCCGGAGTGGGGGTCGGAGTCGGAAGCGGTGTAGTGGTCGGAGTCGGAAGGGCCACATATACCACTACCGGAGACGGATCCGGAAGAGTTTTTGCCCGACCGGTGAGATCCAAACTCCGGAACGGGGCAGCTAAATTGATGCCAAAAACCGAAAAGGCGGCGGAAAAGAACAGCACAAGAAAAATGATTAAACCGGGCGAAAATTTCCGCATGTTCAGTTTGGGCATGTCAGAAAACTATAGCGAAAATCCAGCTAAAGCGGAAGCCAGTTGAGAAAGATCGGCCGAAGTATGGACGGCAGAAAGCTGGAGACGGATTTCATCAGCTCCCTTGGGAACTACCGGATAAGTGATACTGGTGGCCAGGATCTGATGATCAAACAGATAATCCTGCAATTTTTTGGCAGTTAAGGCGTCACCGATCAGCAGGGGCTGGATGGCATGGGACGAATCGACGGCCAAGCGGAAATTAGTACCGGCAAGAAGGGACTTAAACTCAGAAATCCGGTCATGCAGGGCGGATAAGAGTTTGCGGCCGGGAGGGCTGTCCAAAAGGGAGACCGACTTAAGAGCCGCTCCGGCCGTACCAGGGGAAATGGAATTAGAATATATATATGTAGCGGCAGCTTCACGCAGGTAATCAATAATTACCTGATCGGCGACTATATAACCTCCGTCGGTGCCGAAGGCCTTGCCCAGGGTGCCGACCAAAACATCGCTTCGGGCAGAGCAAATTTCTTCTACTCCCCTGCCGGTTCGGCCCAAAACACCAATACCATGACAATCATCTACATATAAAAGCACTCCCTGGGGATACTGCGGATCAAATTTATCTGCCAAGCGGCGCAGCCCGGCCAGATCGGCAAACTGCCCCAGCATACTGAAAACCCCGTCGGTAAGAATTAACACCCGGGAAAATTTACCGACATTTTCAGTTAATAACTTTTCCAGGGCCTGGTGATCGAAGTGGGGAAAAACCAGACGGGAAGTGTCCTGAAGATTGGCAACCCGAATACCTTCAACAATACTGCGATGATTCAACTGATCAGAAACAACCAGAGTATCCGATCCGACTAAAGAGTCTTTACTCTGACCTTTAATCAAACTACTGATGGCGGCCAAATTAGCAGCAAAGGCACTACTGAAAATTATGGCATCATCACGATGATGAAATTTGGCTAAGGCCGACTCCAGCCGGCGGTGAATTTCAAGAGAACCGGAAATAAATCTGACTGCTCCCGGACCGGAACCGAATTTTTCCGCAGCTGCGTGTTCGGCAGCAATGATCTGCGGATGCAAACGCAACCCCAGATAATCATTGGAATTAAAAACCAAATATTCCCGGCCGGAGATAATCGCCCGGGGGGAGGGAGAAGAAGAAAAACCGGAAACAATTTTTTCCTGACGTTTAGAAATTCCCTCCCGATCGAGTCGGGAAATCTCTGCGGTAAGCAAGGCGTAAAAATCAGTTCTGGCCATAAAGCGATTTGAACCCGGTTAACATGGCTTCCGCTAAAGCCGGAAGGTCAAAGGTGTGCCGCCAGCCCCAATCGTGTCTGGCACAGGAATCATCAATTGAACGGGGCCAGGAATCGGCAATCTTCTGACGATGATCAGGAGTATATGTAAGCCGGAGCGGAACGTGACGGGAAATTTCGGCGGCTAATTCCCGGGGAGAAAAACTGATTGCAGCCAGATTGTAAGAGGTCCGGACCGATAAGGCCGCCGGGTCTGCCTGCATTAATTCAACAGTAGCCCTGACGGCATCATCAATATAAATCATGGGTAAGGTGGTATCGGACTTTAAGAAACAGGTATATTTACCGGTAGCCAGAGCCGCCGGAAAAATGGCCACGGCGTAGTCGGTGGTACCGCCGCCCGGCGGAGTTTTCCAACTTAAAACTCCGGGATAACGCAGGCTGCGGACATCAACTCCGTATTTTAAAAAGTAATACTGACATAGCAATTCCCCGGCAACTTTAGTAACTCCGTACATAGTCTGAGGTTCAAGAATGGTGTGCTGCGGAGTCTGATCGCGGGGAGTAGTCGGACCAAAAGCAGCAATTGAGCTGGGCCAGAAAACTTTCATTTTTGTTTCCCGGGCTAAATCCAAAACCGTTTTCAAACTGCCGAGATTTAATTGCCAGGCCAAATCAGGGTTAGCTTCACCGGTGGCCGAAAGCAGAGAAACCAGATGAAAAACTTCGGTAATCCGGTGATCACGGATGAATTCGGCAAGCTGTTGGGAATCAGACACGTCTAATTTGAAGGCCTGGCCGGAAAAATCCGGAGGAATATGCAGATCAAGGCAAAAAATTTGCTCCGGCGGGTACAGATGAGAAAGAGAGGTTATCAGCTCACTGCCAATCTGGCCGAAGGCCCCGGTAATTAAAACGCGAGGAGTTTTGGTCATTAACTGAGCTGAGTATAACTTAAATTAATTTAACATGGAAATGGTCTAAATTATCAGCTATATTAAGATTATGAAACCAAAACAGACAGATCAGGTTAAAGCGGATACGGTGACCCCGGCAGCGGAAAACCCACAATATTTCCAGATGGCGAAAGGAGACGGACGAACCGGGAGCACAACCTGGGTAGTTCCGACGATACTATTAATATTAGCCGTTTGTGTCACCGCCGCCGCCTGGCTGGGAATGAATATTTAAAATACGGTTGCAAACCTGGAAAAAGTAGCTTACTCTGGGAGGGTAAATGAAAGTTATGCTGAAGGAGGTGAAATATAAATGACAGGTTATGTAGGAGATATTGAAAAAGCCACTGAGGTAAATGAATATTTCCGGGAAGTGGTTTTTACCGGAAAACATCTACAGTTAGTGGTGATGAATTTAAAGCCCGGAGAAGAAATCGGGATGGAAGTACATCAGGAAGTGGATCAGTTTTTCAGATTTGAAGAGGGGGAAGGAGAAGTAATCATTGCCGGTGAAAAACACCAGGTTAAAGCAGGGTTTGCGGTAGTGGTTCCTGCGGGAAGTCTGCACAACGTAATAAATACGGCAAAGAATAAAGAGCTCAAACTCTATACCGTATACGCCCCACCGAATCATCCCGACGGCACAATTCACGCTACAAAAGCAGAGGCTGAAGCCGCGGAAGCGGAAAAACACCACTAATAAAAGTTGACAAGGCCACCCGCTTTAATTTAGAAATAAACCGGACCGCCGGAAAAGGATCTGTTAAAATCTTTTCCTGTGGAAAAGGATAAAGCGGGAAAAAATATGCAAAAAGAATCAACCCCGGAGGAGGATTTTTTTGAATTGCAGCTGACCGGAGAGGAGCCGGCGTGGTGTATTGACGGCAGACCGGAAATAAGAATTTCCAAGGGGCCGCAAATGCCCGGAGGGTCGTTATTTCCGATAATAATATCGGCAATTTACAACGCTGAGGATTTAAACCCGATCCAGGTAACAGCAGCCGGTAAAAAACTGCAGAATTCAGGATACCGTTTGGGGGTGCATCGGGGTGAACACAAAAAACCGGAGACTAAAAAAAGCGACTGCGGTCTTGCCGATAATCTGGTAACGATATTTACAACCGTAATTGATAATAAGGCCGAGATTTCCCAAAGACTGACCGAAGTTTATGAACAAAACCGGGAAATTTTCGCCGGTTTAAGCAGGCCGTTCCCGGAACTGCTTCCGGCGGTATATGAAAAAATAGCCGCATATCCGGCTGACAGATTAAAGTTAAGCGGAGAGGATTTAATTGCCACGGTCGAAGGGACGGGAGCAGAGGTACAAAATCTGGAGGGAAGCCACCAGGAAAAAACCGCGTTTGTAAATGTTAAAATAAAAACTACCCTGGATGTGCTTAAAGCCAACCAAGAAGGCAAACCGGCCTTTAATCTGGATCTGTGGGCGGCAACCGAACAGGCTGCTGCACTAGGAGTAGATACAGAGTTTGCGATGACGGCCGCTTTGATTTTTTACCAGGCCACAGAGATGGTGCTGGTAGAAGACAAAGGTAAACCGGGGTTAGCAATTAAAATTCACTCATAAACATGCATATTTCCCTAGCAGCCGAAACATTATTTCATCTGGGCGGAATGCCGATTACAAATTCGCTTCTGACATCGGTAATTGTAGTTATGGTCATGATTATTGCGGGAATTGCGGTGGGAATTAATTACAAAAAATTACCATCAGGACTGCAGCATCTGTTTGAAATGGCATATGAAGCCTTCGATGATCTGGCCGTAGGAATAATCGGAGAAAAAGGCAAAAAGTACGTTCCACTGGTAGTGACTTTCTTTTTATACATCATCACTTCAAACTGGCTGTCACTGCTGCCCGGAGTCGGATCGATTGGTTTGAATTTAATTGAACACGGAGAAAAGGTATTTGTACCGCTGTTCCGCGGCGGGAATGCCGATTTAAATACCACTTTGGCACTGGCCATAGTCAGTGTTGTGGCCACGCAAATTTACGGAATTAAAGTATCGGGGCTTGCCGGACATTTACACCATTTTAAAAACCCTTTGGAAATTATTAGTGAATTTTCAAAAATCCTGTCATTCGGATTCAGGTTATTCGGAAATGTATTTGCCGGAGAAGTACTGCTGACAGCCGGAGCTTCGATGATGGTACTGGTTACCGGAAATAACCGGGTCCTGTACGGAATTCCGGGAGGTTTAATCCAGATTCCGTTTTTATGTTTGGAACTTTTTGTCGGATTTATCCAAGCTTTTATCTTTGCGGTACTGACTTTGTCATTTATAAGTATTTACGTCCAGGAAAAAAACCATTAAAATAACGTTGTTATGTCTATTGATCTAACACTACTAGCCAAAGCTTTGGCCATCGGGTTGGGAGCAATCGGCCCCGGATTGGCAATCGGAATGATCGGATCGAAAGCTGTTGAAGCTATCGGACGGAATCCCGAATCTGCCGGTGCAGTGAGAACAGCGATGATTCTGGCGTTGGGATTTGCTGAAGCAATCGCCATTTACGCTTTAGTCATTGCGCTGATTATTTCCTAACTACGGTGGAATTTATATGGAAGCATTGGGAATTAATCCTTTGTTATTGGTGGCTCAAATTGTCAGTTTTCTGATATTGTATTGGGTGTTCAAGAAGTTCCTGTACGGAAAAATCGAACAAGCATTAAACGACAGAAGAGAGAGTGTTCAGAAAACTTTCAAGGATAGGGAAGAAATTGAATTGCGTTTGGCTAATGTAGAAAAGGAACTGGAAGGTAAAAGAAAGGATATGCAAAAATTAGGCACACAAATCGAAGATGAAGCGAAAAAAACAGCCGAAGAAACCCGACGGTTGATTGTAGCCAAAGCAGAAGCAGAAGGGGAAAAAGAAATTACTAAAGCTAAAGAAAAAATCAGAAGAGAAACAGAATTGGCCAAAGAACAGCTAAGATCTGAGGTTAAGAATATGGCTAAGGCGATTGTGGAAAAAGTCATGAATGAAAAGGCCGGAGACGAAAAATGGCAACAAACAGAGTTGGATAGAAGTAAGAGGCGGCTGGGAAAAATAACGCCGGAAGGTAAATGAGTAATCAGGCGGCCACAGTTGCAGACGGGATTATGACGTATCTGCGTAAAGAAAATTTAGCGGGGCTGCTGCCGGAGATACTGTCCGAGTTACAGAAAAAGGCCGGAGCGGAAAAGGTACAAATCCTGGTCGAGTCGGCAAAACCATTCGGGCAAAAGGAACAGGAAGAGATAGAACAGATTTTGGCGAAGAACTGGAATCTGACCGGAAAAATCAATTATCAGACAGAACCGAAATTGATTGGCGGAATGAAAATTTCGATCGGAGATAAGGTATTAGATCTGTCAGTTAAAGCCAGATTGGAGAAAGTCTATGAGCAAATCTGATTTTGCCAATGTCAGTCCCACGGAAATCGCCCTGGAAATAAAAAGGCAGATTGATCAGGCCAATACAGATGCGGCGATGACAAGTACGGGGAAAGTGTTATCCGGAGGAGACGGAGTGGTAATTGTCAGCGGGCTTTCGGAAGGAAAGATGGGTGAATTAGTTGAATTTCCGCAAAAAAATTACGGAATGATCCTGAACCTGAAAAAAGATGAAGCAAATGTGGTCGTATTCGGAGATTTTGTCAAAATTAACGAAGGCGATGAGGTAAAAGTAACCAATGAAGTAATGCAGATAAAAGCCGGTTACGGACTTCTGGGCAGAATCGTCGGACCTTTAATGAACCCGATGGACGGAAACGGAGAGATCAAACCGGATAAAAAAGACGCATATATGCAAATCGAAAACCTGGCTCCGGGAGTAGTGGAAAGACAAGACGTCCGGACACCACTGCAAACAGGAATAAAAATAATTGATGCGCTCCTGCCTGTCGGACGGGGGCAGCGGGAACTGATTATCGGGGACCGGGGAACGGGAAAAACAGCACTGGCGATTGATGCCATCATTAATCAGGCCAGAATAAATAAACAGCTGGCTAAAGGGGAAAAGAAAGTTATCAGCATTTACGTGGCCATCGGCCAAAAACAGGCAAAAGTGGCCCAGGTAGCAGCAAAGCTGGAAGAATTTGAGGCTTTAGACAACACGATCATTGTCACCGCCAACGCCGCGGATCCGGCCAGTTTGCAGTATCTGGCACCGTTTGCCGCCACGGCAGTGGGTGAATATTTTATGAGCCAAGGTGAAGATGTACTGATTGTTTATGACGATTTGACCAAACACGCCTGGGCATACCGGGAATTATCACTGCTTTTACGCCGGCCGTCCGGACGGGAAGCTTACCCGGGAGATATTTTTTACCTGCACAGCAGACTTTTGGAACGGTCAGCACGGATGCACGACAGATTAGGCGGCGGATCAATGACGGCTTTGCCGATCATTGAAACTCAGGCCGGAGATATCTCCGCATACATCCCCACAAACGTTATTTCCATTACCGACGGACAGATTTTTCTGGAACCGGACATCTTTTACGCCGGTATCCGTCCGGCGGTTTCAGTCGGACTGTCCGTATCCCGGGTAGGCGGAGACGCACAATTAAAAGCCATGAAACAGGTAGCCGGAAAACTAAAATTGGAACTGGCCCAATATCGGGAACTGGCGGCTTTTGCGCAATTCGGATCCGATCTGGACGATTCGACCAAGAAGCGTTTGGACAGAGGAAAAGTGATGACGGAACTTCTGAAACAGCCGCAATATACTCCCCTGCCGGTTGAAGAACAAATCGGAATTATCTGGCTGGGAATTCAGGGATATCTGGACGGAGCCGAACCGGAAAAAATCGGTGAAATTACGTCAGCTTTTGTCAAAGCACTACAAAAGAATAAAAAGAAACCCCTGCAGATAATTGCTAAGGAGAAAATAATCGAGAAAGATACCGAGCAATTACTTAAAACCGAAGCTGAAGCGGTAAAAAAATTATTCAGCTAAATTATGGCCAGTTTGAGACTTGTAAAACGAAGAATAAAATCGGCAAAAAATATCAGCCAGGTAACCAAGGCACTGCAGATGGTATCCGCAGTAAAAATGCGCAAGACTCAGGAAGCAGCTTTGGCCGGAAAACCTTATTCGGCCGAAATCAGAAAAGTGTTGGCTAATTTAAGCGGAAAGGTCGATAAGGATCTGCATCCGTTTTTAACGCCGCGACCGGAAATCAAAAAGGTTATGGTGGTAGTAATCGGAACGGAAAAAGGGCTGGCCGGATCTTTAGTAACTAATCTGGCCAGAAAAGTGTTTTCGGTCAAACAGCAGATTGGAAAAGGCAAATTAAAACTGGACGAAACGGAGAACACCGAAATAATCCTGTCGCCGGATGTCCAAGTAGCCGGGGTGAGCTGGGGTAAGAAAGCCCGGGAGATATTTAAAAAAGTGGGCTGGACGGCAGTGGCCGACTTTACAACCAAGACCAAGGAACCGCTTGAAGATATGATCAGAACCCTGAATAATCTATTGTCCAAATCATATCTTTCGGGAGAAGCCGATCTGGTGATAATTATTTTTTCAAACTTTATAAACACAATGACGCAAAAACCAACCGCAATTCAGTTTTTGCCGATGACTTCACAAGAGTACGAATCCGGCAACGGAACTCAATACAAATTAATGGTAAATTTTGAACCGTCACCGGAAATAGTATTGTCGTCACTTTTGGAACACTATCTGAAAATTGTCCTGAGCCAAATTATCTTTGACAGTCAGGCGGCAGAACACAGCGCCAGGATGGTAGCGATGAAGAATGCCAACGATAATGCAAACGAAATAATCAAAGAGCTTACCGTTACCTACAACCAGACCAGACAAACCATTATTACTAACGAAATTGCGGACATTGTCAGCGGATCGCTGGCATCTGTATAAAAATATGAATAAACAATCCATTCAGGGAGAAATCGTACAAATTTTAGGAGCCGTTGTTGATGTAAAGATCAACGGAAAGACTCCGGCAGTATATACGGCACTGAAAGTCGGAGATTTAACACTGGAGGTCGAGCAGATTCTGGAAAACCAGGTGGTCAGAACCGTAGCCATGGGACCAACCGAAGGACTAAAACGGGGAATGGAAGTGGTTAATACCGGCAAACCGATTACCGTGCCCGTCGGAGAAGATACTTTGGGGAGAATATTCAACGTGCTGGGGGAACTGATTGATAACGGGAAAAAACTCCCCGCTGACAGAAAACCCGACCAAGTCTCACCTATTCATAAAAATCCGCCGAAATTCCTGGATCTGGAAACAAAGGTGGAGGTATTGGAAACCGGAATTAAAGTAATCGACTTAATGGCACCGTTTGCAAAAGGCGGAAAGACGGCCGTATTCGGAGGAGCCGGAACCGGAAAGACCGTCATTATTATGGAGCTGATCAGAAACATCGGAATTGAGCATAAGGGCCATTCCGTGTTTGCCGGAGTCGGAGAAAGAACCCGGGAAGGTACACAGTTATACAGAGAGCTGACGGAAAGTAAGGTACTGGATAAAACAGTCATGGTTTTCGGACAAATGAATGAACCGCCGGGAGCCAGACTGAGAACGGCATTAACGGCTCTGACTATGGCCGAATATTTCCGCGATGTTAAGGGCGAAGACGTGCTGCTGTTTATTGATAACATGTTCAGGTTTGCCCAAGCCGGTTCCGAAGTGTCGGCGCTTTTAGGACGGATTCCTTCAGCCGTGGGGTACCAACCTACTCTGGCTGCAGAAATCGGAGCACTGCAGGAAAGAATCACTTCAACCGTAAACGGATCAATTACCTCCATTCAGGCCGTATATGTACCGGCCGATGATTATACCGATCCGGCGCCGGTAACCATCTTTTCCCATCTGGACAGTACGATTTCCCTGGAACGGTCACTGGCAGAACAGGCCCTGTATCCGGCGGTCGACCCGTTAACATCTTCATCCCGGGTGCTGGATGTAAATGTGGTCGGAGCGGAACATTACAATGTGGCCCAGGGAGTCCAAAAAGTACTGCAAAGATATAAGGATCTGCAGGATATTATTGCCATATTGGGTGTGGATGAGTTGTCGGACGAGGATAAATTAGTGGTATCCAGAGCCAGAAAAGTACAAAGATTTTTAACCCAGCCCATGTTCGTCGGAGAAGCATTTACCGGCAGAAAGGGTGTATTCGTAAGAATAAAAGATACGGTGGCCGGATTTGCCAAAATACTGGCCGGTGAAGCGGATGAAATTCCGGAAGACTACTTCTACATGAAAGGCACGATTGAGCAGGTAATTGAGGATTATCAAGCCGATAAAAAATAAAAGATATGGCCGGAATAAAACTGGCAGTAATTTCTCCACAAAAGAAGGTGCTGGAAATTGAATGTATCAGCGTAACAATGCCGACAACTCAGGGACAGATAACCGTGTTACCGAAACATATGGCAATTTTTTCCGCCCTAACTGCGGGTGAAGTAAAGGTGAAAACCAGCAACGAACAGGAAATTTCCCTGGCCGTAGGAGGTGGATTTGTAAACGTAAATAACGATCAAGTTACCCTGCTGGTGGAATTCGGGGTCAGAAGCGACGAAATTGATGAAGAAAAAGTCCAGGAAGTGAAAAGACGAGCTGAAGAAATTCTAAAGAGTCAGGCGGACGATAAAGGGTCAGCGTTGGCACAGGCTACTTTAGCCAGATCACTTTTGGAATTAAAAATCGCACGAAGAAGAAGAAAAATTACCTAAATTCAGGGTTATCTCTTTTCAACCACAATCGAGCATTCGGTTACCAGGGCAGCAATTGCACCGACGGCGGCAAAGACCGGCACGAGCGCCACACTAACCACACCGAGGGTGAGCGGAAATTCAACTAAAATCTGACCATTTTTGTCCTTAATCATCAGCCGGCGGATATTGCCTTCATGTACCAGCTGCTTAACTTTTTCCAGGAGCTGACTGCCTTTAACTTCAAAGGTTTCGGTTTTAGCTGATTTGGTTTTTGTTGCCATATCCGGGATATCATACCACGGAGGAAAAATAATTTAAAACCGGAGCCGGGCTTTTTCCTTTTACAGCAAAAAGCCGGTGGATAAGGTATTTTCATGCGGACAGCCAAACAAAGGTGGATTTCAGTCCAATTTCAGGAAAGGGATTAAAATGAAGACATGAGAATATTGGTAATCGAAGATGAACACCGCATCGCTAATTCAATCAAAAAAGGATTAGAGCAGGAAAAATATGCCGTAGATGTGGCTTATGACGGCCTAACCGGATTTGATCTGGCAGCCAGTGAAGATTATGACCTGATTCTTTTGGATTTAATGCTGCCGGGAATGGACGGGATGGTCATTTGTAAAAAGCTGCGTGAGGAGGGTATGCATATGCCGATTCTGATGCTGACAGCCCGAGGTCAGATTCATGAACGGGTGGCCGGGCTGGATGCCGGAGCTGATGATTACCTAACCAAACCATTTTCATTTGAAGAGCTCCTGGCCAGAATCAGAGCTCTGTCCCGACGGCCAAAGACAAATACAGGAATCAGATTAACCGCGGCTGATCTGGTTTTGGATCCAAAAACATATGAGGTAAAAAGAAGCGGAAAGGACATCAGACTATCAAGTAAAGAGTTTGCCTTGTTGGAATACATGCTACGGCATACGGGGCAGATCCTAACCAAAGAACAAATTATCAGTCATGTTTGGGATTATGAGGCAGATATTCTGCCAAATACGGTTGAAGTGTATATAAAAAACCTCAGATCAAAAATCGATCTGCCGTTTAAAGATAAACCGGAGTTAATAGAAACGATCAGGGGATTCGGATACAGAATCGGGGGTAAGAATGTTTAACAAAGCCAGAATAAGACTGACCATCTGGTACGCCCTGACCATAATGGTGATCTCAATGTCATTCAGTGTGGTGGTATATCAGGTTCTGAACCGGGAAGTAGACAGATTCGTCCGGGTGCAGAGGTTTCAGATTGAACGCCGCTGGTCAGAAACGGTGATTTTACCAATCCCCTCTCCACCGGAAATCGACCCGGCCATAATAGCTGAAGCGAAAAACCGCATTATCTGGTCTTTGGGACTGGTTAATCTGGGAATATTATTTTTGGCCGGATTATCAGGATATATGCTGTCCGGAAGAACACTGCAACCAATTAAAGAAATGGTGGATGAACAAAACCGATTTGTGGGAGATGCGTCACACGAACTCCGAACGCCGCTGACATCCCTGAAAAGTGCCTGTGAGGTTTTTCTGAGGGAGAAAAAAACTACGGTAGCCGAATCAAGAAAACTGGTGCAAGAGAGTTTAACGGAGATAAATAAAATGCAGCTGCTTTCGGACGCGATGCTGCAACTGGCTCAATTTCAGAAGCCGCAACGAAAACTGAACATTACCGAAACGGATATCAGTGAAGTAGTCAACCGGGCGGTAGCCAAAGTTCAACCTATGGCCAAATTAAAACGGGTGGAAATTGAAACTAACGTACATAAAGAAGTCGCCTGGGGAGATGCTTTTGAACTGCCGGACATGCTGGTAATCCTTTTAGATAATGCGGTGAAATACAGTCATGAGGGCGGAAAAGTCAGGGTAAATACCAAAACAGAGGACGGATGGGTAAAAATATCCGTGAGCGATGACGGTATCGGAATCAGCGAAAATGACCTGCCGCATATTTTCGAAAGGTTTTACCGGGCCGACTCAGCCAGAACTAAAACGGATACCGGAGGATACGGATTGGGACTGGCGATTGCCCAAAAAATTGCAGAGGAAAATAAGGGTAAAATTACTGTAGAAAGCCAACTTCGAAAAGGGACTACCTTCACCATTTCACTTCCCACCGGACCAAGTAAAAAGATTAGATTCAGTTAGTTTTCAGGAGCAGAAGTTTTAATAGTAGTTATGTTCAGGAAAGATACGCCTAAAAAAGCCTTCGAATGGCTTAAAAAACGTTCCAAAAAACAGAAGGTTTTTGGGGTGTTAATTCTGGCGGGGCTGGGGTGGTGGGGATACAAAAATCTGATAGCAAATAAACAAACTAAAGTTACATACCAAACCGAAACGGCACAAAAGGGAACTTTAATTAATTCTATTTCCGGTTCAGGAACAATTACTTCCGGTAACAATACCAGCGTAAACACTAAAGTATCCGGGACGGTGAGTAAGGTTTATGTAACTAACGGCGATACGGTAAAAAAAGGACAAAAAATTGCTGAAGCGGAACTGGATGATTATGCCAAGGAAAGACAAACAGCAGCCTGGGTAAACTACCTGGAAGCGACCGAGGCGGTCAAAGAAGCGGCAAACAATAAAGCTGTAGCTGATATTGAGATGTGGAAATCCAGACAGGCAGTATTGGACGCACAGGAAGCCGTTGATGATATGGAAGAGGATGACACCAACCCGGCAACACATGCAGTTTATACCGACGGTGAACGGGCAATTATTACCAAGACTCTGGATCAATCCAGATTGGCATTTTCCGTAACCGAAGCCAAGTATTTAAATTCAGGAGCGGATATTGCCAATGCCAACGCAAAGGTGGCAGCTGCCTTAAGAAATTATCAGGAAAATTCAGCCACAATCGCAGCACCGGCTGACGGAGTAATCAGCGATCTGGCTTTAGCTCCAGGATTAGTCATCTCCGCCGATTCGACCACCAGTAACACTAACGGGGCCACAATTGTATCGGCTAAAACTATCGGGAAAATTTCCAACCCGAAGGGGCAGCTGATTGCCACAGTCAGCTTGTCCGAGGTGGACATTATAAGTGTCAAAGCCAATCAAAAAGTTACCCTGACTTTAGATGCATTTTCGGACATGACTTTTACCGGTAAGGTGCTGTCAGTAGACACAACGGGCGGAACAACTTCCGGAGTCACTTCATATCCGGTAACAATTCTGTTAGATCCGGTAACGGTAGATATCTATCCGAATATGGCAGTTAATGCAGAAATAATCACTAAGATCAAAACAGATGTGATCCTGGTTTCCAGCACCGCCGTAACCACAACCAACGGCGTATCCACAGTCCAAGTGAAAAAGGACGGTAAAATAAGTCAGGTACAGGTAGAAACCGGAGATGCCAACGATTCACAAACAGAAATCACGTCAGGGATAAACGAGGGTGATGAAGTGGTAACTTCGGTAATTACCGCCCAAAGCAATTCATCCAGTTCAAATTCCACCACCACTTCCCCGTTTAGCGGATTAGGCAGAACCTCAACCGGCAGCAGCAGTTCCGGCAGCAAAGGAAATTCAATTATGATTCAAGGCGGTCCTCCGGGAGGGTTTTAATGAGCTATGGGAAAACCAATTATCCAGGTGGAACACTTGTCGAAGGTATATAAGACGGACGATTTAGAAACGGTAGTGCTGTCAGATATTTCCCTGACGATTGATAAGGGTGAATTTGTAGCTATTATGGGGCCCTCAGGGTCAGGAAAATCGACATTGATGCATATTTTAGGAGCATTAGACCTGCCTAGCGGGGGGACATACATTCTGGACGGGGAAAATGTCGGGAATTTAACCGATGATCAATTAGCTGAAATCAGAAATAGAAAAATCGGGTTTGTTTTTCAGGCATACAATTTACTGCCCCGAACTTCGGCGGTGGATAACGTAATGGTGCCGATGGAGTATGCCGGAATTCCGGATAAAGACCAACCGGGAAAAGCAAAAAAACTTCTGGAGATGGTGGGATTGAGCGACAGAATGCAGCATACACCAAATAAATTATCCGGAGGGCAGCAGCAACGGGTAGCTATCGCCAGATCACTGGTAATGGATCCGGCGATTCTTCTGGCTGATGAACCGACCGGAAATATTGCGACCAGTCAGGCGGAAGAGATTATGGCTATTTTTCAAAAATTGAACGATGAAGGGCACACCATTATCATGATCACCCATGAACCTGATATAGCTGAATACGCACAACGGATTATTCATCTGAGGGACGGCAAAATCGTTGAAGACGGAAACGGTCACACCCGAAAAGTTATTAACAAAAAAATATGAAGCCGAATAAACTGATTAAAAACGGAATACGGAATCTGGCCACAAATAAAATGCGGACCGGGTTGGCAATATTAGGAATTGTTATCGGAATCGGCAGCGTCATCGCCCTGATGTCGATGGGAGCTGCCAGCCAGGCGGCAGTCCAGTCACAAATTCAGTCGATTGGTTCAAATTTACTAACCGTGTCTCCGGGGTTTCAATCTTCCGGCGGGGTAAGAGGAGCCATAGGAGGCGCCACTACATTAACAAACGAAGACGCAGAAGCAATTAAAACTTCGACTAAAGTGACGACAGTAAAAAATGTGTCACCGGAGTATTCCGGCAGATCCCAGGTAACAGCCGGCAGAAACAACACGAATACGACCGTGGTCGGAGTAGAACCGGTGTATGCCGAGGTGAGAAAATTATCCCTAACTTCAGGAGCGTTTATTACCGATCAAAACCTGACAGCAATTTCCAAAGTAGCGGTATTAGGACCAACAGCGGCCGAAGATTTGTTCGGGAACGGAGTTGATCCGGTGGGACAGCAAATCAGAATTAACGGAAAAACTTTCCAGGTAATCGGCATCACCAAATCAAAAGGCGGTTCAGGAATGAACAATACCGATGACCGAATCTATATTCCCCTTACTACAGCTCAAAAACAAGTATTCGGAGTTAAACATTTAACCTCAATCGCTCTGGAAGCCATGAGTGAAGAGGTAATGACTCAGGCACAAAATGAGGTCGGGTATTTACTAATGGAACGACACAAAATTTCGGATGTTTCAAACATCGATTTCAGGATTATGTCGCAATCGGATATTTTAGAGACGGCGTCTGCGGTGGCCGGAACTTTTACTTCCATGCTGACCGGAATAGCGGCAATCTCTCTTCTGGTCGGCGGAATCGGGATTATGAATATCATGCTGATGTCAGTAACGGAAAGAACCAGAGAAATCGGATTACGAAAGGCGTTAGGAGCAAAGAAACGAATTATTATTTCGCAATTTTTAACCGAATCAATCATCCTGACTTTTGTCGGCGGTGTGTTGGGAATAATATTCGGAATTGCCGGATTTTACGTTTACGCAAAAGTGAACGGTTCAACATTTGCGGTATCACCGCAATCGGTCCTGCTGGCATTTACAGTTTCGGCCGGTATCGGAGTTTTATTCGGCTGGTATCCGGCGCAAAAAGCCGCAAACCTGCAACCGATTGAGGCGCTCAGATATGAATAATCAACATAAAAACTGCGGACACAGAGGCCGAATAATCTTCAGATTATTTTCAGTCTGATCTGATATCCTTTCCATCATGAAACAAAATCTGAAACCAACGGTCATAGCCATAATCGCGGTAGCAGCCGGTGCAGCGGGTTTTTGGGGCGGCATAATGTATCAGAAATCCAAACAGCCCAATTTCGGACCGGGAAATTTCAACCGAACCGGAGACAGGGTCACGATGATGGGACAAGGAAATAACCTTGCCAATCAAAAAAGAAACGGGGTGGCAAACGGAGGAATGATAGCAGGAGAAATAACCGCCAGGGATGAAAAATCAATAACAGTAAGAACCCGGGACGGAAGTTCAAAAATCGTAATTATCGGTTCAGCGACAAAATTTACCCAATCACAAGAGACAACAATTACAGATGCCAAAACCGGAGAAAGTGTAGTCATCTCAGGAACAGCCAATACCGACGGAAGCTTTACAGCTGAAAGCGTCATGCTAAATCCGGAATTTAAGAATATGCCGGCGCCCACACCGGGAAACCAACCCGGACAATAAGTTTAATGGTGATGCCGTTTAAGAGTAACGGCTAACTCATCCGTTTCTTCTTCAACTTTTTCGCCAACTTCACGAACCACCTGATCCGATTCTTCAACTACCGCTTTGACCATGGCATCGTGAGTATCCTGAACAATCTTTCTAATCTCCCCCACTACCTCATCCAACGGCTGTTCAAGATTTTCGGCAACATTTAATTCAATCTTGGAAATGGCGGTTTCCAACCGCACAGTCTGTTTATTAACCGAGCGCTGAATAAAGATGGCCAGATAGATGGCTTCGAGAGAAACTATGGTGGTTAAAGCCAATAAGATACCGTCCAAAGATACACCAAAAAACCGTAATAAAAAGAAGCCGGTAAATAATATTGTGTGGATCAGGATACTGGCATTGGAACCCATCCATTCGGTAATGGAGTCGGACAAACGATCAAAATAACGATTAATATAATTGCTCACGGTAAATCTCCTTAATATAAGAACATTAAACCTGAAGATGCCAAGCGAAACTTTTATATCGCCTAAGGCCGTCTGATTTTAAGCTATCAGCGACAGGAGTTGCAACACCAAAACATGGCCTAAGTAAATCTGATACGACCAGGCGCCGATTTTAACGAAAAACCTGGGCCGGGTAATAAAGAATGAAAATAAGATGAGGCCGGTGGCATAAAGCAGTACCGGCGGACGGGTAAAAGCAGTAACGTAGATAAGATTTTTACCCTGACTGACAAGATAAAAACCGCTGACAATCGTCCATGTCAATCCGGCCAGAGTGACTATTAATGAAGAAATACCGGCGAGCCGGGAAGAAATAAACCGATCAAGACTGACAGAACCAAGAAAGATGCCCAAGATGAAATAGTAAATCCAGGTGGTAAACCGGATATACTGAGTCTGGTCCGACCAACCGGGGGCTCCGGTACCCTGATATATATAAATCTGAATAATTAAGGAGAGAAGAACAAACAGCCAGGGAGATTTTCTGACCAGCCTAAACAGAAGCGGAAACAAAACATATAACTGGAAAATCAGGGGGACAAAATACAGGTGGTACTGAGCCCGGCCCAATAAAGCCAGTTCCCAAATCGGAGCAGAACGGGAGAAATTACCCAAATCGGGGAAAAACCAGCCGACAAAATAATAAACCAGGGACCAGATCAGGTAGGGAGGGAGGATTTTAACGGCCCGGGTGGATAAAAACTGGAAAAAGCCGGGCGGAGATGCAGCATATTTACGGGCTAGGGCAAAGCCGGAAAGAGCCACAAAGGCCGGTACGCTAAAACGCACAATCTGATCCAGAATGACCATGATCTGCCAGGGAAAACTGCCATAAGCAAACCGGTTGATATAGGCATGAATAAAGTGAATTGAGACTACGGCAAGAATGGCATAACCCTTAAACAGGTTAACGTGGTCCTTAGAGCCGGGAAAGGTACTGGACATACTCCTTAAATAGTAACATCGTGGCCAAAAATTTGCTTCTTGGCAAGTTTAACTTATAATGTCGACAGAGTTCTTTCTACAGCTGTTAAGCTTGCAAAATCACCTCATTAGAGGTTAAGTTTTCGAAGCGATGTGTGAAGAGCTTCCTGAATAGAGGTGAACAAGATAAATGGCAACTAAATTATTCGTAGGAGGTTTGGCGTGGGCAACAACTGACGATGGACTGAAGAGTTTCTTTTCACAGGCCGGTCAGGTAGTGTCCGCAACTGTAATCACTGATAGATTTTCAGGCAGATCCAAAGGGTTCGGATTCGTAGAAATGACAACTGAAGAAGAAACGGCAGAGGCGATCAAAAAGTTTAATGGAGCTGAATTAGACGGAAGAAAAATCATCGTTAACGAAGCTAAGCCAAAGCCCGAGGGCGGAGATTTCCGACCCAGAGGTGGTGGTAGTTTCGGACACGGCGGTGACAGAGGCCACAGAGGCGGAAGCCGAGGTGGATTCCGTGATGGAAATCGAGGAGATAGCTATCGCTAAACTTCAAAGGAGAAATAACTCCGAATAAAACCGGCAAGTAGTTTACTGCCGGTTTTGTTTGTTATATGCTGAAATACGGCTGGTATGAAGGTTGGGGTTCTGGGACCTGGGTTTGTGTGGTACCTGGTCTAACTAATCCGAAAACCGAAGGCAAAAAAAGAGTAATTCGTTATGGATGAAAATCCTATTACACCAATAAACCAAGAGGTGGTCACGCCAGTTTTGGCTCCTGCGGATGATTTTGATTTTCAGGGTAAGTTTTTGGGTTCTAAAGAACTACTGACAATGGCATGGGGACTGTATAAACAAAGGTTTTGGGCATTGCTTCTGGTTTTCCTGATTCCGTCAGTTCTGGCTGCAGGAATCGGAATGATCACTGCGGGAATGGTGGAAGCAATGATTGGCGGGAGTGTGAATATGATGGTTATTGTCGGAATGGCAGCCCTGTGGGCGGTAATCGGTCTGGTAGTGGTTCCCTTACAGACAGCAGCGATTATGTACATGATTGACGGGATAAAAGCTAAAGTGGGTATAAAAGAAGCTTTCGTAAAAGCGCGTGGAAAAATTCTCCCATACTGGCAGCTGATGATACTGGAAGGACTGATTGTAGCCGGAGCATTTTTACCGCTCATTATTCCCGGACTAATTTTGTCTGTCTGGTTCATGTTTTCAATATATGTGGTGGTGTTTGAAAACCTGGGTGGACTGAAGGCAATGATGCGAAGCCGCGAATATGTGAAAGGCCGATGGTGGGCAGTTCTCGGAAGACAAATGTATGGGAGTCTGATTTATCTCGGCATAATAATTATCCTGTCGACTGTGACAGCAATTCTGTCGGGAGGAAATAAAGAAACGGCAAAATCCCTGGAAAATCTGGTTAATCTGATTCTATTACCCCTCACTCCCCTGTTCATGGTTTATGCATATTTGATTTATAAAAACCTGAAAGCAATAACACCTATCGCTGAGGAAAAACCGGGGAATAAGATTCTGTGGTATCTGCTGGCTGTGTGGGGAATTATCGGACCGGTTGTAATTATGGGAGCATTGATGTTTACCCTGTTTAACCAGTTTAAAAAATCGGGTGACGCAGCCAAACAGTTCGGATTACGGACGTTGAAAACCAAGCTAGAGATGTATTCGGCAACAAAATACGGTTACCCGAAAACCCTGGATGAATTGTCACCTGGTGAAATTTCGGCTGAGGCGCTGAAAAAATATACGAATGATGGGTATACGTATACTCCAACCAACGGCGGAAAGAATTTTGAAATTTGTGTGACACTGTCGACCAAGAAGAAGCAATGCCTAATGGGGATAGAACTTGTAAAATCGAATGACACTTTTATGATGGATGCTTACAAAAAAATGGATTTGAGGAGAGTCCAAGTCGCGCTGGAATTCTATGCGACTGACTCAACTGATGGCCTGTTCCCGGCCGAATTGACTGCACTAATACCCAAATATCTGGTTGCGGTGGGTTCGAAAACAACACCGGAAGACAAATTTACATACAAACCAGCTGAAGACCTGAAGTCGTATGAATTGTGTATAGAAATGCCTGACGGGAAGCCGGAATGTGCCACACCTATCGTCGGAACCGGAACGAGCAAGCTATAACAATTTTTTGCGGGATTTTAACCAGAGGAATTTGAAAAACGGTAAAGGAGAGCGGAAAGATAAAAGCCTCTGGAGGGATAGGTAAAACCGATAAGAAGTTACCTGCTGGCGAGGTTGGTTTTCCGGGATTTATCGACTTCCGCCCCACTATTCCGGTTTTTATTGCTTGAATACGCTTGTCCGGTGACATAAGACTGACCATGAGGATATTTTGGCCCGGTTAGGGTAAAATTGTGAGGCGGAATTTCTAAGTACAGGGGAATCGTCCACGGAGTGCTCTGCATACCGTTTGACCATCCCCAATTTGAAATAGTCAGTGGGGGATCGTCTAACGGTAGGACTTCAGGTTCTGGACCTGACTATCGGGGTTCGAATCCCTGTCCCCCAGCAAAA